>Ga0163217_1091431_pt1 | contig 14538 bp, 7 predicted proteins | sample SynspAceP_FD_185933 | JGI IMG/M metagenome (GOLD analysis project Ga0163217, IMG submission 185933) | Saline lake microbial communities from Ace Lake in Antarctica - Synechococcus sp. Ace-P (PacBio error correction) | ecosystem: Environmental > Aquatic > Non-marine Saline and Alkaline > Saline ... | reverse complement strand
ATTATTTTAATGCTTAACTGCTTAATCTGCAGAGGATGGATTTAATTAATGGGGCTTGTGTTGGTGAGGAATGACTATGTAACGAAACGTTTAAGTCAAAGAGGGGCTAGTTGTGAGAGTTACATCTAATTGATAGAGACTCAAAAAGAGTAAAACGGAACAAACTTAGTTTAATATGACAACTAATCATTGTTGATTTTGTTTAAAAAAAGAAGTTGAAACTGAACCATGCAATTCTACTTTAACTCCAAAATGAATATAGCTTTTACTGCAATAGTTAGTTTACCTGGAAAGTATGTAAGTAGAGAGATTTAACTAGACAATTTACAAGAATAATTGGCAGTTGCATTTTGAAGGTATGAAAGAAAAATATTGATACAATATAAAAATTGGGCGGCTTAAAAATTAGACACACAGATACGCGTCATATCCTACAGTTCATCATTACTTGTGTTTTGAATGGGGATATAGTTTGGAGGACTAAGGTGATCTTGACACTTAGGTTAAGGGGTTTTGTTATATCTTTTTTGTCTCTTTAAGCGGTATTTTAATTGACAGCTTTACTATGTTTTTCTGGTGTTGAATCAATTCACGGGATTATATGCACGACAAATATAGAAGCCCAGGGGAAAAATATCGAAACCGTTTAAAGGGGAATATTTCAACTTATGATGGGATACTGGCGGAGTTAACTAACGAACCATTGGAAAAATATGATGCATCGCATGGCAATGACAGAAGATATATATATATATATAAAACTTTATTAATCATCGCAATTTGTTGGTTGATTCAAACATCAGTGGTCTATGATGGAAGATGATGAAATGGCGATCAATCTCATCAAATTCTAAACGAATTATCAATCAGAGTTCTACAATTTAAAAACAGAAAATCAATAAGTGGAGGACTTGATGGCTATATCAGGACAATTAATAGTGAATGATTATGGTCTTTTTTGTGAAATCATTAAACGAAAATATCATACTGGGCAGTACTTATTTACTGTTATTTTATCGATATTAACTAGTTTGATTATTTTCAAACGCCATTAAACGGTCAGGAGTTAATAACTAATAAACGGGTTACTGAGTTACGTCCATCAATTGGAAAACCAAATTCCGCTTAAAAACTTGACTGGAGAGATGAAAACCATTAGGTGAGTCGTTAATCAGCTTGCAGATTCCTTAGTATAAAGAAGAAATACTTAAGTAAAACAGTTTCACAGCGATTTTGCACATGAGCATTAGATACGCCACTTGCAACGTTAAGGAGTCATATATTTGAGGCTTTTCAAGATGATATATGGGAAGCCTGATGAAATGAGATATAGAACAATTTTATGCAGAAACTAATGCGCTTAGTTAGGCTCGTGAATGACTTTTAGAAAATTAATTGCAGCGAAATCCTCAAATTAATTGACATAAAAACAAAACTAGAAAAGGGAACAATATCTGTGTCTTTATTCAGCGAGGAGCAGTATATACTCCCATTATTTATTGAAAAAGGTGTAGTAGTTAGAGGTGCAATGTAAAGAAGAATCACAAGGTTTTTTAGGACGACGCTGATAAAATCATTCAAAAAGTTTTTAATAAACTTGTTAACAATTGAGCTTTACAATATACCCCCAGGAAAGAAGTTTCTTACTTTATGGAAGAGCAAAAGATTAAATCAAATTATTTTCGTCTGGATCGCAATTAAGCCGACGACAGGTGGGGAAGGGATACGCGCAGATGATCTCCTTTATTATTCTCTCAAAGATTTCTATAGAGGGGGCATTAATCACGGATACGAAAAACGGTGGGTGGGCAAGTTTGGATTATCCTTTGTAAAAGGCATTTTGTTAGAAGCACATCGTGGAGAAGTCCAAATCGTAGTCAATTATAATGTTGCGATACCACGACATAGAAGATTAAAAATTTCCCAACAAAAAACAAGATAAGGGGACATTTCCCTTGTCTCGATTAGAATCCTATTTATTGCGTATAAGTAGATTTACGAAAATTAGTTTAATTATGAAAGACTAGTATAGAAGTAAGATAAAAGATGAGCTTACATAAATTAACAGTTTTTTTCCTATGATTAGTTCAGGCTAAACAAGGATTAAATAATAAAATATGGGGAAAGCTAATGAAACTTTCTTTTCAGAGATTCGTTCTATACTACCAATAGTATTAATGGTTCTTCAGATACGTGTACACGGTAGGTCACATCGCTATTGGTGCCTCATCAATGGAATGTGTGTAGTTTAGGAGCTTATCGCATTAAGACAGCGTTGCACTTACCCTTATTGGGAGGGGTTGCTTTTTTTTAGTTTTATAGTAATAAATCAAAATATCTGAATTTGTGGCAAGCTCTCTGTTAAGGAATCATGCTTATGTATAGTAAAAATAGTTTCTCTTTTCAAGTGTCTATTTTTATAATATCATCTTTGCCCAAAGTATTTTCCAGAAATGGATATCTTTTTCCTTCTCTGATTAAAAATGATGGTTTTCTGAAGGTTTTTACATTCATGGAAAGGTAGGACGAACGGTCTAGTTGTCTGTTCAAATATTCCATTCAATTATCACAGAGACAAAAAATCTTTTCCAATGAGTATTACTATTAATCTATAGAATTATTTTTTTAAATCGCTGTTTATGTTTAATAATTTACATTAATTTCCACATTAAACTATCCATCAGATCATTATAACTTTTAATTATAATAAGAGTAAGTAAAGAAAGAAAATAACTACTTTACGAGTTAAAAAGCAGGAGGATGTTGAGAATGTTCCCGTTTTTAGATGTTTAAAGTAAAGGCAATGTAGTCAGATTATCATATTTAGAATAGAAATCATTAAAGGATAAAATAGCGTAGTTCTTTGAAGCTTGCAATAGATAAAAGAAATTAAACAAAAAAGGTAAACACCAAAAGTAGTTTATTATGTTATGTAGAAGAAAAGGGAACGCTTTCTAAAGTGAAGGTTGTTTACTATCCGATTTCAAGTTATGGTTGGGTATTTATTTACCATGAAAAAATTATTAAAACAGAAGAAAAGCCAACAATCATGGGAGTAAAGGTTAGCATCTACTAAATAATAGGTATTCTTGTAAGGGTTCCAGCCTTGATTCAATAGATATGGACTGAAATCGGAAATAATAATTAAGTATGTTATCGCATAAAATAAAACAAAATGAGGAGGGTTTTCTATTTTTATAAAATGAATCAAAGTTTTAAGTTAGTGAATCAAAGAGTTTTCTCAATAAAAACCTTTTCTTACAGGATCTTGCAGTTCTGGAACTTAGAAGAAGGAGTTTTTTGGTATACAGGCGAGAATATAACGCTGTAAGAGTGGATGGAAATGGAAACCTATCAGTTGCTACAGAGGAGATTCAAGTAATATTATGGAAGTCATATTCCAAAAAAATTACACTAACTACCATAAAATTCTATGAGTAGAGTATGATTGATTTAAGAAAGAGAGATAAAGCAATGGTCGGATTATGATGGTTGTTTGGAATAGGTCGTTTTGGAGGGTGGATTAATTTTTGATGTTATTGTATTTTTGCCCATCGGGTACTAGGGTCTATTTAGAATAATGGACGGAATTCGTTTGGTACAAAGGGAAACCATCAGTGTGATAGCCAGATGCTCGGAAATCGCGAAGTTTAGGACTTGCAAAGGCGAATATCTTTTTCAGACTTTGAAGAAATTATTTAAGAAAATATTAATGCAGAATATGACATGCTTAATAAAAAATGAATTAAAGGAGATTGAATAAAATATGAGTATATTAATGGAATGCTAGCTGTTTTTTTTTTTTTTTTTTTTTTTTTTTTTTTTTCACTTTAGCTGTTGCAAGCGGAACAGGGTTATCGTTTTATGCTGAATTGATACATTAATCAAATCGGTAATCAGAGCAGGCGTTAGATATAATTGAAGTGACAGAAAATGATGGAAAACAAACTTAATTTAGAGAGTATGCAACTATTATGGAAAATACTTACATTAATTTGATGAAATGCAGGAGTTTATGGAGGAGTAATAGGCAACTTTGGCAATGAAACCGTATATGAGTGAAATGCCATCTTACTAGATAACTGAATTTAAAGAAATTTACAGGGAATGCATGGACAGGTGGTTCATCTCAAAAGTAGTATTTGTGTGAGATCATGAATAATATGTGAAAATGATTCGAGTCAATTAATTTCAGGATTTAGGGCTACTATAAAAATAGGAATGATAGGGGTGAAGGTATGTTTTTATTGCTTATTTTAATTTTTGGTGTTTTTGACTTGTATAAAAACAGGTGATACAAAAGTTATTGGAATATGAAAAAATGCTAATAATAGTACAAATTGAATGAAGAAGTATTTCGATATGTATGCACTGGTGGAATTTTTACAGATGATACAAACAAGCTAAAAGCGATTGTTATGAGATATTTAATGAAAAAAGAAGGGAGAAATTAGGATGGTGAACGGGAGGATATTGGGTACTTTTCGAATTGGTGGGGTATAATGGATATAGTGGTATGCAGCAAGGGTTTTACTCATTTGATAGGATTGGGAGGTAGCAATCTCATACCATTTGCTTATGGTTGACTTATTGACATTAATGGTTTTTTATTTTCTTTTTTAAGACAGGAAAAAACAGGAACCAACACTATCATTATAAGAAACGTCTTCGTTATAATGCTGAAGAAGTTGCAAAAATTGCGCTTATGCTCGTGGTGAAATATCCATGGAGAATTGCAATATATTTTAAAGTAATTTAAAAGCATAAATGAGGGGAGGTGAAATCGTGTTAAACTTAATTCTTTCAAATAATCATTGTATTATCTTAGTCAGAACGGCGACTTGTCTCAAATTATAAGGATTGGTAAAAAAATTATTTCCGCGATTTCTTATTAGCTTTAATAAGAAAATCGGGTCCGAAAACAGGGGGGATATCTTTAGTATACAGATGTAAATTTGCGCTACGTACATAGGTGAAATAAATTAAGCAGAATACGAAACAAATTTTAAAAAACTTGTAATATGAAAATAGTCAACAATATAAATTTTATAGTTTAGAATGTACTACTTTTTTAGTACAAAAATTAACGGAAAGAACGCTTCTTTATTGCGGCATTTCGTCCTCGGAGTTTAACTTTTATTTCGTTATTTAATCCAAAGCCGCTCAGATATTTTCCGAGTTAGCATGCTATCCACTTCTGGCTACACATTTCAGAAAGAACAGCGCTTAAAAAAAATTGTCGAAAGTTTTACTAGTAATCGTGTTTCTTTTGATAGCAGCAGTTGAGCTGACTCATGTAATACACCAGCAGGCTTTCTTAATTTCTGAAGGTAATTCGATTTCTATCAGCGAACTATCTATTGTATAATAAAGTGACAAAAAAGGAGTCTAGATATATTATTTTTCTAATAGGTGCACCAGGTTCTGGTAAAGGGAACCATGCTGATTTAATCCATAAGAAAATATCAATTTCCAATTGTATCTCAGCCGAGAAATTTACTACGTATGAAATGAGATAAGAGACGGGAAATAGGCAAAACAAGTCTCTCGTTTGCATTTCTTATCGGGGAATTAGTCCCGATGAATTTCATTCATGCAATTGATTGAAGAGAATGAAAACAATTCCCGCATGAAAAACAGTTGTTTTAGAAACGGTTATCTCGTTAATTCAACAATCAGCTCTCTGCATCGCATGAAGGTATTTGAAGTCCAGAACTGGTGTTTTTATTTAGAGCTACCAAAAATGTTTGGTTGATCGGCTCTTACAATCGTGGTTAGAATAGACGATTACTTGAAAAAATTACATTGAACGACGTTTTTGGGGTGTACTGTAAAAGAGATAACCTCTTATTAAACTCATTACACACGAAAAAAAGTTTTAGTAAAATTAAATGAGACTCTTCATTGAATGTTTCGGAATAATAGAACAATTTTATAGACTCGCTCTATATTGATAGTGGCTAAAGCTAAAGAAGTACATGGTCTATTTTATAGTAAAAATGCTATGTGTTTTTTACTCCATTAAGTTGTTTCCTTCGTAGAACTAAAAAAATCAGAAATAAAATCCAAAAAAAATTTGAGGTTTAGACGACTTTAGAACTGTTTATGAGTTATCCTTTGAATGGAACTATCTCTGGTTAAATTTAACAATTGTTTGGTTACAAAAAAATTCAATTGTACTTAGAATACAAGGATTTGGTTTATCTATACGGGTTTACCGTGCACAGGTAGATGACCGGATAGAGAATGAAACAAGGTTAGTAAGGTCTAGTGGTGCTTTCAACCTATTCTAATGGTCGAGGGTGTGATACAATTAGGAATAACCACTGGATATGAAAGAGTGTGTTATGGGAATGGAAATAATCACTTAAAAAGAGTTTGATTCATAATCCTGGATAAAACAAAGGAAGCTACTTCTCAGTTTAGTCTAAAAAAGTTGCTGTGATTTATTTAATAAAGGAGACGATATAATAGCGATGACACTAAAAAAATTAAAAACGCTATTAAATGTGTTTTTAAAATTAGTGATGTTTTAGAAGGCGATGGAAGCCTATGACAATGAGCTAATGCGAGAGAAACAGTTGGTTACAACTATTGAAGGAAAGCAAGTTTTAGGAGTCGCGAGCTTGGTACTGGAAAAATTTGGTTCTCCTCAATCGGCAAATTTGGAAATAACTGTAAAATAAGATTTTAGTGAAAAAGATGTTGGATAAAGGCATTCAAAAACAGAAGGAAAAGAGACTATTAGGGTTATCGAAATGGACGCCCAGGACATGAGTTTGGCGGAGTACCTTTGATCGGTCGGTTACTTCTTGCGTATTTTGTTTCGGGTGCCGGATTCCTGTAAAAGGACTAAAAGAAATAAGAAGGTCTGTAAGCTTAACGGTAAAAAATTGTTATGTTGGAGCACATTAGAGAAGTCATTCATAATGTCGCGGGAATTATGGGATAGGGTGAATTCATTCCTTTAATACCTGGGGAGCTTTAATATCAATAGAGAGGGACAATTGCTAATCTTTGAAGGCTGGATTTCAAAGAAGAAGATATAGTAACCAGATTTATGGTAGTGATATTGTAAATTAATAGAAATAAGAAATAGAATAGAATAGAAATAACATGGAGGCGTCATCTTTTAAAACATGAACGCTGCATGTTTTCTTTTACAAATAGGTGGGTTTATACGAACAAAATTTTTTTCAATAAATAGGTTAACCATTATTTTTAATGTGTTCTCTTATCGCTTATTTTGATACGCGTGGGAAAAGCTTAAAATTGCTACAGATAATTGTAAGGGTAACTAGTTTCTATCCGGATAAGCTTGTTATAACTAGCTCTATTTGTTATCGTTTACAAGGGTCTTGTAGTATATAAATAATTAGGCCAGATAAAAGGGCCAAAGAACATGGGGATTTGGCATCTTTGTTCGTGATAGGTCTTTATTTGTTAAGGATAGGGAGGCATTACTAGCAATTTCGGCTTAGAAGTTGGTCAAAATTGATTAGTGTCTTAATGATTGTAATAACAATTTTAAAGATAGAGATTTTTACAGTTTTAAAAAAATTTGAATGGACGGTCGAGTGTTTTTGATATGGTGGATAAATTTTGTAGGATACTTAACTTGCAATGTGTAGTTTGCTTTAATTAGGTTTTCTAAAACAGATTAAAGGAAGTGCGGTATTATGTAAAGTTTACGTAATAGAAAATGAAAGCCTTACTTCTGTCGTTGCTCTTTGGTGTGGCTTTATAGTTGGTTCCTTCTGTAGCGTTCTGGCTGGGGAAGTATTCTAGGTGATATATTATTTAGCGTCAGTGAAACATTAGAAAAACGAGTTTTCTTCAGGTTCAAATGTTCGTGTCGATGGGAATATAAATGGAACGACATTTTATCGCGTAGAATATAGAAGTTAAATGGGACCATTGAGGCGTGATCTTTTTATAGCAGGGGTCAGTGCCTACTATAAGTGGAACGTCAGAGGAGTGTGTTTTGTTAGGACAAGATTATTATAATCAATGGTACTGTTGAAAACACTAATTTATTTAGCTGGAGCGACACTGAAAGTGCAGCTCAAACGATGGGATGCTTTTCTAAGCCGGGCAAACAATCTGTGTTAGAGAAAGGAATTCAGTTACAAAAAAAGATGTTTTATGGGGCATTCAAAACTATTTATCAAAAATGGTACAATCAATGGTGACTTGTTAGTTCAGTGATCAAATATCTATACGTGGCAAAATTGGTGGGATATTTAAATTTATTGCACGTCAAAAAAGGCTGATTTTTTAATGGGTTCTGAAGTTGTAGGTGAAACCACTTGGGCAAAAAACTGGATTCTGAGACGGATTGATCTCCGAGTCTTAATGTATTACTATTTCCCAATCTTTGTCAGAGTTTCTGCTAAGCATAGCAGCCTCTTTAATTGTATTGGTTATTTGTTAAATGGATTAGAACCAACTTTTTGCCTGTTATTAGCTTAAAAAAATAGGCTGATCCAATTAGGAACAGGAGGTTTTGGAGCCTTAGCAGTGGGTATGTGATTCCAATAGTTTATACTAGTATGGTTACAATCTATAGGGATACTTTAGTTTTATTATGTTTCACTAATATGGAATGTCCTTTATGTCTCAAAAGATTATCTTTCAGTATTTATTCGGTCTTTGGTTCAAAAAAAAGAAGATTTGACTGGCTCTAATGCGCAATCTTTTTTGGCTATTTTTTTGGATTGATAATTTTAACAAGTCTTTAGGGGTTGTTCCTATGTGGGTATTTGGTCAAAGTCTCGTTATCGCATCTTTTGGGAGTAGGCGTCGATTGTTTATCGATACTAGACATAGAGCTTAAACTGGAAATTCGTTAGTTTCAGTAGCAGCTCACCCGTTACATAGCTGATGTTATAAAAGATTGGATTATTATGAACGACACAGTCTGTTCTCGAAAATCTTGGATGTTTTATTCAATGGTGTAACATTCGGATGTATTTTAAGAGTCAAATAAAAAGATAGTAGCATTATTTTTAGCTAGCTTGTACTATCTTTTTGAATAAGGCTATGTATTTTACACAACGTCATCATTTTATGGGTTTTTTCTATTCTGATTCCATTACTAAAATAGTTATCTATTTTCTTTTCAACTTCCAATCTCTCGCGCGCGCTCGCTCGCGATAACTGCACCTGCTAGAAACATTGAGGGTTCTCCATAACCCGTTCTTGTTTACAGTAGATGGCTCCTAATTTGCTTATAGTCTCAGTTAAACCGGAGGGTTCTCCAATAGTCAATGTATTTGGGATCAATATTGTAATTTGTCAAAGTCTTAACGTTATCTTTTCAAACAGCGCTTCATAAGCCACGGTATTTTTAGAAGCGATAAATACCTTCTCTAAAATAATAGTTGGATGCAGTCTAGTAAAGATTTTTGCGCCGACGGTAAGCAGTATTTGAACTCGTCTCCAGCTTTAAGATAAAGAAGGGATTGTGGAAGAAGAGAAGCGAGTTCCGTTCTTGACATCTTCTACAAAGGTACTATTTCTTCAGGGGTAGCCTTGGATTGGTGTTTTAATAATTTAGCTGTTGCGGACATTATAGCCGTTAATCTCTGGAGACATTTTACTATCGACAATATGGATGTTTTTTAAATTTCTCGAAGCTGCCAATTTACGCAAGATTGTAAGACAGTTGTCACTGCTGGGGATAAGCAACGTGGATATATTTGAGCTTCAGGGTGCTCTGCAAGATGCGCTCGAACACAATCGGTACGTTTTGAGGGCGTGAACAGAAGTCTTTTGGTAAGGTTCTGTTTATGTAGAATGATAATATCTTAATCAAGCTGTTCATTCGTTAGGTTTCTGTCCATGTCACATGCATCGGAATTTACGTGAATACATAGCGAGCTCACAAGTGAGGAGAATTATCAGATCCGGCTTTCAGTAGTAATAATATAGTTTGTCATAGTGACTTCCTAACTCAATTGGTAACAAGTAGCACGGTATCATTCACATTGTAGGCGGAGTGTCGTAGAGATTAAGGCGGTTTTATAATTAAATTAACACCCTATTAGGGTCTGCAGATATAGAATTCACGGATTTTTCGTGATTTACTAATGCGCTGCTTTAATCAGATAGCCCTTTCATTTTGTGTGAACAATTTTGGTATACATTTTATCAGATGGAAGTAAAGGTGAAAAATTAGTTAACTCGTCTATTTTTTATGGGTGCGACAGTTAGAAGAATTTTTTTTTGAATTTGTCTATGTTATGAATGAGCTAACCGCCTACTTTAGATCAAAAACGTTATAACTGTCTTTTTAAACAAAGCTTTATACGGTTTTTCTTGTTCTATTTAATTTATTTAATGGTGCTCTAAGCAACTTCAATATTTCACTAAGCTTGTTTGACGGTCTAGCTGTTTGTTTGCTGCCAGTGATAGTGATCGTTAACGGTAAGATGCTAAGCGCCCGTACATGGAATTTTAGAAGCTAAGTAATAAGACAGTGTTTCCATGTCTCACCAAGACATCCAGTTTTGTCATGCTGTTCATTGGTTTTTTGTATCTGAAGAAGTATCAGAAAGGAAAAAAACATTCCACATGAACAGTCATATTTTTCAGGGGCCCAATATTAAAAGCGTTACTGATTATAAGTGTAATTTGCCAGATTGGTGGAAGTTAAATTGGAGCTAGTCGTTAAAGATAAGTGAAGAGTTGTTGCTGCAGCTGAGCCAATAATAACGTTCGCGATGTGTACGTCTTCTTGATAGCAACGCAATGTTCCAACGCGTATCAATCTTTTAAACCACATACTCATTGATTAATTCATGATATACAAGACTGCAGAAGGCATTCCATTCCAGTACCTTGACAGAAACTTTTTACTTTTGTATGTGCCTGTATAAACAGCATATTCTAACGGTATTGTACAAAACTGTATCTTCTAAAATGTTTCGGCGATAACTTTGCACGAAGCGGATCTCTGGTAATAAAACATATCAGCAATTTGACTTGTGCACTAATGGTGATACTATAATAATTCTCTCTTTAGTGAGTTACTAACCATGTAAAGGATTTAAAGGATAGCGTTATTGAGAGCGTTATTATAAAGGGGTAATCATGTTCACACTAATGCTGTTAAGGACAGTTCATCGCAGAAAGCGCTTTTCTGGGTTTATTTAAAGAAGCGTTTAGTAAGATATGGAAATTTTGATATTCTCGTAACTTATCTCTCCTAGGACGCTTCTCGTCTCCTCGCGTTGTAGCGAAGGATATGTTCATTTCTTGTAAAATTCTTTAAACGCTTTTAGAAGACTTGATCGCGGGCCGCGTTACACCATCATTATACTAGCTTGTACTTTGATTTGATATTTTTATCGTTAAATTATTGGTTTTTTTCATTTTTCTCAATTTAAAATAACAAAACCGCAAACGCGAGTTGTGACCTGTATAAGTCAAATTTCTTATTTTGCTCGTATCATGTTTCAAACGTTGATGGTGGTCGAAATAATTTTCTAAATATTGTTATTTTTATGATTAAAGCAATAAAATCGCTGAGAGAGTTGATAATAAATTTTCAGCATCTTCAGTGACTTCAACAGAAGTAGGGCAGGACTTTTGGAAAAAGCTCACTTCCCTATGACTTTCATGTTTTTGATAAAGTCAGGATGATTCTTATCTTCATAAGTTCGATAATTTTTTAAGCAACGCTTTTATATATTAGACTGGTCAATGATCGTTTCTTCAAATGAGGATATTGATTTTTTTTTATATTTTCTTAATGGAATTGGAGGTTCAAGATCTTAAACTTGTTATCTGAAAGACCATCAACAATCGAAATTTTACTTCATGATTTCACTCACAAAATTTTGAAAGGTCTACGGCTCTCTCTCAATGGGAGGAAGGTAATATGAAAATAAAACGAATACACTTAGTTGTTTTAGATTCAGTAGGAATTGGAGAAGGCTTAGATGCTGCATCGTTTAATGGCTAAGGTTCACATTACGCTTAGACATATGCTGAATTCAATTGAGAAATTATGTTACCAATTCTAGCAAATGGATAGGTACCATTGAAGATTTGAAAGTATTGAAAAAGTTTCGGAAAGTGAGCTTATGGACAAAACTAGCTGAAAAAAGTTTTTGTTTTTTTCCGGAAAAAGACAACCATACGGGACATGTGGGAAATAGCCGGTTTCAATGACCACCTTTTAGAGTTTTTCCAAAATGGCTTCCAAAGGGTGCTAGAAAATTACGCGTATTTCAGAAGAAATTATTGGCAATTAAACCAGCTCTGAACCGGGTTTCTAGATGAACTTTGGTTGGGGAACAAATGAAGCGGGTGCTTTAATCGTTTACACCATTCAGAGATCGTTTTAAATTGCAGTTATGGAAGAAGTTATTCATTAGAAGAGTTATACGATTCTGTGCGTATGTTCGCAAGAGATTACAAAAGAAGAGATCCGTATATGATTTGGCGAATCATCGCACGGCCTTACCTTGGCGACCTGGTGCTTTAAACGCACGTTAACGCCACGATTACGCGCTGAGTCTTTGGACAACGTGTTAGATAGTTGAAATATGGAAAAGACGTTTTTTGCACGTGCTGTTAAGATTAGTGATTTTTTAATGGACACGGCATTACCCAGCGGTTCGAACGAAAAGCATAGGGATGGTGTCGTCATTATTAAAAAGAAAATGATGGAAAAACTTTTGGAGGTTATCTTTTACTAATTTAGTGTGATTTTTGATGTCTTTTATGGGACACCGGAGAGATTACAAGGGTTTACCGGCGATGGCACTAATGGATTTTGCAAACGTTTTCAGAATTTGGAAGACTTTGAAGGGCGCCGGACTTGTTATGATTACAGGCAGATATGGAAATGATCAATGCTCGCAGGAACGATCATACCGCGATACGTTCCCTTACTTGGGTTTATCAAACATTTAACAACAAAGAATTGAAAACAGACAATATTTTGCGGATTTTGGTGCAACAATCGCTGGAAACTTTGATTTGCCTGCAATAGGAAAATGGCGAAGCTTCTTTATAGAATTATTAAGGATTAAACTAAACTTTACGGAAGTGAACAAATGAAATCAGACGATTAAAACTATGGGGTTCGCTTTACTTTTCAATGACACTTAGCGCTTGTGGAATAGCAACGCCAGTGAAGGCGAAGATTAAGAGAGCAATCAATTTTAAATTAGGTATGGTAACCAGATTTAGGTAGTGTAATGTAGTTTCATTTAACAAGTGCATGGGAAGGATTGCAAAAATTAGAAAAGATAAAGGTATGCAGTAAAATACCTTGACTAAGCGGATTTCAGAGTAGACCAAAGCTTGCTTCAATTTGTTATGCCCAAAACAGATTTAGAAATTGGGCTTACAGCAGGAATTTTAGCTGATGCTGTGACAACATTGTTATAACAATCCAGATGCAAAATTAGGAATTGTGGATGCAGAAAGAGAAGGAATTTGAAAACTTGTCTCAGTTTTCATTCAAGAAACGAGGGGAGTTTTATGCAGGGGAGTTGTTGCAGTAGTATGCTGAAACAGATTAAAATTGGTTTTATTGGTGGATGAAATTCCAGTATCAACGTTTTTCCCGCAGGTTTTTGAAGGCAGGGGTTAAGCGGTTAACCCGCGCCAAACGTTGTTGTTAAACTATGTTGGTGTGTTTAAAACGTTGTAGATTGGGAAATCAGCTGCTGCTAAATGTTAATGATGGCGTAGATATTATTTTCTGTGCAGGTGGGTATGGAACGGTGTCTTTTAATGAAGCACAAGACCGCTTTGATAATGGAGAAAAAGTTTTGGGTTATCGAGTAGGATAGTGAACAATCACTAGAATTCGGCGATGGATATTACGTTAACGTCTATTGGATGAAAAATTGTAGAACAATGCTGTTTATGAAATTTCTGAAAAACAGCTGAAGGAGGACTTTCCCAGGTGGAGAAAGGTTGTTCGCTTAGGTTTAGCTGAGATGGCGTTTTGGCTTAGCAACGGAATTTAGATAAAAATGTGCCAAAGGACGTTATTTAGATTTGTAAGAAGACTACAAAACAAAATTTATTCTGGAGAGATTTGATGTTCTGGGAAAAAACCATTAAAGGAGAGTCATACTATGGAACAAAAACCGTAGGTGGAAAAAGATATTTAGAGGCTTAAAACACATTTTTACAAAAAAATTCGGTATTTTGTTGGCTAATGATTTGACGGTTTCCAGCTTGGCTTGTAAGACGTGGAGGAAATTCACGCCTTGGCTTTGGTGAAATTTGGCGCAGGGGATCACTTTAATGATGGTCGTTTCGGGGGATTGTATCACCTGAGAGGGCCCAGGGTATTTCGGTTCTACGAAAATTGAAACCAAAAAATGGGAAAAACAAAATCCCAAATTTTTCCATTGGCTATCCATTTAGGAAAATTGAATGGTTTCAATCCAACAAACATTTTTAAATTTTATTGAAAAATTTCCAACGGGGGGTTTTTTAACAAGGGGAAAAAGTATTTATTTTCATTTTTGGTAAATTTTTTTTGAATTCTTTTTTCCCCCTTTTGAT
>Ga0163217_1040702_pt1 | contig 14538 bp, 13 predicted proteins | sample SynspAceP_FD_185933 | JGI IMG/M metagenome (GOLD analysis project Ga0163217, IMG submission 185933) | Saline lake microbial communities from Ace Lake in Antarctica - Synechococcus sp. Ace-P (PacBio error correction) | ecosystem: Environmental > Aquatic > Non-marine Saline and Alkaline > Saline ... | reverse complement strand
GGCTGCGGTGTATCGATTTTATTATGGTTATTAATCTGCTCACTTGCCAAAGTGCGGTTCGTGGCCAAGCAGCCACACCCGGCGAGCTGAACAAATACCAAGCAGATTTGCCCTGTACGGCCCAGTTGGGCGAGCCTTGCGGCAATCCAAACCAGCGTGAAACTTACCACGATCAGGCAGCTTTCACTTCCGTATTATCAGGTCTCTGCCCAGGCTCAGTTGTCTACAGTATGCACGGCGTCGGCAAGGTCTGTACCGCCGAAGAACAAGATTCCTCAAGGACATTCTCCTTCCTTTCCCTGGCGCCAAAATTTGGCGTTCTCGGCCTGACTCGGGTAAATCCACGCTGCTGCGCATCATGGCCGCGTTTATACCGAGATCGAGGCGAAGCCCGGCCGATGCCTGGCATCAAGATAGTATCTGCCGCAAGGCCGGAACTTGACCCGCAGGCAAGGACCTCCGCGACATCTTGAAGAAGCCTTAGGCGAATAATAGCAAGCGCAAGCGGACTCGATTAATTCTATGCTGCCTACACGAGCCGATGCGACTTGATGCGCTGCCGTGAACAGGCAAGCTCGAGCGATCCTTCAGGCCGGCGACTGGTCACAACTGGAACGCCGAACTGGAGGTTGCGCCGGACGCACTGCGTCTGCGCGCCGTGGGATGCCAGCATCGAAACATCTGTCTGGTGGTGAAAAGCGCCGCGTTCGCGCTTATGCCGCCTGCTGCTGTTCTGCTTCCCGACAATGTTGTTGCTCGATGGCAACCCACCAACCACTTGGGACGCATTTCCGTCGCTGGCTGGAGCATTTTCCTGCAGACCTTCCCGGCACAGTGGTTGCCATTACCCACGATCGTTACTCCTTGATAACGTCCGCTGGCTGGGATTTCTGGAACTGGACCGTGCCCACGGATCCCCTTCAGAGGGGCAACTACTCGCAGTGGCTGGAATCCAACCAAACCGTCTGGCTCAAGAAGGCAGGCAGGAGTCCTTCACACTCCAGCGATGAAAGCCGAACTGGAATGGTCCGCCAGGCGCCAAAGGTGCGTCAATCCAAATCCAAGGCCCGCCTGCACGTTTTGAAGAACGGCAATCCCAGGAGTTCCAGAAGCGCAGCGAAACCAACGCATATCTTAATTCCCGGCGCCCTCGCCTGGGCGACAAGGTCATCGAGATTCTAACAACTCGGCAAGGGTTATGGGCGACCGCGTATTGATCGACGATCTGAGTCTTTTGCCTCTGCAAAGGGCGCGATTATCGGTGTGATCGGCGGGTAACGGGGCGGGTAAGTCACCTTGTTCGCATGATTACTGCAAGGAACAAACCCGATAGCGGCAGGCATCGTCCATCGGCGACCACGGATGAGATTCCAGCGTCCGACCAGAGCACGCGATGAACTGGACGAGCAACAAGACCGTCATGGGAGCAGTATCGACGCTTCGACATGATCAAGGTCGCAACTATGAGTCTCGTCACGCGTTACGTTGGCCGCTTTCAACTTCACGGGCGCGGATCAGCAGACAGTCGTTTCAAGATCTCTCCGTGGTGAGCGCGGGCTCTGCATATTGGCTTTGACGCTGAAACAGGGCGCCAACTTCTGCTGCTGACGAACTCCAACGATCGGACTGTAACCCTGCGGACTGGAAGAAGCACTGCTGGACTTCCCCGGCTCAGCCATCGTGATCTCAGCACCGATCGCTGGTCTCGACCGTATCGCCAACGCACATCGTCTACGAGGATGACGCAGGTGAACTTCTTCGAGAGGCAACTAACCCGAGTATCGAAGGCGGATCGCAAGAAGCGCCTGGCGAAGCAGCGCCAACCTCACCGGGTACGTTACAAGAAACTTTGCCGACCAACAGCAGCACTCTCAGCGACACGTCACACGGGCTGGTTTCCAGCCGCCGTTTCTTTCTGTTCCTCCATCACTTCGTACCTCTGCAACCGGGGCTATTGCGTAAAACTGCTAACTATCAGGTTGCGTCCATACAGTACGAGCCCATCTGACCGACTCCCTGAGCCTTGCCTGCCCACTATGGTTGCGCGACCCTTATCAACCCGAATTTCCATCAAGCGCGGAAGAAGTGCTTGAGCACGCTTTGCCTTCATGCAAAGCTACCCCAAATACCTTAACAACTATTATCGACGCCTGAATGGAGCCCGAGAGTTTCATCATTTTCGGGCCCTGGTGTCGATTGATCCGTTCAGGTCGGTCAAAACCCGGCTATCGCTAACAAATTGAACGCGCATGGCTCCCTACAAGGGCGGCCTGCGCTTACACCCCACAGTATACTGGCGTGCTTCAAGTTTCTCGCCCTTGAACAGGACTTCAAGAACGCGCTGACACGCTTTGCCGAAGGGCGCCAGGCGCTCGACTTTGACCCCAAAGCCAAGAGCGAGCCATGTGATGCGCTTCTGCCAATCGTCATGACCGAGTGGCCGCACCATCTGTGAAACTGATTTCACCCGGCGACCATCGCGTCGGCGCACGCGAAAATCCGGCCTATCTGTATCCAGTACCGCGTATGCCGCAATCGATTTCACTTTCCTTTCTGACCGGCCAAGGTCTTCCTACGGCGGCAGTCTTGTGCGCCATGAATCGACGGCTACGGCTGCGTGTATTTCGCCCAAACAGATTGCTTCAAAGCAGCGGCAGATGGAATCGCCCAAGCGCGTTTTGCCGTGTCCGCTCAGTTTAATGTTGCACAATTTGCCACTAAACTGATCGAGCTAAAGCCAAGTTATTTCACTATCCACTCACGGTGGCACTCTGCATTGCGGCTGGCTTACAATCTGGACAATGTGGACGATTTTATACCTCAGACAACCGCGGGCGCCCTTGGCGAACTGGCTAATCAACCCTGGCTGGATTTTATTTGCAATAGCAGCCCCTGCATCTCAATTGACCTGCCAATTACCCTGCGCACCCAGAATGAGCTCGACGCCAGCGCCCAACAGAAAACTGTGAATAACGGCTGCCATGCGGCCGAGCGCGTCCAACATGCCTGCACACTGTCAAGCCATCGAACCTGTTTCAGCAGGCACGCGTCTTTTGCCCCGGGCAAGGCAGCCAGCGGCGCGGTGGCCGTTACAGCGCCTGAAATGTCGCAGTATGCCACGCGCCTGCACTGGAGTGTGACAAGCACCTGCCTGCGCGAAAATATTGCAACGACCATGAGCTGCTGAGCAATACTACAAGAGCGCAATTGACTTATCATACTGCCGCCGAACATTGCCGGCTTTGTCGCGTAGCGACGCCATTGCTTTCCCAGGCGGTCATTGAAACCGACGTAAAAGCAGCCTCATAGTGAATGCAGTACCCACAATCCGGGGCTATCTCATGAATGATGGAAAGACGCCGTTTACCCGCATTCCTTTCGATGCTCCGACAGACCAGTTCTGCATCAGGATGAATGAGCTATCAGGCTTGAATTGTGTTATGTTCCGCTCGCGGGCCGTTGGTCCCAGCCGGGCAATCTGGGCAAGCGCTAACCCTGGAAATCACCTTCCCCCCAATGCATAATTCTCTCTAGCGAAGCGCCAGATCTGCATGATGTGCATCTGGCCGCATGCCCGAGAGCTTCCTGGCTTCCGATGCCGAGCATATATTTCGACCTTGACTCCATCAGCCATTGAAACGCCTGATGCGGAACACGGGTGATGAAAGCCTGCTCGAACGCTAAGCTGGGGGCTGCTCTGACTTGCGGCTGCACGCGATCCGAAGCGCGCTTGTGCCAGTCTCAGATATTCGAAAATCGCCGCCAATGCCTGTCCAGTCGCGTTACCGGATCACCTGCATTTACCCCTGGGCGACTCCGCGCGTTGGCCTTGGTACAAATTAGCACGGTAACCCTGCCTTCCGCCTCCTTCAGGCCGTTCCGACCGCTGGCGGTACCGAGCGAATCTCGCGAAAACCCAGCTCGCCAGTAATACCATCATGCTTCCATCCGGCAATGGACCGGCTTGCGCAAGCTGACATGACCGCGCAGAGCGCCAGATCACTCGCCGTTTCCAGTACCTTGACAGCCGCCCCAACGTTGACGAAGAACATCCTGTTACTAGGTCGACCACCACCATCGATGCAGTACTCCAACAACATGCCAGGCTTTCTGATCCAGCCCAAGAGTCACCCGCGCTTGGTTGCCCCAGATACTGTGCCACCAGCGCTGCACTTCCACCAGGCATCGGCCCGGCGAAAACCTTCCAGGACGATCACCACCTGCGGGATGGTATCGTTAGCGCGAAAAAAAAAATGGCCGAGGGTGGAGCATTCTTTAAGGCCCTGTCGTCATCGAGAAAACGCCAAAGCTCGTTCACCGCCACAATGCGGTTCTTCACCCGCAACGCAAACATACGCAAACGACCGTCGATTCGCCCTCGAAATTACCAATACCGTATCGGCTCGGACCATGTGCCTCCCAGCACGCCCGCCCGGCCATCGAGCTCCATTGGTCACCAGGCCGCCAGAAAGATGCCTACCACTTTGTTTGACATAGCGCACCAGAAAGCGCGCACCTTTCCCTGACCTCGCTACGCACTGGCGCGATGCGCTGCCGGTAAAAATCGTCTGAATCGAATCGACACCATCACCGGCTGTTCATGCCGGGCGGTGGCGATGATGCTTCGATGCAGTTTCAGCATGACCTTGAGCCTTGTCTTCGCAAACCAAGGCCGCCGAGCGCGCCTATGCAACCTGCTGATCGCGGACTCTTCACCGTTACATAAAGGCGGCAATGGGTCGCGCCTGTTGGCAAAGTCTTGTTAAAAGAATGGTTGATTGCCGACTGCCCGGCATTCGCCCCCACAACACGACATAACCCTCCACCAGGACCACCACCCAGACCCGTCGAGCTCCGGACAGAGGCGCTGGACTGACGCCGGTACCTCTCGTATAGACCTTTCCGCCAGCGTGCGCAACTTGCGCAGCCTGCCGCCAGTTGCGCCGCTGCGCTAACGTCGCCCAACAGGCCGCCCTTCGGGCCGGGATCCACACGGTTCCAGCAGCGATTCCTACGCCTGACTCGCGCACTGGCCCGCCAATTTGAAAAGGTCGCGCCAACACTCGTGACCGTAAATACGCTTGTTTTTTGCCATTACTTCCCCCAAGACGGAATACGAAAAAATGCTATGTTTGATTTTATAGCACTGCCACAGGCCAGCAGTCCCCAGACGCATTCAAAGCCATGTTCCAAGGCTAAGGGTAAAACGGATTACCGTTATGAGATTACAAGATAGACATCCCCAAAACCTGCAATCAATGTCAGGAAACAAAGCCCCTCTGCTTTACTTCATGCATGGCTTTCAAGACATCCTTCGATACCGCGACAATAGCTTATTGCTCATGAACGCTGATTCAGGCCTGCGTGAGATGCGCGCGCAGATTTGCTCGCCAAGGTGAATGAGCACAATCGTTTATTTTCGATCATTCTGCGAGTGAAAGCAGCGAAGCTCCGCTCCTGCTTCGATTCCTGGCTTCCGTCCCATATCACACTTCCTCCCAAACGCCCGTCTACAGGCGCGCCACCTGTCATCCGCGCCACACTGCAGGCGGTCCAAGACGCTACACATCTTCCCGACAACGGACTGATTTTCTGAAATCACCAAAACGAAAGCTGTCGATATGCGCTCACCTCAAGCATTATTAACATAGTACAAGGTCAGGCTTCAAAATCGCTAATCGCACGATTCGCGGGCTTTCTCAGCCTGAATTTACTCGCCGATTTCAGCCTACATCATCAAGCTGGATATGGCCATTGCTACGCACATGACAGAGACCCTGGCGTCAGGCGATCGCTCCAGTGGGCCATCCCTCGGGTGGCAAGGCATTGAATATCGATGTTGAATTGCCGAGGCATAAAGCACTTGCCCGCAACTGCGCTTGTTGCAAGGTATGGGAGTCCATCTTGTTCAGGGCTACCTGTTTCCAACGCCCGCTTCGAGCAGTGCCTGCCGTACCTGGCCGTGCATGAGCCGCCCCGCTGAGACCAAGCTTCAGCCTTCAAGCAAAGAAAGCAATACAAACAGCAGAGCGCCGAGCTGAACGAGCTGCTGGAAGCCACCCACGTTTGAATTGCGCAAACGGGAAAAGCCGTGCTGGCTATCGCAGCTACGACCTGGCGGCAGCCAGGTCATTCATACTTTTTATGGCCTGGCGGATACCCGCTTTCTCAATACCGCGCGTCTACTGCCCACAGCTCGAAAACGCATGCCGCGATGTCGGCGGTATTGGCGTCGCTAGCTTCCCGCCGCGAACTGGATTTTACCTGGCTCCTGGGTATCACCAGCCATTAATGGCCTCAGCACGAGAAGCACCCTCCCATCAGCGCAGCTCCAACGCAGTTATGACGACATACTGCGCTTTGACAACTGCTTGATGACGAAGCGCGTGGTGCTCAAGTCTGCGTTGTTTTATCAGCCAACGTCAAGTCGTACCAAACGGAGGATCAATTGCACTACCAGGACACGTCGCGATGCGCGAATGGGCGACCGCCAGCGGCATTACGAGAGTACGCAAAGCGCCGCTTCCAGTGATCGAGCTACGTTCCGACCGAGGCACGCTCCGTGATAACGCTACCCGCATGCCCGCACTGCCGGATAATTCGATTAGCCCAAACTGATGCTCAGGCCATGCGCCACAACCTGGAAAGAAGCCTCCCGCTCGCACAGAGCTCTTCGGCAGCATCGACGAACTTGAGCGCGCTCGATACGCGCCAAATGGAAAAGGGACGGACACCAGACATCAGAATTGACATATATCAGCAAATGCTCGTGAACTATCCGGCACCCCGCTTGCCAGGCAGCTGCTGCTGTATTCGAGGATTCCGAATGCCGCGGCAAAGCGCGCAATCCGCGCATTACCAGTGCCTGTATCCCGTTATCTGCGGGTGCACGGCACCCGGCGCACCACGAGGACAACCTACCCACCTTACCTTGATGCGTTCTGAACGCATTTCCGCCCCCGTTACCGTGTGGATTGATCGTTATTTACTATGCCGCGTTACTGGTCGAGCCGTGAAGCTTTCTAGTGCCGCGAATGGCAGCGCGACTATGGTAGATCAACGATTTCGAGCAGCAGTCTGCAGCAGCCAATTACGCTGGTGATTCAAGTCTGGCTGCATCCACTGAGAAGAGCAGCTAGCCCCTTCCAGCCGCCGAAAAAGCTCAGCCGCTGAAACGCCACAAGCGACGAGGAGACTGCGCACGCAACAATGGCCGCCTATCAGAAACCACAACGATATGCTGGAATTTAACGATCTCACGCAGCGCGCCCTGGCACGTCTATGCCCCGAGTAACGCCACGCGCGCATTGAGTCATCAACCTTTGCGAAACTCACTGCAAAAGGCTAAATAGCCGTATCTCGACGCACCGCCCGTCTCTGTCCGCGGCGCTCAGCAGCACGTATGCCCGAAGACCTGTCCACAATGAGTTATACTGCCCACCCGCAACCTACCCAGCCATCATTGCAACTCATTACACCTACGGCACTCTGAACTCGAGCGCTCACCAGCCACTCAACACACCGCTTCAAAGCCTTCGATACAACCACGTATCTGCTGCAAGCTTGCTGAGATGCCCGCTTAGATTCCGATACTGTTATTCAATACAACTCGCACCCTGGCCTGCGCGTGGCCAAGCTTGAATCCAGCGACGTGCACAGCTGGAGCGATTCCATTGCCCTGCTCGCCCTGCATGCACCTGACAAGCCAGAGACCTGCCGCAATCGTCCAGTTTATCGACAGCAGCAAACTCCGGGCGGCCCCTACCCAGCTGACTGCCGAATTCGCGTGCGAAGCCTGACTCTGATGCAGTGATATACTGTCTCGCCTCACCACGGCACTGCGAGCACACAGTCGATAAGCCTGCATGTCAAGCACTTGCCGCAACGCAGCCGTGATCTGCTGGCGCAATATATCGGCCTATCAGGCATCGCTTCCTGGAAAGCCGCCTATGACAGTACACGTATCAAGCCTGAACCCGCTGGCCGGCATCGAGACGGTTATCTGTGCCCGCACGCAGTTCAGTTACACAAAGCCGCGATATCTCGCCGCTGAGAAAACTGATAACGCACACGGCGCTCTGTGCCAGCCTGCCCACCGCAGAAACGCCGTACTGTTATCTGGGCGCAGCAATGGCCCTTGGCCATCATGCCGGCGCAGCTAACCCGACGCGCATTGGTTTATCGACGTAAATCCATCGACTGTGCCTCCGCCGGCACAACTTTCACGGCGCTTCCCTGAGCGCTCGCGAAATTTATCGCAGTGAGGTTTGACCGAATCGCCGGAGGCAGCGCGGACCTTATCCCTGTGCAACCCCTTTCACCAGCAGCAGCGTGGGAGACACCGATGGCCAAGCGGCTTTTCGAGGCAAACCACAAAGCGCTTGGACCACTGGCAGCCCTGATTCGTAGGCAACCGGCATCTGGTATCATCTAACACTCGCAGCTGTTTAGAAGGTTGAGCAGTTGTTTGAGCCAATCCCAGTTGTGTGCTCAAGCACAACTAAGCGTCCGAGCAAAACCCCTCTCTAACCGGTTTGTTCGGCGCAGAGCTCCGAGACAGTATTGACTCGTCCCAGCAGCGGGCCCACTTTCTTGCCAGCGAAAAGGTAACCCGCAGTGCGCATCTTTGGCCTGCAAGTCTGCTTGCTCTTCCATAGCCCTCCACGGCATCCGCCGCGCCAGCAGTTTCCACCCCCACTTCCAGAAGCGCTGCTTGTTTGCCCTGGCATGCGGTCCAAATTCTTATTAGACCATGACAGCCGGTGATTCCACCCAAACTGATCGCAGAATGCGGCATCAGAAGGCCAAATACAGGAATTGAACGCAAGGCTTCTTCACGGTCTGCTCGTTCACTCGTACTGCAGCCCTGCAGTGGTGACAGCGCTTGATGTATGGGCGCTGCGGCAATAGGCTTGGACCCAGATAACCCCGTTCAGCATGCATCACCATGCCCAGGGTATTGGCAAGCTCAACCCAGTCCAAAGCATCCATATACACCGCCAGATACCAGTCCAGATCTGCTTGGCGAATGCAGCAGTAAGGCAAGTGCCGGCTGACATCAAGCGTTAATATGTATGGGCCAAGGCATTTCCAGCGCGCCGATCCGGCCTCATGCAGTTCATGCGGGTGTTGCGGTCCCATAGAATTCCCAGCTCGCTGATTACCCAGCGCGTTACTTCGGCGTAATTCCGGCACATCAGCCAGTTAATCCGCGCAAAACCGCGCCAAACGGTATCTGCGGATAAACCCTCGCGGCATTCCAAGGAATATTCGCCCTGCCAGCGCGCTGAATCATCCAGAAACCCGCTGCGAATCCAGCAATCCGACATGTGCATCGCCGCAGCAAGCGCGCAATAACATGTATGCTGGTGTCGCCAGCATCACTGATAATCACCAAAGATGCCATAAACCCAAAGCCAGAAATCTCCCAGACGATCGCTTACCTGCGTTACCGATATCAAAGCCTCAGCGTGCCGTTATAGGTCGGCAAACTGCTCGCACAGCGCATTTACTCAAAAGCTATCTGTCCGGGGAAAATGCGGTTGTGGATCTGCAACGAAGCGGGAAGAGCCTTGCGTTTATCAGCGTCATATTCCAGTGCGCCCGGGCCGGCCGCCATCGGGGTCCATCAAAATGGCTTGTTTCCATCTGCGTCCTAGAACAGCTCCCAGCGCACTGCTTGCGACCCTGCCAGGCTCGAAAGCGCCGGGAGCAGAAAAAACTGGTCATCGTTCGCGCAGCTCCAGCTCGCCAATCCTGCTGCGCCTTTTGGAAATCGACAGTAGCCGCACTCCACAGGTTTTGCACAACCACCATACGCTCTGGCTGGTGCCGCGCTTCTACGCGACGCCACATCACCCGCCAGCGACCGCTAGTTGTCCGCATCATCGAGTGGATGAATCCCACCGTAAACCATCGGCGCTAACACTGCTCGGCAAAGGCGCATAGCCGAAGAAAACGATTTTTGCGATATGATGGGCTACAACGCCCTCTTCCTGCACTCGCATCAGATCGTCGCGCTGCGATCCGCTGTCGCCAGCGAGCCTATCGCACCACTGAACTGATCCCCAGGATCAGAATCAAATGGCGGCTTCATACAGTACCGCAAACAAGACGTAGCATCTCTATCAAGCCCAAACGCCCCGAACCGGACGGCAACTTTACCGCAGCTCGCGGCGGCTGGCGGGCTGGGCTCTGTAACCAACCTTGCAAGCTTAGAAGCTTGTCCAGCTTTGCCCTTTCATACCTTGGCAAAACCTTGTCGAGAATACCCATACAAATGCCGAGATAACAAAGGTCAGGGATAATCACGTACCACCATCATCTTGCTGTGGGATAGTCTGCGCATTCATGAACACCTTCAGCAAATGAATGAAGAAGAATGCCACATGAGAGCTGCACTTTCTTTTCAGCGACCAGAAATCCATCATGCCGAGCCAACTGAGCTCTTCCTGGCCTCATCGATATTACAGTTGGCGATACGAATTCTCTTAGCCGGAGTCATCACCCATACCAAGGCAGCGCCCACCAGGGCATTCCACCAGTGACAGAACCACCAGAATCAGAATCGCTTCAGCAGATAGCCACAGATTGGATCAAGGATGAATCACTTCCTGAAAAAACTTTACCGCAGCGCAACAGCCGAGAAAGCCCAAGTAAACGGGCGCCACATCCAACCGCTATACCACATATTTTCAAATAAACCCTTTCCCATGCCACGCACCCCATACAAAATTGGACGTCCGGAAAACAACAGCAGCACTTGTTCACATCATCTGTGGATAAACTCTTTGGGCAGTCAGCTGACAAGCCATCGAGCCCATATTATCGCAGGGCCCTGGCTAGCCAACGAGCAAAAAACAACCAAGTCGCCTTCCTAAATTGCACATTAACCTGTACAGAGGGCGGCAGTGGCCGCTTACAGCGCAACCCTATAATAGCAAAAAAAATAACCGATCAGTTGGCTCTAACTATTTTATAACGGAATCGCTTATTGACAGAATGTCAGAAAAATCGCTGCCCTACAAACTTACCCACAAAAAAATCTGTGGATAACTCTGTAGACTAGATTCATGAGCAGCTACGCCAGGCCTAGCAACTCTGGGCTCGCGCGGACATTGGATCCACGCTTGATTCAAAATTAGACTGTCCGGTTTTCGCCTTCGCTTTGCCAGATTCTTCGCTTTCTTCTCCTCGCATCGCGCTCGGCAATCTCGCGCAGCCGATCAACAAAACCCGTGATTGATGGTGCCTCAGGGAAATGCCCTCTCGGCATCCGCGAGCCGCGGGCTTCGCACCGCCAGCAAGCCCAAAGCGGCTCTCAGTCCACGTGACTACGGCGTTAATATTGAATGCCGTTTCGTACAGCCCCAGAACAGTAGTCGATCGAGCATCAGTTTGGGCACGTTGGGATTCGCCGGGATAATAGCCCCTGCTTCACCGGTCAAGGCCGCGCCCTGCACAACGGAAAAAAGCCTCGATCTTTTCATTGACCCCACCGACCGCATCGCACTCACCCCAAACTGTTGATCGAACGTAGATGGCAAAGCCCATGCTTTTGAGCGGAAATGCGGGACAAGCGCTATGGAAAATCAGAGCGCAACCTCACCACGAGGCACTGTCGCCGTCCACATAGCCATAGGAATTGGCTCGAGCCCGATGCTGCCGGAGATTCCAGGGAATGCTGGGAATACGGCTACCCATATAACCGTCAGATCATCACGCCCATTGGAATAATTGGCTGCCCCAGATCACTTCACCGTCAATATCACCAATGCCGCTGCCGCCAGGGAGACCAGGTGCACTGAATCCCGCCGCCGCACACCAACACCGAACACCATCTTCCAGTACGGTCACCATTACCACTTGCCCACTTCAGCGCCTTGGTATCAATCAGAATGACGCCCACAGCATGTCCTCGCGATGCGGCGCGCTGACGCAGCCCGTACGGTCTCCTTGCCTGCGTGCGCGCTCGATATGCGCCATATCAATCACGTATCATTCCCAGTGGGCGAGAAAGTCCGCCTCGGCGACCAGCTGACGGAAAATACACTTATTGCGTGCCGACAGACGTTGTGATATGCCTCGGCCAGCTAGCGCTGTGCGTCAGACTCGAGCGACGCCGCCACGGTAAGCGCGCAACGGCTTCCTCGGAGGTACGGGTCTTTGAGACTTGCTCCATGCTCTCGATGCTGTCTGAGTGTGCGTGGCAGATCCTCGTCGAAAATCCACCAGGCACCGGAACATCTAAACCTGAAAGTCAGGATTCCATTGTCCTGCAGCGTTGTAGCTACAAGTGGCGGGACCCATTGATGACAATCTTCACCGCAGAGGAACTCACCCCGGCCAGTCAGCGTGACAGTGGGATCAGCCGGACCCATATCCGCCCACGGCGATTCATCTTCAACTGCGTGAATGCAAGGCCGCTTCAAGGCTTCCCAGACAAGGGCCGACCCAGCATTTCTCGGCCTCGAGCACCAATAGTGCCGCCATTGGCGCGGTGCAATGCACCAGGGCGGATATACCGCGTAGTTGGTGATCCATGCGCCCTGCCGGAGCTGTATTCGATTCGCCCGACAGGTGTCGCTAGACGATGACGCTCATGCCACTACCGTTGCGCGCACCATTGTCCGGAATTGGCTACACAGGCTTGGGGAATACTGCAGTCTGATCAACATCTGCTTCTTGTATGCCCGGGCCCGCCTCAAATGGCGCGCTCCTCGACCAGGTATCAATCAACCGTCTTCAGCAGGTTTGGCGCATCGCATGCAGATATATCACCAATCGCCTCTGTTAACGGCGTACATGCCTTCAAATCAGACGGATCCAGATGGTATTGATCGCTTCGGTAATGTCAGCTTCGTTTCAGTTCGACGCTGTTGATTGCTCGTTTCCCTTTTCCACTTCGCAAGTGGAGGAGACGCCTCATTCAAACTTCCTCAAGCGCGGGAAATCCACGTGGAAGCGTTGCACGGCTCCTCCTCGGCAACTGGCCGAACTCGGGCCTCGTCCGCCTTTGCCATACCTTCATCGGCGTAAAGCGATATTCTTGCGGGTCGCGTACACCGCAATGTTCTTTTTCCAGCGCTTGCGTGTCCACCGAGTCGATCGCCCGGTCATTAGCGCTGATTGAAAGCCACGATCTTATCGCAACTTTTTTTCTGCTGGAACGCCGGATGTTCGAATAACCGCAGGAAAGGTGCAGGCAGATTGTCATCAGCTTGTCACCGGCCGAAGCAGCTCACCTCAGTTTTACCGGCGACCAGGCTCCACACCGGGGCTCTCGCAGGCCACTCGAATTTGTTCACATTAAACGCAAGGTCTGCGTACTCTGGCGCTGGCCTCGCCTTCAGGTAACGCATCACGTAGGAAGAAAAAACGCCCGGTGCCCGGGCTCGCCATGACCGAACACGTTTACCCGGGCCGATGCAATGGCCACCCCAACTGATTGCTTCCACCGCAACGCGTTCCTTGGCGAATAATGCCGCGAACGGCTCCAATCATCAGTGTGACCAAAGGCCCGAGGCGTGCCAGATTGATGGAACGGTCAGTTGATCTGGTTCAGGGCGGCAGGCGCACTTAATTGCTCATTCAAACATCATTGGGGAAAACGGGTTGCTTGCGTAACGCCCCATTGTTGCCGCCGCTGTGCGGGTGACAAACCTATCCGCACTGAACGCAATGCTGATTCAGGGGCACCCTTCCTCAAGAGAGCCTCATACGTCCAGCGCCACACCACAGAAGCTGCCGTAGGACGCGCCTGAGCGCGAAAGCAAACCGACCTTCCCGCCAGAGAAGCGGCGCTTCCCACCAATATTGGGTACGCTTGCTGCACCCACCTCAAAGAGAGCCTCATACGCAGCCACACCACAGAGCTGTTTGTAAGACAGGCCGCCTCGCCGCCGAAAATCCACAAACCCGACCCTTCGCGCCGAGGCCGCGCCTCCCACCCAAAGATAAGTTACCGCGTGCTGCACCCACCTCAGAAAGCCCATTTAGCCAGCCACATACCACGAGTAACTGTCGGAAGCCGGCCGGCCTTGGCCGCGAAAACGCAAAACCGGGACCTTTCGCGCCTAGGCCGGCGCTCTTTACCAGGCGAGAATGAAGATTGCTGCACCACCTCACTTCAGTACTCCGCTGATCCTCAACGGGCCGGGCGGCGCGAGCGCACTTGGACCAAGCCTCGCGCCACCAAAGCGTTTAATTGAAAGAATAGCTTTCTTATCGGGCATTCAGATCAAACCTGCAACCCACGCTCACGAAAGCGGAAAAGCTCCATTCGCCACCCACAGGGCCCGACCGGCCGCTACCTTGAGCGCCGGCCAATGCCTGCGATCAAGCGCGGGGCTCGGCCCGCCACGTTTTGCGTCCCAATCTTTGGAAACAGACGGCGCCGTAACCTGAGTGCCAAACTGGTGGAAAGCCAACCCGCATCCAGTTTTGCCCGGGCCCAGGAATTCGCGCTGAAACAGGCCTTTCTTTTCCCCACGCGCGGGGCCAGTTATCTTTTTTTTTCTTTTTCTCTCGTGCGAGGGA
>Ga0163217_1090298_pt1 | contig 14539 bp, 11 predicted proteins | sample SynspAceP_FD_185933 | JGI IMG/M metagenome (GOLD analysis project Ga0163217, IMG submission 185933) | Saline lake microbial communities from Ace Lake in Antarctica - Synechococcus sp. Ace-P (PacBio error correction) | ecosystem: Environmental > Aquatic > Non-marine Saline and Alkaline > Saline ... | reverse complement strand
CTAATCTATTGCTAATTTCTTTACTGATTGAACTCCTTTCCGAGATTAGTCGTTCTAAAATCATCATTGAGCCTACCTCATAGCCTTCTTTTAACCCTTTAGACTAATATAAAAAATGGATCTGAAATCGAGTAATATGTTTTAATGAGCAGCTCCAGAAAAAGGAACGGGGCTATATCTTGGAGACTATTTTTCAAGTTTTATTATTTTAATTCCGCTAGTGCACATTTTGATTGCATATTTTCGCTGGGTTCTTTAATTTTGTATTTGGGGGACTAGTCGAACCCCTTAGTTGCTTATTGAATCTTGGAAAAAACCAGCCTCGTTGCGTGGATCAAATTGCTCTCTTTATTTATTTTCCTGACAATTATTTTTGGATAGGTGTTTTGGTTAGGAAAACCGAAAAGGTAGGCACTATCTTTAAGCGCGTTTGAAAGGAGTTACTTGTTGGAAAATTTCCGCATCATAAATATTGCTCATCAGGACGATTAATAGATTTATAGGGATGAAGGATTTACCCTTATTCACAAGTGGTTTTATTCGATCCGTATAACACTGGTGTCTGATGACGGGATGGTTGTTACAGAATAAAATCAAGATGAGCTTTTTTACCATTTTTTCCTTACAGCTCCCAAACCCTTATGAATTGGCAATATCTATCATGCCCAAAAACAAACACTAACTTTTCTTACAGTTTCATCTCAAGAAAGCGGATGCGTACGATCATGGGTATGGGGACAGGCGCAAGTTGGCGACATGATCAGGGGGAATGAAAATAAAAGAAGAAAATTCAAGGAATAATTGTAATCCAACGTAAGATGATTAAGAGAATCTTTACTTTTATTATTAAATTTATTCAACCTCAAGTCCATTGATCCTTTGAGGAGCTTTAAAACTCTTTCTATGCCAGATACAATCTCATGTTCTTTGATCCTTCTCGGTTTGCTTTGGTAGGGTAGCCGGCATTTTTTTCCATAAATAATGGGGGAATTCTAGCTGCGAGCTTTTTGCATCATAATTATCTCTATAGACTTTTGCCAAGATGATGCAGCTGCAATAACTGGCATATTTGCCATCGCCTTGATCCATCAGGTATGTGGATTTTAAGGTGGATCTCCAGCGTTCCATCAGATTAGGGAGGTGCTCGGGTAGTAGGCTTTAAGCCATTTACTGCTCGGGTATTGCCAGGAAAAGAGGCATTTAAGATATTGATTGGGTCATTTCTGCCACATAGCGGTCGCGATTTCCAAGCTGGGCTTTATCTTTAATCTCTCCGATATTAAAGATCTTCACGCATGCTTTTGCCAGGTTTTTTGGGAATCATTGATCCAGGATTGGAGATTCAGCAGGCAATATCACCGGGCCGCAGCTTACTACTGGCCCGGCGACAAACCCCGGCCTAACCTCCATCCGCATCCGGCTTTCTAATCGATTAGCTTCTAATAGGTTGTAGAGGCATTAGGTAATTTGTTCAACTTTCCTTGTATATTTAATGAATCATTCCATATACCAATCCCGTCCAGGCCAGTTTGATTGGGAAGCCCCAGCCTTTACCGGAATCACCATGGGAAAATACTCATTAAAATAAAATGTAATCCTTAAAATGGGGATCAGTTTGAAATTTTTATTTGCACCAAAAAACTGGTCGATTTCCTTTTCATCCTCTCATAAAGCATCTTCATGCACCGCATGGAAAAGTTCCTTTGCAATTACTATACCATATAGTGAGGAAATTTGCCTGAAATCCTGTTGGGTATCGATCGAAGTCCCCTCCGTAATAAGAAATCAAATTTTTTCAGTGATTCGATAATCAAATAATTTGATAGAAAACCAGATCGCCCTCGCCAGTTAGAAATTACCCCCAACATTCTCGTTTCTGATTCCTCTGGTGTGTATTTATTGAAGAAGTCTCCGTTTATTTTCATTGTATAAGTTCCTTTTTCATTGGTATTTAGACAAAGACCTGAGCCCAAAGTCACTCAGAAATTCTTCAGAATCCAGCATTTTGTTTTAAAAGGATTTCATCATTGCCCCCTCAACAATGAAAACAACCTGTCTTTTATGGTATCCAGGCTGAAATCCAACTCGAAAACTAAAGCCAGCTAGTTTTTGGCTTTTCTCGGAGAAAGAAATTCCAATCGCCTTTTTGAATTCAGGAAGTTTGTCAAAAAGTTCTTCCCGAATAGGTTTCTACCGCAAAAAGAGGAATAAAGTCCCACAATTGAACCGCACTTTCATTTTTTGAGCTCTTTCCTTCAATGAAAGACATCGTAAAGAAATGTGTCCTTCTTCCATTCCCAGTAGTGAGATTCCTTCTTTGGGAAGATATTATTCATTGCCCCCGCGAATGTATAGGAAATGGTCTAAGAAACTGGTTGCCGTAATTCGATAACTGTGTTGAATTCACATAAACAAGGGAAATTACGGAAGCATATTAAAGAAAAACATCGCCATCCAAGAAGTACCGTCGCTTGTTTTCCAGTTTGCCTTTATAGTACTGCATGACTCCGAGTCGAATAACGAAATATTATCCTAATCCAAAAATTCCGCTTCAAAAAATTATTTTGACGTCAGAATCCTTTTTGATTGACCCACCATGTAAAATTCAGCATGAGCTTGGTGTAGTGCTCGCTCTAGAAATCTTGATCGCCAACACCACTTATTAGCTTTCTTACGATCTGAGAGACTCGCTGAAACAGCGATTAAGGCATGAACTGGCGGATTTGACATCGAAAAATTCCACTCGTATGCGGGATCTTGCCCGTTTGGGTGCATAACCATCATTAAGGAAGAATAAGTAACTGCGTTTCTTGCAACAACTCGGGTCTAAGCGCGCCCAAGGAAATGGTTATGAAAAGCTACAATCCCATGCCCGCATTACCACGGAGGATTCCACTTATCCGGCATCGAGATGGGATGTCGGAATTTGGAAGGTGGCTTCCAGTTTGCATTTTCGTCCTCTTTCTCGCTATTGCCGTACGTATCTACGGATCTCCTCCAACCAGCGCTTACATCGTAATAGTAAAAAATCTGCTTGGACCAAAGCATACTGCCCAAAGCTTGGCGCTGGATTCTCTTAAGGTCTGGATCGTAACTCTTCCTGGAGTCCATTATAAAAACTCGTTCTGCTTCTGTGATTTAGTTGTAGACATTCATCGCAGATCTCCAAGTGCTGTTCCTCCAAATTGATGCTGGAGTCTGAGTATTATTGGCGACTTCTCCAGCGGGAATTGGTGATTTTGTAAATCGCTGCTGCTTGGTTCCAAAATCTTGCTGGATTGAGATGGCGAATCATCCCCGCGAAAACGAACATAATCATTGATCGCCGTCTTTGAGGAATTTTCGCTCAATTTTTTGATTCCAGTAGAGTCGCTCTCTATTTGCTTTCATTATCGCAAAAACTTTAGCTCTGGATCACGCGTCGAAGTGACGCTGTAGGTTCCCTGATTTTAGGATGGAAACCTTGAATTGAGTTAGCTGTCCTCTTAACTCAATTTTGGCAAAATGGCTCATGGGCCAGATACAAGTTTTCCGGAACCAAAGCGTAGGCATCACCAAATCGTGGCTTCCTCCGGGCCCTCTATTGTGTATGGTAGCGACGGCCACAATATCCTCTATTTATCCTTCTGGGGGCATTGATTTCTATAAAAATGTCAAAGTAACGATCCTCGTCAAAAATCCAGTTCAATCACTCATATTCTGGGTTTAATTTTTCCTTTCGTAGATTTTCTCGAGTAGTGATTGGTTTAAGGGATATTTCAGCTTGAGGATACTTATAAAGCATGTTTTTTTTTCGTTTTCCCCCCATTAGCTGTGGTGGGAGTGGAGGTCTAAAGTAAATAATTAAATCTCTTGACATCCTCACCATGATTTCCTGATTACCAGTTAGCCCAAAGAGGGCGCTCTTTAATAAAATGGATCTTTTACCATTCCAAAAAGCCCAGCCATGCAAAGTTTTGCTTGTAATCGGAGATTCGCGGCGATTCCTTCTTCTCCCCACGGTAGGCTTTACTTCTGGCATCGGCATGGGATGACATTCTCCCAAAGCAAGAACCATTCTCGCTGGTTAATCCTCGCTGACGGGGCCCATTGGCTTTCTGCTAAGGTATGGACCCCATTTTTTCCCAATGTTTTTTTAAATTCTCCGGTCCTCTTGTTAATCGTATTATTTTCAGCTGACCATGTACTATTCTAGTTTAGCGGGTTTCAAAAATTTAGGGACTTACTTTGGTAACTCCAAACTATGGGCCTTAGTTTAATTAATCCTTTAAAAAAAACTTCAAATCAAATTTCTGGTGAGAATTTCATATTCTCCAAAGCGAAAAGAATATTTCAAACCTGAATTTCTTTCGTCTTCTGTATTGGAAGACTTTTTCTTTTGTCCTCTGAGAAAATCGCTATCGAATCAGTTAAAATCCGAGTTAAATTAAAAATATGAGTTCTTCTACATTTGTAGAATAGAAAAAGTCTTCTAGCATTTGTAGAAATACTTTTAACGTTTATAAATTATCGGAAACAGAAGAGGAGTTGATGAATTTCATTTATGGGAGCTGAAAAGTGCCTTCATGAAAGATTTATTAGAAGTATATCAGAACCGAAACCAGCCGCCACTACATATTTCTACGTGTTGAAGCGGGATGCAGGATAGATTTTTGTGGATATGATTTGGGTAGGAAATATGAGACATACTTCCCTGTTTTCCAAGGGAGAATTATTTTGCAAAGCACATAAAGGCCTGCATTTCAAAACTTCTTTAACGACTCACCGGCCCAGTTTGCTTCTTTTTCACTCAAAAGTCGGAACCTTCTCCGAGGAAGATTATTAAAAACTTAAAAGTATGATCGAAGATCAGCTAAATCAGAAAAAATGGATGGTTTACTTACTCAAATCCATAGCTGCCTGCTTATTTTACTTACTGTGCATCGATGCTTTTGCACGGGAGGTGATGGCATCGATTCAATCGATTCTTTCTTGCTTTTTTCAGTGGTAGTATCATTATATGATTTCCAGTATATACGATTGAGTCCAAGCGATTGTGGAAGAGCCAATGAAATCAGGTTTGTCTCAAGAAATATCCCCTGAAGCAAGCAAGTCTGCCATACATGATGCAAACTCCAGTGCAGAATGCCAATGGAAGAAAGCTCCAATCATTGGGAACACCTGTTTATGTGGCTTTTTACAGCTTGATATTTTAGCTTTTTTAGTTTCGATTTGTCAGAAATATAAAGCCTAGTCAATCAGATTCAGCGAAATGTCAAGCGTCAAGCTATCGTGACAACCTTTGGTTTTACTTAAAAAGACCACAATTCCTTATTCCTTTTTGAAATAATTTTCTTAGCTGAATCAGATCTTGAAAATGAAAAGTTTTACGGTTTGCTGTTTTTGAGCAATGAGCAAACGCATGTGATGGAGAAGGCATAAGCTGGGATATTATTATTTATTGAGGCGTTGCTAGTTCCATTTTGGTTTCATCCGGCTGTATGGGCAAAGGAACGATTAAACAATCATGAATTATAGCAGGATGAAGTGGCTTTGCGCAGTATTCACCGGAAAAAATAGAGGAAGCCAACTCTAGCAATGAGGCTTTCAGGGAGGCAAAATCACGGGTTGGGCAAGTAGTCGAATTTTTCATTAACAAAAAAACGGATTTGAATGATGAAGCGAAAATCTATTGAATTCGAAAAGTTGGATCAAGATTTGTAGTGCTTTGGTGCAGGTTGGTGGGAGCGTTAGTCTATTTTTTAGCGGGAAAGGTGACTGCCTTGAAAGCAGAGGCCTACTGCTAGTATTGAGGAAGATTATAATGGTCAATGCTTCAAAAATTCAGAGTTTAGCGAGATAGACTTTGACCTTACCATTAGGAATTAAAACCCGAATGGGGCGATTATTCTTTTGAGAATAAGGAATAGGCTGCGGACCAGGCAAAGGATTTTTTTTTTATAAAGAAGAAAGGCAAAATGCAGAAAACTTTAATATTAATCTATCACCAGCGCTACTACTAAAATGGGAGACTTGGAGACTTTCAGAAAAGTTAGGAGTTTTGGCATAAGGAGGACCATACCAAGTCCTTCAATCAACATGAAAGTGAATGAGTCTCGCAAGTAAATCGATCTAACAACCACTATTCAATAATTTATCAGGGCAATTAAAGTAGGAACAGGTTGATTCTGCCCGAGAGAAAGAAAAAATATTATCGGAATGCATCCATTTTGTCGAAAATGCTTTTAGGGAATTAGTTTTAAAACCTACAGGGAATTAAACGAAGAGGATGGAAAAAGCTTCTACACCACCGCTGAAAAGTCCGGTGTGGGCAGCCATCTAAGGAGGAGTTTGAGTCATGGAAGAAATCCTAAAAAACTTTGCGATTTGGATGATGGAAAAAGAAAATGTCCCGACAGATGAACAATTGAGAAATTAAATATTCTGATGGGGGTTGCGCTTTTCTTCGATAGTTTGTTCATTTGAATGCGCGATCGGAGGTTTTCCTCTAGAGCATCAAATGATATGTTACACCAAGGAGGGATATCAAAAAACACTTTGGAACTGGACTGTTTTGGAGAACCACTTACTGAAAAGGATAACCTGTATCTCTATCCTTCAGACAGGACGGACCAAATGTGGGAAGCCATGGGATTAGGGAAAGTGAATGAACCTGTGGCTGCCTTATCAGCAAAAATATGTGGAATTGAAATTTCAAATAAAAAAGCAATTGGTTCTTAGAAAGAAAACGAGTATAGATGGCTATGCTTTATGAGATGTTCACCGACTAAAAAACTACTAACTATGCTGTCCGATTGGCCATGGAGGACAAAGATGAAAGTTGCCACGAGTAAAATTCTTATGCGAGAATAAGAACGAAGGGAAATGTAATCTTAAGAATTTCGAGAGTTAACGAAAGAGGAGAGAGCAAATTTAAAATTGCTAGAAATAAATCCTCTATCATTGAAAAATGACGAGTCAGATATGCTTTTGGCTTCAGTTCATTTTTTATTTCTTGGAGAATTTGCTGAATGTTTAGGCCAAGAGGGCCTGTTCCTTTAAGTTTCCTTAGTTAAGAAGTATTCTTCATTAATTTTATCTATGTAGTTCGCAAGAATAATCAAATGATTAAATTGTTTTCGAAACGTATTGGACGCGGAACAAAGTGATGCTTGGCAGCCAGAAAGGTCTTCCAAATTATCGTTTCGTTCCAAGGATTACATATTCCCATTTGCACAAACTCATTCAAGATTTCTAATTGGGTGGTCATCAATATGCTCACCCCAATTTTACCAAAGCGGGAATAGCATCACCTTTTTGCCTTTCTTAACTCCCTGAAAGTGAGCCGGTTCCTGCATGTGTGATGATCAAGCGTAGCCCGATCATAAAGTTCCAGCAAATCATCCGGCGGAATGAAGGCGACGAAGCGTCAGTTTGTCGGAGACAAAAGGGGTATGACCGTTTTGAAACCGTTACCTTCCTCTTTAATCACTCCCTCAAGAGCATTAAGCGGGTGAGGCTCTGGAGTGGCCGTTGAAATTCAATGGAAGGTTCCTAGCATACTAAAAGCGATATGGTAACAGTTACGATTAATAAATACCTCGCCCAAGTAAACGGAATCTTTGTAAGCGACTGAGCTTCCGGCCACTTGCACTTATAAAATTTATCAGCGAATGATGGGACAAGATCCGCCGAGAATTGCGCGGGGATTCAATCCGAGCGAAAGGAAAGTATCCAAACTACTTAAACTCCCAGCAATTTCCCAGATAAGAACATCGAAACTGCCGTATGACTTCCCGTTTAGTTATGATAGCTTTTGGATAATTGCCCAATTAGAATCTTCAGTGATAGGAAAGCATTACTAATCAAGCTCCAATAAAATTATTAAATTTATGTGATTTTCCCCTCTGGATTGTCTTTTTTTGAATTGAAAGCCTTTCGAAAAGCCCGTAAGAACCCATTTCAATAAAGGGCCATACTTAGCCAATAAGTCTTCATAGTACCTTTTATATAATTCTTAGGCTCCATCTGCACCTGCACCACTCTTAACTATTTTTACGCTATCAGCAGCCATTTTTTACGTAGTTCCAAATGATTCATTAAAACGTCGCCGGAAAATACGATCGCATGTTTTCTGCAGTCTGAGGACATCGGTTGGTTACCTGTCGGAAACAAATCTAAAATGGATAAACGCGCAAGTTCTTGCGTTACCCGGCTACCTTTTACTTCAAACCTTGTTCAGAGACTGAAAGTCGGCACTCTTTGACCGAAGCAGCTGGAAGCGTTTCTTTGTTAATATTCCTTGATTTTCTAAAACCGATAATTCCGCCACTAATATTTATTTTAATCCTTTAAATGAGTTTATTTTAATTATTCCGACTTGTAAAAATAGCCACTGGCTTAAGTTTGGTAAGGTGTAAACTTTTCCAAACTCCTTAATAAAATAGGGCCACAAAAACCAGGTTTTACGAGTTCTTTTTAGCGCTGCGTAGAGCATTCCGTTCGCTTTCCTTCAGGCTCTTTCGGTTAGTCGATCGACATCATATTCGTTCGGATAGGCGATAGTTTTTTCTATTTATAGCCGACGTTGTCCAGTCCCATGAAAGGAGTTTTACCGTCCCTTTCCATTTCGTCTCACCATTATATAACTTCCCCACCATTGCAGGTGCATCCCTCGTACGACGCTATTTCCGGGGTGTAGGAAATGACCCCAAGAGGAAAACCCAGTTGATTCAATCCTTTCTTCACAATGCCGAATCCATCTACCAAGACAGAACGTCTGAGGTTCGCTGCTTTGACTTTGGTCAGGGTATCTTCTCCGTGGGGGTGACCGTCGGGTGCACAGCAAACCGGGCGATCGCAGTAATTTTCGGGAATCCTGCTGGGGATCTTGGAGTGCAAAAATCTTTTAAAGGCCCATGATATGACAAACCTCCCCGGCCTCGCGCGCAAATTTATTTTTTTTAGTCGCTGCCAAGCAGATGTTCTCCGCCTGTCATCAATCAAGGCCCATCACTACCTTAAAGGATCGTATCAGCTAGGATCGGCCGTAATGTATTCTTACGGAAATCGCTGACAGCGGGACTCATCAATAAATCCTATTCTATAAGTTTTTGCATCTGGCTTTTAATATACTGCCACAGCCCGCTAGCTTTCACAAGCCAGTTCGTGGAGATTTTTCGGTATTCGTAACATTCAAGTCGTCGAAGCAGTGTAAAAGATCGGTAATGTCTTCCATTAACACCATGATCGACCGTTAATCCACAGAGTATCCCGCAGTACGGGTTCTCTTCAACTATTCCATTATTGTAGTCCCTTTGGTATGCCAATGCAAAAAATGACGGAGGCCCTAAATGATCTTCAAGTTTCTTTCTTTGATCCAATTATTTCTTCGTAACTGCTCAGGCTCACAACTGAGTCAAGATGGGATGAAATCTGGTTGAGATTTGAAGAGTCAATCAGCGCCGCATTTTCTTCTATCTCCTGCCTTGAGAGTGCTTGCGAGTTTCGCATATTTCCTTTTGCTCTCAAACCCCGATAGCAGCCAACGGTCGATTCGTTTCCTGTTTGGCAACTTTTGAGCTTCTGATTACTGCAGGCAACCCCTCGGCATCAATAAACCAGAAGTGGCGCAAAGGTATTCTATTGATAGCAGAGCACAAAAATATGGTAGCAGGAAGCTTCATATTTTTGGAATTTGGAGAAGCGAATTAATGCCTCGATGACCGTCATCAAAGGTAATAATCATAAGAATAGTTAGGCAGTTTATCGTAGTCCTATTAATCCTTGCTTTAAGATAGTCTTCGAGCTTATTAAGTTGTACGAGGTGTCAGGTACGAAGCCCTCTTTCCCATGGGCACCAGTGCGAAGGGTCGTGATATAGTACGATCGTCACACCACCACCGTACGCTGCTTCAGTGGCGGAAATAAACTTACAATCACTGAGCGATTGCAGCAGTTTAAAAATCAGTTTTTTCATATTGAAATTGCTTTTTTGATTGCCTGCTTCATAAAGAATGGCCCAAGGGCGACTGATGGATTATGGTCATAGGTCTGCTTAATCGAGGAAGGCACGACGGATTTGTACACGATCTCCTGCAAAAAGCATCAACCCACGGACACGGGCCATTACCTTCTGGGGACACGTGTTTCAGCCACAGTACAATAGGGTAATGCCTTTGAGCATATGGCTACGTCGCCAACATTCCGATACGACCGCAAACCGCAGCTTAGAGCCTCTTACCGCTGGGGTGAACCTTCGCTAATGAAGTCATTACAAGGCAATCTCACGGTTCATCAGGTCTTCACACCTTCACGCGTGAGTTTTTCTAGGGTTGCATAATCACCTCTGCCCCGCGTTTGTACCTTTACTTCTCCATTACTTGCTCAAAAAGAGGGAAGTCTTAACAGGCACCTGCGGCGGAACCAGGAAAAAGTAAACAGTTACCCGGCCTTGATTTATTTGATCAGCTGGCCTAAAAAGGTCGATGTTGACACTTGCAAGGTAGCATTTCGTAGCGTCGGTTAAATTGACTTACGTCTCTTCATCTCCTCATTAAGGGTCTAAGATACCTATCCACCTTTTGGGTCGTAATAATCTTTTTGGTTGATTGCAACTTGGGGAGTGTTTTCTTCCTTGTTTCTTCCAAGATATCTGCCCCTGTAAGGACAGGAATACCGTACATCCGGACGGATAGAATAGTTCCACAATCCTGCAAACCATAATGGATGTGAAAGGGTCGTAATACCCCGCATAATTCTTCCAGGGAACCATTAAAGGACAGACTTTCAGTAATCCTTCCAACCATTCTCTACTCCATTAATGGAAAATATACGTCGTGGTCGACATCATGTTAGCGAATGCATCCTCTAATTTGCCTTTCACGAATATTCCGAAAACGGGATTGCTTTCGTTTGGGTACATGATTTAGTCAGTATAGGATTCTTCATAAGCAAAGGAATTTGGTAAACCCAGAAAAATAAGTAAAATCAAAGGCGAGTCAACTTTTCGCACAAGCTAGGCCTTGATTGTATAGCTACAAATGATCGCTTGTTACGAAGAAGGTTTTTTGTCTTCTTCTGACATTTATGAAAATTCATAAAAAATTAAACCTGGTTAAAAATTTATCGTAACGAATAAAACAGCGTACCACAACTTTCATGAAAAGCAAATAGTTCGTAAGTATAATAAATTTGGTAATGCTTCCCGAAATGTAAAAAGTGAGGTGTCGCAAACCAAAGGGAAGAAGCTTTCTTGCTAAGAAAAAAAAAACGATTCGCCCGCTGCCTCGGACGAAACTTTCCGATCGAATAAGCAGAGTTTCGTGTGGCGAAACTAGGCTGAGTAACCAGTAAAAAAGCTCTTTGACTGAGTAAAATTAGGCAAGAATCAAAACCCCGGAATTAAAGCAGCCGAGTGTAACCTGAGTTTCTAGTATCACCATTTTCATGCCAAACCTTGCAAAGCTCGCTCTGAACGCCTTAACCACTGCGAAAGATTTTCCTCAGGCAGCATCGGTTATCGCTGCATCAAACTATTTTCCGCGACCTGGTAGCGGAAGCAACCCTGGGTACAATACCACGATTGGAAATGACGCTGCCGTGTAGACAAAATCTAATCTTTTCGGCGGATGGTAAGTCGTTTGGTCATAGGTTATCCGTGTTTACGTACGAGATCGAGGGCGTGCATAACCGTTGCGTTGGGAACGATAGGAGATAAAAAGTAAAACATACAACGGAGCAATTTCGGATCGCTAGGTGTACATGGACTTCGAATTTCATCACACCAAAAAGCGCTCAAATCCAAAGTACCACAAAGACGATGTCCGGATTTTTACGCAGATTAATCCAGCTGCAGCTCCAACCGCTCGGGCAAAATCTATATTTATCGCAGTCCAGCCAAGCAGAAATGTCTCCCTGGCCTTCCTCTAAACTAGGGATCGCGAAGGGTATGGCCGGATGCCGTTAAGAGGGGCATTACGATTACTGATGACGGGCGTGTTCATACTTTATATGATGTCAGATAGGTAAAAGGACATATTATAATGTGAAAAATATTAATAGCTTACGCTTTTGTGGATTAATAAATTTGCTTAAAAAGGAAATTATCATAGCTTTCCCAATAAAAACTAATGTGTGACAAAAAGTTAGAATTCATTTACAAATGTTTTAATACAGAGTACACCCATTTCGATTCTAAGGTAATTAATATTTCTCGGGCCCACCGCTTTTAAATTTGTGGGTTTACTTTTGCGATGTATAGAAGAAGAGCATTTCCAGATTAGAGGAATAAGATTGCGCAGCCCCATTAATCGCCCCAAAGAGAAACAATCATAAATTTTGAACTTGAAAGGTTCAATAACAAACTTTGGGTGCGAAGTAGGATAAATTTTATTTTTTCAAAAATATGCAGATGGTAGAAGAGCTAGTGCTTACAAAGGAGATCTATTTATCCAATTAGCAGAAACAAGCAATCAAGAAAAAGGACTCTTGGTAACCCGATATTAGCAATTATACGAAAAGTAGTTGGAAATAATTCCAACAAAAAAAAACTAGTTCTGCCAAAGGCTAGTTTCTTAAGTTATACAAGCTCATATACAGTAATTAGTGATCTAAAGTTAAAATCAGTTCAATTGAGCTTGCTCCGTATTGGGATATCATAAATGATTTAACGTTTACAACAAGATTGTAGAAGAATTGGAGAATTGATGATTTTATAACATCGAAGTTTCGTTGGTTATGTTCCCATGTGTTATTAAAAAAACGTAAAGATATTTTTCGGACCAGGGCTAGAGACATTCTCTCATCGAAGGGAAGGTTTTTACATTAAGAAAGTCTAATTTTCGTGAAATTTAAGATCATAATAGTGTAAGAAATTCAGTAATAGTCCCGATATTTTTGCTGGAATGTTTCAGGCAAGTATCCACCCAATCTTGAATGGTATTTTCTTGTGAAATCCTTCTTCACCAATGTTCCTCCGAATTTGGAAAATCAAAATCCTCCGATACAATACCCGTCCGGAATGCCACCGTATCATTGCATTACAAGCTTGCTTCATATTTTGCCCATAGACTGGGATCCACCATGACAGGCTTGCCTAATTACATCGTTCGCAAATAGATTTCAAAACCTTGCGGTACAAACCAAACCTTTGCAGGCGGCCATATTTCCCGAAGGAAAGTTCTGGTCATGACTTGGTGGGAAGCTTAGGTTAGGCAATGGATTTTTCAGTTTCTGCCGCATTCCTTTTTATCCCAGTATGCACGAATTTGAAATCGTCGGGTTGGCTCTTGCAAAAGAAAAAATCACTCTTCCCCATAGCCGGGAATCACCATATGGCTAAGAAAAGTCTCCTTTGAGTTGGTCTGAGGCTTTCTTACGGCGTCTTTCAGAGTGGAGCACAACGGTGATTTGATCGGTTGAATCTAATTCGTTAAAATTGATAGCGCTAAGTTTTCTTAAGCTGCTCGATGCAGTCATTCGAGTATTGAACTTGAAGCAGAATTTTTCCACCTTTTGGATTGAAGCAAATTTGAAAAAAACTGGGGGTGGAGAAATCAAATACTGATGGCCGAATCCCCAATATCGCTTCCGTCGAAAGTAACCATTGTAAAGTCCGCCTAGCAAATCGTAAAAAATTCAGATGATGTCAGGGGCTGTTTCTTGAAACCAAAACTGATGAATTTGGAATCAGAACTTTTCCTGAAAACACCATTTTCTTCGCATGACTCGAATAGTCCTTTCCCAAAAGGATTTTCTTTTTCATCTCCGATCGCTTCGAAAATTAGAACTTGTTTCACGAGGAGAAATTGTGCATTGATCTGAGCTATGAAATAAATTCAGAACGGATCTTCGCTTACTTTTCCCTAAAAACTACCCAACCCAATCGTGACCTTGCATGAGTCAGCAGTTTTGAAAAAGCGATGCTGAAGTCATGTGGCCACGGCCTTCCGCCCTGTAACGATAAACAAAGAATTTCATGATTTATCGGATTGCAGGAGGATTGAGATCTTCCCGATGGCATCCAAAAGAAACTTCCGAAGCGGTTGATTATTAGGCAAGACGCCCCACCTCAAAATGGCGGGGGTTATTTTGGGGCTATTTGATTCTGCTTGAAAAGTCCTTACTTCGTTAGTAGTAGATTTCAACTGCCAATTTCCCTCATTGATCTTTCGGCCAGTTGCACTGAGTGTCTGCCACCCAATCGCCAGAATGAAGATATTCTATTTCCCAGTTCGAATCGACGGTTCTCTGCCTTGTGAATATTGGCCACAAAAATTTGATTCCATCGCAGTTTTTTGGGGATTTGGCCATTTTGGCAAAGCTCCGCTTCATATTTGAGCAAACCATACGGACAACGGGCGGGGGGACTTTACTTTGTTCTTTTTACATTTTTTACTGCGGAAAGAGAGAAGGAGGGGTAATCCCCTTTTAAAAAGCGGTAGTTAATTAAGGGGGAATCCCGGATTGATAGTCCAAAGTTTAGAAGGTGCCCTTAAAACCCATTTTATCCTCCGAGGTTAGGGGGGGCCGATTATTCTCTCTTTTTTTTTCCCTTTGA
>Ga0163217_1068489_pt1 | contig 14540 bp, 16 predicted proteins | sample SynspAceP_FD_185933 | JGI IMG/M metagenome (GOLD analysis project Ga0163217, IMG submission 185933) | Saline lake microbial communities from Ace Lake in Antarctica - Synechococcus sp. Ace-P (PacBio error correction) | ecosystem: Environmental > Aquatic > Non-marine Saline and Alkaline > Saline ... | reverse complement strand
AATTTAGCGACGGCAAACGGGCGGACACGATACGCGCAGGTCTCTGTCTCTGTTGGTGAATCTTCGGCGGCGCCCGGTGCGGTGGATGATCTGCGAAACCGATGAGACCACCGCCAGTTCACCCACGACTTCTGGGCATGACCACCGATCGACGGCGATCAACTAACCGTGACAGTCCGACCAGCCCGAACGCGACTTGTGATCAACGAGACGCACGATCACCTTCACGCCTTCAGCCTGATTTCAACGCGAAAGCGATCATCCCTATACATCACGACGGTAATGGCGTGTGACGTAGGCGGAAGTGACACGTGGACGGTGAACCCTGTCAACGATGGTCGTGGCCGAGGACGACACCACTGTGGTGAACGCGGGCAGCACGGTTGATGATCCCTGCTTCTCGCGAAATGGACCAGTGATCGGAAGGCGATCGCTTTGACGTGGATCAGCGCCAGCACAGTCCGAACGGCACTGTGGGATCACCCTCCATGACAACACCATCAGGCTTTACACCTTGCTGACGGGTTTCTTTGGCGATGCAGTGATCAACTACACGGTCTCTGATGGCGCGCTGACCGTCCGGCGGTTGGTCTTTGTCACCGTGGCAGGGAACGGCATTTGTGACAGGAGCACCGATGACGGCGATCTGATCGACGAAAACTCCACCGGCGATCCCGGAGGCGATCTGGTCGATGAAACCTCGAGAGTTTCCTGCCGGGTGAAGGGCCGAAACGACGACAATCATCAACACGCAGCGCGGGGGGCGACGATTACCATTCGCCGCCGGCTGGGCGAATGACGAAGTGTCTAGTGGCGATGGCGACGGACGAGATGACGGCGTTCCGGCGATGAATCTGATTACGGCAACGCAGGCAATGAACACCATCGCGGGCGGTGCAGGCGACGGATACGATCTCTCCGCAGTGCGTTGTGATACTGAACGACAAGGACGCGATGACAGCATTGCCGCGGTGCAGGATGATGCCATCACGCGATGCGCGACGAGCTGCTCGACGGAACACAGGCGAAGACACGCTTGGATCGGTGGGCGGAGGGCGACGACTTTATTCGACGGCGGCGAAGGATGTGATATCGTCTCCGGCGGTGTCGGTGACGACACTCTCTGGGCGCTCCGGTTGACGACCTGCTGGATGGCACGAAGGCGACGACAGCATCGAAGGTAACGAAGCGACGAACACGCTGGGAGGCGATATGGCGACGATACCCTGCTGGGTGGCGATGGCATGACATTCAATCACCGGTGACGATGATGCATGGCCTTGAAAACAGATGGCGGTGACGACCTGATTGATTGGCGGTGCCGGCAACACACAATCGTCGGTGTCAGGCTCTTATACGGTGAACGGCGCACGGGGGACGATGTGATCGACACCAGTGCACGCGGCCCCTGCCTGATCTGGTATTCGGGGGTCTTCCCCGCGGATACGGATCCGGAAGACGACCCGTGATCTGCTGTTGACGGCAGGTGACGGCAATGACACCATTTCCGCTCGGCGAATGAACCGTGACACCATCTTTGGCGTCCGGCGATGACGTGATTTCAACTCCGGTATGACGAACGACAGCGTTGACGGTGGCGATGGGCGACCGCGATTGTGGCGCTGAGCAACCGACAGCATCCGGTGGCGGTGCCGCAAACGACACCAATCTATGCAACAACGATCCGGATATGAGTCTTGATGGCCTTCGAGATCGAAGATGACGCTCCACCGCTTGGCCCCCGATCTGCGTCCCGACAGACGGCGCGATACGGTTGATGGCGGTGCGGTGACGGATGTCAGCTTTGGCCGCGACGACGTGATTTGTTGAATAACGGTGGTTCAGGGAACGAATATCTTGATGGCGCATTGACGATGACACGCTGCCAAGGCGGGCACCGGCAACGATACTATCGGTGGACAGCGGTAGATGACAGCCTGTCGAGAGTGGTCTTGAGACGAAAGAACAGTCTGGACGGCAGGTATTGGCAACAGATACGACTGCGCAGGCAACGATGGGCAAGAGACCAGACTCGACGGGGATGCTGGCGAATGATATAATTGCTGGACGGACGTCAGAATTGAGGATGTTTCTGAACGCGAGACAGGGTGATGACACGCTGCAAGGTGCTAGTTGGGGGATAGATACGCTCAAACAGCGACAGACGAGCAAGAGACGACAAAATACAAACAGCGTTATCCGGCACATGATCTGATCGACGGGGGCGGAGGGCGAACGACACGATGACAGGGGGCGCGGATCCGACACCTTCATAAACGTCAACGCAGGCGACATCGTAGAACGGCTCTGAATCCGGTGACGACTTGACGTCCTTACCTGCGCGGCTCGCTTATGCCGACAGGGGCAGCTATGTGACGTTTGCCCGATCCTGCCGATCCGGATAACCCTGAAAACGGACATCAGTACTTCAACGCGACGGACGTAGCGGGCCAGCTGATCTACTCGAAACAATCGAGTGATTGTGCCCTGCTTTACCCCCCGCACGCTGATCGCACACCAGAAGGCGAGCGGAAAGTCGAAGAAACTGGAGGTCGGGGAGCCCTGATCACCCGTGACAACGGGATTGGCAGGTTATCCGCTGACGGCCGCGCGAGATGGCGGGCGAAGAGCTGGCCCGCAGAAAGGCATTGGCGCCCGGCCTGATTCCCGTCAGGGTGCTTGGGGCACGGTTCTGCCAGCAGCGGGATAATGATGTATCGGCCCAGCGCACCGTCTTGCTGGTGGCCAACGACAAAACGGGCCCTTACTTCGAGGAGCGTGAAGTCCTTAGGTGGCGGGCAGAAGCACCTGACGGATATGAAGGGATCGACGTGGTTGAGTGTCGCAGACCACTCTATCCAATCATGTTCGACCAGCACGAGTGATCCTGTCCGACGGTACTGGGACCGAAAGGCTTCCAGCCCGCGATATGTCACTTGGCCGGTGTGGGCGATGCATCACGCGAGGAAATTCTGGAACTTCTTCCCGGAAACTGCCACGCGCGAGGGTATTGAGGCTATGCCGCACCCGCAACGCGCTGAAAAAGCATGAGCCAAGCTGATCACGAAGTAAGCAGCCGATCTTCCAAACAGAATTCTCCGGGCGGGCCGAAAAGGGTCTGCGCCCGGGACACGTGTATGCAGCATGCATTTCGGGCTAGTGATCCGGAGTGAGTTGGAAGCGGAAGCAGCAATGCGGACTGTTCCGCTCTTTTTAATCGTTGCGGGCATTGTTTATGATTTGTATTCAATTCCACTTCTAAGCATCTGTTGTTCATCATAAGGTATTGAATATAACATTAAAAAGACATAATGCTTGACCCCTTCGAAAGCGGCCGCGTTACTGTCACAAGGATAGTCATTGCCTTGAAGGAACGACCCAGATGCCCCAGCGCCCAGACCCCTCCGCGCCTGTGAACCGTCTTGTGAATCGACCGTGTGCAGTACGCGCCGCAGAACGGGGTCATGCGGTTTCTGGACGCCGCAGGGCGGCGAGGTTGCCCAAATCGCATTTAGCGGTGCGGATGCGCCGCCCCCTGTTATTAACCCCGAGCACCATGATTGCCCACGCACGCGGTGAAAAACGGTCGAGCGCTTGTGTTTGTTGGGCGACAGGTCATCACCCGTGACAACGGCTTGCAAATAATCGCTGGATCGGCAAACCGCAATGATCCAACAGCGCCTTGTGCCTGACCCACACTCATCTGGTGCCTTGTCCGGTCGCCAAAGGCGCGCTGGGGGAAATACCTGCCGGAAGGGACATGATGTCTCGCCCAACCACCGATGTTGGGTGGCAACGGACAAAAACCGCGCCTGCATTTCGGAGGACAGCGAGGTGCTGGTTCGCCTGCCAAGCATCGACCGGCCTGCGGGGGTGGATGTGGTGCAGGATGCCAAACACCGGACATACCTGCATTGATGTTCGGACCCCCATGAGGTGATCTGTCTAGACGGAGACATGGTCGAGAGTTTTCAGCCGATGTGCGTCGCTGGCCGGTCATCGGCAATGCTCAGCGCCTTGTGAGGCTGCTTGAGGTTTTTTCCCGATCTGGCCAACCGCCCGAAGGCATTACCGGATTCCCCGCCGCGCGAGCGCAGATCTCGCGGCGGCCGAGTTTGTATTGATCAGTTAGGGTGTTGCCTGCGCGCCATCGGCCCAAGGCCTCTGGCGCTGTGCCAGAATCCGGTGCGGGCATTGAGCGGTCTGCAGGGGGATTATTGACCGTCTGCGCGCGAAAGGCTTTGACCACGGCCACCGCCGCCCTGATCGCTTCAAGCGCCAGAAAACGGGGGCATCAGACGCGGTGAAAGACAACCGGATGGCCTGCTGCGCGCGATTGCGTGACGCGCCGCCAAATCCGCATTTTGACGAGGGGATCAACCGCTTGCAGGACGGCTGTTCATGTTTGGGTTGCTGATTTCCGCAATCGGCCAGCAGCACCATGACGGCCTGTGGTGCCTTTTTGGCACGGCGCAGTCGCGCACGCAGGCTGGCGTCATCCTTCTGCGCGTCCGGCACGGGACACAATAGAACATCCCAGCCCCTCAAGGGCACGATAGCCGCGCATGGGCGCAGGCGCAGCGCCACAATGACCGCGCACGCCGTGTCCAGTGCACCTGCACGGAGCGGCCCGCAGGCAGTGGCATTGCCGTCTACATCTCTCCAACAGCTGGTCGCGCCCCCAGCATTCGGGCGGGGCACCCTGCTGCAAGGGAACCACAAATAACCTCATGTTGAGCCGCGCATCCGTGCGCCATTCGGCGTCAAACCAGCGTGTGGTTATCCCAGGCGGGCAGGGCGCATCTTGCCCGAGAATTTCAATTTCTGACGCCAGCCCGTCACGGCTGTGCGACGGGAACAAAGCCCTGCGGCGACAGATTTTCCGGCATAATGCGAATACAGCCGCCAGAAGTAACAGAACCCGACCCACAGCACCCTCCAGCCACGATCGGCTCGCGTAGGCCTTGTACATCGGCGTCCAGCGCATCCACTCGAAGGCAACAGGCTTATGCGGGCGCTGCCTTGCGCGCGCTCTGCCTCGGCAGCAAGCGCGCCCGATGAAGTCCACCCTCTTTTTTGAAGTTTGATAAACGATCAGCCCTGTCTCGGCCGCGGTATAATCTGGCCTGAATTCCGCAGCCACGCGCCAAAGGAACTTGTCCAGCCGCAGCGACATTCACTTGCGCGCATCCCGAAAGCGCCATGCCATGCGTTGGCCTGCCTGCCCACAGCGTCCTTCACAGCTGGCGCTGCCCATCGCATCGCAGTAAATCTCATCAGCCCAGATCGCCATTGTAGCTGACGCGCTGCCACCAGACAATTGGTCTGCACCGATGGTCAGGGGCCGCACATTCAAGGAAACTTCATGCTGCCACATCATCCAGCGTACAAGCCGCCAGCACGTCGCTGCCTTGGCCCCCGCATCTGGAACCCTGTGCAGCGGTCCGAGATATTCTCGACTGTGACACCTGTGCCCATATTTTGGCGCAAACCAGCGGCTTGTGATAGTCTTGGCGCGTTCGTAAGAGGGCTGATCAGCTGGACTTTTCCTCGCTTCAAGCAGGAGATGTGAAAATCGCCGATCAACCGGCCCTTGGGAGAGAAGCATACGGCGCGCGGCGAGATGCGCCCGACGGCAGGCACACGCCTGCCATGATCCGATCCAGGCCAATATGCGAGCGCCAGCGCCGGAGACAGATATTTACGAAATTCTGCCCACCTCGTTGATGCCGACCACCTCCCGCACCCAGGCTGCGGAACTCGCGGCCCGGTTGCCGCAAACGCATCGAGCGGCGGAAGGAGGGGGTTTCAAATGTTAGGCCATCGCCCTGCGCAAAGTAGTTTGGGCACTTCTAGCCCGAATTGCTTGGCCCCCAAAACCGCGCCCATGTCGCTGAAGATGTCATACATCGAGTGCTCGTCTGCTGGGGCCGCCGCGACCGGGCAGCTCCTCGCTTCGGATAGACTGACGGAAAAGCGTTGTTCTGTAGTCTCGATCACTTTGGGCAGGGGTAAGCCGGGCTGAGCCACTTGCCGGAAAACGGCGCCACATCCATTGGCAAACGGACATCGCGCTCCGGGGCTCGCCCTCATCATCCATTGGGCCAGCGCAGACCACGCCGCCGCCTGGTCTGAACCCCCGCCACTGACACCGGCAAGCCGCACCGTAGTTGCGCAGAACCGGGCACAGGCCCCCACCAGCGGATCCAATACGGGGGCAAAAGTGAAGGGCCGATGGATGACCGATCTGACGCCGCGCGCGCTCCAGATCGGGGAAGCGGCGATAGGCAAAATTGATTGCTCTCTTCGATCTTGTCAAGTCATCGGGCAAAAGATCTTGTCCGGAAAACTCCCACGGCGTTGCCGCCCAAGCCCAGGTCTGGATGTCTGCTCGTAAGAACCCGATGCACAGCCCATGCCTTCTTGGCGCAGATACGACTCACCGGCGGGGTCCATCACATGAGGTGCTCGTGCCCGCCCGCCATCATCTCCTTGACAGGGGCACTTCCCCATGTGGACGATTTCATACTGATGCTCCATTCGGTGCAGGGGGGCAGATGACACCTGCCATCGCCGCCACTTCGCGCGCCCCACAAGACCGCCTGCGTTCACACACTGCTCGGCATGGATGGTGGCCTTTGTCTGGTGACCAACATCCCATGTGCCGTTCGGGGCGGGGATTGGCTCGCGCCCATTTATGCGTCTCGATGTGTGCACCGCCCATTTTTGGCGGCGCGGGCATAGGGCATTGTGTTGTGCCCGAAGGGTCCAGACGCCCGTCCAGTCAGGATCATACAATCCCGCCGATGATACCATCGAGTTGGTCACAGGGGGCATCTTGGCGATTTCTTCCGGCCCGACGATTTCGGTCTCCAGCCCCATATGAAAAACCGGTGCCCTTGGGCCCGCTCGCCAGCAGCCTGTCGAAACCGTTCCTGTTTGTCGGGCCGCGTGACACCGCCCCATTGGTGCAATCCGCAGGACATGCGGTGAATCTCTTCGAGCTCTTTATACAGCTTTCGTATTAGCCTTGAAGGGGCCGCCATATCGTATCGCGCGCTTGAGCGTGTGAAACCCGCCCCCGCGTGCCAAGTGAGCCGGAGTCAAGCTCGGAGCTTCCAGCAGCATGACATCCGACCAGCCCAGTGTTGGTCAGTGTAAACAAAAACGGAAGGCGCCGAAACCGCGCCGCCAGATGACCGCACGCGGGTGTGTTGGTTTTCATGATTCTGTCTCTCCCGAGGTGTTGAAGCCAGACCAATCCATTTTGCCCCCCCAGGGGCAAGCACGTTTTGTTTTTTTTACGACAGTTTTTGTCGGTGAGGAACCGTGAAACTGCCCACTGCGTCGGGGCGGGCTGCCAGCATGCGCCTGCTATATCAATGGAAAATCTGAATGCCCTGATCGCCACTGCGCTGCGCCCGCACCGTCACTATACCCGCAAATGTGGGTCAGGGTGGTGCTGCATGGCCTGCTGGCCTTTGTCGCCACTGGAATGGCCAGTGGTGGCAGGCTATTATATTTCCGCAAAAGCTGGCCACCAGTGTGGATGGCGGTGCAGCCGACCGGCTGTTGCAAGCTGATGCCTCGCGATGCTGGCGGTTCACAATTTTTCTCGATTAAGGTGATGGTGTCGGTGATCGTCCTCCTCGACGCAATGGACACGCGGTGCAACCGCCGGATCATGACAGACCGCACCACCCAGAATTACGATGGGCGTGGTTCATCGGCGCTTATGTCTACGCCTGCGGGATTATCCTGCGCGAGCTGGGCCATTTATGGGCGTATGAGCGATGCTTTGTGCTGTTCTGGTTTGACGGTTTGCTGGTGCTGGTGGTGATCGTTGTCTACCTGATCCGCTGGGTGCTTGCATTTGCAAGGTTGCGGGCAGCTGGGGGATACCACGCGGCAGGTCGAGGACGTGACCCGTGCGCAGTTCAGGGACCGCCTGCCCGTCCCTGTCTGGTAGTGCGCGGCCCTTTACCGGTTGCATCTATGCCGAGGGCACCCGCGCGTGACGCATGGGAGAGCGGCTATCTCAAACAGATCTACCCGGAGGGCGTGGAATTTCGGTCGCAGAGCTGTAATGATATCCGGATCTACATGCCCGCACTGTCGGCCAGTTTTGCACTTTGTAAATGCACCTTTGATGGCAGATGAACTCTGCGGCGAAGAAAACCGGGACTGGGACGCGCTCGGGATACATCCTGCGAGACGCTGGGTGGAATGGGCGATGTGCGCGATTACGAGCAGACCCCGGCTTTGCCTGATTCGTGATGGGCGACGATCGCTCCAAGGCGCTGTCGCCGGGGAGTTGAATGATCCCGGCACGGCGGATTGATGTGATCACCCCGCATCGGCGCCATCTATTCGGGAGTACAAGACGAGACCGGCGAGTGATCCTGCACTTTGCTGGGCGCAATCGTTTCATGTGCCGCCGCTGGATCCTGCGGATTTTGTTGCGCGACGGCTTCGGGGCCGCTGTCCCGTTATCGGTGCGGGCACACTGGAGGTGCAAACAGCGGTTGCAACACACATGCAGGGGCCTGATGCGCCATCCCGACAGCGGGTGCGGGCTGCTGCCGTGCAATGGCAACAGCAGGGAAAACTCTCGCGCGGCGCTGGAAGTGTTGAGTTTTGCGCCTGACCGCGAGGCGTTGAGTCGCCTCGCGCGGAATCCGGAATATCCGTCCGGAAATTAAAGATTCCTTGTAGATGGCGACGGATAATGGGCGCAAAAGCACGATCAGGGTGGCAGTTTGGCCGTCCCGGTAGAGGGTGTCATTCGCCACCAAGACAGGATCCATCCCTGCGGCACCCATTGCTCAGGGCCGTCATCATCGGAGGCGGCGTTGATCGGCTGTTCGATCCTCTTCACCTCCCCAAACTGGGGTGGACAGACGTATGTCTTTGCTGGAGCCGTTGACGAGCGACATGGGTCTAGTGGCACCGCGCGGCTAAATCCACGGGCTGCATGACAACAATAACATTTCACGCGCATCCAGAATCTTACAATGATTTGTTACACGCGCTGGAGGCGGAACGTGCCAGAGCGGTTGGGGATGTTTCAGCCCGGCAGCCTGTATTCTGGCGCAGACCGAAGCGCGCGAGCATCAGGCTGCGGGCCTGAAGACGGCCAGGCTAAATATTACGGGCTGCCGTTCCGCCGGAAGTACGACCGCGGGCCGAGGCCTTTCGCTGGTCGATTCATGACGCATCGCTTTGCATCAATGTTCGAAGAAAAAACGGCGGCAACGTCGATCGTCGGGCGATGACACGGCCATGCCGCTGCGTGCGCGGCCCAGAACGGGGCAGAGATCATTCGTTTTGGCCCGTCACAGGCCACCCGAAACAGCAAGCTGAGCACGATGGACCGTGCGCCACGCCAAGGGGGTATTCAAACCAGTGGATCCTGTGAACGCGCGCAGCCTGTGGGCGCGAAGTGGCGCGGATGGCGGCATCACCTTGCCTTGCGCCGACAGAGCATCAGTATATTCGTGACCGAAAGGCAATTGTCCGAGGAATCGAAGGCTGGACCGCCGTTTGGCTTCCGTTGCGGACCGTGGGACGGCGAATATTACGCTGCGCCAAAGAGGGCAAGGGCCGTGCTGGTCGGGTGACCTATGAGAAAAAGCCGGGTATTCTGGGGCGAGACGCACGCCGCAAGGCTTTGGCCACGAAGCTGTTCGGTGATGATCTGGAGCGGATCGAGGAGAACATGCTGCGGCAGCCATCGCCCGTGTGCCCGAGCGTGGGACTGCCGGTATCAAGCGGGGATTCAACGGCCCGAGGATCTGGACCCCCAGATGCAAACGTGCTGTTCGGGCCCGTGCCGGAAGCTGAGCAATTATTTCTGCTGCACAGGCGTGGCATTCCGGGGTTCAAGCCAGTCGGGCGGCATGGGCACTGCTGGCCGCCCGACTGGATCGTCACGGCGAGACGCGCTATGATATTTCGCCGTCGGGATGGGCCACGCTTTGGCGATTGGCGGACAAGGCCTTCACGTAAGGCCCGCGTGCACACCAATACGCCAATCGTCTTCAAATCCATTTCCCGAAACGAGAACGCAGCGCGGGCCGTCCTGCGCGCTTGTTGCGCCCTGTCTACGAACCCAAAAGGCGATGTGGGCCGCCGTGTTTGCCTGAATTACGGGTGGCGCATCCGCTCATTGTCGGCCCGGAAATGTGTGTGCGCAAGATCAGGAACGCCCACGGCTTTTACCCGCCAGCCGTTGGTGGGATGTGTGGGGCAGAATGCCGGATGCTGCGGGAGCATGCAGGGATCATCGACATCTCGAACTTTGCGAAATACATCTTAGCTAAAGGGCGCGGGTGCGCAGGACTGGCTTGAAACGCACTGTTCTGCTAACACCATGCCGCGCGAATAGGGCAGTCCTGCCTCACGCGCTTGATCGGGCAGCGGGTGGCATCCGGTGATTTTACTCACGCGGCTGGCCGACGACGAAAGTCTGGATTCATCGGGTCCGGCATGGCAGAACGGCTATCACAGCGGTTCTTCAGGCAGCATGCCGCTGCCGAAGGTACGACATTCGAGAGCCGGACCAATGCCATGTGCGGCTTCACGTTGCAGGGTCCAAAAATACCCGCGATAGTGCTGCAACGGGCTGACAACACATCGCTGCGACGCCCCTGATTCCCCCTTTATGCGCTCAAATGGATCGAGTTAAGCGCCCACGTGCGCTGCCTTTGCGCTGCGGTCCTTTTCACCGTGTGATTCTGGGTGGGAGGCTGCATTGCGCGCAAGCGGAACCAGCGGCGTTTATGCAAAGCTTCTGTGGACGCGGCACAAATGTGGGCGCAGGCCCGGTGAGGGCAGCCCGCGCGCTGATGTCGCTGCGCATTCGAAAAAGGGCTATGGCAGTTGGTGGGCGCGAAATACAGCCCCGAATACTGCCGGCAGGAAGTCGCTTGCGCGGCTGTGCAAGCCGGGCAAGCCGTCTGAACCGTGATGCGGTTGTCGAGACTGATGGCCAGGACCTGCGCGTGCAAGAACTGGTTCGTGGGGGCTGGCGGCTGGACGTGCCGGCAAACCGATGCCTCCAATGCAGAGCAACAGGCGCGAAGCCGATTTCAAAAGACGGTATCGGCAGCGGCGCGTGACCTCGGGCGCTCGGCTATTCGGTCGGCTGTCGCTGCCTGGGGTATGTCAAAAGGTTGTCTGCCGGCGATACCGTCGACGTTGTGATGGTGCTGGGCGTGCCGCATAAGGCGAACCGTTCTTGCAGAGCCGCCGTTTGATTCCCGCAGCGTTGCCCTGCAGGGAATCACTGAAATGCATCCTTAACAGGGGCGCATTTTCAGCTTGGTGGTGATGCGTTCCTTCGCGGCCCAAGAACTCGAAGCGGAAGCCGTGGAACAGGAACACCTGACGCGGTCGGATTCATTTGTTGCCTGCGTGTTATCACCAGACCGCGCAACGGTGTGTTGCCTCGTCATCGGGCAGGGTTCCATTCATTCGCGCGGGTGAGATCGCGGATGGTCATGGCGCATCTCACCAGGAACTTGGCCCTTCGGCATCGGTCTTAATGACAATTGATCGGGACAGCGGGGCGAATTCATCCGGTGATCTCGCCCCGATCTCTCCAGAATATCCTCTAGCGTGATCAGACCTTTGCAGGGGTGCCATATTCATCCGACCACCAGCGCAAAAAATGGTGACGGCGGTGCAGAATTAGGCGCAATTTTGTTTCGTCCAAGCGCGAGTTTCGGGCACACAAGTACGGCTCCATTCGCGATTCGGCAATGTCGAAGGATTTGAGCGCATCGGCAGCACCCTGATTCACCGCTGCATAGGTTTGTGTACCATCAGCGCGCAACAGGCTTTGGCATGATTCACACCGATGATGTTCTCGTGAGGTTCGTCGCTGTAGAGCGGCAGGCGCGCTGTGGTTGGACCGGCAGGGCATTGCTCGAGGATTCGAGGGGCGTGTCGGCGGCATGATTCATCTCGATGCCCGAGCGCGTTGCAGCGATGATCTCTTCCACGCGCGCTCGCGAGGTCAGCTCAGCCAGAATGCGTCGCGTTCTTCCTTCTCGACCACACCTTCGGAATGCCAGTTGCAGCGCACACGCAATTTCTTCGCGCACGGCGAGAATGTTGCGTCAGGGTCCACAAGGCACGCCCAGAGGCGCAGCATGCCGCGCACAGCAGGCGCACGATACTGACATCGGGGCAAACACGCAAGCACGACGATTGCTGATGGGCCGGAGACGAGGGCGGCGGCACGCTCGGCGTTTGGTGATGGCAATAGGTTTTCGGCAAACTTCAGCAAAGATCAGCACCAGCAGCTGTCATCACCAAGCGTGGCCCAGGCGCGACCCCGCTTTCCCCGAACAGCTTGGTTGAACAGCGCCGTGGCCAGCGAGGCGGCCAGAATGTTTGGACCCAGATTATTGCCCAGCAGGAACAGGATCCGATTCAGCCGCTCGTTGTTCGGTATCCCAAGGGCCCGTTGCGCCCCGACAGAGCTGTGTTCGGCCTGCAGACGCGCAGCTTGCCGCCGGAGTGCGGCAGTCAGGGCGGTCTCTGACCCGAAGAAAAAGCCCGACAGGATCAGCAGGAACAAGATGTATCCGCGATTAACAAAGATCCCAGAACCCGTATCGACTGTTCCTGTAGCATATCCATTTGGGAAACTTTCCAGAATTGGAATTGTTATTGGGGGCACGGGCCGGGTGTCATCAAGGAGGCGTGCGTATGAATGGCGCGATTTAGGACGTGTTGGGCGAAGGATTTAGGACGTGTTGGCAAAGATGGTGCTGTTTGGGGGGCTGATCGCCCTCGCGGGCTTTACTCAGCGCTGTCGGAGGGGACAGCACCTTGCGGGATGGCACCGACCTCGTGCGGGCCTACGGGATAGCGCGCGTGCCTCGAGTCCGGATTATTGCCCGGCCGGTGATGTCTTGCCTGCGGCGGTGCGCAGTGCGGTTCCGACAAGGGTGATGTCCAGCACCAAATCGGACCAGGCGGGCCTTCCAGCACATGGGTGTAGATTCGTGGTCGCCAATCCGCCATGGCCAAGCATGATCTGGATCGCGCGCAGATCGGCACCGGCCGCCAGGCAGGGGTGGGTGGGCAAAGGCGTGGCGCAGCGTTGTGGGTGTGCCTTGGCAGGGTTCACACGGCGGCCACGGCGATATCCATTGATCAGCATATAGAACAGTGGCGGGTCAGTGGCCCTCCTTGCGCGCGAGGGGAAGAGTATTTCGAAGGCGGGCAGCTTTTTGCGCTGCGGGCGGCGGTGGCGCTGCGTCGCGCAGGGCGGATCCATAGGGCAGACCCTTTGCGTGCATTCGGGTGACAGGCGGCCCATTACGTTCTTGCCGCCTTTGCCCGAGGATTTCAGACAGCAGGCCGGATGTCGCCCCGCGGGTGGGCACTGACGGGAGGCCGACCCAGCTCGTCTGACCCGCATGCCCGTGCATAGAGAGCTCCATTCAGGGCAAGCGTTGCGCCACGCGGGTCGAATATCGGTTCGGCCCGAGTGCGGTGGCGGCGGTCAGGCAGGCGGTCAACCTCTTCCACGGACAGGATTTGGGCAGGCTTTTTATTCCTGCCCCGGTCGCTGATTTGCAGGGCGGGATTGTCGGTGCGCAAGGACCTTCCTCAAAGGCGCATAAACGGTAGAAGCTGTTTGACAAGCTGGACCAGGCGCCGCGCGCGGGTGGATTTGGGCCAAGCCTTGCGCGTCGCAAAAAGATCAAGATAGTCTCCACATCGGGCGCGCATCACCTTTGATCAAATGTCGCATCGCGGCTCGCCAGCCCACGCGTGCGAATTCCTTTGAGGTCCCGGCCATTAGGGCAGCAGGGTGTTCGTCGGCGGAGCCTTAAATTCTGCGGGCTGCGCCTCGAGGAAAATTCCAAGGATATCCACGTGGAAGCTGCGCGCAGCATCACGGGGTGCCGGTCCAACAGCAGGATTGCGCGGCGCACGGCGGGGGCGGTGGTCCTCTAGGACCTTAGCGCGTGGGCCGCAGGGTGCCAAGCGCATCGCGCAGGCCCAACGAATCGCCGCGGCGCGCCATCGTGCAGCGCCCCCAGCTTGGCCAACAGGCCTCGGCCCAAGCGTTTGGATCTGGGCATCTCTATCCATTCGGCCGCGCCACGGGGCGTGGTGAAGGCGCATAAATTGCCAGCGCGGCAGGGCCGCGTTCGGGGGGGTGCCAAAAAGTAGCCAGAATCAGCCGTTCGAGGTGGCCCACCGCGCGCAGTCAGGCCCGGTATTTCATCGCTCCAAGGCGACAGGCAGGGCGGGCAGGCCTTACCGGCAACAAAGTTTTCATACTCCAGGCGACACAAATCCGATGGCGAGCCTGGATGAATTATCTTGCTTGCGGACGGCCGCTCCAATGCGACCTAGCGCCAGTTTGCGCATGGAAAAAAACCGTTTTGGGCCAAAAAACTTGACCTTCAAAGGCCGTTTATGGCCAATCTCGCTCCAGGGCATCGGGCAGGGCGAATGCAAGGGCTCTGCGCTGTTGCCTCCGTGCGGCATCAACCGCTGCACAATTCTCTCTT
>Ga0163217_1054584_pt1 | contig 14540 bp, 5 predicted proteins | sample SynspAceP_FD_185933 | JGI IMG/M metagenome (GOLD analysis project Ga0163217, IMG submission 185933) | Saline lake microbial communities from Ace Lake in Antarctica - Synechococcus sp. Ace-P (PacBio error correction) | ecosystem: Environmental > Aquatic > Non-marine Saline and Alkaline > Saline ... | reverse complement strand
TTAAAATTAGTTTCCATACACTCTTAACTAAGTACATGAATGAATACAAAGGAATACACCTTCTTTATCCCAGAAGATAAAGATGTAGAAGCTTTGAAACTAAAACAATATACAAAAGTTTGTTATGTTCTGATACCGAAAACATATGATATCCATTTATTATTGTACTAATAATGCGCAAAGGGGAAGGTGATTACGAAAGTATTGGAAGGCCGCTCCACACGATATGAAAAGTTTGAAAACGTTACGGAAAAAACCCTGTTTATTACTTAGAGAGGAACGTATTTGCGGAGATGCACAATTCACAAGATTTGGTGATGTTTATGTTGATTGTTATTTGGCATTTTGGAACCAGGCGTTTTGAACGATTTGACTACTCTTATGATTTAATAAACTGGACAGATGGCAACAGGAGAGGAACCTTGTGGCTCCTTCAGAAGAAGTTGATAAAACTTTATGCTCACAAACCTTGGTAATAAAGTGGATGGAAGTTGTTTATCACTTTATAATCTGGGGGTCGAAGGTAGATGATAGCGTTAGCAACATCACACGACAGAGAAGATGTGATAAATAATATCAGTAAACGGGGTTGTTTCGAGTGTAAGTTTAGATTATTAATTCATGATTAGTGTAACTTACTGTCCGTTAAAGGTTACTAACTTATCTAACGGTTCTATAAACTACAACGCTTACGTGCTTATGCTTTATTATAACTATTAGTCTGAAGCACTTTGCATCCATGGCGGGAAAGTCGCTCAAACTAGGAGCGTTTGCGAGATGGAAACGAATACTTTTCGAGCGAAGTGATCCAAAATTATGTCAAGCTGAATAAACGGTGTAGAGTTCATTGGCTAAATTATTTGTAAGTAGGCATTACAAAAAGTAGAAATGATTAGGTAAAGCCCGGGAAAAACTGATAATATCTTCATATTATGTTTTTCAACAAGTCCTTTCCAAGGGCAAATGCATTGATGTGAATTTGTTCTTTGTAATTAAAATTGTTAAAAAACTGTAAAAAGAATAGATTCTTTGCATGTGTCTTTTTTATTTGTTCCATCTATTTCTGTGAAAGCAACACGTAACAATGAAGTGATTTATACTCAAAATTAGTTCGAATGAAAGGTTGAGGTACGAGTCTACAGCTGAAGTGGTTTTTGACATAAATAACGCCAAAAAAAACCTAATTGCATACAGTGATCGACAAAGAAATCATAAAAAAGAGCCTATCTATTTCTAATGTAGATTACTAAAATTCAGTACTATTTAAACCGATTGTTCACTAAAATCCTTGTTTCTTTTTTATAGTAAGTCAAGGCCAAATATTAATCATCGCAGTCAAGAATACCCTTTTTTCATCTGTAGTACAATTGCACAAATTCGACGTTAGCTGGCCAGTGTGATCCTACGCGAATTACTTGAGCGGAACTATAAAAATTCCACATGCCACCGTTCTGTAGCAATTAGGTACCTTATTATTGGTTTTTAAAGCCATCAGGCTAAATCCTTGTCGCCTTGTTGACCACCAAATGGAGTACATCATAAAAAAACTCGCGGGGGGGATTATTATACCTCCTGGTTTTTCATATCATATTGATACCAAACAGCATGAAGAGGATCTGAAACGGCCACATACAAGGTGCTTCCATCGGGCGATTGGGCATCCATAGTTTGGAGAGTGAGTCGACCAAAGAAACAAGTTCCCCTGAGTGCATAAACAGAAGACCCCTTGAAATCCAATTCTTTTGGGGATCATCCATTTTTAAAGCAACCATTACGGGGGTCGGTAAAGAAAAATTACCCGCTATTGTGCATAAAAGCGAATCATTTGGTATTCAATTTTTCCATGGTAATCTATCACGCAAGGTCCTAGTTCTTGCCTTGATTGTTAAAGCAGCGGTGCCATTTTGGCAAACGCTGCGGTCGCCCATGTTGAAGCAAAATCAACTCGCTTGCTTATTTAAACGCAAACCATTATCCAGGCTCACGCATACGTACCCTCAACCGTATATCCTGACGGTTCCAATAAGGTAGTAGGCTCAAGAGTATTGTCCAGTTATACTTTATTGTTTGGATGTCCGAGAATAATAAATAGTTGCTTCCTCGACCAAGTGGTCCCTTCGGTCCATAAAGCAGCTTACTAGAATTCTAAATTGGCCTTTGGATCAATAACTGTAATGCCTCGATGTCCAAAAAATGTCAATTAGAGAACGTTAGCCTTTTAGGCGCTGTCCATATTTTTCTTCAACTGATTTCTGTGGTGCCGCTTTCCCATGATATCTTCACGCTGTTTTCTTTTTTTTGATTTCCCTGCAGCACTTAAGGAGTTAAATTCCCGATACGATGGTAACCATAGATATTTCATGATCTAGGAATTAATTTGGTAAATTTAAGAAAAGATGAACTTGCCGATGTTCCAAAAAATAAAGGTGCCCGCAGTCTGTATATGATAACTTGTTTTACATTCATTCCTGTCAATTGCGTTAACACCCAAAAGAAAACTTCTTACATGTGATGCGACAGATGAACCAGACCAAATGGCCAATACGGTCATAGCTTGCAGAAGGTCGTGCAACCCAAAGGAGTCATATGTGAGCAACAATTGAAGCGGTACGTTACCAAGGCAACTGTAGAAGTCTTGTGTTGTCTTTAGACACGAGCAAGAAAAAAGGGAAGAACAACCCTATTTCTAATCCGTAATCCCTTCTGTGGATTATGGCTGCAATACCAGATTCTGTAACACTTTTTCCGATAATTTCCCAGCACCAGTAATCAATAATAAATGGGCTGCTACTTTTAGGATTCACGACCCCAACCATGTGGCGAGAAAAGTTTTTCATCCAACTTTCGGGAGCACAATGATAATAGCACGCCAATAAGTAAGGAGACAACTGGGTTCCTAAAAAGGAAATTAACATGCTTTGAATTTACAGAGGTTGAAAATCTCAGTTTCAGGATAGTCCATTACCGTTCAATACTATCAACACCAACGGGACGACAACGGCAAACAATGATTTCATAAAGGACGCTTTTTTTTGCGGGTTGGCAATGGGTTCGATGATGATAGAATTATCAATTTGGAGCTATTTTTCTTTCATAGAATTAACAGGAATCAAGGAAAGGACTACTTATCAAAAGTCCCATAAAATAACATGCCCAAATTGGCTCCCAATATGCCTCGCAAGCTGCGTAATGGGCCCGGTTGGCTTATGGTACATACATAGACGCGGTCAACCTCGCCAAGGCCGCTGGTCGTGCCTGCATATGAATCCAGCTTTCTTGACAGCAACTTGTTCAAGGGATTCTTCATAAGAGGGCGCTATCCGCAAATATGGGTAATTGACAGCAGATAACTGTAATCATCATGGCTAGGTGTACGTTTTTCGCCAATTAAGTTCAATATGCGGGTGGCATCACATAGCTCCACCCGATTTTTTCTAAATTGTTTCCTATTGGTACACCAAAAGAATGTCAACGATTCTCCCAAAATGTCTCCGAAACCGGAGTAATGGAAGCGCAGAATTAATTCGGCCCCTCATTCCTGTGATAACCATAAAACCGATGCTTGCAAGTAGCAGCATTAAAAAATGATGAATTTGAACTTGACGATGCTACATCAAAAAAGTCAATAAACTACAATGCAATAATGTAATCATGTTATGTACGGTTTGGCTCGTTGCTTGTTTTTTTTTTTTTTTTTTTTTTTTTTTTTTTTTTTTTTATTTTTTCTTCTCCCATATATATTACCATTCTGCACAATTTACCATCGTATTTCTTCCGATAGGGTTTGGCCCAATTATGTCCAATTTTTTACCTTCTTTCAATATCTCCTCATTGATATCCATGCCAGGACCCGGTTTGTAAATAATGCTAATATATCCTTTTTTCACTTCCAAAACTCTGGGTTTAAGCACGTAATCCAAAATATCATAGCCTTTATGTATGTATGCCTAGCTACTTTCCTGTATGACGCATTCGATGAAGAAAAATGAGATTGCAATTGCGATGCAAGTGATTGGCCTACGGCAATGCGGTGCAATGGCAATGTTCATAGGCTTCCATGGTAGCAATTCTTCTTACTTCTGAAATTCCGCCCGCATGGCTAAGGTCAGGTTGGTATGTCACACACCTCTGGAATACTTTAAAATCCCATTCTAAGGAAAACGCTCGGCCTGTTGCTATAGGATACTGGTTTAGGTAATAATGTGTTTTAGGGCTCATTATTTCACTTATACAGGTTCTTCTATAAAACATAGGTGCGACGGTTCAAGCTCGTCTATAGCCCGCTTGACCTGGCTGTGTGAACCCTTTCATGAAATCTAAACCAATGTCAAATCGTATCCAATTCCTACCCTTAACAATTTAATTGTTAAAGCTACTTTTTAAAATTCCTTTAAGAGGATACCCCAATCCATTTGCGCCTGTAGCATTCATCTTACGGCCCTTATATCTATGTTTCACTTTGCATTGTCTTGTTCAAACTACATCGGTGTACTCCCCCGAGTCAACAATACTTTTCCATTTTCTGTCGTACTGCCCCCCAATATTCAAACAGGCCATTTAAGAACTTCCCTTTATATCCATAATGCCTGCAATGACCGAAGAGCATCATTAGAAAGGACCTCTCTAGAAAAACCACCTTCTATAACCACACGTGCCAATGTCTTCGTAATTATTTTGCGGTACGCATTAAATATTGCTCTAGCTCTTTAAACATGCGGCAACGGTATCAGCTTTTCTTCGACTACGGGTTCCCCCAACCTATAATTCCACATTGGTAGTTCCTCACGAACAACCATCTTGCGAACTTTGAACAATTCTATTTTTTCAATTTTAGCTGGTCCATGTTTATTTGTGTATTAATTGAATGAATTTTCCACGGTACTTTCTGATACTTCCCAAACACTATCTCCTTTAGTACTTGGGTCAAACACTCCCTAGTCCACCCCTGCGCACTGCCTCCAATCCAATCTTCCATATTCAATAAAATTTATTACCGCCAACACAAAAAATCGACTTTGCCAAGGGAGCTTGATTGACTTGAAGTAATCGATGCCAGGCTTCCGGCGGAAATATTTTATAATATACGGCCCCATTTCTATGGAACACAGACTTCAGTAGGTGTTGCGGCACACAATTTACCGATTCATGCTGTGGGCAATCTTGTGATGTCTATTCGTATTTGGAGTGACTAGGAACTGAGCTCCTGCCTTGATGCTATCTTTTGCGATTGACTATTCGTTGACCGTACCCGGCCCCAATGAGGCACATCGGAGTTGCGATACAGATCTCTGGCATTTGGAATCTCCTTAGAAAAACCTGGTGTGGTTCAGTGATTTTCAAGTACTTTCCAGGCCTCATGATTAAGCGTTAGGAAAGGATGGACTGATATTTGATTCTTTATTACGAACAATGCCATATTTTCTTCTTTTATTTTCTTACTTATTCCGATCTTTATCTAATAACGTGACCTTCTGTGTTACCTTCTAATGGAAAGAATTTCTTTCATACTTGTGTGCTGATCCCTTGTCGTATGCTTGAAGGCAAAGCAGCTGTAGCAAAAGTCAAACTACTTTTTATCGTTCCAACCAAGGTTCAAGGGGTAAAGTCGCGCTGCAAAGGCGGAATCGCCTCCCAAAAACGATCTGTAATTGCGACTCAATATATCTGAAACATGATTTTGGCTTGAGATAGAAAAACTGCAGAAACTTTATTGTTACTTGCTTGAAAATGTCTCGCACCGTAAAGGCTCTTGGTCGACCCGAATTTTTATAGCGGGCTACCCGTTGAGCTTCTTAGTCCGACAACTATAGAATCACCGTAGTCTTTACGTCATTAAATATCGTTTAAGCCACCTTCATTTGCCCAAATAGGATTGATCAGTATGCGCTATTATTTTGGTCAAAATTTTACGTGCGTCAGCTGATTTCCAAAAGCGACCTACGGTATTATGTCCAAAACAACTTTGACCCCTTTTTTTGCTGGGCGACCATAGCCGTTTTTTAGTTCCTCGCACATTGTTGAAGTACGGTGATTTCCGGAAAGAATAACCATTTTGTTTACTAATAGTTCCTCCCATCAAAACTCGTTGTTCCAATTTCAGCTATAGCAGAAACTCGCTCGTATAAAACTACTTGAAGGACGTAGGAAGTCCATTCTATAAATAGGCGCAAATTCTATTCCCTCCCGGTATAATATTTAGTGTCAATACCAAGGATTGTTAAAGAAGCTTGGCTGCTCCCCTAGTTGATTGTTTGGAAATTAGTAATAGCTACCTCATTGCCTTAGACACCAGCGAAACTGAACATTGGTTCCGATCCTGATATTGACTGAAGAGCGAGCATATTATTTTTTAGCAGCATCGTTGCTTAGGGGTACTAGACATGGTTTCTCAAAAGGTTATAAGAGCTCATTTTTCTGCATTGAATTTGTATAATTTGTTGAGTTTCAATAATGTGGTTCTCATGCTTCTGTGCCTTTTGTTCATTTGTTCTCTATGCTTGAAGTAAGTTTCATGAAGAACCCAACATTATTTCTTGTGCGTTTGTAGTTACCATCAGTAGGTTTCGCGTAGACAATCGCTGAATTTTAGGCATTAAAATTGAAAATTAGGGTCAGCAGCAACTCTAATACTTTATTGTTGGCAATTGAAAGGAGTGTCTGTGAAGAATTCATTGTCCAGTCGGTTCCTTTTTCTGATCGCTAAATCACCAATTGGACATTGCAATCATATTTCTTTTTAAAAGGGTAGTGATGCTCGTGCATTTTTGCTGCTTGCTGCGCTGAGCAGCTTCAGAATAAGTCTTGATTGATTGTTTGCAGAATAAATCTTCATCAGAAGAAAGTTCAAAAAACATATTCAAATTTTCGGAAGCATTTTATTGCTAATCTCCGATTACTAAACGCCGCTCCTCTTTTTACATCAACAATACTTTAGCGGCTTCTCTTTACCCCCCGCTTTTTTTTTTCCCCCCCGCACCCACCCCCGGGGAACGTTCTACTGAAATTGAACATTTTACAGGAGTTCATTTTCTGTAGGTTATTGGTTTCCTGGAGATATTTTCCGGTCTATAGATTTTAGGTTAATTCAACCTGTTCAGTAAGAGATTTGGTTGTCAAGGGGTAAAATAAAATTGACATGATTTGATAGGCGTAGGGTTGTAATACATTATACAATTAAGGCTTAATAGTTTAAAACAAAAAAACTTGGTTAGCGAATATATAGAATAATATTAAGGACCAGTTGTCGCTTATAACTAGGAATTTCGTAAAACCGGTAAGATATTAAAACGAAAAGAATTGTATTATCGGTTAAAATTCATCGCCCCGCCCTACCCATTTCCTTTATCCAAAAAAGCCAAATCAGAATGTCATACTCTCGTCAACTCCTATGCATTTTTCCGGACGCCTCGAATCTTTACCTTTACTCTAGTATGCTGTAGTTATTTAATTGGTGCGTTCTCGAAATTCAAAGACTTAAATTGGCGGTGGCATCAATGAAATAGAATTTTTCTATGTGATAAAACAATTTCACTTATGCGATAGCTAGTCCGAGCGACAATACTTTAAATGAAAATAGTGGGAAATAGTTGTACGCATAGATTCCTGTGGTTTGCCTTTCCTTTAGCTTAGAAAACCTATCTTAAACTGCCAGATTAACCCAAACTCATGGCAGAAAATGGCAACTCATAGATGCTAGGTGCGCGATTTCTTTCGTTTATGTGACGTATACCTATCTTTATGTCCAGTCTTAAATAGAAAGTAGGAGAACATTATATTCTCAGCGATGCTCCTGTGAACTTTACAAAGATTCAATTAATCAATCCACAAGGGTTATTTTATAAAAATGTGTACTGTTTGATTGCTATTTTTTATGAACAAAATAACTATCAAAAATGAAAATGTATTGTAGGTTCTTTTATGGTAAATTCGCTTATATTTTTAACATGTCTATTTTAGGCCTCATCAGAAGGATATGGGTTTATAGTCCATCAGCTATGAAATTTCCTCTTTGAGCCAACTATCCACAAAAAGATCCTTGCCATGAGAAAATCTATTTTTGGGTGAAAATATGGCAGGAAACCTTGGACAGAATGCTGGCGGTTTACGATTCCTTTAGCAACATTGGTGCAGGCTACCGTGCCCACGTAAATTATCACATTTTGTCTATTGAACCACAAGTTTTTGGGTTTGACTCCAATAATACGAATTATTCTAAAGTATTATTTTTGATATTCAAAGTAAGCCGACAAGAAAACATCAAGTTATAACCACAATGGGGTTTTTTGAAAGGAGATTATGATGGTTCGCCTTATTCTTCATTTCCCAAATAATCATTCGCAAAATAAGCATGTAATTCAATGAATGGCTTCTTGTTGTCTTCTCAACCTAGGTAATCACTTTTTAGTCGTTGGTCTTATCTTCAGGCTTGTTATTCACTCTACTATCAGGGCGCATCCGCCTTTTCTTTTTGCGTCCCAGGTTCGTTTAACGTTTTTTGCCATAGAAAACAGATGGTCAAATAATATTACTTAATGAGGCAAAAAGAAAGCAACGATTTTTCTACATGCTCTTCCAATACGACCAATTCATGAGCGCCCGAATTCCTCATATAACATGCTCGATGTTTCTTATATTTAAGCAGTAGAATCAGATTATAGGGTAATCAAAATCTCTTCTGAGCCAATAAAACGTAGGCTTGGATGGTGCTTTTATATTTTTTTTAAACTCCTAAACAGAATTCTCTCGCCATTTCTTGCTTATATTTCTATAGATTCTTCAACGAAGATGCATTTGGTAATATTTGGTATGTATCGAATGCGGCCGAATTAGCTTTGACTTTTTTCAATTCTAGTACCTAACCGAGCGCTTCCGAAAACCTCCCTAGAAAGTCAGAAAAAACAAGTCGCTCTTTACTGACAACATGCGAGGTTTTCTTTTCACAGAAATTGGAACATCTTAACGACAATCCATTTTTTCAAGTCTTTTTGGTTGTGTGCTAAAAAACCCGAACATCACCCATAACCATCGGAAGTACATCGCGATGACCTTGGGCGGAATTCATCTCTGTATTCATTTCCCAGGTGGGTACATGTACTCCAGCTTTTTGCACCAAACCAAGCGCTCCATAGCACTCCGTGTAGTAAGATTACTAAGGTAGTTGTTCAGCGTTTCGATGGAGGAACAAAAACCACAAATATCTCCCCTCCTTAAGATTTTTGTTTTTTACAGTGATAAACGAGATTATCACTTTCGATTCGGGTCTTGTATTTCTTTTGTTCTGAACAGTTTTTCCATTAGTCCAAATAGCGATTACGCCTTTGCATTTTTTCCAGTACATGTCTTTCGAAAGCCTTGTTCTTAATTGGGTCTAAGCATAGGTTTCTAGTTTCATTTCCTCCATTTTAGAAGCTCCAGATTGATAGTGCTCACTATTTTCGGAAAGTTTTTCCGGATTGCCACCTACCATATAAGGATTGATATATACCTTATCCCATTCAACAAATTCATGTCAACCGTAATTTCGTTCTATACCCTACTGAACAGCGGTGCCTAGCATGCGGATCATGGGCTAGAGGCCATGCCCAACTCCAGAACGGCGGACATTCGATGCATAATCCGCTCACGTTATCTGTCATTTTTTTTAACTTCTCAGGCAGCTTTTAGTAAACCTTTGTCATTTCTATCTGCCAAAATGGTATGGGTAGCACCAAATTCTTTCGCATCCTCCAAACGCCTTTATTAATTATCTATTCATATCTGATTGCCTTACTCGCTTTGCGCCTTGGATGACATGTAGTCCAACTCCACCTGTACCCAACAACAACCAACCGAACTCCTTCGGTTACTTTTGCTGAAATTTACAACGCGAACAATATCCCGTATCACCCACAGCTAATAATACGGGCGGCAGGAAAAAAAGTCGGAACCGGATTTTTTAAAACCACCGCAGATGCTTTAACCAAGGGTATATTCAGAAGGGTCCCAAATTAAGGAACGTTCGATAGCTTCCCTTTATATGGTTGTGCCTCTAAATGAGCTGCCTTCCGTGTAAGCCTTGCTTCCAGCTACCACGGGGGAGTTGTTTTCACAAAAGTTCATTCTCGAACACATTGAACATTTTCTACAGGGGGTTGCCAATTTAAAATGACAGAAGTCTCCGACAGCTAATTTTGACTTCTGAACCAATAGCTTCGACATTCCTGAAACCTTCGTGCCCCATAACAAAGTTTCCCAGTAAGTGAATCATGATCGGTATGAGCACAGTCCGCGCTTTTATCTTTTACAATACCTCATCATTCTTAGGATTGAAAAATTACTCGTATCAATTTAACAAATACCGTCACCTTTTGTAATCACTTTTCGATTAATCATATACTCTAATTCAATGATTTATTGATTAAGAAGCATAAAGTTGCTGGCTTAATTCTATCGAAGCATCGGCTAGGTTTATTTTATTGAGTTGTGATGGATATTGATGATTGAGTTCCATTACATAGCCTTAGCATTGTTGATGGCATCAAACGAGAGTAGCCTTATCGCACTAAAATTACCAAATGAAAAAACAGGTTGATTCTTTTTCTTCCCTTCGGGATGACAATATTATCGTAGCCACCTGAAAGCCTCAATTTGTTATAATTTTTATATCATATGTTCTGACCAGCAACCACGGAATGTTCATAAACTACTTCTTTGCCACAATTGACCGCGGCAGCAACCTTTTGCTGTATCCACAGCGATTTTGAAACGCGATTCTAATGAAAAGTGTCATAATGTGAATTGTGATGAAAGGTAACCAATCACCAATTGCATATGTTTCATCGCTTGGCGTGTCGCTTTGACATCTACTTTTGATTACCGTTTTCGATTAGTGAGTCCGGCTTTTTCGGCAAGTCAGTATTTAAACACGGAATTGCCTACTCCGATAATTATAATATCCGCAGGATACATTGGACCCTCTGACAAACTATTCTATTGTATATTGTCCGTTCCTATGGACGTAACATTTTACCTTTCAAACCTTCTTACATCCATTAAACTTTATGTAGTTTCATGAAAGGAAGTTAGGACCATTTCAGGAGCAGTAACTCGGGCTAAAAAATCGTTGTTCTCGTTCTTAAGACGGTCACGTATGCACCCACGTTTTTATGGAAGCGCAATTCTCTAGACCCAATTATAACCACTCCTATTACCCACTACTTTTTTCTCTGGAGTAGTTCCCAAAAGCATCGAACTTCCTAACATCAAGCTGTTGTTCTTAGCGTAAAAAAACATTTTAGCACTAAGCTAAGCCGGAATTTGGCGGAACAAGGTCGAGCGCCAGTTGCAAACACAATTATCCATAGTTTTTTAGTGGAACGTCTTCTAGCACAATCTTTTTTACTTGGAATCAATCGAAGCTACTTTAATACCCAAATTCATTGAATGTTGTCCCGTTCATAACTTTCAGCGGACATCAAAGAGTTAGCAGATAGCGCCTGTTATTAGTGAAACTAAGTTTTCCGAAACGGTGGCTCGATCGATAAGCAAATCAGAGTTGCATCATTAAAGTATTGATTTGCCTTCCCAGCTTCCCGCCCGAAGGGCCAAAGCTAATTCACACCGGCATGACTAGCGCCAATAACCACACAAATACTTTATTTATCTTGTAGACATTCAAAATTATTTTGGCAACTGTTTAAATTCAACTCATCAAAGCTCGTCACTAATTTCCAAGCTAGGCAACACAAACGGCTGACTTCATCAGCATTATCATCGAACTCCAAACATATCGGTTCTATCTCATCTATGCCTGACCTGCTTGTTTCCAATGTCTCAGGCTTTACATTGTACATGGCAGGAGCGCAAGAACATTACGCCGCCACAATCACATTCAATCCTTTTACGTATGCTCATACAGCCGTTCCAAATCACCAGAACCTGAAGTACCTTCTAAGACAATTGTTTCGTCGCACTTGTAATAAATGAATCTTTGCCATGTTACTTATTTTGTTAATCGGTTAAATTTTGATTCAAATAATCGTAGCCTTACTTTCGCTCGATTCATTGGTCTTCGATATCTCTCTCTATAATCGAATATTTCTATGCTTCCTACTTTTTTCGGCATGTGCTTTAATAATACCCTCATTGATTGGGCGTGCAATGAGTAGCCCCCAACAATTATGATGTTAAACCAAACCGACATGGCGTATTGATTTACGGTCGATACATTTCATTCGATTTTCAAAATATTGCGGCATCTCTATTGCGGAGCCCAACAAGTGAACTCTTGTCCGCTTTTATCGCATTTTCGCATTACTAGGTATTCTTCTGTTACAACACGCCCATTGAGCTTATGCGTGAAAAATAGCGTATCTTTTGTCAACTGCCTTGCTAATAATGTTCAGGTTCTTACGAAAACGTTCTAAAGATTCTTGAGTTCGATTAAATAGCAAATAGCATCGTAACTGCCTGATAAACGGGTATCACGACCGCCGCGAAGGCAATACTACTACCCTTTTATTCTTCCTTGGCTTAATTTTTCCTTCGACTTCAGATGCAACAAATGGAATACAATCTTCCCCAGGATTTTCTATCGCTGTCTCAATTTGTTCATTAATGTAATTTATAGAATGTTCGCTTTATCTGCATCCAGGCAGAGTCTTGACTCGAAATGACGTGTGTCCAGGAATCCCATTTTTCTGACTCCTCATAGGAATATTAAACAATAAGGTCAGCACCTTGCAAGAGTAGTGCCAACTCTTGAATGATTTCTACCGATCTATTTTCATGTCTTCTTCGACAGTGCATTATTTGTGGCAATTAACTTTCGAGTATATTCTTCATGTAAAGGCCTTTTGAACCAAGGTTCGACAAAGTGCGATACAGACATGAATTTGCGGATCTACTCAACCGGTATCTGGGGACGGCTGTTTGCGTAATATTAACCTCTGAAGGGAATTAACAATAGACCTGGTTTTGCGCCAGATGAAATGTCTTATAATGTGTGCCGTTTTTCGAACTCTTTATGTCGCAACAAGATTTTTACGGTCATTTTGGGGGGCTATTCATTCACCATTCCCCTCTCTAATCCTGGCTTTTCGAATGGGTCAGAGTACTTCATCTTTGCATATAATTTCAATTTTATTAGAAATCTATGTTCTAGGTACAAAAAATTAGAAAATAAATGAGCTATAAAGTAGCCACATTTATTAATAAGTAACTATTCTGTACATTTTCTTGTATTTCTTATAGACAAGACGAAATAGTATTGAACGTTTTGAACCCGTTTCATTAGGTCAATGAAACTATTCTGGGTTTCGTTACCAAAGCATCTGCATTTTAACACCATGGCATTTTTCTCCAGCATGAGCTTACTTATATGAGAGAGTCTGGCACCAAATGGATTGTGATTATGTAGGGGCCTATGAACCTGGCGAATTGGTTTTGCTGCGTTCAACCTTCCTCATGTTGGAAAATGTTTGGACTAGAAATATCACTTCTAAATCGATAGTTATACAATGGACACCAAAGGTGTTTATTCCTAAGTTCCAGAATTGGAAACTTTTTTACTCTTTTGAAAAACAGGCCGCAAGGGCTACTTCTTTGGACAAAGTTCCAAACCAGGCTCATTGTTGCCACAGATTCAAAAACTACTCATCTCCAAGGGCAGATTATATATCATCTATTGCACTTCTGACAACTTTCTGACGAACCTTATCAAACACTTTCTAAAACAAGTGTTTATTGATGACTTACCTCATCTACGAAGTCGTATGTCAATCTGTTAGATTTGTATCTAAAATTATAACCAAAAAAATCATTTAAAAGGAAGTCGCTAATTTGGTCCATTATGTCTGAGCATCTTTTCAAGGGGGTTTTTTTTTAGTAAAATGATGGGGCGTCATTTTTTACATTTAAACGATATAGATCAATTTATCCGCCGTACGAATTTGTTTGGATGGCGACAATTGGTTCCGAAATTGGCATACGCCATGTGGTTATGAATCATTGCCGTTTTTTTCACAAACAGTTCAATAAGTTTAGAGTGAATACCCCTTGGCTGTACCGGAAAAATCACCATAAAAATTAAAAAATCCTCCGGTTATTGGTGCTGCAAATTTCAAACCTCTTGAAAGCTTTTTTGATGGTAACTTTTCCGTGAACTATGCCATTGAGCTCCTAGAAGGGAAGGCTCACAACGCAGCTTACAATTACAATAAGAATATGGAAGATATATTGGCCTAATTGGCGATGTTAGAATACATTCATGTGTCGATCAAAAGACAGGCGTTTTATTTATTATAGTAGGTCAGATTTAAGGACATACCTTATGCCGAAATTTCAGAACAGCAAACTTCAAGATTGTAGTATTGCAAACGAACATGTCAAGTTTTGATGCTGAAAACTCACTGGTCAATGGAATGAGAAGAGGATTGTAATGGATGCAAGAGCCTAGATATCAATGGGAAATTGTGTGATGAGTTTATAAAAACTCAGATAATGGACCAGTCAGAACCTTTTGATGCAGGAAATCATGCATAGTAGTACGGAAAGAGACGACT
>Ga0163217_1089816_pt1 | contig 14541 bp, 9 predicted proteins | sample SynspAceP_FD_185933 | JGI IMG/M metagenome (GOLD analysis project Ga0163217, IMG submission 185933) | Saline lake microbial communities from Ace Lake in Antarctica - Synechococcus sp. Ace-P (PacBio error correction) | ecosystem: Environmental > Aquatic > Non-marine Saline and Alkaline > Saline ... | reverse complement strand
AGTATTAGAACATGGTTTTGTAGCTTATAGTACACCGAAGAGATTTAAAACAAAAATACTTATGTAGATTTAATCAGGAATAAATCCTATCAGATTCATAAACCTATTTTTTGCAGGATGAAACAAATATGATTTTTTTAAACAAAACCCTTTTTTAACTTTTTCGGTGAAAGGTTTGTTTATTTTAAGTTTGACCATCCGTGTAATTGGCAACACTTGGCTTTTCTTTAAGGTTAATAAGGTTTGATGCTTTACAGGAAACAGCGCATTTCCTCATTCAAAAGCCAGCATTTACCTGATAGTATAAATGTACTTCGTAACTATTATTCGCTTGAAGTTCTTTTACATCAGCAGACAGGTGGCAATAAACTTTGGTGCTTCGCTCTAAAATTAAATCGTACAAATTGTGACTTAATTTCTATTTTTTAACGGCGTTCTACTAATTTTAAAACACGACATTTTTTTACTAGGCAGATTGTGGGTTCTTGGGGACTTAAAGATGTTTAAATCTTGATACTTCTTTTAGATCGATCAATGATATTAAAGTTATTCCCGTCTCTCTCTCTCACCAGAACCATACAAACTCTCGCTTTTTGTTATAAAACCAATAGAATGGTCGCAAAGGGTGTCTCTATATATATTTTAATGATCAGTAAAAAATCTCGAAAACCTAGCAGGAATCTGTTGGAAATATAATTACGATATAATCTACTTTACCTGGCGAAGAGAAATTAGGAAGACTGTATGTAAACTACATGACCATTCGCATCCGTTACCTTATCGACAGTAAGCGTTTCTAAACGTATACAAATCGTCAATTTTGTGGGTTTTTAACATTGCCCCTGAGGTCAATGCGCTCACTTTTTGCCATGTTTTAATTTTTAGTTCCATCGATGGTATCTTTCTACAACTTCCATACAATCCCAAAAAAAGTAGCAGCACTAAGCGGGTTTAAAGCCATGGACTATTAGCCCAGAATACGGACCATAGAGGAGTTCGTTGCTTCATCAGCTCAAATCAAATGGCAGTTGCGAAATCTTTGCTGTCGTCTTCTGTTAATTGGTTTCCTGTACCCCTATCTTTAATTTATAACACGTATCTATTGGAAATATGGGGAATATACCAAAAAAGAAAAATTTTTGAAAAAAGTAAAGACCATGGCAGCATGCTCAGCTCTAGGCCATACAGAAGCAGAAAGAGATTTAATTTTAAGAGCATAGGTTCCCAAAATCTTAATAATACGCTAAATCAGTGACTTTTAGTAGTAACGATACCACTGTTGGTCATCTAGTATTTTAAATGTCATAAGTTGTACTCCGCAGCATTTTGTCTAGGACCCTACAAATCATTTACTAATTTATTAAGGCAAAAAGTGTTTCAAAATTTTATCGTACCCTCCCAATCCCTATTAAGTTATTGGACACTATAGAACCCCCTAAAAACACAGGGTGTTTACTAAAAATAGGACAAAACTTTAATTCGTATTGTTTTTTTCTTAAAAAGTAGTATGCTTACATTCATTGATTGGAAAATCAATCAAACATAAAATCATTTAAAAAATATTGAAGTTATTTAACACAAAATAAAAAGCTGAAATTTTTAAAAACACGGTTGGCGAAGCAAAAACATGGACTGCTTGAAGGGCAAATTGCTTGTTTACACACGAATTACACCTAACAGGGCAATTTAAAAAAACAACCGTAAGGATTACAACACGGAGCGTCTTTAGTTAAAGCTTGGTTGGGTAAAAGAAGAAGGTTCTTTAGATTATTTGATTAAAAAGATTATTGTAAATGATCGTGCAATTATCAAAGAATTAGGATTAGAAATAATTTTTTAAAGGGGAAGCTAAGCTTCCCCTTTTTTACGATTACCCTTTATTTTTTACAAAATATATAGGTATTTAAAAGTCCCTGAAGCAATTTTAGGCAACAAAAAGGCTTGCACATAGTTTTTCATTGGTCAAACACAACTACTACAGCACCAACAACTGTCCCGCCTTGATAAAGCGAAAGATTCAAAAGTAAACTGACTTGTAAATAGCAAGTTATAAATCAATTTTATGATTCCAAAAGTTTTTAAAGAGGTCATAGACCTTGGGCGATGGAAGAGAATCTCTATCGAAACCGGAAAAAATTAGGCGAAACAAAGCTCATTGGTTCGGTTGTAGTTTACCAATCAGGGAAAATGTATGTTATTATGTTACAGTAGTTTCTAATTAACAAACAAAGCGATGTAGATTTTTTACCTTTAAACGGATAGATTATCCGTGGAAAACATTCGCGGCGTCTGGGCGTGACCAGGAGGCTTTTTCAAAAGAGAACAAGACCAAGTGATGCGATGGTATAAACGATGCGGTTTATGGATCGTGTTTTTTACGTCCGCTTTTCCCAAAAGATTATCATTCTGGAAACACAAGTGATGAGGTTCAGTTGATGCTCACATGATGACGATGTTATTGCAGATGCCATGGCTGGTTTAGCCGCATCAGCAGCGATACAATATCAGGATTTTCCATTTGAATGTTGCTATCTTGAGCAAGAGTTGGTCGTATTGACGGAAATTGATCATCAACCCAACAAGAGCTCAGCTAATTAGAATCAGACATCGATAATGATGATGGATGTTCTTGCTTCGATTTGTTTATGATGGTGAAGGTGGATGAAATGGATGAAATTTCTGAAGAAGAAATGACAGAAAGGCTATGTAAATTTTGCGCATTGAAGCCATTAAAGTTACAATGTGCTGCTCAGGTAAAAATTGCGGAAGCATTTTCGGAAAAAAAGAAAGTTCGTACCTAACGATGTGGGGGTCAGAAACGTAGAAGAGTTTGACGTAGCAATATAAGTTTGCTGAGATGTTATTGGATACGGATAAAAGTAGTATGTCTGTAAGCCAGAGCTGTCGACCAAAACAGTGAAACGTGTGCTGCATTTGATGCCATTAAAGAAGAAATAAAAAGCTCATTTTCAGAAGGAAGAAATGGCTGATTATGTGTATGGTTTCTTAAATACTTCTCATAAAGCTTGAAAAAAGCGGCTGTTCGTGATCTAACTTTAAATGAAGGTTTACGTTTTAGATGGTCGTTAAACAGATGAAATTAGACCTTATTTTGGTGTGACGGTAGATTACCTACCATCAACACATGGTATCTTCATATTTTTACCACGTGGGAGAACACAGGCCTTTTAGCCACAGTAAACTTTAGGAACTTCAAAGAAGGAAGCTAACCAAATAGGATATGCCTATTTGAAGGTTAAGAGCGTTTTTATTTGCATTATAACTTCCCTCCTTTTTTCAACAGGTGAAGCAAAGACCTATTCGTGGAACATCACGTAGAGAAGTGTGTCACGGTAAACTTAGCACAAACGTGCCTTAAAAGTATGGTCCCTGCTGATTGCCCTACACAGTTCGTGTTGTTTTCTGAGTATTAGAATCTTAACGGTTCTTTCATCAATGGCAACGTTTGTGCTAGGAACAATGGCCTTATGGATGCAGGTGTTCAATTAAAAAACCAGTTGTTCTGTATAGCTATGGGATTTAATTTCTGATAGTGCATCTGGAAAATTACGCTGTATTATCTTTGATATTTTAGGTGATGAAGATCACTTTAGGAGATATGGATTTCAATAAGTAACGGGTTACTGCAGACGGTATTACCCGCTTCGCCAAATGGACATTAAGGTAAAAGGATCTCTTATGAATTTTTGGAAATGCTTAAGCAAGCTCGTTTAGAGGCGTTTTACATATTTTAGAGAATATTAGTCGAAACCATTGCTGCTTCCAATGAGATTGTTAAGACATGCTTCCTAAAATGAATTTACGCGTCGTATTCCTAACGGAATTCATTGGTGGCATTAATCGGAACAGGTGGAAAAGTGATTCAAGCACTCAAAAAACTACGAATACTACTATATGTGATCAACCGAAGACCCTATTTAAGAAGAGGTATTGTTGAAATTTTTAGGTTGGTTGGTAGCCGGAAGGTATGATGGCTGTTATGACCAAAATGACTCTTTATTATTCAACCTACTGGCGGTAACTCGTACCAAGTAAAAGTGATCCAAGATGGTTAGATTTTGGTGCTGTTAGTTGAATATTTAGATGCTCCAGGCAACGAAGTTGTATTACACGTGTTGAATTAGGCATGGGAACGATGAAAATGTTTGATGTGGTAATATGGGTGATGTTTTTTGAAGTGAAATATTTTGGCAGTAGATCAAAAAAACCGCAAAGAAAAAGTTTCCGTAAGGGCTTTGTTAGAAAAAACCAGAAGGTTACGTAGCAGACCACCAAAGGAGATAGCAACGACGTGGTAGAAATTGATCGCAAAGCAGGTAGCAGAGGACAATAAGAGATCGCAAACCAGAAGAGGACTAAAGAGCTCTTTTTTCAAAATAGTAAAAAGGCCCTAATTCAAAAATTTGGGCTTTTTTTGCTTTTTAACAAAAAAAGACATGCGAGATGTAAACATTTTTTCTTTTTTCTACGTATAAACTTTAATGCAACCTATGCACCAACAGCATAAATTAGAAAGAATATTTAGATGAGACAAGGCTAAAAGATACAAAAACAGGTAACCAACAGGAAACCGCTTCGTTAGGGACAAATATTTACAGGGGAAATTGGAAAGTAGATTGATTACTTGCCGATGAAGAAGTAGGAATAGCTCAGCGGGATAAAAGCTGGTGATCAAAGCCGCTTTGGGAAAAATTAACCAAAGCCAATTTAAGTTCCGTGGTATCTGTTACCAAAAACAATACCAAATCAAGTTTAACTTACCCGATTTAATTAACGAAAAGGTAAACTTAGGTCTTATTAAAAGCGCACAACGTTTTTGACGAAACGCGTGTTTTTAAATTTATATCCTATGCCGTATGGTGGATTCGTCAATCTATTTTACAAGCATTTAGCAGAAACAGTCACGTATTGTCGTTTGCGTTGAACAAATTGGATCTTATTACAGATTAATAAAACTTTCGCCTTTTGGAGCAAGCACATGAGCGCCAGCCGTTTTCTCCTGAGAAATTGCAAAAGATTAGACATGGACGGTGAAGATGGTAAAGCAATCCTTGAAAAAACTCTGGTTCGTCCACGTATCGATGGATGCTCCTTTAATTGATGGTGAAGATTCTAACCTGTACGACGTATTACGTAGTGGTGGAGTCTCCAAACCCTGCCTGATAGAAGAATTGTTGCATGAATCTTTACGAAACTGAAATCGGGTAAAGAGGCTTTAGAAACATTAACCTCCACGTGAAGCAGATGTTATTCGCTATTTACTTTTGGTTTGGCAGGTCAACATTCGATGACTTGAGAAAGAAATTGGGTGAAACCTTCGACCTAACCAGAGAGCGCGTACGTTCAGATAAAAGAAAAAAGCGATGCGCAGTAAAGCACACTCTAGAAGTAAAATTTTAAAAAAACATTATCATTGGATTGAAGAACAAGCATGAATTTCAATATTCTTTTTCACTATGGAAAATAACGGAATAATCGCTAATTTGTGGAACATTAACAACAGTTATCATGACTGTTCGTTTTTTTTGATTGATGATAAACTCCGGGGCTGAGTACCGGAGTTTTTTTAATTTTTAAAAACTTTTACAAGAAACTCTGAATAGGAAATGCAAGATAACAAACCAAAACAGAAACAAGGGGCCCAACCAATCCACTTCACGTGTAAAAACTTGCTGATTATGCTCGGAATTTCTAGTAGGAAAAAAATACGCTGGAAAGAGTTGTCTTGCAAATAATATCAATTTGTTTAAAAGCAAAAACCAAACCATAAAATCAAGTTTAATTTTTTAAGAAAAAACCCCTTGGGCTCGTGAAAAAGTTTGAGCATTTATATTTACAAGTTTATTTAAGAATAAATGCATTAAAAACCTTGTTTTATTTGAACCTGAAATAACTAATAATACCGGTAATATCGGTAGGACTAAGTTTTAGCTTTTTCTGTTGTCATCTACATCTAGTAAAGCCCTTTGGCTTTGAGTTAAGCGACAAACGCGTTTAAAACGTGTGGCTTAAGATTATTGGGCAATACCTATTCGGCTTACATTTTTATGAAAAGCATAGGAGATTTTTATGAACAACATCAGCGATTAGAATTTGGTTTATTTTTTTCGGAGTCATGGTAAAAAACACATTGGGAAATTCCCTTGGGAAGAGGGATGGTTTCTTATATTTCCGGAAAAGAAATCGGTTTGGTTTACCCGAAGGGACATTATCCAAAAAAACGAAGACAAAGTATATAAATACCCCTGTACAGCGAAAAACATATTCGAAGTTTAAAATGTATCGGATGCGGGGTGGGCCATTGTTATTATGAAGGATTGCGGACAGCTTATCTATAAAAACAAGTGCCGCAACTAGCCATACATTAACTTCCCGAAGTCTGTTCCTTTTACTTAATTGGTAATTTTAATTCTTAGGACTTACAGACCCAACATTCCTTTGCATGGACTGTGGCATTAACCTTATATAATTCAAAAAAATGTATTAGCCTAAAACATTCTAATTTTGATTTTTGTAGCCTAATAAAAGTCTTCTTACCTATGAGTCGAACAAAAAATAGCTCCGTCATTACTAGCTGCCGATTCGGGAATTCAACGCATGTAGAAATGGTGAACACTAGCGATTGGCTGATTGGCATCATATTCGACATTATGGATGGTTGTTTTTGTGCCTAATATCTCGTACGGGGATGCGTCGTAAAGGGGCCATCGCCAAACACGCTACAAAAGCCTTTAGATTGTACATTTAATGATTGTTGACCAGATCGGCTATATTCAAAACTTTTGCTGATTTAGGTGCGGCTGTTTTAATGTCATTATGAAGCGTGTACCCACTTGCAACCGAACATTTACAAGCCATAAAAGCTGGAAGGCATTGAAAGCGGGGTGTTGCGCTTAATTCGCATACCAATATTGCTTTTTAGAAGGACACGATCAATGCATTGATGGTCGTTTGATTTAATGGAGTTGTTAATCCCGGTTTTGGAGGACAATCGTTTATAGAAATACCTACGATAAAATAAAAGCTTTGAAAGCACTAATTTTAAAAAAAGGCGCCCAATTTTACGCTAATTGAAAATTGATGTGGTGTTTCTTCTGAAAATGCAAAAAGCCTTAAGGTCGATGCTGGCGCAGATATTTTTTGGTCGCCGGTAGTTTTGTTTTTAACAGTAAAAACCCAACAGCGACCGGATTCAACAATTAAAGGAAATTACCAAAATAATGAATAATTTTGATCTTGTTATCGTAGGTGGTGGCCCCATAGAATTGGCCTGTGGGATTAGAGGCAACAAAAAAAAAAAGGAGCTTAGCTATCTCATTATTAGAAAAGGGGTATCGTAAATTCACTTTACCCACCTACCCATGTAACATGCAGATTTGTTTTCTGTTCTGTCGAGAAACTAGAAATGATAGAACAACCGTTATCAGAACGAAAGCCAAGCCAAAACGAAACGAAGCTTTTAGAGTACTACGCAGAATTGTGACCAGCAATAAATTTAAACATTCATCTTTTTTGAAACGGTTGGACTCCAGTAGAAAAATAAGGAACTAACTTTCTTGTTAAACCTGTCTAAGATGGCCTAACTGCGAAGCATGTTGTTATCGGCTAACAGGGTTTATTGATAACCAACAAAACTAAATTATTCCCGGTGGAGGATTAGAAAAAGTAAGCCATTACTACCATGACCCCATTTTTATGCACAACAAAAATAGCTGTCGTGGGTGCTAGTAATTCTGCCATAGATGCATGCACTTGAATGCTATAGAAAGGTGCAGAAGTAACTTTAATTATTCGCGGGAGAAGAAGTAGGTCAAGTGTAAATAATTGGGTTCGGCCCTGATATTATTAAACCGTATAAAAAGAGGAGTATTAAGGTATACTACAAGGCCTCACTTACTGAAATACAAGGCAACGGAAATAAGCATACCAGGAAGAAGGTAAAAAAGTAACCTATTGCCAAACGAATTTTGTTCTGGCCTTGATTGGCTATAAACCCAATTTTGCGTTTTTTAAAAAAAATTAGGGCATTCACTTTCGGGACAGACCGAACAAAAACTACCTACGTACATCCTGATACCATTGGGAAACAAATATCGAAAATCTTTATTTGGCAGGTGTTATTTGTGCGGTATGGAAACCCACAAGTGGTTTATTGAAAATTCCAGGATTCACGCTCCAATGATCATAAATGCATTTTAGCTTAAAACTAAAAATAGTGCGTTATAGGCTGTGATTTTGCCTTATACTTCAGCATATGTTAAGCTTAATGCTGCACGAGCTTTTGATACCTTCTAGTAGCCCTGAAACCATCGAAATACCTTAAGCTTTAGAAAGGAAAATTCCAAAGCTAAAAAAATAGATAAAACATATTAGCAGGCAAGTGCAATATTTTTCTCCAAAATTGAGGATCTTAGGCATAGGTTTTACAGCTTCTGGTTTTAAGCTTATTTTGAGGGACTATCACAGGAATAGAATCTGTTTTAACCTTCTGGTTAAGCACAAGCCCTGAATAGAGTCGATAGCCACTGGCATTTGATAAAAACTTCTAAAAGAATCTCTAATTCGTAAGTTTTTGTAGGTATAAGGTATCTGCTTTTGCAAATTCGTACGCCTCTTGTAGCATCGAATTCAAAAAAGGCGGACATGGGAAAATAATCCAAAAACTATACTGAAAATTGGTTAAATATGGTCGTTTCCAATAGCTCAAATTTTTAAAAAATAGAGCGACAATAGGTAAGGCTGTATTTGCCCCAGAAAACCCATTCGGGTACTTGAAGAATTGTACTCTTTTATCAAAAGTACCTACAAGAACCAACCAACCAATTCTGCCGAGCACAATAACCCAACCGTCTACCCATTATTTGGAGTAGTGGCCGTTTTCCTATAAAGTTATAGGGTATCGTCATAGCCCGCCCATACGTGAAGCAGTGCCCGAAACTCACCACAGCCCTCATCATTTTTGAAGGTTCCATTTATATGCTGATTACTTTGCACACGCCCCATAATTGCTGTTTGGCCTTCATAGAGTTACAGTACCGTATCGTTCTAAAATACGTTCAATAGCTAGGGCGTTAATTTTTACTACCCCATTTGCAATGCTGGCATACGCGATTACCATTATCGAGTTAAACTAATATTCCGCGTACTAAAAACAATCGATGGCTACCGCAGGCAAATTCTGTTTCAATACCATTTTTTTGGCTTTGTGCCAATTACTCTTTCTATGCCCGTTCGGAGGCTGTATGCCCACAGAAACTGTATTTATAGAATTTGCTAAAAGCTCCATGCATTACTATAAGGCCTAAAAAAAACCTCCATAACCTCCGCCTTGCATTTCGGGAGGTTGGCCAATCCTCATATTTAGCATAGGTTTTAGCAAACGTTTATCGTAGTAATTACAGGGGTCCTTGACCTTGTCTCTAGGCTGCTAAAAAGTAATAGGCTTAAAAAAGTTTAAGAAAACCTTACTTGTCTGGTGTTTTGATATTGTCAAAACCTGACATAAAACCATAATCTATACGCCCACATTAACACCATATTCTGCCCGAGTACTTGCTCAATACCAAAACACTGGCGTGTAATCGGTGATACTTTTGCAATAAGGAATCTTTCTAAAGATTGAAGTGATTTTTTTTATAACCCTCACCACGATCCAAAATTTTCTGTTCTTTTCTGTTGGCACCAAAAACATCCGATTTCTTCTTTGGCTTTATTCCTTGCGTTGCTTAAGTTTTGACGTCTAGGTTTGATCACTAATTTTTGGAGTAAAGATTCTTTTCCACCTTCAATTGGTGCCGCATCCCAATATCTGGTCCATCAGCTTCTGTAAGCTTTCAATTTGACGGTTTAGCCCGTTTTCTGCATAGTTTGAATAGATGTGTTAAGGTCGGTATAAATACTTACCCCGTTTCGGCTTTGTCTTAAATCTAAATATGCCATGTCGGTCAGCGGGGTTGTCTTCGCCCATTCGAAAATTCTTCGCCACTAAGCCTCTTTAAAGTAAGAAGGAAACGTTAGATGTTTTTGAGGCGCTTGATAATCTTTATTTTAAAGGTAAAATAGCAAGCTTGTTTTTTCTCTGAAGTTAAAAAACCGTATTTTTCCATTTGACTCAAGACAACTTTCGCCTCAAAACAGCTCCTTTCTGGATTTGTTACTTGGATTATAAAACGGACGGAGCTTTATAAGCCACTAAAGTGGCACTCTCCGTGATGGGTTAAACGCCTCCGGAGCTTTATTAAAAAAAACGATAGGATGCTTTTTCTAGGCCGTATAAATTTTTCTCCGGAAAGGATTCCGTATTAAAATATAACAACAGGAAATATCTTCTAGAATAATACTTTCTAAACGTCTCTGATTTAAAATAACTCTCGAATTTTATTAATGAGGGGTTGATAAAAAAAATTTTTTTTGCCTGCCAAATATATTTTGGCACACTTGCTGGGTTACAGTGACTTACCACCGCCTGCATTTTGAACCCATTAGAATAGATTTTAACAAAAACACGACCATAGCTGCAGTAATCAATGCCTTATGCGAGAAAAACCGGACTACTTCTGTTGCACAGGGCATTTTTTAACCCCTTCCGTTTAATTGCGTGCTGTCTATATTGGGATCTCATTTTGTAAGGTTACATAATAACCAATAAGCTTTCGTTATTGGAAGCATATAATTGTAGAGGTAATAGGATTTTTTAACTGCTTAAATACTCCTTCGTCGGAAACTACCAAAAGCTCCCAAAATAAATCAAAACAACAAAAAAGATTAAAAAAACAATCCCAGTTCCAGAAGATAAAAAAATACTTTTAAAAGGATGGTTTTAAAAACTTAAAAAAAACTTTTGGCTGTTTAACTGCCAGTTGATCCTTTAAGTTTTGATATTTCCATTAGTTTGACAAGATACTAACTAAAATTTACTTTATTAAAGATAACCAAAAGCTGCGCAAAATTATGCTTTTTTTAACATCACTTAAAAATTCGCTTTTTGGGGCTAAACATGCCTAGTCCTTTTTTATGTTTTTTTTAATTGAAAGCGAGGCAAAGAGTATCGTTCACCTATTCAATAAACGCTTATACGAAAACCCATCTCGTTTCTATTAAGCCTTGATTTAGGGCCACACTATAGGTGTATGCTTAGGTATACCCTTGGCACCACATAAGGTTAAGCATAAAGCATACCTTTTATGATAATTTGCTAATACCATCATTGCTGAAAGCGCCATTTCGGTTATATAGAAATTCAAATACTTCTGGACTAAGTATTTCGTGAAGTCGCCGCTTGTACGCAAACAAAAAGGCTCCACGCCATAGTCTTTTAAAAGCTTCTTAGAATTTCTGCATTGGGATTTGGTTTTTTGTATTTTTCTTGATATTTAGCCTCGTTTTAAGTGGCCAAAAATAGCCCCTCCCGTGAATTGGCAAGCTACCAAATTGAATTTTATCGGGTGAAATGCACCACTAGAACCTAACATATTTCCAACTCTGGCCAAATTTTCCAAAAAATTCCTATTATTGACACCTTCCATTTCGCGATCATCAATAACAATCAAAAAAACTATGTTGTATTCTTAAAGCAGCACGGGCTGAGCGGACTACCTCCTTAAATGCTTTGATATTTACCGTAACCTTCTATAACCGGCGTTATCCATTCTTGAGCACTTACAAATTGTGGCAAGCATCAGCAAGCATCCTACGAAAATATTTTTTCATGATTCTATTTTTATTATAAAATTAAAAAGCCAAACCTAAAGTTACCTGCGTATCCATATCTGCTAATTCATAAAAAGAAGAAAAAGTTACATTTGTTGTCTTTAAAATATACATATCTAATTTATCTTACGAAGTTATATTTCCATTTACTATTTTAAGCAGTGCAACCCATTAAAAATGGTAAATGAATTTTCAACACAAATGAAAGAAGTAACCCACCTTTATTAAAAAGGGCAATTTTAAAAAAAGTATTCATTATCCTCATTGTTTTGGCTGGATCGTTTGGTATTGGTTCTTTACACCTATACATTTAAGGAAAACATCTTTGATTGCAACTGCCACTAGTGGAGGGTGCCTGAGACAGTGGCGACCCAAAGGACCCAAGTAAATCGTTAAGTACTATGCCTGAAAAGTTAAAAAGGCTATTATTTAATTACAGAAAACCTACCAGTACATGGGTCCGACTTGCAAAGAACCCAAAGCACGTTTACGGGAAATTAATCTGGCCTGCTACTAATTGTCACCTAGGAAGCTGGCACTCAGGGCGGGAGCTTCTTCTTGGGTGGGGATATTAATCGTTTTCCTCAAATTTGAGAGGTCGTGCCAACCGTATAGGGCACCATAGGAAGATCGTATCAACGGCTGCCATTAGAACGCAGCATGAATTGGTAAAAAAACTCCCTGAAAAATTCTGAATAAAACTGGTGCCATTCGTGGCGTATATGGATGGGATAAGCCAGGGTTTGCTGGAAAAGGAAAGCAAATATATATAAAAGGATATCAAACCCATTAGGCTACCGGATTTATGGCCGTCGACCTAGACAAAGGGGAACAAGGTGTTAAAAGAGTGTTTTGGTATTTTGCCATGGAGAACAACGGTCAAGGTCGCAAAAAACCCAAATACTGGCGGGCTATCTTTATCCTCCGTTCTTATGGGGATTAGACTCCTACAAATGGACCGGGGCGCCGGGATGATCGCTGTCATTACCGCTGCCGATTTTATAAAAAAAATAAATATGCCTTATTTACCAAGCAAACTTGGGACAATCCAAAAACTAACTGACGAAGAAAGCTTTACCATGTAGCTGGGTACAATCAATAGTTTTCCACGCCCGCAAAAAACGAACACCGCACTAGATTTATTCCAACAAAAAAAATTTAAAAGCCTGTGTCAACCCCCTACGGACCTTGGACTGATCATTTTTACGAAGAGCAACATAACCTACGGGCCGTTCCTCCAATAATTGCCTATTATTAACGACACATTACGGCATTTACTAAAACAAAGTAAAAACTAAATGATATCTCATTCAGCAGAATTTACTTGAGTAGTTATTACTCTTAATGAATTTTTTCTTGAACAGAGATTTCTAATGTATCAGATTTTGTCTTATGATATTCTCCATTCAATTTTGGCTTTTCAAAATAAGAATCGTCATTTCTTTGATAAATTCGTATTTTTTTGGTTTGAAAAAAACTCTTTTGCTTCTCTCAGGCCAATGTTACTTTTTAAAAAGCATCAGAACAATCAACCATATAACTTTAAAAACCTACCTTAATTTAGCTTATAATTAAAACATCTAAAAGGGCCACTTTGGCAATTGATGCTTTTGGCGTAAGGACTCAATTACTATACCCCCATCTCATTTTGAATTAGATACTAAGGATCATAAACGGGTTTTCTAAAAAACGCTGGAGCCAATCTATTTGTTACGGATAGCTTATTATTATTTTATTTAAGTCTCTAAGCGATATTAAAACAAGCATTCAGTAGCCAAAGCATGGTTCTTTTTTTGGAAAGCCTCGTAATGCTTAAGACCAACTAGCATCAAAACGGATTTTCCCCATATTACTAAAAAAATTAACGCTCCGTTGATTACTGCCAATGTCAATGGTCGTTTCATTCGTTGGTTTCTTATAACTTGCTAAAGCTTTTCTTTAAATTTTTAGGAAATATTTAAATTTGATGCTAAACCGTTTCCTTGATTCCCAAGGGTATAATTCCCTAAAAGGAATGGTAGTGCCTGTTTAAACAGACGCTACTTCATTGATAGTTACCATCGTCCGCCGCCCAGGCCACAATAATATCTTGCTTTTTCAGCCAATTGATGCTAAAGTAAAGCTCAATTAGCATGTTTTTTATAGTCGGGAATGTTTAAACTGTTAACGACATGCAACTTGCTAAGTTTTTAAAATTTAAGGGTTTAAGGTATGCGCTGTCAATAAAGATTTGCGACGGACAGCGATTGGGTTACGATAAAAAATGAATATGAATATTCTTTTTATTTATTTACTTGAAGGCCGCCATTCGATTAACAAATAATCAGCTACTTGATAATTGAAATGTGTGTGGTTTAAAAATTTCAATATCTATGGTTGCTCGTTTTAAACTATTGTTCTATTGGATTTCCCAGTATAAAAAAATTTGGCTGTGGTTTCCATCTCCTAAAAATCATTACTTTTATTATTCTTTTAAAATTACCCTTAGTTTTCGGTAAATTACCGATAAAAGCGCGTTTCATTTTCAGGTTTCATTTTGGAAGGATGGTTGTGGACCAAACAAATTAGGGTTTTCATACTCCAACAAAGCTGTGCAAAAAAGTGTCGGAAAAAAGATCAATCTTGTTGAAACTTTCAAAAATTATTTATGTTTTCTGTGGGTTTCCACTATTGGTAGGTATTGTAAAATAAAAGGCAGGGGGAATTATTGTGGATAGTTCTTTGCACAATCTAACTCCCCAACTTTTTACCGGCCCCATTTAAACTTTGAGGGGGCCATGAAAAATCCCTTAATTTTTTTTTTTTTCCTCT
>Ga0163217_1096359_pt1 | contig 14542 bp, 27 predicted proteins | sample SynspAceP_FD_185933 | JGI IMG/M metagenome (GOLD analysis project Ga0163217, IMG submission 185933) | Saline lake microbial communities from Ace Lake in Antarctica - Synechococcus sp. Ace-P (PacBio error correction) | ecosystem: Environmental > Aquatic > Non-marine Saline and Alkaline > Saline ... | reverse complement strand
TCTACCTCAATCTTCGCTGAAGGACCATCCGATTCTGGAAGCTCGATGGCGACCAGTTGCGCGCGACTCCGGCTGACCCTTGAGAGCTCCCCTCGTCGCGGCGAGAGGCCAGGTGCGCGTCCACCCTGTGCGAGGCCACCGTCCAGGTGCACGGGGTGCCCTCGCCGCAGCTTGCGCCTCAAGGGCACAAGGCTGGCCCTCAAAGACGGCCGCGGCGATTCTCCTGCTTCAGCCGCGTTGAAGCTGCTCGGAAGGTCAGCTAGGCCGAGGCGCGACCTGCTCGACCAAACGCGCAAGCCCGCAGCCTTGTAACCCACGGGACTGAGTGGATGAAGGCGCCAAGCTCTGAGCTGGCTTGTGGGCTGGATTTCAGCTGCGTATGATCATCATCGGAGATGAATTCATCTTGTGTTTCTTTTGCTTCCAGCTTGCTCCAGTTTTGCTGATGAAACCAGCCAAATGATGCTCTGGTTGATCATGACGAATGCCGGAAGATCTGAAACAATCCGATCGCTTTACAGTGGCTTGACCCTAAACTTGCTGGCATGGAGCTCATCAAGCCCCCGTCGATTGCGACCCGCCGCCCTGCGGGCCATGGGCTGTGAGTTTCAGCTCAGCCATGCTGATTATCTACCGCGTTGTCACGAAGCACAGAACGATCCGATCGCGCGATCCCCGGCGCTGCGTGAGCTGATGGCTGGTGGAGAGTGTCCGCTGGGAATCTCGGCATCCGCTGCGTGGGTCTTCCGAAGGTGGCGATGCTCAAAAGGCGAGACGGTCTGAGTGTTTCAACGAGGCGGCCTGATCCCCCGCGAATTCGCCGGCTCAAGCTAAGCACCCGGCCGATTTTGCGGTCATTGACCGACGTGTCCTCACCCCTACTATCCTGCGACGGCCAATTACGCATCGTCACAATGCCGAAGGGATCTGCTTAACGACCGCGAAACCGTCTCCCAGCTCTTTTCGTCAGGCGGTGCCCAGGCCCGCGCCGGTCGCCGAATCTGATCGCCAGCGACATGAGGATGCCGGGGTCGGATGCCGACCGCGAAGCGCTCGATCGAGGAGTTTCGAAGCAGGTGGCATTTCATCAGCTACACGGCTAAATACGCCTCCGCCTATTACGTTTCCCTCCGCCGAAGCACTCGGGGGGAATTTCAGCGCCTCGCACCCACCAGCTCCAAAAGCACATCCCCACGACAAATCCACCTACCAGATGGACCCGGCCAACGGCGCGAAGCCCCTGATCGAAGCCTGTGCATGAGCAAGGGTCCGACATTTGATGTTCAGCCAGCTGGCTACCTCGACATCATCCTCTACTGCGCAGGAAACGGATCTGCCGGATCGCCGCCTACAACTCAGCCGGCAATACGCGATGGTGAAGCGGCGGCCGAAGCGCTGCTGGAATCGAATGAGCGAGCCATCGTGCTCGAGAAACCCTTCTCTGCTTCAAGCGTGCTGCGGGCCGATTCATCTACGGACCACGCCTGTATGCCGCGCCCTGGTTCGCGACGGGCTTGAGGCCTGTTTCCCGCCCGGGAGGGGCAGCCCCCGCCGACCAGAATGAGGCACTAAACAAAAACCGATGGCGTGAAGCACTGCACGTGGCCCTGCGGCGTGAGACATGCCCCGCCGCCACCGGCCTTCTATCAGGCCCGGGCATATCCATCACCGGGGGAAGCCGACACATCGACCTGACCTACCTCCAAATCCCCCCCGGAAAGCGCAGATGGCGGTTCGCGCCGCTGCTTCCCAAGATCCTACACCGCAAGCCGAACCCCCATTTCCCTTTCACCTTCCTCAGACGCTCTGATAGCGTCGAGCTGATTCACGATCGGCGCAGCCACCGGCCCACAAGCGTCGGCCCGGCGATGACCACCGCGATGCACGGGCTTCGTTCTACTGCAGAGGCCAGAATGCAACTTGCTGAATGCTCTACGACCGCCCCACCATGGGATCGTCTCCAACCAACCCTGCCTTCAACAGATTCTTACTAACCAGGCGGTGTTGTCGTGTGGCGATCAGGGCCGGCTTAGAGCGAATCGAGGGCCGAAAACCTTCTGGCATTCTGAAGTGCGCGCTGCTGAAGCATCTGGCCAGCTTCGCCAGCACGGTGCCGGTCGCCAGCCGTGCTCGGGCCTGCGCTTCCGCCGACTGCGCCTGCCAGCAGCGGCGCACTGCTGAAACCACCGAACTTGCTCGGCTCTCGTGCCTCATCGAAGGCGGACTGAGTTTTTCAGGGGCTGTATCTGGCTGGGCCACCCTGCTGCATGCAGCGAAAGCAGCCACCGCTCGGCGAGCCTATTGCGCGGTGCCACCACACCTGCTGGCCTGGGCGCCGCCATCGGCGCCAGATCGCAAAACCCCCAGCTGCGGTCGCCTGCCACGATTCTCTCCAGAGTTGCGCAGCCAGCCAGAGCTGGCAGCAGCGCCTTGCGCTTCTCCTGGAGAGGGCGGCCGGGTGCGGATCGAGCCTGCCCTGCGCTCGCTCGGGTTGCCCAACAGTGGCCGCCGGCCGCATCTGCTACGCGCGAGCGGTCTGCAGAGTAGTTGCGCGGCGCTTGCGCCGCTGCCTGCCAAGACACAGTCATCTCTCGAGCGCAACGCCGCCGTGCTGGCGGTTTGAAAGCCGGGCGCGTCCCAGCTCAAGCGTCTGGTGCATGACACCTTCGGCTTCTGCAGGCACGGGTTCATCGAACCCATCGTTGATCGCCCTGGGCAATCCTCTGCAGCGAGTGGAAGCAGGAGCGCAGGCGAAGCACGGGTGCCTGGCCAGAACTCAGTGCTTAGTGGCCTGCAGGCGAGCGCTGGGCCCTTATCAGGAAGCCTTGACGTCCAGCTGGATCGGCCTGGCCCGGTCCGCGCCTACGGGGCTGGAGCTCGGCGCCGTGCGGCCCGAGTCTCTCCGCTGACCGCCTCCCCCTGGCTCGCGCACTGCTGCGCCACCCCCTTCTCTCTGGCAGCAGCTCACCGCGCGCCAGGCCGTTTGCGTGAGTGTCACCGCCGCAGCGGGCCCTGCGGTGTGAGCGATCACGGACCGACCACCGGGCGGCAACACCGTTGAGCCTCAAGACGTCGCCTGGCGCCCGATGGCCCGGCCTTCTGTTCCTCCCTGCCCCGGTAGCCACGCTGCCCTGGCTCCCTGGTCTCGCCACATCGGCGATGAACAACCTCTGCCAGCCAGAACCTCTCCCCTTCAGTGGCCATGTGCGCTCGCATCCCCGCATTCCTGGCCGTCCCGCCAGAGCCTGCCCTGCCGCAGGCCAAGCGGCAGGCGCCAGCTCTGTGCGCTCGATGATTGGGCCAGCACCGATTCGGCGATGGGCGCGGACGCTGGCGTCGACCCTGTTCGCCATCGGATCCGATCAGGCCCGTGCTGACGCTGGCCACCACCAACTTCGGCCACCCGTGAGCTCAAGCCTGAATACGAGCGTATCCCCGCTTCCGACGAACCGCCTCGTGGGCTTTGATCGTTCAGAGACTCTCCTCGCCACTACCAGTTGCAAATGGGGCAATTCCCCAGGCCGCACAATCCCTGGGGGGAGATCGCCGTGTACGCGCTGGGGCTCTCCGGCGACGTTGATGCGTCTGCCACCGACCTGCTCGCGCCCGCCGCGTGGGACGTCAACCATGACATCCCGCACTGGAGGATCACGCGCCGGCAGCAGTGAGCCGCCCGCGGATGCGCGCCCTGCGCCCGCACCGAGCTAGTTTGCATGAGAAGTTGCTCAGCGCTGGCACAGCAACAGTGAGCAAGTCAGCCGAGCTTGCGAGAGAAGCGCACGCCAGCGCTGCAGCCTCTCGATCCAGCTCGGTGCCAAAAAGAGTGCGACGGACTGAATCCCACCCGCCTGCCCAGGGCCACGCGATGCCGAGAGCGCCATGAGCAGGCCGCCAGCGCTCAAGCGGCTGGAGCACAGCACCGCCCCAGCCCCAGCGCCGCGCAGCCCAACGTGTTGCGCCTGGTGACTGGGAGATACGCATCCGTCTGCTCTCGCTCGCAAGCCGCGAGAGGTGCGGCGATCAGCCCCGGGGGGCCGAACTCACGTGCGCTTGCGGCGTGCCTGCGCCTGACTGAGCATCCAGCGCCCATCGAGAGCCATCTCTAGTGGCGAGAAAGCCAGCCCCAGGAATTCCGCGCGCCGAAGGTCAATCCAATGCCCGCCAGCCATCGCCGCTCCGGCCGGAGGTGCGCACCGAGCGCAACACCTTTGATGTGCGCGGCCTGCGGTTCCATGAATCGGAGCCCCGTGGAGGAACACGCTGCGTGGTTGCCCGGGCCCTGTCTGGGTGAATCCAATGGCAGCGGCACGCAAGCTCAACGGGCTGCCCAATGGCTGGACACCCTGCCCTGTGTCTGAGCGGAGTCACGACGCTGAAGGGCGATGGTGCGACCCGCTGCAGCAGGTCTGGAGGCCTAGCCCGAGATTGGCAGTTTCAGGTTTCCGCCGCCGCCTCGGCCAGGCCCCTGGACCTCCAGCCGGCAGGGGAAGCTTTCCCCGGTATGCAAATCGAATAAGCGCCAGCCCGCTGGTCGAATTTTCCGATGGGACCTCTGGCCAGGCGCTCCTCTCTGGAACGGGGTCGCCGCGCACCTGCACCAGTGTTCATCATTCCAGCAGGCGCAGTGATCAGCCGACTTACGTTGCCTAGGCTTTCAACGTGCAGACCTCGCTTGTATGTTGCGTTTGGCAGCGGGGCGATTTGAGATTTTCTGGCGCAGGCCCGGTGATTGCCCCTTCGTAGGCGCCGCTTTTTGGGTGTAGTGATCAGGGCCTGGCCGCTGGCGCCCTCCACCAGAAAGCGCCTGTGAGCCCAGCTGCAACTCTGTCGCCACCACCGCCAGCACGGCAGTCGGTTCATCGGCGGCTGCCGATTGGAAACGCGGCCACGAACAGAATGCGACGCCACTTGTTAGAGCGCATCGGCCGTGCCGAGCTGTTGGACCGTCCGCGTTGAGCACGCGAATGCGTTGCCCCATCGTCATCGCCCCCTGGCGTGGGGACGAGAGCGGTGGTCGGTGCCGAGCTGGCGCATGCAGGTCAACTATCTGGCCCGGTTGCCGCGTTTTGCGCAGCTTGGCGTCGAGGTTGCTGATGGGTTCTTCCATCAGAAACACCGAGCTGGCGGCGATCGCACCGACCCAGCGCCACCCGTGCGCTGCCGCGAGAGCTTCCTTCCGCAGTCGATCGAGCAGGGTTGACCACGAGTGCTTCGGCCACGTGTGTGTGGGGGCATCCGCCGCTGATGCCTCCTTCCCGGCGAAGGGTCCTCAGGCCACCGAGGCGCTGCTGAGCGAAGCAGCTGTCCGGAGACAGTTGCGGCATGCTGAGGGACGCTGCGCCCAGGCCGAAAGCCGATTTGCCGCCACGCTGAGGTGAGGATAGACGCGTACTCTGTAACAACCATCGCCACTTTCCGCTGGCCGGGCGCAGCCCCGTGGACCGCCCTGATCCCCCACCAGCACCTCGCCGCTCTGGGCGTTTCCCAATCCGGCCCAGTGACCGCAGGCAGGCGTTGCTCTTTGCCGCAGCCCGACGACCACCAGGTACGAGAAATTCGCCGTCGTGAATGTCAGATCCACTGCGGAGCACTTCACGCGCACCTTCCCCGCCGGGCTGGAAAGCTTCAACCTGCTTCGAAGCGAACCTCTGCAACCTGTCCTCAGACGCAACCGATCCTAGGGTGGCTCTTCAACCTCTTTGCCCGCTCTTCAGGGTCTCCTTGCTTCATTGATCAAGCCCGCGTCCGCCGGTCCAGCGCCGGCGGCGACGCATCATGCCTTCCGCTTAAACATAGTGCCGGCCGTGGCCCTTCGGCGGCAGATGGCGCCATGGCGGCCATTGGCTGAGAGCCGACCCCAACTGCAGACCCTGCTTGATTTCACAGTACAAAACGCCTGTTGCTGCTCCAGACAGGGCCGTCGCGCGTACCCAACCGCACTCCGTGCCGTGCAGTATCTGAGCTGTGCGGGGTGCCTGTGAACCGATGCAGCTGATCAGGTCAGCCTGCGCTGACGTGATCTCGTCGGAGCGGGCAAACGCCTGCGGGTGCGGCGGAGGCGCGGGCTCGCATGCCCCACACCTCAGACAACCGCATACCGCGCTCCTGAGAAATTCACCGAGGCAAAGACGCGAAAGAGCGCCTGATCCAGCTGAACAACTTCTGGCTGAGGTGGGCATCATCGCCTGCCCAACGCCGGCAAAAGCACCTGATCAGCGTGCTTTCAGCAGCGAAACCGAAAACTTGCCCCGACTACCCCTTCACCACCCTGTGCCAAATCTCGGCGTCCGTGCGCGCCAATGTAAGATGCCACCGTGTCGCCGACTCCCCTGCTCTGATCGCCGTGCTGCGCGGCGGTGCCGTACTCTGCACGATTTTCTGCGCCACATCAGCGAAACCAGGCTGCTCGTGCACCTGTGGATGCCTTTTCCGGCATCCCTTGATTGAGTGGCCATCTGGCGGTAGGTGGAGAGAGACTGCTCAGCCTGCATGGCATGCCTCCAAGGACAGGCCCCCGGCTGCTGCCCTCACAGATCAACTGCTCGAAGCGGAGCACTGATAAGGCATCTGCACGGCTGCAAGACCGCTGGGAAAGCGAACTTGCTCAAATCTCAGCGTTAAATGCGCGTGAACGCTCCGCCTGACGGCCTTTGGCCGCCATCTGAGCAGCTGGTGATCGCGGATCAGTCGTCTTAGACGCGGCACCGGGGCTCCGGGTGAGGTCGCAATAAACCTCTAGGCGAATGGGATCGTGTCGTTCAGATGTGTGGTTCTTTGTACTCCTTGCACACTGAGCGTCGTCCTCGAGTGCCGAGCTGGCTTGTTCGCAACGGTCTGCTGCTTCATTCGTCTGATCCTTACGGATGTGCTTCGTCGATGGTGTCATGGGTCGGTCGTTTCGACAACCCAGATCATGTCGGCTTCACCCTACGGGGCGCCGCCAGGCCCTTGAGCAAGCTATGTGGCTGGAGCTGATCAAGCCCGCAGTCGAGAGCTAACCAGCGTTCTCGCCGCGGAATGCGCTCCGCCAGGGCCGAGAGCTCCTGTGAGGCTGTCGAGCTCCGTAAGTCGCGCTCAGCGCCCGCCAGTAGCTGTTGCTCAGCTGGCTGCGCTGCGCTTCGAGCCGACGGCAGCTGCCCTCCAGCTCGTGATTCGCGTTTTCGCTGAAAACTGCGCCGACCGCTCGTCTTCCGCACCAGCACGCTGTTTCTATTGCCTGCGCCGAGCTGTTGCCAGATGCTTTACCGGCGGCTGCTGGGGCGCCGTGGCTTGCCTTGGCGCTCGCGGGCCGCCGTTGGTCGCTGCGCTGTGCCGGGCCGTCCTGGTCGAGATAGCGCTGTAGTTGCCCTCACAGTCTCTTGAGCAGCCGTCCTGAACCAGACAGCCTGTCGATGTGCGATCGAGGACATAACGTCGTGGGAAGACCCCACCACGCAGCCACCGAAATCCTCGAGAAAATCTTCGAGCACAGTCAAGTTTGCACACCAGATCGTTGTGGCTCACGAGCAGCAGCACGTTGGGTGCCATGATCAGCAGCCGGCAGAGAAGAGCCGTCGCCGTCCCCCCGAGAGCTATGAATCGGACTTGCGCTGGCGGCGGGGAACAAAAAGCGCTCCAGGCCAGCGGGGATCGTGACCTGGACCCCGCCGAGATCGATTCTGGCTGGCGCTCTCCCTGGACGTACTCTTCACTTGCCGGTCAGGCACCTGCAGCGACCAGAGCCTCTGCCTGTTGGTCGAAAGTAGGCAGCTGCACGGCTGCTACAAGTTCCGAGCTTGCCGCCTTCGGCCATGCCGCCGGCCGAGCGATCCAGATCGAGAAAGTGGATTTGCTGAGCCGTTCGGGCCGATGATTCCCACCCGGTCTTCCGGGCTGGAAGTCCGTAGCTGAACTCCCGCAGCAGACGCGTCCCCCCCGTACGGCGATCGACACGTTCTCGGCCGTGATCGCCGCTTGCCGAATCGCCGGCTGCGGCGGCTTGAGCTGAGTGGCCCTGGCCGGCGGTGGGTGCCTCGCGCATCGCCTCGACCGTTGGATCCGTGCTTTCTGCTTCGGTGCTCCCTGCCGGGCCGCCGAGCCATTCCAGCTCCCGCCGCAGTGCTCCTTGAAAACCTGGCGGCGTGGCGTCTTCCGTGCGCGCCTCACTCATCGCCTTTTTCTGCAGAGGGATAGCGCATCGTAGTTGCCGCCGTACTGCGCGCTTCCCCCGAACCACCTCGACGTATCCGGCGGGTGACCGATTCGAGGAAAGTAGCGCGTGGGTGACCAGCACCAGGGCACCGTCAAGCGCTTCCAGCTGATCCTGCAGACCACTCGAGCACTGAGGCATCGATATGGTGGTCGGTCGTCCAGCACAGCACCCACCGGTTCCGCCACCAGGGCGGCCAGGGCGAGCCGCTTACGGCAAATTCCGCCGGAGAGTATTGCTCCGACCTGTTTGCTGCACGTTCCTGGATGCCGAGCCGCGTGAGCACCTCCAGCCACTGCGCTTCCATGGTCCAGGCCTGCAGTTGTCTCAAGCGGCTCCTGCAGGGTGCCCAGCTCGGCCAGCAGGGCCGATGTTGGGACCCGGATCCTCGGCGCTTATTCCTCCCGCCAGGGCCCGCGCACGCGGTGAACCCGACGCAGCAGGTCAATCTTTTCGCCGCAGCCTATTCGGTCACCTTGCTCCCAGCACGGTGCGGCTGCTTCAAGGATCGTCTGCTCACCATCACCCACCTTGAGAACGTGGCGAAGGCCGTACGTTTCCCTTCCGGGGCGATCTCCTGGCGGGCAGCAGCTTGAGCAGGTTCGATTGCCAGCCCCGTTCGGGGCCGACAGGCCCAGCCGCCTTTCTCAAACCCATCATGCAGCGTTGAGGTTCTCGAACAGGGTTTTATGCCGAAGAGTCTTCGCCCCGACTCCCACCAGGTTGATTCAAACTCACGCGTTCGAGCGTTGTCGCTTGGTTTTCTCAGGTAAGCAAATACACTATTGTCGCCCACATTCGGCCTCGGCAGGCATCGGAATTGCCAGGCAGACATCAGAGCAGCCATCCCGCCTCGAACGCCAGCAGGTGACAGCGGTGCTGGTTATCAACAGGCCGGTGAGCGGCCAGCAGCTCACACGCGCAGGCAAGCGTCACCCCGGGACCGCTTCCGCCCTCTGGAAAAGCAGAAAAATCTTGAAGCCCACGCGGCGAGCGGCCGAAGAACCGGTCCAACGGCCCAGATCCAGCGGAATCAGACGGCAATGTGGGCAGCATCTGGCCGTTCCCACCCGCATGCTAGGGCCAGTCCGCCCAGGCAGCCCATCAGCCAGAACAGTTGCAGTGCGCCGTGCAGGGGAGCACAAGATGAATCCAGCGCAGCGCCAGGGCCAGCGAGCGCCATCACGAGACAGGGCCAGAGGCACGGTGCCGCCGTGGCTCCACAAGCCAGAGCAGGGAGCCTGGCCAGCGGCGACAGCCAGCAGGCGATGGCGATAGCCCAGCACTCGCTCGGTCGGTGTCGGTGTGTGTAGAGCCGATAGACCCCCCTTCAAACACCGGTATCAGCCGGGCCTGTGGCCCCGGCCTTCTGGCCCTCCTGGCTGCTCGCTGATGGATTTTTCGTCATGCCGGCCTCCCCTGAATCCAGACACAGTGTGCCAGATCGGGCCCGCCGGCCACGATTTCCGAGGCTGCAGCGGAACAGGCACGAAGTAGTCGCGCCGCCAGGCCTCCGGACAGCATGGTGGCTCCACCCCCGGCAGACCAGAAGCGCCGCCGCCAGTCCCACAGGCCGGGAACTGCCAGACGGCTTGCGGCTGCAGTCCGACAGTGGGCGTAGACCATCTCCATCCGCGCATCAGGGGGGAACAGCACACATCGGCAGCTGAGTTGGGAAGCCGCAATCCAGGGCCCCATTGCTGAGAGGGTCGCCTCAGCTCGCCGAGACGCCAAACAGCTCGGCTCACTCGGTCATTGGCCGCCTGGGTGCGCGTGCAGAAGCCGCAGCCTGGTACACCCCATCGTTGAACAGACCCCCTGCAGCCGCCCGCGCTCAGCCCTCGATGCCTCGGCCAGCCCGCAGGTTCCAGATCTGGCCACACGTTGCCTGGGAGCTGGCCAACGGTTGAGCAATTCGATCAGGCGTCGCTTTCTCGACCACAATGCCGGCCTCCCCCCGGTCATAGAGCACCCGCACCGTGGCGCGTTTCCCGCAGCGCCTCCGCACCTTAAGACAATCAACGTTCTGCGCCCTCGAAGGGGTCACAAGCCGCCAGCGCCGGCCTTCGGATCAGCTCCACGACCAGGCACTCAACGGATCCCTCAGCTGGGCGCAGGGCCCAGACCAGCCAGGCCGGTGCCCAGGGGCAGCTGCGCCCCACAATCAGCACGTGAACCAGGCTGGCCGGCGCTAGGCCGCACGGCGAAGGGCACAAGGCACCGGCCGGGCGCGTATTGCTTCGGCTCGGCTGGGCCCCAAGCCACCCATTAATGGATGCCACTGCCACCTGCAGGCTGTCTGACGGCGGCCACACGGGAGGGGATGCATTCTTCAGCTCCAGGGCGAATTCAACTCTGGTCGGCATGGCCCACCTGTAAGGCTGGCAAAAAGGCTGGGCGACCAGCTGCAAGAGGCGTAGTGATGCGCGTATGCGTGTAGCTAGGTGGTGGGCGGGAACCCATGGCCAACGAGCGCAATAGCAGCCCTGGCTGCTGAAGCACTGGCGCCAGGAGACCAGCTCCCTGCAGAAGCCCATGGCGGATGTCGATCTGTGTGAATCGGCAACCCGGCCCCGCGCAGGAGTGCGTAGTTCGATCGTTGATACTGAATCGCTCCTTCCAGCCTGCCCTGCTTGGAGGACCCGAGCAAGCAGGAAGCTGGAGATCAAGGCCGCCGCCAGTATGCTCGCTCCCACGCCCGAGCGCGTTCAGAGCCTGCCCGATTGTCCTCGATCTGCACAGCACCACCGCGGCGATGCATACTCTCGGTCTCTACGGCCGCCGGCCCCGCCGGACCTTGGCTGGCGGCCGAGTATCCAGGGCCTGCTCGCCTTGGCTATCTATCCGCACGAAGACGGATGCTCAGCATGGATTCCTGATCGAGCGCTGCCCTGCGTCCTGTGATCGAGTCGGGCGCCTGAATGAAACCCCAGGGGTAGATCACCGCCACGACTGTCGCCATTACCCAGCTGGCCTCGAAGCCCCTGACATTGTGGCCCGACGCCCCAGGGCCTGCGGCTGAAGCGCCCCGGCTGATCGTTCCTCCCACCCGCAGCCTGGATCTCCCCCGTCAGGCCGATGGCAGCCCGGCCTTGCCGCATCCCCAGCGCCAGCACCGGACTGCAGCTCTTACCCGCGACCCCCTCTCCTCACCCAGACGGCATAACGCTCTGCCTGAGCCACGGCCGATCACGCTCGCCGGTGTTCATCAACGAGGCGGCCGACGGGGAGAAGGCAGTGCCCCAGCCGCACCAGGCAACAACAGGCCCACGATCCAGCGGGGCAGAGGCGGTGACAGAACGCGCGTCCCGGGTTTCGAGGCACCGAGCTCTTTTTTGTATCGATCGTTATTTTTTTTTTTTTTTATGTTATGATGCTATCTTTGGTTTTTTATTAATATATCTCTATAGCACTTCCGGCATCGGCGTATTTTTCTAAGCATATCCGGTATCAAAGCTGCGGGTTTTTCCATTCTGAACACAAATTCGCTTAGACTTCTCTAGAAAGCGGAAACAGGACATCTGGTCGTGAATTGCTCTTCGACAAGGACGATCCCCTTTGCGCTCTGTCTACATGCGGATTCCGCGATAGAGATTAAGGCCACCGTTGAGTGGTCTCGCCTCAATGCGCGCCAGTTTGGTCGTCCCGTGCAGGTTGTAACGGAAGTCAGCTGGGCTCGACCTGGTGTGCGATGCTCAACTGGGCAATCACCCAATAATCAGTCTAACAGGAGCGCCGGACGGCATTCAGGCTCATAGGGGAAGCAAGTGCCCACCATCAAGCAAGAGATCAGCAAGAGTTCAGCGCAGCATCCAAGCGGTTCCTATGTCCATGATGACAGGCAGATCCTGTGGTTCGTCGCCGTACTGCGCAGGCGATCGTCGGCACTGCCATGCGGAGTGATCGACTTGCACCACTCCGGTGAGAGTTGCGAGCTGGATCATGCACGGATTGACTGCGTGGCGAACTGCAACCGTTGCTCGACCGTGCATGCAATCGCTGCTCCCAGTCATTCGATGCGCTTGTCTCCTTTCTCGGACAGACAGCACCGCCAGAGCGGCCATGCACCCAGGCCAACCTGCCAGGGCGCTGACAGAAAAACGCCACGGACATCCATCCAAACAAAATCACTGCACTCCTAGCAGTGCCCTCAGGTGTTGACAGGTTCGCTCCAGTAGATGACAGCCCTCATAGCTCCAGCGGGTGCTGCGACGGCGGCTTCATTGAAACCGGAACGTTTCGAAAACGGGATCCTTTCAAATCCCAACAGATCAACACCAAAAACGTCTAGGAGGGTGATTCAAACAAAAACCATTAAATGCTTTGACAGATATGGCCCACTGTCTCTCTGTGACCACACCTCACCGTTGCTTCACACGAGCGTAGCAGGCAAGTGTGTTTAGGCGCTTGCAAGGAGAATGTTACATGATTTCCACACCTAGCGCAAGATCCGTTACAGTGCCTAGCAACGGCCAGAGCTATCGGCTTTGCGACAGGCTTTTCCTACTCTGATTCAGTCACAGAATTCACTAGAAGAAAAGTCCTCCTGCCATTTCGCCTTACCTCTCTTTTTGGGCATAACTATCCCGTCCAAGACACCACCCGTTCAGCAGCGTCCGACGCTCTAGCTGGAGTCATTCTGTGAGTGGGTCACCTACCAAAACCCTGTATGTCGGTGATTCGGTGTGGCTGGATGAATCCCCACCCTGCATGCTGCCACATCCTGCTTCATCGTGTCCTTCGTGGCCGCGCCCCCATGTCGACATCGACGCATCCGCGAGCTGTACGCCGCTCCTTGATGTACGGCAAACAACATCATCTCCGGTGCTGTTGTTTCCTTCGCAGCCAACGCCACGGCCTGCACCTTTCTACCGATGGGAGCCGCCAGCCTCGATGAGCTGTAACAACGCGCCTATCAGTGTCATCTCTTCCACTCCTATCGCATCTTTGCTACATGGCGCGATGAATCTCTCCTATCGCCTCGGCAGCGCCCCTGGAAATCTGTGTCGTACAGCGCCCCTTGCTGGCGCTGCCTCTGTGTCTTCCGATCTACCCTTCGTCAGGCGTTCTACTGAATGCATCCCTCGGCACTCGCACCTTCAACTTCATGTGGTTTCCAAGCCGAGCACCACATCCTGATGCACCTCCACATGCGATGTGGTGTGTCTCGGCGTTCCCTTCTCGCCATGCCACGGTCACTCGCACCAGCTCTTGGTGCGTGAGACAACGAAAGCGAAGCCAAACTACGGTTAAAGTTCGCCAGAGGAGAACCTACAACTCTTGCGGCCCACGCTACTTCGGTCGTCTGATCTTCAGTACGCTCTTCAAACAACAAGCCCGACCTGCACTTCCTGCTCGCAACCTGGCCGGTTGTGGCATTGGTTCCCACCCCCTTGGCGTGACACGATGGGCCTTCACCTCAACGGTATCAAAACTTCAATCAGTCGATCTCGATGGCCAAAGCCCGCGTGATCAAACTGGCGAGTGGCTGAACCGTCGGTCATGGGCATGGAGGATGCACGCCAACGTCACAAACTTCCGCTTGACTGGCCTCTGCAGAAGCACCCTGTGTCTTGATCCACGCTATCCATCGGCTAAATCGCAGCGGAGCAACCCAATGTTGGATCCGACATGCCTTTTCACCTCAAGCCCCCTCACTCGAGGGCTTTTTGTGGGGTTGTGGTCCTGGAGGCTGCGCCGCCTGTTCAGCACGAGTGCCAACACGCTTTGGAATGAGCTGGGGGAGATGGAGAGATCTCGAGCCGAACTGATGGGACCGCCCCCTGCAGGCCCCAGCCTCATGCGCAAGCGGATTTGGCCAGCACGATCAGGCCTGCTCGATGCTCGAGACCATTCGGCCCGCTGACTCGGTGATTCACCTCTCAAGATCTCGCTGCGACCCAGGCAAACAAGATCACACTCCTTCTGGCCGGATCGTTACCCAAGAACGCCTATGGCCAGGTATCGACGGGTGCCTCGATTGCAGGAGACGCCGAAGCCCGGGGACAGTCCAAGCCCCATTGCATCAGGCGTTCCTTCGCATGCGTGTGCCCTGGCGCCATTCTCATGGGCTGCTCTTGCCACCCGCAATGTTGGGTAAGCAACAGGATGCCTGCTTTCAACCCATCTCCGATCCCCAGAGTTTGCTCTGGCAGACCGTCATCAAAAAACTTGAGTTCAGGGGCCGTCGGGTCGTTGTCCGGGTTGAGCCTCCGAATTCTTTTTTTTGCAATGGCCCCGGGGGGAAAAAAAAACCCGGGGGTTGGGCCCGGAATTCCCCCTTTTTTTGGAAAAGGGGGGGCACCTTGTTGGCTTGCACACCAAAATGGCGACGCCAACGGTGAATATCTCTCT
>Ga0163217_1003394_pt1 | contig 14543 bp, 8 predicted proteins | sample SynspAceP_FD_185933 | JGI IMG/M metagenome (GOLD analysis project Ga0163217, IMG submission 185933) | Saline lake microbial communities from Ace Lake in Antarctica - Synechococcus sp. Ace-P (PacBio error correction) | ecosystem: Environmental > Aquatic > Non-marine Saline and Alkaline > Saline ... | reverse complement strand
CTTTGAGGTTGAATGTAGAGTCCGAGGAACGTTTTTCCCGCTCTATTCCTTTGCGGGCGATTTAAAGGGAGATGGTTCTATTGCTATAATTTGCGTGGGAGCTGGGAACAGGCACTTGACACTCTGTTTTTCGGTGATCAATAAGCATTCAAACACTATTTAGCGCAATATTTCTACTCTAAAAACGATCAACAGTATGAAACGTGCCTTGCGAAAAAAGCCGTATTTTCGGAAACTTTCAAGATGTCATAGGATTGTGGGTTATGAAAAGTGGTAAAAGAAAGTGGGATGTATAACCCCCTTCTGGTAACAAGTTGTTTCATTGAATTGAAAGTTACATGGAGTTTGTTCAAATCTTGTTTGTCCAAGATGTCATTATTCCAATAATATCACCATTTATTCTGTAATAATGCATGTCGGACCGCAGACACAAAACGCTATACCCCTTTGTTATAAATCCGACCGATTTTAAAATTGACGAACGGGCGTGAAACAATAACTCCTCAAAAATTCAAAAAAACGAATTCAAATATTTATCAGCTTGCTTCAATTTCCAATTTGTTAACTCCTTAAGAATTGGATTCTAAGTAAGTCTACTTACTTACCAGTACTTAATTTAAAATTTGGCATTGAGCGAAGACTTTGATGATTTTTAATATTTCTTCTTATTATCATTGGTAATCCACTATTTTCTGGCGTGTTCTAATTTAGCCCTTATCCAATCAAATTTGATATGCTCTGAGTTTTCTCGTCCTGCCGTATTCAATCATTGACTAGCCTCACTTTTACTTGAGTATTCTATATCCTGAGTTTTTAACCACGCCATCATTGGTTCCTAATGAAATACTTTAGTCTTGCACATAACTTTTTATTTACATAGTGATGTAAATTTACACCAAATACGCATCATTTGCAAACAGATTTAAATCATCGAATTTTAGTGTATAGATAATGATTTGACGATTAGGTATTTTATATGATAAAACACCACATTTTAGGTACGGAAAACCCTAATTATTCATATTCAATTTATCATAAAAAGATTAAATTAGGCAAGTTTTCATTAATAAAATATCGACCTTTAAAAGGCATATCCTGCATATACTTTTGATAATTGGTCATCCTATTATACTTTTCTGGACCATTAACAGTGTATAACTCCGTTAAAGCGTTCATTTTGCAAATTAACCAAAAAGTGCTGTTTAATAAACGCTCCAGTGCGCCAATCGGGTTTTTTGCGCTGCCTGTGAGTCGTTACTCATGCTCGATAACTCCAGTGGTGCCCATTTTATGCCGACTTGTTTATCGCATGTGATACACCAAGCTGCAATAACCAAGTTAGCATATTTTAAATGCTACGCAGCTAAATTCCTCAAGGTCGCTATTAAAAAAATTTCGGCAGTTTGGCAGAAAACTCCCGAACAATGCGGCTTACACTTGTCCTTTATTTGGATTGGCAAAAACCGTGCCTCCAAACGTCTTTGTCTCACTTTAGATCAATCCCCTTAACTCATTCCAAGACGGGTTTCTTCCTTGTCCTATAAACGTTCAAAAGTAACAAAGGTTTTGTCTTCATACAGGCATTAATGTTTTGTCCCATGTAATGCCCAATAGTCCAAGAACAGAATGCCCTGCATTTAAGAAACGAGTTCATTTTCGGCTTCCACATTCGGAACAAATTGCACACCACCTTCTCCACAGTCGACCCATTTGGAAAAATATCCTTCAATGACCCATTTGAAAAAATGCTACAGGTTTACCGCCACTCATCCTTTATTCCAATGTTTTTGCAAGAGGTAATCTATATCCATTGTGTATTACCGGCGTTAACGGGTCTACCACTATTCGGGAAGCAACCTCTTGTTCTATCCCAATCGCCCAAATATGCCTCTGTCTTTGGCAAATGCATTAAACAATTTTACGCGCTATGTCGCCGTTGTGCGAATTTATCGCAGGACATTATTGTGAATGCCTTAGTGCATCACGGACGCCTTTTTAGGCGCAGTTAATACCCATATACCGTTTTTGGGTTATCTGAATTTTAAATCATGTTGTATATGGGGATTTTCAAATCGAATTCAGCTGTGGAGGATGTAAAATTATAACCTCTTCCGGTAACTGGTGAGTGATACAATTTGTAGTAGGATCGGCCATGCGCGCTATGACGCCTGTAGGTTATCGACCCTAGCAAGAAATCGCATATTGAACCAAAATTATACTTGGTGTCTATTTCTCCCATCAGGCATGCTTAACTAAGGGTAATTAAAAGCCATCCGCTTTTAGAACTTCGTGTATTTTCTATCCCCTCCCGCAAACCTACACCCACAATACCCCATTCAGGAAGGCATTGTATTTTTCCATAAGTTCATGGGTGTTGTAAAAGCCTGATGCGAACGGTGAAAGCCACCTACTCACAATATTACCATTCACTATTTTTAGATTGCTTCTATCGTAATCCAAATTGGTAAAATACTGTCTGTAATTTGAGTTAAATTCTTTTGATTGAGTAAAAGTATTATCCATTTATGAGTTTTTGCCCTTTGTTTAACCCGAAACGTCCCAATAGCCCTAACAAAATAAAGTATTTGTACAAATGAATGCGATGTAAAAAATTGGCGCGGATTTTCCACATAATAATAGCCTACAATCAGGACCTACCAAAGAACAAACAAGCTAGTGTTAGGTAATAATTAAAGGGCAATTATAGAAACGATTTTTTAAAATTCTGAAAAAAATGGAAGTATCTTATATATGCTCCTTTTCCAATTTTCCTTTTGCTGTTGGAATTGTGCGAGTTTCATTGCGAATTTTTCCTGCTTTTCGGCTTCCGGATATCCTTTTCTTGCACCAAGCGGGCAGCTAAGGAAGGTCTAAACTTTAAAATAGCTGAATTACAAGGGGATAAATTAAATAAAAGAAACATCACGTTAAGGCGTTTAACCCCAAAACCGAAACCAATCCCAAGCCCATAGCGGACAGGCCGGGGTGCTAAATTAATGGCGATAGTAAGACAATATATAGTATATTCCTATACGGAAAGATTTGATGTTCAGCGAATACCAAGGCCCCTACTGAATACCAATAGTCCCGGTATGTAATACGGAGTATTGCGAAACACAAAAGGAGCATGCTATCGCGAAGTTAACAAAAACCGCACCACTATGTTGTTTTCTTCGAGAGTTGTTTTAGAAAATAGCTTTGCGCGCAATCCTGCACCATAAAGGTTAGTAATGGCGTGTCCACCAGCACGCAATGACAATAAACTGAACCGGGACCACCCAAGCTAGCTTAGGCGACATCTCCAGATCAATTCCACTATGATTTTCCTAAAATAACAGCTGCTCCTGCTCCCTATACCAGCGGCGATCCAAGCTTACATAATGCCAAACATCATGCCTGTACTAGTGCCAGCCATAAACTTTTCTTTTTTGCGAAACGCCAAAAATGCCATACAATTAAACCAAAATGGGTAATGTATGGCGCCCAGGCAAAACCTATTACCTCGAATCAACCCAATACCCCGGCTCTCCTTACTATCTATTCCCGTCCAGATCATTGATTGCCCAATGAAATAAAATCATCCCAACCCTGTTGGTAAAGTTTTTAGCTAGGACATCAAGGATAATTGCGGGCCAAAAGTACCATAGCCCCACTATTGACACACGAATAGCCATAGGAGCACAAAGCCTGAAAAATTCAGAAATGCCATAAATCCGTACCAGTGGCATTGATACTACTTACTTATGCCAACAGCGAGTAGCGAATTAAAAAAACAGAGATTGGTGTGGTACATATTGGTTGTGCAGGTATATCAAAGGCAAACCTAACCGCTTGTCCGATACCGTGATCATGGCGGCCGATATGACTGAAAGATAATCACATTTCGCCAATTGTAAAGCTGTCGAATCTCCAGCAATCTATATTGAGATAAATATAGAACTCAGAATCGCTTCTATCTACTGCAATGGGCAAGTAATGAAAGTCAACTCAAGAACGGCCAAAATTTCCAATAAAGTAGTTCCCAATTAATGTCCATTGTTTTGGCGCAAGTAGCAACAAATGTGCCCCGATTACAAATTCCCGTCGCTGCCACAGCTCTGCAGCATATAGTCCGCGAAATGGTCCAATCATGTAATTAGTTTGCGACGCCGGCAGTTTTTCCTCTTCTAGGTTTTCAAATTGTTTTAAAATCTCTTGTCGTTTTCCATCATTTTATGTTGGTGTAAAATTGGATTCTTTGAATATCCCAAGAGAACATTTCAGGATTATTTAAACATATTTTGATCTAATGCCACATATGTGCTCAAATCAATAATTTTAATCTAGTTACATTCCGAACCTGTGACACTTATTGGGTTGGATAAAAGATTTTAATTCATAATCGAGCTGTTAAAAATAGGAATTTTTATCAATTATAAAAAGGTGGATGATTTTAAACTCATAATTTACGCCGTTATTTTTTCCATAGATTTGTACGCATGAGATTATTCGATATCACTCGTTCTTCATCAGTACCTCAACCGTTGCATAATATAGAAACTCAAAGGATTTATAGAATTCTCCATTTTTTTTCTCATTTGTTGTGGTCAATTACCCAGCCATACAATTCCAATTCTTTTTCTTGTAGCATTATTTAAAATTTGAGTCCAAATCCCAATCCGTGTACTTGTGATCCAATATTATTGCAAACCATCTTTTGTTCTCTCGGTATAAAATCTAAATACCAACCTTTAATATCCTTCGTTGTTATTCTGACATCAAAATGTGAGAGTTCAGTTAAAGTAGCTAAATAGTTTTCAAAATCTGTCAGTTGATTTAAATGAGTTTTTCAAATTCGTTGTCCATTAGGTCAAGAATTTTCCTTTTCTCAGAGATGATTTTAATACAGCCTAACTTTATGAATTCCACTTCAATTGGTGTTTTTAGTCCGTCTTACTGTTCAATTTATATAAAAGAAGCTTCCTCATTTTCATTGGAGTATTGTTGTTCCGGTTTTAGACCAAGTTTTTCCAAAAAGCTTTTTGGGAGGAAAATATTGTTTAGATAGTGAAGCACTTATGGCTTAATTCCAAAGGTATGAAGGCCAACATTGTTATTTTGTTGGAACTTCAAAAGCAAACACCTTACCTTCATATTTCGGGCAAAAAAGGCAAAGCCAATATCAATTTCCTTCAACCCTCTCTATCATATCCACATGCTCCAAATTTTTTGCTGTCCATTTTCTGATAATAGTAATAACGGGATACAATCTTTCAATTGCGGTTGCATTTTGTTTCTATATAATTTTTGCCATTTCCACAGATTTATATTTCTGTTCCCTATATTTTCTACCCATTGCGTATTCATTAATTTAAATAATAAATTCGGGGCATTTCCTGAGTTGTTTAAGATTAACCTTTCGTTTCAATAGTTTTAATATTGACTTCATCTTGTTTAAATTTTATCATATCCCCCTATGGTTTTGTCAGTAATCAATTGGTGGACAATCCAAGGTCAATGTGCGCAAGTTCCACGAATCAATAATTACATAAAGGTTCTGTTTAATATTTATTATCTAAAATAAGTTCGTCAATTGCTGTATAACATTTTGACCTTTTTTACTTGCGATTGAATTTGAGAAAAATTGGTTTATCAGACCGATCGGCCATTTTCCCATAACCTAACCGTAATTAGACCGCCATCCACAATCTGCAATTAAGGGCCATAACTTGTTTTCTAAATTAAAGCGTACAACCTAGCAAAAGCTTTTTTTGCCTGCCGTACCGAAGGACCTGGCCCACTTTGTGATTCAGCCGGCGTTCGGGCGGTTTTATGTATTTTTTGCAGTGGCCACTACATAATATTTAAATATTTTTGCGACGTAATAAATATAGGCCAAAACCAGAGCATTAAAAACCATGCAACAGATTTACAGATATATGTTTAATAGTATTTTTATAGAATGAAGTTGTCCCAGTTTTGTGACTATGTACGCTTTGTATTACTCATAACGGGGCATTGAATAGCCTTATTGTTCGTAATGGGCCAATAGCTGTATTATGAAGAGAAAAGAGATGAACTAGAGTAATTAAAGGCAAGCTTTGCGATCCAAAGAGGCGATGGAAACCAGTTATGCAAGAGACTTTGGAAAGTTAACAAATCTGATTTCTATTTCAGGCGAGCTTAGGGTCGACATATACCGAATAGATAAACCCAACTAGCAGTTTTGAAATCATTTTTATCATTCCTTTAAGAATTCCACTTTTTGTGGGGTGACCTTGGCTGTGGCCGATCTTAATGTAGCAGGGAATTGGGTAAAGTTTACAGAAAAATATATATGCAGTAGGATATTAGTTACAAATCTAATGCCCGTTAATAAATAAAATCATTGAAAGACAATTTGATCATTGTTTGGATAGCCAGTGATGGACCTGCCTTCTGGGACTGTATGCTATTTTAAGAAGTATTGCCACACTTTATCCAATTGTCGAAATTTCAAAGAAATAGTAAAGTAAGTTGACAGGATATAAATATGTTATTGTAACGGAACTTTACCAGAAGTGGATTTAACCTAACAAAGAGAATTACTTTCTGGGACAAGGGAATAGGGCTTAAAAAAGCAACAGTGCGTTATAAATCTATTTGGCGCACCTTTAATTTTAAGGTTCAGAAGACAAAACAATTATTCGCCTGTTACTTTAAATGGTAGATAAAGGAATTATTGTAACTACGCTGTTAAAATTTAAAACTTCAACTATTGATAACTGTTCTGCTTTAAAATGTTTACGAACTTGAATTATATACTCGTCCCATAAATCTATACGTGTGTGAACGCTTTTACTTTTAGCTTTAAGGGTTTTTGATTTCGATATCAGTAATATATAGTAACTAGAATGGTCAGCCTGGTTTAATTTATTACGCTTCATACATACTCCACCCTTCTTCCAAAAAACAAACCTTCTATTTCAGTGATAACCAATCCAAATATCGAGTTCAGTCTTTTTGAATTAAAGCAGTATAAAGCTTCGTGAGGATCATTTTCTTCATTCACTTTGGAAATTTAGTGTAAACTTAACGTATTTGGATGATACAAAAAAGTCAGATGATTTCTTCGCTATCTTCGGTAATTTAATTTTCTCCTTGGAAAAATTCTATATAAACATACTAACGAAGAAAACAATCTTGGGGAGGCTCATGCATCCAAACTTTTTTAACTTTAAAGTATATTTAAATCCCCTTTTCATACTCAAAATCAAAATCTTCAACAAATTATATCACCAACAAAGCGCTTGGCTTCATCGGTATACCGAAAAATCAAAGGTTGAGTCCAAATTATCACTCATACCACCTGCCCCCATTACCCAGGTCTTCTGGATATATTATCATTCAACTATTCTTTCTTTTTCCTTTTCTCATCTTTAAGACAAACGTTAAGAAATAAGCTTAAACAATGATGTTAAGACGTAATTGAATTTTTTTCATTTCTTTGAGATTAAGGTTTTTCAATACCTAAATCATAGATTTAATATTCGAAATGGTTGGTTTAGTAGCACTTCACATGAGCCTAAGCAATAGATAATCGAAATTAAAGAATGGGTTTCTAGGCTACCAGTTTGATCCTGCCGCTTAAGCAAGGTGCGGGCCAGGGCAGGCAATGATGACCGCCTATACGTTGTTTTAGACCGAATTATTATTTTTGGAATTATGGAAGTATTAATTTAACCTTAACCGTTATTCTTTATTGCCAGAATAAATTTTTCATCAAATCCTTTGCCATTTTCCTTATGGTTAAAACTACTTATCCGTTCGTTATCTTTCTTTAAGACAGAGCAACTAATAAGTCATCTTCCTAAAAAAGAATGGTCTTAATATTTCATATTGAGCATTTGGAAAAACATATTCCATTGCGTACAACTTGTTGTCCATTTTAGCCGCTTCCTCCCCTGCTAAATCAAGAATGGTGGAGGTGAATTTCTACGTATGCTATGCTGTTTTACGGGCACTAAGCATGTTCTTTGTCCAGATCCCCAGGGTTCTTACAGAAAATTTTATTCTGATTGCAGTGTTAAGTCATTGATCTTGGGCAAACGTACATTAATTCTTGGTCTAATCGTTAGTATTGTTAATAAATGAATTGAATCTTCCTCCTCCAATCATATCAGACAGGTGAAGCATACCCCTTAAGCCTTTTTGAACAGTTATATTTGTACAGGGTTTGCAAATCTTTTCCAATTATGACCTTTTCACGAAGTCCGCTGGCCAACGATTGCCTGCCATTTCCAGGTAGCTCTGTATTCATTTAATGGAAACTAGGCCAATTTTGCGCAAATAATTCTGAATGGGTATTGGGGAATAGATTTCTTTTGACTATTAACAGATGGATAAAAACCAGCATCCCGGCGTCTAAGTTAACCCATCTACCTTTTATTCATCAACTAAGTTATTCAGATTCTTCTTTAACCCATTTTTCGCTTCGGATTTAGAAAAAATCTAATAAAGCGCTATAACCATTGCACCAACCAATCATGCAACATTCTCAAAATAAGATTCAGGAAAACCAGCTACGCTTGATTATCGGATATTTGAAGAAAATGCCTTTTTTTGCGCGCTTCTAAATACTTCAGTATCCGCGACTACAAAAGGATCAGACCCCCAAAGCATTACCTTAAAACCTAATTCATGTATTCATATTTATCACTGTTATTGGGCGAAGGAATCTTCTGATGACAAATTTCCCATTACCATTAACTTCTGCCAATTGTTCGTCCAATCATTAATATCCCGGTGGAAAACCATTTTTTTTTTTGGGTTTTTCGATTTTTAAAGGGGGAAAATGGCTACTTTAGGAATCTTTTTGATTCTGGTTGTAATTAACTCGTCCACGTGTTATATGCGGTTGCTCAAATATATACCTTATCGGGATCTTCCATTTGGGGGAATAATTTTTGGACGCAAATTTGAAGGCATTTTGATTCTCTGCCTGCGGTTATATGTATCTGATCAATGCCTGAATTATAAATTTCGTATCCGAAAACGTACTTAATGGAGATTCTGATCCAAATCTATTCTTCCTTGATTGGATAAAAGTAATGTGTGATTGATTACCTTTTAAATTCCCATACATATCATATGAGTAACCAAACTGCCAAAAAGCATTATTACACCTATCATTTATGGGCTCTCTCCCACCATTTTTTCATCTGTGCTGAATTTGAAATTTTTCTTCTTTTACTCTGGCAAACCTCCTGACCTACTTCCAAAATTGGAAAAGAGGATAAATGAATTAGTAATAATAATTAGCTGTCATTTCTGTTTTTTTTATGATTTTCTAAGTCAAGCGTTGGCTAGGTAAATCCTTACCATGAAGGCATATTCGTTTCGACTATATATACCTACGCAATTTTTTTGGATTACTTTCTTGCCTTTGGAATATTGATTAGGACTTTATTTGAAAGTGGTAAGATATACATGCTTTATTTGTATAAAACCAACTCCTTTTTATCCCAATAACAACAGATCATATTAATTCCGGGCCTGTAATACCTTTTCAAGTGTTAGGTTTGTAACGTCGTAATTTTGAAATCAAAAGATTTTAGTCCTTTACAATAAGAATACTAGTAGCAAACTGTTTTTTTTTGTCCTTTCGAGCCATTTCTTTTCGTTGGGTAGCTCTACTAATATGTTTTTTCAACAGCCTTTTCGTAATGTCCAACTGGGCAGCTATTTTCCTTGTGTTTATATCCAGATTCTTGCTGAGCAAAAAGGACTTCCTGTTTTCTTTGAGCTGGTCTATGCCGATCCAACAAGTTTTTCATTTTTTCTTCCAAAACAGTTTCATCCCTTTCTACAAAATCTATTAAGGATAGAAATTTTGATCTCTAAAATTTTTGCAACCTCTTCTTTTTAGCTTCGGTATTCCTTGAGAAAGATATGCAGTGCGGTTGAGGTAACTTTTTAATGAAGATTTTATGATGTAGTAGTGCCCTTTTGATGCCAGATTTTAACGAATGCCTGCTTTGCACAAGTGTCGCTCTTGCTCGGTCTGATCTGGTTAAAATTATAGCATACACCACAAAGATTGCATAATGGCAGATCATACAGATTGCTGAGTAAGCTTTTTCATCTCCTTTCTTGAGTTCGAGTAAATATTTCTTTGTTGTGCAAGGACAATCGTAGATTGGTTTAAGTAATTCAATCTATGAAAATTCTGTGAAAATTAGTGAATTCGACCAAATCATTAAAAATTCAAAATTTTTTGAAAAAAAAAATCCAAAAAAATTAAGGGATTGAGAATTAAATGGGGTTTAGTTAGGTAACGATAAAATGGAAATAAAATAAGCCACACGTTAAAGGTCTTATCAAAATTACACTGGATGAAAAATGGGGAGGCCGATTTACGATTATATCAGGAATTATCCATTGAAGAGGTTAACAAAGAGTATTTTTTGGCATCTATGAAAGTGGATTATCTGTTATCCAAAAAAAATATGTAAATGTAGATAAAGAAAGTGCTTCAAAATTTTCTTGAATCAATTATCTTCGCCTGCCCTTTAGAAAACTAAAAGACGCTATTCCTGCATTTGGAAAATGCCGCAATCTTTGTTCGTATAGTTAGATTGGGACTGCCTAAAATTCCCTATTAGGATCTAATGATATTCAAGAAAACCTACGAGTATCGAACGAGAAAGTTAAACCTGAATTTGAATCGAAAGCGCAAGAGAATAATCAAAGAGACAGGTAGTACTAATATCTGGATTCTAGAATAGTAGCTGTGCAAAGGAGATAAAAATTAAGTTCATACCTTAAAAAATCGTAAAATACAGTTATAATGAGTAAGTGTCCCTTTGGTAAGAATTCGATTTGAACTGCGATGGTACCATTTGTTTATATCAATTTCTGGATCTGTCTTAAGATACCCTACAAGTTTTACAGCGCCAATCATAGCAAGTGTCCCTGAAAGAAGCCTTTTTAAGGTGCTAAGGAGACAAGAATTCCTTTTATAGTGAATACGGGAGCTGTAATGTCCGGGTTGGGTACGGAATTTAAACTATCCGTTATATTGAAAGATATCGAACAGGACAGTCTTAGTTTCTGGTAGCGTTCAGTGACGATTCCACATGCAGTGGAATAAAAAACAGACGAATTTACCAATTGGTTCAGGGATAAGGGAACCTGGAGTAGGGAGCGGAAAGGATTTTAAATCGGATAAGGTAAGGATACTTCAATATATACGGCTTGGTGCAGGGCAAACTTGTTATTTCGGATATGCCTTTTAAAAATACCGCAACAATTGGAGCGACCCATAAGTAAACCATGTTAAATAGCACAAGGCTTAGATAATTAATACCTTCAGTGTAATTTTGAGAAAAAAGCATAGAAAGATCACTTGGAAATACTGGATAGAACTTACGGATTGAATATTAGTTAAGGGACAATCAAATAATTATTAATTAAAAGTTAAAAAACAAGATATTGCCTATGAATTGATCAATATATTTAATGTGATCGGCTCCTTAAAAAAAATTCGGAAAAATGGCTGAGTAAATTTCCCGACTTAAAGAGTGGTTCAAAAAAGTGTAACCAAATTAATAACCTTAAACAAAGATGAAAAAACTGATAATAATCGTTTGTTCGTCTATGTTCACCCTTAAAGGGATCTAAAATGAAGTTAACTGCATTTTTCCTTTAGTTTGTATGTTGCAGATTAACGCCCTACCTACTCCCAAAAACAAGAATTCTCTAGAAATGAACGAACGTAAAGGTTAAAGTGAAGCGTACTTAAACAGGATCGAAACCATCTCAGAGTTAGTTTTTGTGACACAAGAAAAATAATATAAAAAAAGGGTAGTAGATTAAGGCCATAAGGAAAAAAGATTTTTGATATTCTGGACAAACTTTTTCTTGGTCGAATATCACCTATGAAGTATAAAAAGCAAATAATATTTAAAAGAAGTAGATAAAAAACAACTTCCGTTTTATCTATAAGGCCCCAGCCAGAGCTTTATTCTGAAATTTGGAAAAAGAAGCAACAAAAGCAGTAACGGAACGATAACGGATGATAAGGATGCCATTGCCGGGCAAAATATTCTGCGAAAAAAGGACACTAATGTACACAGGCCGATTTGATGGTAACTTTCTATTGTATTAAAGACCCCAATGCAGTTTTGTTGTTTCCCTATTCTTGTTTTGCGACTCAACAGGTAGATATAATGGTCGGACTTTAGTCATATAAAATTGAAGAAGACGCTAGCAGGATTAGATGAAGTTGTTGTTGTAGGTATGGAAGTGTGAAAAAGAGTGACTTACAGTTCTGTTTCTTCTGGTGAGTTCAGAGGATTTAGTGCTTTTCCAGTTGTGGGGCAGGCCCAAGCTTTACAGGTAGGGCGGCCGGATTACAGTGCAATCCACGAATGGGCACCTGGGTCAGAGTTATTAGTAATCCAAATTTGTGGTAATACCTCAATTTAATGCCGGAAAGATCCTTTAATAGTTGTTGCAGGATTTATTGTGGGACTATTGCCTCCATCTGAGATATTAAGTCCATAGAAGATTCTTAAAGATGCGTCATTCTACAGTATCTATGGTGCTAGAGCGCCCAATGAGTTGTAATCTGTAAAGTACAAAAAAAGGGGACTGAGGAAAAGCACCATTTAGTCTTTTTTTTTTCATTTTTTTTTTTCAATTTCCCCCCCATTTATTCTTCTCAAAAGAATAAATACGCTAAGAACCTACTTGTGCAATCATTTACCGACTACATACAAGAGCTTTATCCTAGTTTTGTTCCTGAATAACGGGAACAGTACCGATGCAAAGATGAAATCTACCGACCCGGAGAGTTCAAATTATCAACTTCAGTTGCGGATGTGGGTCAGATAAATTAACTATTATCTTGTTTCCGGCGCAACTATGATCAGCAAGTGTTATCAAGGATCGATTAAAAAGTATTCTATTACTTCCAATTAGAGTTTAAAGTAAGAGTCTGGAATATTGGGTCAAGTATATTTGCACGAGAACCAATCGAAAGGGTAAAACAGAAGGCGGTGATGCTTCGCACACTGGCGTTGTATCGAGGGGCTTATAAAATTTTCACTTACCCAAGGGGTAAAGATGAATAAATGGCGATATTCATTAAGTGTTGTAGGTGTTATCCTATCATAATCCTTATGCGTATGGCAAAACCGAATACCAAAACGAAGTTGAAAGAGATTTTTTTCAGGAACATGTTTATGCGAAATCGGTATTGCGAGCGTTTAAAGTTTAAAATCTACATTAGTGTAAAAGTGAGTGGTTCTAGAACAGGTCAGTACTACCCAACAACCTTGTAGGCGGTAGGTAGTACTGGGGGCGAGGCTACTCCTGACAATGTTAAGATACTAGTTAATCCAATGAAAATTATTTAAATTTATTCCAAAAAATATGGGGACATTCATTGAGTATCCTTGAGGCCGTTATTTCTTATTCACATGAATATACCGACGGTAACTGTTGCAACGCACGGTATAGCTTCTGCTTGGTCTTGTCTGATTCTTTTCCGATGATGAGTGAGCGGTTGGGTGTACAATAGATACCTTGCTGTGATGTGGATGATTGAAATCAGAAATCTAGCAGTTGTGAAGGCTTGTCTTCGTAATGAGTTATTTATACATGTTGACGATAATATTTATTGTTAATGGTTTACAGCTCGCTATGAAGGGTCGTCGTTTGGTTGGGGTATTTGGCGCAGCAGAATAGACAATCAAGTGATTGATTTTTGCGCTTGCTGCTGTTTTGATTGGAAATTTCTGATGAGGATTTTCTATCCGATTTCGTGGCATACCATAGCTGCTAAAATCGTACTAGTTATGTCAATAGTAATTCAGGCGATAAGCCTGCTTAGTCAATCAAGCCTTCATTTACGGATGTTGTTTTACAAACATGGTCGAGAGATGAGAGGTTACTTGCTTTTAAGGCCTGCAACCGCGCATTCCATAAGACGAGTTTGGTCAGTGTGAGAACGACGGTTACCACTAGAGATATTGGTTTGGGATGGTAATCGTTGGGAACAGATATTGATTTACTGTTCAGGATTAGTTGATACATAGAACAGAGGATCTTTTTATTCTAGATTTTCTAGCGCCAATGCGTGGCGGTTGTTACTGGGTTTGATAGCACGAGTTAGCGCAAGATATATGGACGTAGAAACCAGAGGGATTTGATGGGATTAGCACTAAATATTTGCGCAACTATGTGGTTTTGTTCCTAGTGATTTTAAAATGAAACATTCAAAATATTTATTAATTAAAAATGAGATATCAAACTGTTGAGAAACCGATATGAAGGTTGCTAGTGATATTGGTGATTATTCTCTGCACTCGTTATTGTCTGGAGCAGGGGAATACACAAGATAGATATTGAGAGAGGTGCCTACGCTGTGGGTCATTTTGGTGTTATGTTGTATTACGGAGTTGTGAGATCTGCGGAGTAGGGTGCTTGTATTGGGTGGTTGGGTGGTTGGGGTGTAAAATTTCACTAGACGCTCTTGAATGAGGATGCGTTGGAACTAGACATTGGTATGATTATGCGTA
>Ga0163217_1113111_pt1 | contig 14544 bp, 14 predicted proteins | sample SynspAceP_FD_185933 | JGI IMG/M metagenome (GOLD analysis project Ga0163217, IMG submission 185933) | Saline lake microbial communities from Ace Lake in Antarctica - Synechococcus sp. Ace-P (PacBio error correction) | ecosystem: Environmental > Aquatic > Non-marine Saline and Alkaline > Saline ... | reverse complement strand
TCGCCTCGAAGATGCGAACGATATGACAGATGGAGCTGCGGCACCAAATTGCCCCAGCGCCGCTTACATTTCATTTTTGTCGCCGTGCAAACAAAACACCATCACTGCCGCGTGGCTGAGTCAGTTGGACGACTCCCACAACAAGCCGCTGCTGTCGGTCTTCATTCAAGCTGGTGGTAGATCTCTGCCAATGCCGGCCCGCATTGGCACCAGAATCACCATTGCCAGGTGCTATCGTTCATTAAACGAAGCTCACACAAAACGGGCTACGCCTAAGCTTAACGTTGTCAGTCCGCCAGGCGTTTTCGTTGAAGCAATTAAAAGCCGTTTGATTGCTTGCCATGTTAGTTTCCCTGTTATTTCGGCTGTGGGGAACTTGGTTGCGCCGCGGCGATGGCCGTGAAGACAACAGCGCCAGTGGCTTTCCAAACATTTCCGGCCTCGCTAGGTGACGGCCGTCAAATAAAGGGTATGGTTTTGATGTTTTCGGCAGAATGCCTGTAAAATCTGGCGACGAAATTCTTTCATTCGGTTACAGATCGCCAGCACGTCGGCATCCTTTAATAGCCTGCTCGTGGTGCCGCACAGGGTTCAGGCGTGCTTGCGCGCCATAGATTCGCTGGCGTTTCTTCCATCTGGCTTCCGGGTCAAAACGCCTGCACGCTTAGCGCCGGCGTTCCACAGGTTCTTCCATCAGCGGTCCGGCGCCGGAAGCTTTCGCGCCATGTCTGGTCGTGTGTTGGGCTTGAACGCACACACACAGGCCACAACCTTTGGCCCTCCAGCATCGCCACGGGAAATAGTGGCTGATTTTGTTCAATACAGCACGTGCTTCTGGCGTACGTTGACGGATTCCACTGCAGTTCAGAAGCTTGGCCTTCGTTTAACCGATGGCTTTCAGCGGTGCGGGCTTAGAGCCGCAGTCTTTGGCGGAAGCAGGAACCGGCCGGTAACCGCAATGGCCGGGGGTAAAATAAATGGGTAGACCAATTACGTGGGTTCGAAACCAAATACCGGCGGATCGCACCGCTTCAGACTGTCGGTCCGCCCAGGCGCTCGGCGCAGTTAAAGGCAAGTTGTCGTTCAGTAAAAGCTGATCCTTTCGGTCGGCCACGCAGGCGCATAGTTGGCGAGACGCTCCGCCTCGTACCCTTTGGTACACAGCTCGGCGGGAGCGGATGTGCCCTGACTCTACCCATGCGATCGTGATTGCGGTAACAACGTGGAAGTAACTTCCCGCAGCAGCATGTCCGGGCACGGTTCACTGTCGCAGCCAAGATGATAATGGCGGGTCCGGCTTCATGAAATCGTCTAAATGGCTGCGCCTGCTTTGAGGAATTTCGGATTCGACACCCACAATCTGAATTCCAATACTCCAGCCGCGGCAGTATCCAGCTGTCCCTGCCCCCGCACTGCCGCTTTAACCCTTTTATCGGCGTGGCCGACAGCTGACGGCTAGATTTATCAACCCACTACCGGGGAATCGTCCATGTACTGGCCGATGGAGCGATCGGACCGCGGTCGGCGACAGGGCCATGGGTGACTTATATTTGCAACATCTGAGCGAGCCTCTTCGGCTGCTGGGGGTCCCACCGCAATAAAACGCAAGGCTGCTGTGTCTATAGACTGCTTTGTTTCAGCGCGGTCTGGTCGCAGGAAGCACAAGGCGCCCGGCTGTCGACCGTGCTGCGCCACAATGTTTTCCAGGCCAGGCTCGTAGACGGGGTAATCGTTCGGCCCGTTTTCAGTTTTTGGCGATCCTTGGCGCTGAGCGCACTCCACTTGCACAGCAGCGTTATGGCCTTTACCATCCGCCAGGCTAGTCGCGCCCGTTACCAAACCCCCTTATCGTAACCAGGCCAAAAAATCGTATATTTCATAATTCGTTTCCCCTACCGTTTCGTCAAGCAGAAATTAAGGCCGTAACTGTGTTGATTATCTTTACCAATACCCCCCGCTTCTATTGCTCGCGCCTGCGCGTTTGCCCAGAGGCTCTTCCCACGCCAGCGCAGACGGTGCCCACAAATCGGTATCCAGATTGGGGACGCCCCTTAGATCCGGCTGCCCAGAAACTCTAAGGGTGCTGTGTTTGAATCACTGGTTAGCCGCCCCATCAGCGCCGCAGGGGCTCGCCCGCCACGGCGGCCACTGCGCTCGAACGGGAAGTCGACTTCCGAGATAGAGAGGCGTTGACGACGCTGAGGACTCGGATTCAGGCGGCTGAGTTTTCCGCGTGGGCCGTCAGCACGCAGTTCTCACCTGTGACTGACCACCTACGGAGCCATGTTAATTCCAGCAGCCATGACTGGGCCTTGGCAGGTCTTCCACTATGAATTATTTATCGCGCACGCATGGTTGCCATCGCGGGTGCGAGTCTGGTGCCGAATACCACTCATTGCCTTCGCGCTGGCCGGTCGCGCATTCGCAGGCGACCTATTAATAGCGCGTGAGGGTCGCTTCCGGCGTGGCCCTGGCCCAGAAGGCCCTTTTTCGGGTTGGCACAAAGGCAAACGATTTGACAGTGAGTAGTAACGCAAAATCACGTTAGTTTCTCATGCCGATTGCCAGCGGCCAGATGCCAATAATCAATCCGCTCGGCTTCAATCATTTTAGAGGCGCTGTACGGATTGAGGGTACTAACGGGCAGGTCATCGTCGTGAGCACGGCATGCATTCTGTGCTGTACCGTAAAACCGCGCGGTGGACGAAACACCATATGAAGGCGGTGTGTAGTGTGCGGTTCTCACCAACGCCTGCCAATAAATTTCAGGGTTGCGTTGTATTATTGGCGTAGTACTTCAAGGGATTGCTGACCGATTCCGCACGACAATGTTGGCCGCAAAGTGGCATACGCTTCAAACTTGATGCTGGCTGAATTTTACCGGCGTCAATGGCCTCTGCGTCTGGCCAGGTCGGCCCACCACCAGTTCGCCGCGGTAACGGCCCCAGCGATTAGCGGTTGGAAAGCATTGTTCGAACACCACATGATCGTGGCCGGGCAGGCAGCAGCTGGCGCACAATCGTGGCTGACCAAATGTAGCCGGCACCGCCAGGTAACGAAGAAACTTTCATGTCCATTATACTCCGTTCTGGCTAATTGCGGCCTGAAGTTCACCGCCGATGGCTAAAAAGCACTGGATAATACTCGACTGCAAGGCTCTGCCAATTAAACCGCCACGGTTCAACACGCCAGTTAGGTTGAGCTCCGTTCATAAAGGTTCGCCGCCCGGCCGTATTCCACCGCGCCGGCTTTGGGATTTGTCGGTGGCGCCGTTACACTCACACGGCTGATGCCGGCTCTGGACAATCGTTATTCGCGCCTTCACGCACATAGTGACAGGCTCTAGTGTTAACGTAAAGCGTGAGCGCCGCCTAACCGGTAATTGTTCAGGTAAAGTGCGGCCCTGGCGCAAGGTGCGCAGATTTCGGCGTGGGCTGTCGGGTCGCAGCTGCTGCATTGGGCTTGTTAAAACCCTGCGCCCACTTCCTGGCCGCTTCTAATCACACTACGGCCCCCACCGGCACCTCGCCCAGAGCGGGCGGCCTGTGCCGCCATCGCCAGAGCTCGAGCCGGTTCATCCAGTATTCATCCGTTCGCGGACGGTTGAATCCACGGGTTCATCAACATTTCCTCCTGTTTGCCAGGCGCTACGCCAGCATTCGCAATACCAACCGGTACCACCCAGGAAACGATTTTACCCATGAGTGCCTGCAGGCGACAATTGATAGCCACTATAAAATTCTGCCATTTACGCTGGCCACAAGCCCTCCTAGAATATATGCCGCCAGAACATTGGGCGGGAGTCCTGTGTATCAATATTGGACCGATCATTCAACAGATAGGTAACCCCTCTTGCGTAATCCTCTTTAAATCACAACATCTCTGGTGCTGCGGAACCTGATCGACCTGATGCGTTCTGCGCTCCGGCCAGACCTTCCACGTTTATCGCCGACTATGAAGCGGCCGCGACACCCCGATCGCCTCTGCGGGCGGACGAAGCTATTGCCTGAGGCCCGCCGAAACCCGGCTGATTGCAGGCCCGACGCCTATTGCCGACTGGCTATCTTGCAAGGTAGCGCTTAACAGAGATGGGCAGACGGTGCTTGGTTCTAACCTTATTCGGGTCACGTGAGGAGCTGGCCGGGTTTCGGACTGGGTTCACCCGCGGCGCGGGATCCGGCTACTGTGACTCGCGCTCAGACTCGAACACGAGGTGTTTCGAGATAAAGCCGACATTCCTTTCCCGAATGGAGACGGCTGGCGTTCCAGGGTCACTCCGTTCAGGCGTTTGGAGGGGAGCAGAAGAGATACGGACGTCTGCGCGGGGAAGGCGAACTCTTCCCAGATCACTCTCGGGCCCGCTGTGCCGTTAAAAGCCCCGCGTCTGGCATTTACGGGGCCGGATGTCGTGATAAGGTCGAGACGGAGCTGCCCGCCAGGGCCCTCACTATTTCCGGATCCTATGCAACGCTATCATGGAATACGGATGTAGCGTTCCGCTGGCAATTACTAGGCGGCGCCCTGCGCCTGGCCCCCGAAGCCTGGATGATGCTGATGGCCATTCCTCAGAGGGACTAGAAAGGAAGCGTTATTTCTCCATGCCATGAGGGAGCGCCTACTCGGAACGGTGACGCGGGTAAAGCTGGGGAACTGCGCAACGGACTCTTCGATGACCCTTCGGGCGTGTGAGCGTGTGCGCTCAATTGGTGGCGCCAGGACATCCAGACTGACAGGCATTTTTGAACCTTACAGACTCGGCAGACAACTGCGGAAACGCAAAGGCTAATGGAAGTTAAATACCGCGCGCCTTCGGGCGGAATTGGAATGACTGGGCTAACAGACGTCAACCTACCGGCCCTTTTGCATGATGCCATCGACGTAGTCGGAATCTGCCGGACCGTGTCACCGGGATAATACAGGCTAGGCGCGCGCGAGCTGTTCTGGTCGCGGTTCTAGGCGCCAGCCGTTCTCAAAACTTTACGCGCCCGCCGAGCGCTTCTCGAACGAATTTTGAGAGAGCGCCCGATATTTACGGCCGGCGGTCCAGCGGACATCCACAGGTCGATGATTGTTGTCAACCACCTTATGGCACGAAGGAAAGTGGACCTGGCCGGGGAGACGCGCACTTGACCGTTGTGATTGTCTATGCCAACCACAGACCACACAGCTGCGTTTCTTGTTCGAACTCGTTTCATCCGGATGTCGACTTCCGGTCTGCCCGGGAAACCAACACTCGACACCATGCCGTACCGTTTCTTCCCAATTTCGGGACCGCCTTCAGTAAAATAAATGCCGATAAGTACAAGAAACGCGCTCTCGATTAGATAGCTGCCCAACTGGTCCCCGCTTGAATCCTCAAGCCACTCTCCGTCTGAAGTGGAGCCAGTTACGATTCATTCCCGAGCAATCGCACAAAGGGAAGGGCCTGCTGGAAGTCACCCAAAGCCTGTTTGCCAAGCGCTACTGAATGACAGTTTCTTCCCGTCTCGCGTTCTCTACGAACGCGCCCAGTCGAAGGTCGATACCGCGACTGAGCCTCTGGAGAAAAGCCGGTCTTTTCTGGGTCTGGCTTTGATTCCAGGTTCAGGTTGGATCTGCGCACATTTTCCGAGCGACCGCCGCTACTTTCGGTCAAAGAAACCGTGTTGTTCTGCTTTGGTCAGACTCACTTTCGAAAGGTTGACGTAAGCTTGTTGACGGTGCTGGGGGAACGGGTCGGAGCGCTGGACTTGAAGCCGGGTCGGAGGTTCGAGTGGAGTGGAGTTAAGGCGCCGGGGTGGAGGAGGGCGCGGTGTGTCGAGCAGGCGCCGGCGGCGGGGGTAGGAGAGGCGGCGCCGGTTCGGGGCAATCTCAACGCCAAGGTGTTCTGCCACGCGGAGAGGCCCACCGTTGAACCCATGCCCAAAACCCTGAGATTTCCTTAGGCTCCATTGCGCTGGTAAAGCTCGGCCAAAAGAATTAGCGCTCTCGTCTGTCATATCTCCGCGCAGGAATTTGGCAACCCCGTTACTCGCCCGATCCGTGTGGTAATCCAGGGGACTCGGGAAAAAAAGAGCTCCGATTCCAGCTGAACTCGTGGCCATGTGAACACCGACCTTTTCTACCCGGCTGGACTGGCCAAGCCTCCACGAGTATAAAAACGGACTCGCCGTTTTCAGAGCCAGTAAAAACGCCACAGCGCCCCAGGCAACCGATGCTGCCCGGGGTAGGAAAAACACATATCCCCATCTTGTCTGGACCGCAACTTTGCACCTTGACCTCGGCAGTGCCAGGAAAAAGCGGACACATCGATATTCCGCACCGTCGGTATTGTGCCATGCGGAATCAGAACGGTGTAGGGTCATTGAAGCACGGGTTAAGTGGCAGCGGCCGGCGTTTGCGCCAGGGCCCTAAGACAGGTCATCAGGTAAACTCCTTAATAAACCGGTTGCGGGCCACCCCAATAATGGCGACCCGCCCCCGAAACTTAGCCTGATGTTCACGCCTGATTGTGCCTCGTGGCCAATGGCCTAGGCCGCCGTCAAAGGCCGTCGCCAAGTTGCTTTCATTTTCCACTCTTCGTTATGCCCCGATACGATCTCATCCCAAAGATCATAGCGGCAGTCTCGGTTGAGTAGTCTCGGAGAGTCGTACTTCGCAAGTTCAGCGCCGCGCGTTCTGATTGAGAATGCGCATATAAAATCGCATTTGCTACCTGGCCAACAGTTACTGACTTTTCTTTGTTCGGCTTACGTGAATCGTTCACGACGAAAACGCAGCTTTTACATCCGCCGGAGAGTGGTTTTTTGGACAGATCGATCGTTGGAAAACTTGGCTTCGTCTCATCCTTCACCTTCACCCGGTTGCCGAGTATGTCGCCTCGAGTGCTCAACAGCGCCGCAAGCCCAAACCAGATTTCTGCTAGAAAATGCAAATCCTCGTCGGAACGCACCTTGCCGGTTTCACCGCAATAAACACTGGACGCGGTCCAGGATCAAATTCTGTGCCGTCAGTAAACGCGCGGCTCCCAGCCACAGACCAAGCCCAGGATGCGAAGTGAGACCCGGACCTCTTTAGAAAGCGAAACGCTGCACCTTACTAAGAGAAATTGCCATGTCGTTTTCCTTGCCGAAATGTAAAGTTGTTAACACCGCCCGAATCAGCGGTATAGATTAAAGTCAGGTTGCTACCAAGAATCTTTGTATCACATGCCGTATAAAACAGTTGTACAGCAAGGGCGCTGCGACGCCCACAACGAATGCCGTCAAGCCACTCCGGCAGTACTGGCGAAAGTAACAGAAGATAAGAAAATACGGCCATGATCCCACCAGCAAATGCGGCCAATTCGACCGACAAAACAGCAGGAACAGGGCGCGAACACAAACTCGTTAACGGCATGAACGGATCAATGCAGGTCAAACATGGGCCGGAAACACGCGGATCTCGATCACCAGTGGCTTCTACGTTACTTGGCTGTAATCGCCATCACCGGACAGGATTGTTGAAAATATTCGATCCAACAATTCCGGCCAAGATATCATGTGCGCTTGCCCCTTCGAGCCGCGCTACACAGGCTGTTAGCTCGAGGCAAGGAGGTGTCCGAATGCAATCACGGTACATCCCCGGATTTACCGGCTTTCGGGGCGCCAAGCGCAAACCCGCCGGCCACCGCGCCTTGGAAACCAGCACTTCCGACCCGCATCACCATAGCGCGTTGCATTGCCGATCGTGACCCAAATAACCAAAAGGCATTCCGGTGGGCTCTGGCGTTCTTCGCCCTCGTCGGCTTCATCGGACCCAATCTTAACTTGGCTTATTTGTACTTGGCTAGGTTACGTACGGCAACAATGGCAAAAACCATGTCAGACCTGCCCAGCGAGGGAAGAATCCCCGAGCCCCAGACACGCTGCTGCCATAGCGGCTCGGTGGGCTGAAAAAATCGATCACCAGGTAGGTCGATCTCTTGAGCTTCTGTTTTTACCTGGCTTTCTAACACGATATTGGGTGGCGATTCGATTTGCCGAGCAGATACGCCAATTAGCTCTCAACACGTTTAGCCGTCATGTTGCGACGGCCTCTCTCTCTGATTTCCAGCTTCACGTGTCATCCGAAATGCCTCGCAACAGCCGTGCGCTTGATCGTATTGCGTTAGCGTCACCGACTGTGAACATGGTCTCGCGGCCGCCGAAGGAGCCACGTAGGGTACAAAAGCAACAATGGTCGCCGCAGATGAACACATCTTCGAAAGGCCAGACCTTTTCAGCAAGTACGAACGATGAATTCCGATTCGGAGTATCGCCCACTTCAACAAGAAGCCATTACCGAAAAAAATAGCACCCAGCGCAATGACGCCGAGGCGTGATAAGGTGGTTAATCCGTCCAGTTTATGATTCTCGTTTGTCAAAAAAAATGGAGTGGCCGCGATGAGCGCCCTCGTTTGGATTGATGCGTGATTAAAGATCGAAATCGGCGGGGTTTTAGCCCCAGCTCCACACAAATCTCGCCGCACGACAGCCTTTCATCATCACTTCAAAGGTTCCGTCTGACGCACCGCGATCAGCGGCAGCACTACTGTACACCATAACCTGGCCTTGCTCTTCGTTATCCGAAGCGCGGCCAATCACTTTTGGAGTGCCTCGGCCTTGCCGATTCGCCGAACGAAATCAAAAATTCAGCGATCACCGTTCTCGAAGTACGGCATTACGTCGGGCATCTCAAAATGCTTCGAGTTCCGTCCGAGTTCCGAATGTACCCCGCCATCTTTTTGGTTTTCGTTCAGTAGGACACGGTTCCATCCCGCCGCGCCACCAGGGCACAGGAGGTAGCACTCAACGCCTCCATTAAAGGTGCCGAGATTGCGGTAACTTCGACACTTCCGGCCGTCAGGCGGGTGCGGCTTCGTTACTTTTTGTCTTTCAACCAGTTCAACATAGGTAAGCTCCTGCTACATGACAGATTTTGAAACGCCAACCAGAGATCGTCAACGTACGACACGGTGGCCCTGGAACGCCTGGCGGTCATGCTCCAGCCGTCGCTTGCCTTTTGACAAAGACGCCATAAGAACGGCCGGTGGTGGCGCCTTGCTCGCGGCAGCGAGTTATTAGAGGAGCATAATTTCACGCTGGTTGGTGTGCGTCTATACCAGCGCTGGCGAACTGCGTTATCGACTTCATTGAAGGTTCTGACTCGCGAAAATACTTGTTGACGGTGAAGACAAGGGTGCGCAGCCTTTGCGTCCAGGCGGCGACAGATCGACCCGATCCTTCGTCATCGCCGTCGCCTTCACGTCATAGATTTGTCGCCGTCTATGGTTGATGCACGTTTGTTGATTTTGAGTTTGGTTGAAAACGTACTCTGTCAATCTTTCGTTCTTTCGGCGCTGTCAAGACGGAGTACGCTTGCGTCCAGCATCAATGGTACGGGGCGCCTCGCCAACAGCTTCGACAGGAAAAAGCCGCCACTGCTTTTACCTGGATCCCACCTAGCCCCAGTGAAAAACACGGGAACAGTGGCCCCGGATTGTCTTTGACAAACTTATCGGCCTGACCTTTCTCGATAGAGACATACTCATTTTTTTAATTCCTTTTTAGGCTTGAAAAAACGAGTACATTTTCTGCATCTGTTGTTGCGATATGCTTGTTTCCATTCTGTGCCTAATTTAATCCTAATTAGAACTTTTAACCGGTAGCCGGTTCTCGCTGATAACGAGCGGTGCGCCATAACGAGTGACATCCCAAACCGATCCGCGGCGCCCGAGTGTGTGAGGCGTGCCCAAGCGGCATGTGGTTGCAGGCTGCACCATGAACTCCCATCGCAGATCTGGAATCACGCACTCGGCATCACCTCGAGGCATCTAGGATATGCTTTGGCTACGCACGGAGTGTCCTCCCTCCAGGATACAGAAGGCGCGCCTATCATTGATCGGATCCTGAGGGCCGGGATGATGGCGGTTTTTGAGAGCGGAATCTGCCAACTTTGCACTCGCGGTTTCCACCTCCGGCGCCGCAACGATCTCCGTGTCCTTCAATTGATGTCAACAACCTGGAAGCGGGAACGGGGAATCCCAGCCGCTGGATAAGATCGACCTGCGCGCATCGGACAAAAAACCAGCCAAGAGGCCTGGCCCCTTCGTTAGGGCCGCATCCACGCACCCGTCGCGCGCAACGCCATCGAACGCCTATGGGAAGATCCGTTTCGCACCGAATCCGCCAGCGGGCGATTCCGGTTCCGGGACCACGCTCAACAGTAAATCCCGAAATACTCCCGAATCAGGCCGGGCCGGATCGAAAAGATTCCTGCGTTCTCAATGCGTTTGGCGATGAGTTTCAGGGGTGGTTAGCCTGACAACGAAGCGAAATGCCAGTCCGGGGTGCGTTTGCAGGCCGAGCCTCTGCAGAACAAAACCGTGCAAGTCTGAGTTATGGCGCGGTTTCAATTTGCCCGAAGCCGGCACGCCGCATATCATAAGGACCGGGGGCCGGATGAAAACCTGTGGCCGGCTGTTCAACGCTACCAAGAACGGGTCGTTTAGCAGTTCGTCCGGGTTCGGAGCCGCTGCGTCAATGATCCTCTCAGCGATCGCGTCCTCGCAGGCTCAGTGAAGGGACATATCGATGAAGCTGGCGACGTGCCAATCCTGACACTATGTCTGGGCACCTTCGGAAGTATGTGCGGGCATGTAGAGGTATGCCCCACTTATAACGAAAACATGTGAGACCCGAATAGTCAGTCATGTTTAGTTTCCCTGATGAGCGAATCGCCCGTTCGGTAAGGCCCCGGTTGAGCTCAGGGTCGCCGCAATAAGATCAGACCCTCCTGCGGGCAGAAGTGAGATGAGCGCGGCCAGAGTCTGGGTCTGGCCGATTCTGCGATCGAAACCAGGAACGCTAATCGGCGGGCCGGTCGCCGCAGAACCGCCCTTGTGCCTCCGCAATTTCCTGGTTGATGCGTTGCGGTTCTGCACCCCAACCGGCTTTGGCAACCGCCGCAAACGGCGTTGCGATCCGCCTCGGTGCGGAAACCGGGCAGCCGCAGACAACTCCGGCCTCTGGCGTGTCCAGACTCAACCTGTCTGCCAGCGACGACAACGCCATATCGTACCCGTATCGACGTAACTGGCGCGTCACAGGTCAATGTCAGCAAGGTGATCCAGCCACAATGCAGCCGTGATAGTCCCACGGGGACCTATCATGGTCGGATCGGAGGATTGAGGCGAGAGATAAGGCCAGACACGATTACCGCAAGAATTGCCGGAGGGGCATCAGCCAGTCCTCGCGGATCCGCAAAGGTTTGCTACGGCCGCAAGGGTCGGCAATCACAGCGAGCATTTGGATCCCGATCAGTGAGAGCAGGCCAAGACTCCCGCTAGCTCCGTCCGTGATGGCCCCTTGCCGGTTCCACCGTCGAAAACGAAGATCACCCCGTCAAACAGTCGGCCGCGCAAAGTACGTCCCCCATGGGCCTGCCTCGTCAAGGCCCCGATCGCGGGATGATCGAGATCCGATAAATGGGCTGACGTCGGCTTGCATCCAAACCGGGCCAGATCGCGCTTAAGCAGCACACTCGTAAGGGAACCACCGGCTCGACAAGAGCTTTGCACAACGGTGATTTCCGGTTCAAACGGCCCTGCTGAATACTCAGCTCAAGGTATTTGGCCCCGCCAGGGAGACGATGTCTCGGCGAGCCGCGGTCCTCCAAGCTGGGCAAGACTCCTCGTAACAGCGACAGGTAATCGGGCGCGTTCTGGACGGCCGCTCCTCTTGGAGATTCTATTTCGCCGAGTAGACGGTCATACCGCCGGCCGCTGAATTCGGCGCTCTTTCTTCCTCCACCGGAGTGGGGTTCAAGCGCAAACGGCCTTTCAACAGAAAATTTCCACGGTCTGTCGACAGGGAGTAAGCTGCCTGAAAAAGGGCGTTTTTCGGTATCGTATCAATGGGCGGCTTCCAAGTGTTAGTGCTTCAGCGGACGTTCGCGCCATGGAGGCCTGCAGATCTGCGCCCGGACGGCGTCATGACTGAAATCGCAGAGACCACGAACGGAAGATCTCCGTCAGGCTGTCTCCTCGATCGATCAGCGGCGCTCCGCTGCCGTCCTCTGATGCTGTCGATCAGATGCCCAACAGCCGTCTCCGCTTTGAAATGCACGGGGCCAGGGGGTGTGTGGATTTCTGTGAGTCTCCTGTTTGATGTTTGGCTGTATACGAAGAGATTAAATTATGCCGGTGGACGTTGCTGCGCTGCAGATCCGGATCCAAGGTCGAACCGGCTTGCTCGAGGGATGCCTCGCTTGGCGGCACTGATTCCGAATTCCGAACGTTCTTGCCCGCTCGCGGGACGCGTCTTCATGTTTTCATCGAGAAATAGACCGCGGGCGCGCCGTCTCTTCGACGATCCAAACTGCGGGCTGCAGTCCGAATTCTCCCCACGTCACCGAGTAAGCGCAGAACAATGATCGAGGCAAGCTGGTGCTCTGCGCTTGCGCCCAATATGCGCGCCGGGGGGTTGCGCTCAAGCCCAATCCGGTTCTGGCAATGCCCTTCGCCCGTTCAAATCACGCGCCCCATGGGCCAGGTGATTAGCGCGCGTGGTACCAAAATCGAGATGGACCCGGGAAAAGGCGTCGGCTACGTGTGCGTCACCGGGAATCACCTCCGGCCGGTTGCTGCTCAACGCCGAGAGCAGGCCCTGTGCTGCGCCGGGTCAGCGTGTTGTGGCCGTGCGTGGCCATTGGTCGCGGTGGTTACGCGCGTTAAGGCCCTCGTGCCCTGGGTGATGTTTGGTGAAAGGCATCGAAAAAAGAGTGTCGTCAAGATCCGTCAATAGTACATCTGGCCCATTACGTCTCGTAGCTCCGCACTCTTGCCTGGCTCCGTTAATGATGTTGTCGCTGCGGTCTGGCCCGGGTAGCGGTGGGGGAGAATCCCGTCATCGCCTGTTTCGGTTTATGATGATGAGTCCCGAGTCGCTGCTGGCGTTTCGGGGACATTGTGGATGCAAATATTTTCTCGTTTATACGCCTACCGGTTAATTCTGGAAACACCACCTATTGTGCCGAGTTAGTAACCTCTCCAGACTGACGGAATCGGCGAAATACGGAGTAGGTGTGTCAACGGAACGTTACATTCCCGCCTTCCTTGCTTTCTAAGGCGTTCGCCAGTCCCAGCGATTTCGGGCCCGCCACCACTCCTTGCTTCGCCTTTCCGGATACCCGATTACAGAACGGAGTGCGCCTTTGCTGGCCCACTTCGCCGGTGGTCAGAGTAAAGTCGGAATCTAAGGGCGAATCTCATGTATTGTTCTGATCGATCGATTCGATCGTCGGTTTCAAAACACAAATCGAGCTGCGAATCTTTGAAAGCACCGCGAGTGCCCTGCAGGTGCGCTGATGAAAGAACAGCAGTGAGCGTGTCGGACACGGAGAAGATGACTTACATTGGTGGGTGTTTCTCGCGAGGAGCGGTGAATTTCTGGCTATCTGCCTCACAGTGTGCTGTATCGAGGACTGATGAGCGCTCTGTATGAACGTCTATTAAAGCTTCTGGAGCTTCCATATACGTTTTAACCAGAAATATCTGCGGTGACCTATCGCCACGCCGTGCCCTCGAACTTTAAGTAGAACGCGTTCCACCGGTGATTCCAGGGGCAGGAGGGCTACGCGATTGCGCTCAGGCAGGCACCCTCCAGCTTGGACCAGTCGGTCAGGGTCAGAAGTGGTACACGTTAACGGTCTACCCTCACGCGTCATGAACCGCTTGGACAAAAGCTCAAGGTGGTTTCCCGGTGGTCGTCTTCTCATCACGAAGAACCGCAGGGTTTTTTGCAGGCCCCGGCTTAAAAGCTTCGCACGGACGTTGCGCCATCCACATTGAGTGGCAGGTGGCGTGACTCGTGTGCCTTCCGGAATAAGCTGACCCATTCCCGGACCCCGCCACCGGGTGGCGAGAGTGGTCGACATGGTTAGAGCAGGGTCCGTGCGTGTCGGGGCCGTCGCTCGCCCGGAGCCGTCGAGGCCGCCCCGCCTGCAGTGCTCCAAACTCCAACGCAGTCTCCGCGTAACCCATCACCAAAAGTAGGGCCGCCTAAGTCAATGGCATCGGGAATCTGATCGACGATTCCGTTTAACCGCATTCAAAATGTCCCGTGGTTGAACGGGATGTGTGGCGCCCCAGCACAGTGGAGACAAAAAGAAAAGCTGCGCTTCGGGCTTGTCGCTCCGCAATCCGGTAAGTAATTTCGCCGTCTGTGGGAGCGGCGGAGGGCGTTCGCAGCTCAATAAACCCCCGTGTTGCGAGGATGTCCGCGTGATAACCGGCGTGTTTTGTATGCATCCGCTCAAGTCGTCCCTCCCCGAAAATTATCGGACGGCTCGACGTTTTGCTGGGTCTGCTCTGCAGCATTCATCTGAGCGGCATCGCCTTGCGGGGTTGATTTTGGAGGATGCAAGGAGGGCGAGACGGGACGGGGTAAACATTATCCGCACGCCGGGCGCATATGGCGGGCTGCGCGAACTCGTGTCACTTTAGCCCGGTACGGCTCGCTTAAATGCGCGGCGCGCTGATTAAAC
>Ga0163217_1053045_pt1 | contig 14545 bp, 19 predicted proteins | sample SynspAceP_FD_185933 | JGI IMG/M metagenome (GOLD analysis project Ga0163217, IMG submission 185933) | Saline lake microbial communities from Ace Lake in Antarctica - Synechococcus sp. Ace-P (PacBio error correction) | ecosystem: Environmental > Aquatic > Non-marine Saline and Alkaline > Saline ... | reverse complement strand
TTCCTCGATGGCCAAGCCAAGCGGAGACCATCCCAGCGGCTGGCTGCAGTCCCGCTTCACCCCGGCAAGGTGCCGTGTTCCTCGATACCACCACTACATCCGCTGGGATGGAGAGCAGATGGCGGCCGGCAGCATGCAGAACGTCCGCCATCTCTGGACCTCGTGCGCCCCAACGGGAGAGCCGCCCCCACGATCTCAATCGGCTGGAGATCCGCATCTTGCATATTGATCAGCGCCCCCTGGTGCTGCTGCGATCACGGCCATCATCGAGTGACGGTTGCAGCTCGGACTCGAAGCCAGAGGCCCAGACCCCTACGCGCAGCAGCCTCACCATGCCGAGCTGGCCGAAACTATCTGACGCAACGACCTGGGGGGGGCCGGGGGGGGCCCGCCGCCAGCCAGCCTGGACGGCCGAACGCTCGACTGGCGCAGCGGCGAGCCCTTGCGGCCCGCACCTGGCGGCGGCGGAAGCTGATCCAGCAGCGCTGGCGATCCAAACGGCCTTGGCCCTGGCTGGCTCCTTGCCAAGGTGCTGGACGTGCCCATGACGGCGCCATGACGAGTGGGCAATGAGGCATGCGTGGCTGGGGCTCACCACGGGGGAAAGCATCGAGGCGTCTTGACTTCTGAGATCCGGCGATGGCCACTTGAGCGGCAACCCGCACCACACAACACAGAAGCCTGAACCCTTGGGTGAATGTTCTTCCTTCGCTGCCGCTCCCATGCGCAGTTTCTGACCGCAGCTTTCAGCCGCCATGGAGGAAGTCCCCTGCCCCGACCCACCCAGCCGCACCGCGGCGTGACCGGATTCTGGCGAGCGCGGAAGCTGGGGGAGGAATCTCTGGAAAAAACGGTGCGCGCAGCAGTGTCCGCCCGAGCAGGCGAGGCGGGCTGGTCAAGGAGGCTCAGCGAAGAAACCCAGTTGGAGTCGCGGCTGCCCGGAGAAGAACCGCGATCGTTCAGCTGGATCCGGGAGGAAGGGATTGGCTGAGGCGATTGCCGCGGCCAGGGCCTTCGCTCTACATTCAGCTGGTCAAATCCTTGAGCAGCCATCGAGGAAAGACAGCTATCTCGCCAGCCTCAAGACGGCTTGCTCCCGCCCAGCCCCACCCTTATGCCGCCGCTGGCACCAGACCGATCCGGCCACCGTCAAGGAACTGTTTCACAGCGGGCTGCGCGGGCTGAACGTGCGCCCGCCAGGCTCGAAACCCTGTTTGCGGGAACTCGACATCCGCCTCCGTTTTCACAGGCCCACCCACCGAAATCGGCGCAACGGTGCGGCCAAAGCAACGCGGGTCGCCCCCTGATTCCAGAAGCTCAGAGGACAGGCCCGCCGAGCTCCATTGACAAGCGCACCTTGCGCTCCAGCTCGAAGAAAAGAGATTCGGCTCTGGTGGCGCACGATGAACTCCACCAGTTCAAGCCTCGGTGCTCGATGAGGTGGATTACGCCTGGCACTACTCCAGCAGGTGCTCTTCGCCAATGCCCCTGTTGCGCGCTGCAGCATCCCACAGGCGCCTAGCCGGCAAGCATCCGGATGTGGACCACCGCAGGATGCCTTTCTGCACCTTTGGCTCCTGGGTGGGCTCGGATCGCGATGGCACCCCCCGTCACCCCGGACATCAACGGCCACGCCTTGCTTTTCAGCGTCAGTGATTGATCGAGCGCTACATCGCTCGTGCGGATCTGCCGCGATCAGGCTCAGCATCTTCGATGCATGGAGCCAGGTGGTGCAAGCCGCGCTCGGAAATACGTGGAGATCGACCGGCTGCGCTGTCCCGCATCTATGAAGAACGGAGCGGCGCTGCTACCGGCTTGAGCCCTATCGCTGAACTGCAGCTACCCACCCTGAGCGTTTGCGCTGACCAGCAACGCAACCAGCAACTCGCCGAGCGGCTGGGAATCCCCCTGCGACGGTCCGCAACACGGCCGGGCCTCTCTTCGGCACCGGCATGGTCTCACCCGCTGAAACCTCCACTACGGCTCCGTGGCGAACGGCGGCCGAATGAACTGCGCCGCGACAGCCTGGAGAACACCGTCTGAGCTGCGGAGGCCTTGCGCAACTTGGCTTCCCCAGGTTGCACAGGCTTCGAGCTTCCAGCCTGCACCCTCGACATCCGCCAGGAGAGCACCCGCCACAGCGAGCCCTCGACGAATGGAGCGCGACTGCAGCACCGTGGCCTACGGGCCATGACGAAGACCAGCGGCACTGGCTGCGGCGGAACTCCAGACCCGCCGGCCCCTGCTGCCGCCAGCCCAGCTGAGCCGGCCACCGCGAGACCTTCGCGGTTTTGTCGCATGTGGAGCGGTTGCAACGGGATCGGCGCATGCGAATCTGCCGCAGTACGTGAATTCCTCGATCGTGCCAACGGGTCTCGGATTCTGCTGGAAGTGAGCTGCGGCGAAAAACCGGCCTGGTCGACCCGAAAACGCGCAGCACCCAGCTTGTGGTGGTGCCCTGGTTCGAATACGGTGAGATCTGCAGCGCGCCCGCAAGTGATGGGCGGCTGTCGCCGACCCTTCTACCCCACAAATGCGGCCAGCAGCGGCGAGGCGACAAGCCCCTGCAGGAGTGGATGCGGCTACTCCCGACCAGAAACAAAGATTCCGGCTTCCTTCCAGCAAAGGGAGATCCACAAAGCCCAGATCTCCTGCAGCGCCTCTACCTGTCAGTACGAGCGGGCACTGCGGATCTTCCAGGGCCGCGGGTGGATCGTGGGGCGTGGCGGGGCCGCCTATCAGGGCGTCCTGGCCCAGCCAGCGCACCATAACGGCGCATCAAGAGTCACGAGCAGGCGAGGGCTGGCGTCGAAAGTTCCTTGCAGGCTGGCGCTCTACACCGCGAAACATGACCACCGCTGTGCTCCAGAACAGCCTGTGATCACCAGCTCGACGACACCCCCAGCTGGAAACGAGCTCGATGGCCCGCTGAGGCGCCAGCTCCACGTCTGCACTACCGCAAACTCTTCCACGAAATCCGTTGGTCGCTTTTTTCTCCAGCAGTCCACGCGATCGGAGGAAGATAGCAAGCTCAGATTCCAGTGCCGGCCGGCGCAAGAGGCGGGCCAAGGATCTCTCCAGTCTGCGGGATCCCCTGGTGTTCGCTGGACCCAGAGCCGCTTTCTGATTCCGAGTTGGTTTGGGGTGGGGCGGCACTGGCAGGCAGGACTCGACAGCTGAACCGGCCAGCTGGAGTTGCTGGCGCTGCTCTAACCAGCGCTGGCGTCTCCGGGATGTTGATCTCACAAGTGGAGAGTGACGCTCCGAAAGGTGGACCTGGATCTGGCCATCACTACGATTGAAGCGCGTCCGGCCGCCGGAACATCGCGTTGCCTTCGAGCAGATTTCGCGGGAGATCGCCGGCGAGTTCACCCTCACCGCGATTGGTGCTGCAGATCTCCGGCCCTGCCGGCGCTGCTCGAGTGGCGATCCAGCCCGCAGCTCTCGTCGACCTGCGCAAACCGCACGATTATCCCCTGGGCTTTTCAAGTTGCCTTGCTGCGCCGACTCAGGACCAGACGCCAGCCACCGATGAGCGAAGCGAGGCGACGACAGCCCCGACAGCCGCACCTTACAGCCGAGCGAGCTGTTGCGGGGCCGCTGCTGAACGATCAACGGATCGCGGCCGCATGACGCACACGGGTAGGAAAACGCTTGATCCCCTTTCGCACAAGCCTCCCGCCCCTCGCCCTGCCCGGGGGTTATGCATCAGCAGTGACGTCTTTCCCGACGTGGGCGAGCTCAATTGCGTGCTGATCGCTGGGGGAGAGGAGCAGAAACGCAGCCAACGTCTCGGGCCTGTGCTGCAACGCAGCGCCTGGCAGCTGAGCATCCATTACCGGCCGGCAGTCTGGTGAGGATTGTTGCGCGCACCATGATCAGGCACTCAACGCCACCTGCTGGGACCTCCGCTTCTCCGGGGATCCCCCCACAGCAGCCGTTTGCTCTCGGTTCTGGTTCACACGCTCTGAGCGGGAAGAAGGAATCAGGGCTGCAGTGTGTCGGTGGCGGCCCCACGGTAAGCTTCTCCAGGCCCTGCAAACGCTATGGATTCCTTTGTGATCCGGGCGGATCCGGCGATGGCTCTCCCTGCGATACTCCGGCGGGAGGGTGGAGTGAAACGAGCATGGAGGGATTCGAACCCCCGACCCTCAGACCGGAATCTGATGCTCTATCCAGCGAGCTACGATGCCCGACAGCGAACTGAAAGCCGTCAGTTGAAAAGCGTCGCTTACGACAGAGGTACCTTACCGCATGCCGCCCAGACCCATTCGCTGCAACCGCTGGAGCTGCACCACTTTCGCAAACGCCAGCTGGGGCTGAAACCTGCGGCCGAGCTGTGGTGATTGTGCGCCAATGGTGAGGGGAAATCAAACCTGCTGGAGGCCATCGAGCTGCTGGCGGCCGCGCTCCGTCGCACCGGCAGCGGACAGGTTCTGATCCGCCACGTGACCCGGCCGCCCTATCCGGCCAGCTGTGGCGACGATCAGGCTGACTAGCTGCGGCGAAGGAGGACGGCGGCGCGCGCAATGGCAAGACCCTGGAGCGCACACACGACCTGACGGCCGCGCGGGTGTTGGTGTTCAGTGCCTGGATCTGGACCTGGCCGCGCGAGGCCGGCCCTGCGCCGCCCAGTGGCTGGATCGGGTATGTGTGCCGCTTGGGCCCGTCTACAAGCGAGTTGCTGCGCGCTACGGGGCGGCTGCTGCGTCAGCGCCCAGGCTCTGCGCCGCTGGCATGCCCCTGGGAGGCAAGCGGGCCTGCTCGACGCCTTCGACAACAAATGGCGCCTGGTGGGCACACGCTGCACGCCGCCGGCCGCCGACGCCCTCGCCGCTGCAAGCCGTGGCGCCGCCTGCAGGAGCGCTCTGGCGGCGGGAGCGTGGAGCTGGGCTATCAGGCCGTAGTCGCCTGGAGGGGAGGAGGAGGAGGGGCCTGGCCGACGCCCTGGCTGAGCAGCTGAGGCAGCAACGCAGCGAGGACTGCGCCTAGGCCAGGGCTGTGGGCGCATCGCGATGAGTGGCCTTGCTGCTGCGGCGGGCAATCGGCCCTCGCTACGGACTCGGCCGGCCAGCAACGCGCCTCGTGCTGGCCCTCAAGCTGCGAACTGGAGCTGGTACGCCAGCCTGGGGAGGGCCCCCCTGCTGCTGCTCGATGACGTGCTGGCCGAGATTGAATCGCAGCGCCAGCACTGTGCTGGAGGCCGTGGGGGAGGCCATTCAACAGTGCCTGATCAGCGCCACCCACGTCGGCCTTCAATGCCAGCGGGTCGGCGCAGTCGCAGCGCATCGGATCACGAGGAATAGTCACAGTTGCAAGAGGACAGGATGGTGGGGTTGGTTGATCAGATTCAGACCCAGAGCCTGCCCTGCTTCACCCCAACCGGTATGGGTGGGAGCCCAAAGCAACGAGAGCTTAAGCCGCCACTCCCAGTGCCACCGAGGATGGTGGGAAACACGCCATTCTCTCGAGCTCTACGACTGCGATTAAAGCAAGCTCGACGACGAGTTTTCCAGAAAGCGCCATCGACAACGGGCCCCGAAAAAAAAAAAAGGGGCGGAAAAAAAAAAAAAAAAACGGGGGGCTGCGCCACCCTTCTGAATTGATCACCACCGCTTTGAAACGCAGGAGTGGGACCGGGCTGCCCTATTGGCTGAATCCACACCCCAGCCACACCTGGCCGGAATCGGGCTATGCGGCGGGGATGTGTTCACCTCGGGCGATCACACATGCCGAGCGGCCTGTCAGGTCTCTGCCAGGAAACTCACGGCCATCACCAAATCAAGAGCTCCGCGGGAAACCCCGGCGGCCCTGGGCAGCGGCTTCCGCCTGCGATCGTGCTGGCAGCCTGCGAACCGTGCTCACACTGACGACAAGCGGCGGGGATGGTTCAGCAGCCGTTCCCGGGATCTCTGTGGCTGCGCGGGTTGGGGGTTGGTTTTCGGACGTCGATTCAACGTGGCCGTCACCAACCCTCAAGATCCAGGCTCACGGCCGTAAAACCAAGCTTGCGGAAAAGCGTGAACAAAGCTCTTCGCCAGCGCGCATACTTCACCGAGCAGCGAGCTGACGACGGCACTTCAACGCGGCGGTTTCGCCCTGGCTTCGCACCGCATCTCGCGGCAGGCCCTGCTGGCGCAACCAATCTTCGGCCGCTGGAGACCGCAGAGAGGCCGCGAGGCACTGATCCGCTCTCCAAGGGAAACCGGGGAAGCCAGGCAGGTTGGCCGGTTTGTCCCACCAGGGGGAAAGCCAGGGCCCGGAATCTGGCGCAACCGCCGCCTTGCGATACCCCAGTTCGACGACGGTAACCAACGCCACGCTCCCTGGCCGCGCGGATTCCTGCCGTTGGTCACGAGATCATCGGATTCACCCCATCGACCACCCGGTCCGCCGGCGGCACGCACCGGCGAGCAGACCGTGCCAACTCACGCTTGCAGGGCGTAGCAACGCTCGCTGGGGTTGGCAACGTAAGCCGGGTCATCGAGTTCCGCCGTTGGCGACCTCCTGATGCCGCAGGCCCATCCAGGCAGGCCTGGGCGCGGGCCTCCGCAAACAGTGGGTTAGCCAGGGCCGGCGGAACACCGGTGACGGCCAGGGCCCTATCGGCCAGTTGCTCGGCGGCGATGGCTGCCACCAGGGCGCTGCGACCCCGGCCGGAATAGGGCCACACGACCAGAAACCAATCGGGCCGGACATCCCGGCAGTCCCTGGAGGTGCGCCAGAGCTCCCGCCAGGATTCAACGAGAGGATGCTGATGCTGTCCTTTTGATGCATGGCCCCAGCACAGCTTCGTAGAATTCCAACGGTTAGAAGCTGTGAGACAGCGACTTCAAGGGTCCGGGCCAAGGCATTGGGCATCCGCACAGGCGCGACAGCAACGACGTCTTCACGCGTCAGGTTTGCACCTCTATGCCGGAGAAGGCAAAGGAAGAGTCAGGCGGCCCTCGGGTGGTGCTTGCGGCACCATCCGGTCTAGGGGATCTGCGAGCAGAGCGACGCCGCTGTTGCTGCTCCGCTTCTTGAAGGGCCCGCCGCGCTTACGACGAAGACGCCGCGATCCGAAGCGCTGCACAGGGATTCCCCACCCTGATTGATCAGGTGCGCACCGGCCGTGGTGATTCTTTCACCGCCAACGGAGGCCAACCCTTCGACAAACAGGAAAGCGCCAGCGGGGCTGGGACATCGCCAAGGGAGCCATTGCCAGCGCCCTGTATTCCAGCTGGTGGTTCTCGATAACTCAACCCCGTTCTCGACCTCGGCCTGCCTCGACCGACCGCGACGTGGTGAACACCCTGGCCGCAGGACCGCCGGCCATTGCGAAGGATCGTGACAGGCCGTTGGTGCCCGCCCAACAACTGATCCAGCAGGCTGATCTGCATCGCGAAATGGCGGGCTCACAACCATCCCCAGGCGCGGAATTCAGGCCTCTTCGGGAATCGAGATTACACAGGGGACGGCAAGGCAAATCCACCACGCTCTGAGCAAGGGCACTTCCAGGACGATCAGGTCGGCGCATTACAAGCCAGGACCAGAGCCATCGGGTCCTGATCCTGCAGTGGCTAAAAGGGGGAAGCGGGCGCTACACGAGGATGGCGGCCATTTGCCGCCCTGCGCGAGAGTGTCCCCCATTGGTGGATCACCTGCGCTCCAGGCCGCGATGCGATCGTTCTGGCGCGGCCAGCAGCAAACAATCGACCTATGTCGAAGCAAGAGCGCGCCTGGGGAAAATCGCCCGGACGGCCATCGCCAGCGGTCTGTATAAAACAAGTCATCCTCGATGAGCTCAATCCCCTTGTGGAATCTCGAGCTGACTTGCCGGGGAAGCGACATAGCAGACCCTGTGCGCAAACCAGCAGGAAACCGAGGTGATCATCACCGAGGTCGTTGGCACAGAATGCTCCGGCCTACTTGTGGATCTGAGCCAGCATCCACTCGGAGGATGGTCTGCCACAAAGCACTACGCCGAGGAGGAGTGGAACTCAAACGGGGAGTCGACTACTAAAGTTCACGCCCCGTGGAGCCCCAGCCTGCAAAAGCTGGCTTCAGTACAAGCGCCACAGCCTTCATCAAACCTCCCGGCTTCAGCATTGATCCCGCCTGCCACGTTGACCCCTTCGATGCCATGACGCTGAAGGGCGATCAAGGGCCTTGGCTGAGCGGCCTCCAACGGCAGTGCATGTTAAAGCGCTTGCCTGCGGCGAGTGGCGCAGCATCCTCCACCGCCTCACCGCCTCTCGATCGCGACTCGAGGTGGGATCAGACGCCACGGGCATCACCGCAATCTCGGCTCCGGCTGGGTTGCGCACATCCAACCAGCCAGCAGAATCGGCGGGCTGGCATCCAGCAAGGCCTTGAGGTCGGTGCTCGACAGGAAATCGTGTCCATTGCCCCCAGCCTCCTCCATGCCGGGCTCGCTGCCCCACACCACAGAATCCTGATAGTTCGACCAGGCGGATCGACAACCGGCCGATCCGGAACATCGGCCTCAACTTCACATTCGCGGAAGGGCCATCTCAGGGCATGCAAAGAGCAGCAAACGACCACTTCAAAGTTTGGTCGGTGCCGATGGCCGTGATGAGGCTTTTCACCGTTTTCCGTCGCACTGGGATTCATGCCGATGATTGCCGGGCAGAAACCCCCACCACCCCGCTTCGGCGCAGGAGGGCACCATGCCCGGGCGGCGTCGGCGTTGGGGAAAAACAGGGTCGCAGGTAGATTTGGGCCCTTCTTGTAGTGAACACCGTGGCCTGACCTCGAGCGAAAGATTACGAGCCATAGACATTCGGCCTTGGCCAGCAGCCACGCAGGCGTCGTTGACCAAGGACCGCGGAGGCTGGGAATATTGACGGTGCCGTCGCAGCGATTCTAGGCGACACTGCCCGTCGTCTGCTCATATGGATCTCCAGGGCGTTGTCTCAGGGTTCCTGGTGGCAGGGCGGTTTCGTAGAAGACCACCTCGGACAGGGGGGTTGATCTCAGCGATGCGTGCTTGGAGCGATCGATCTTTGCGTGTTGGGCCCACCAGCTGGTGCCGTGAACACCTGGCGTTGCAGGTTGCTGGTGTCGACCACATCCGAAATCGACGAGCCGAGCCCGCCCGACGCCCGGCCGCCGCCAGATACAGCAGCAGCGGTAGAAGCACCAGCCCACCGGTGCGACACAGAGAACCGAGGCAGCCTGCAACGCTTCGGCCTCCATGCCACTTCCGGAGGATTCAGATGTCGGAGAAGCCGCGCCACTCATCGGGGCAGAGCTTGAACGCCGCTGGTATCGGGAGAAGCATGGGCAGAGGGCGGGCCATGGGCAGACCGGCCTGTGCGTGCATACTGTCCCTATTCTCCCAAATCTTCGATCCCCCAGTTTGAAAGGGGTGGGGCCTCAGCAGCCCTGAAGGTGGCTCGGGCAGCTCACTCAGCACCGGGCCCGAGATCGTCGTTGGCCGTGACTGCTGTCCTCTGCCTTCGCCCGGGCGGGGCCTGCACCAGGCCGGAGGCGCATCAATCATCAAGCGCCGGCGGGAAAGCCAGGGACCGGTCGAAGATAGGAAGGCAACGCCTCTCCAAGCGGATGGGAGTGGGCCGTCCGATCAAGCTGCCAGCCGTGCCGGGAGTCCCCACTTTCTGTGACAGCCTGCTCTCGGGATCAACCGCAAAGCGTCTGGGCGCTCGAAGCAGCGCTCCCAGACATTCAGGCCAAGGGCCAGAACCGCCTGTCGATCCGCAACGGCCGGGCGGCAGGCAGTCCTCACCAGCAGGCAGGCAGGTTCCCGCAGCAGGCGCAAACTATTCAGTGGGGCTCTGGGCACCAGAACGCTTCGAGCTCGGTCACGCCGCAATCGCGACCAATGTGCACCAGCTCTGGCCAGGGCTGTCCATGCCGATACGTTATGGGGTTTGAATCCCAATTCCACTGCCCCTGATTGATGAGCGAAGCAGCACGCGGAACAGGAGCAACGGCCCAACGGAACGGACCGATGACCGAATCATCACCGGACGCTGCGCAGGAAAACGTCACCCCCCCTCTCCACGAAGCGCGTACAGCGAAATCCTGGCAAGGTCAACGAAACCGCTTGACCAAGGTCGACGGGGAGCCAGGCCGCGGGGGGCAAGGCCGTCGGTAATTGCTGGCGGTGATCATCGCCCAGGTCGCTGATCAAGGCGTGTGCTCGACACCATCTATCTGTTTCCATGGTGCCTGGTTTGCCTGGAGGCTGCTCGGCTTGGTGCGGTGTACGGCCAGTGCGAGCTGGCCACAACTTGACACCAGCGAGGAAAACGCTCCGCCGGTGTCAGCAAGACTTCAGACCCTGCTCAGGAATATCGGGCTGATCGCCAGCTAGACCGCCAAGCGATGGCTTGCAGGCGGCCAACCTTCACCCTTTTCCCCTTCCCAAGGTCAGTCGGCGGAGGTGTCCGGCGCGGGCGGCGGATCAGTTGTTCAGCTTCCAGACCCGTGCGTCGCCTGGTGCCAGGTAGCCACCGCCAAAGAGGTTGGCGAAATTTCCGTGGTCTGAGCAGGTGATACAGGTTGTAGAAGAGTTGCGCGTTGCCAGTGGCCGAGGGGCGAGGGCATATCGGCTTCATAGCCGTTGAAGAAGGGGCTCGGGGAAAAACCCTCGAACAGGCGCGCCATCGCACAGATCCACCTCCCGATCACCGCGATACACCCCGGATCGAAGACAAGCGCCCAGGCGAAGCTCCCGGGCCGAGCCCACTCGACTCCCTTCGAGGCCAACAAGCGGAAGCATGCCGCCCCAGAGGTCCGCCGTTTGAACCAGGCTCGGCAGGGCGCACATTGGCCGGCTGAGCCAAGCCGGCATTCGCATGAGCAGGTTCTCGATCGGCTGCTGCAGCCGTTCCTGCCAAGGGCCGCCACTGGCCGCCGCGCCATCGAACTGGGCGGAGGCCGGCGTCGGTGAAAACCAGCCCCAGTCAGGCGACCAGCCGTTTGATTCGCAGGCCGGAGCCGACTGTATTGATCGTGTTCCCAGCGAAGGCACCGGCTTCAGCAGCTGCTGCGCCGGTGGTGCAAACCGCGCCAGGCAGTCTTCCAAAACGGTCAACCGTTGCCATTCGCCGGAGACCTCAGATCGAGCCACTCGATTGCCAGCAAGGGGGCCGCTCCCCCTCCAGGCCCGCAAGAACAGCGGGCCGGGATGCCGCAGCTCCGGCACTTCCGCCCCAGCGGCCAAAGGCCCTGAGCCCCCTCGGCTTCGCCTCAAAGCCGGCAACATCGCCCGCGCTGTGTTTTGAAAACCAAGCGGCGTGCCATCGCCCAGCTCCAGACTCCAGGCCCGCATGATTGCAACCGCCCGCCAACCGGCTGGCAGACGAACCAGACTGGTTCCAGCTGACGCTCCAACCAGCTCGCCATGGTTCCACCCATCGGAGGGCCCTCATCCGGCTGCCAGCATGCCGGCCTCGTTGACGCAGGGACACGCCGTTGGCCCAAGCCGATTACCTCCGCAGGCCACTTGCGCGATGTGGCGTGGTCGGCGGCTGGCATCGCCGGGCCTCACGGCAGCGCCTGCTGCGCGCGCCAAGGGCTGAGCTGGAGCTGCTGGGAGGGCCCCTACCGCAGGAGCGGCGGCGCGCCGGGCACTTCCGGCGGGGGCCTACACTTTGATGGTGGGGGCGCACCATGGGTGGCTGGGCTGGAGCCGGGCCGGCATTTTCATAGCCGCTGTTTCCGGGCATCTGGGTTGGCCCGGCGCCGGCCGCCACCACCCCTCGATCCCGGCTCTGCCGTGGTGGGATCTGGGCGGATGGCGAGCCGCCGATCAGGCTCTGGCGCGATCCTGGCGGCGTATGGCAATGCAGGGAGCGGCGAGCAACACTTTTCCCGCAGTGACCGTTCTGGAACTCTGCGACTGGGTGCATTCAAGGCCAGCTGGGGAATTGCCGGCCGCGCGATGCCGGTGGCGGCCGCCCCGCAACCTCTGGGCTGGCATCTGATCGGGTCGCTGCGGGCCAGGCAATCTGGCCAGCGTCCTGCTGTGTGGGAGCGGAGCGTGGCGATCTGCTGGCAGCTGAGGGGCCTGCGGCGGGACAAACCGCGGCTCGCGCCGCTTCTTGATCTGCAGCTGCGCTTCTATCCAGGGAACGGGCTGACTCGCACCGCTGCCCTCTACGGCGCCACGGTGAGCTGGCATGGCCAGGAGCCCCAGGGTCTGTGGACCTAGAGGGCTCGATGCGAGCCCTGAGCGGCGGCCCTGGGAGCAGGGGTCACTTGCTGCGGGCTGGCAGTCTGCGCTCCGTCACCGCTGGTCAGCCGGCTGCGGGCCAGAGCAGTTCCGGCTGGGGAACATTCCAGGGCCAGGGTTCCGGCGAGCCGGGCCGTTCCAACGGGTTGCCGCGATCTGATCTGCACGGCACCCCGCAGGCCCTGCCGGCGTTGCTTGGGGGAGCACCTGCCGGCGGGAGTACCAGGCGACGGCTGCAGGGTCAGCGATCGCCAAGCGGCGCCCTGTTCTCTTACGCGCGTCGACCCGCAGCGCCCCTTCCGATGCAGGGCTGTCCCGCCACCTCCAGTTGGGACGGCACCGAGCCGGGGCTCAATTGTTTGTGTCCATCAGCCGGCGAGGGGGATGGCGCGCGCGCCGGCGGGGGAGGCCACCTGTAGATTGCCAGTGTGTTCACCACGGCCCGCGGCCCTGGTTCCGATGGTGACGAGCCCCACCTCATCAGCCCGGCAACAGGAAGGCGCTGCGCAGAAGATCCAGGCGGGCTGGGCCACTCCTCGGGCTGCGGCCCGGAGCAACCTTACCGCCACAGCGAGCTGGCCACGCCGCGGGGCTTGCCCACGGACAGGAGGCCTTTGGCTTCGTCGGCGGGCCTCGGCCAGCGCCCGTCCCGCTTCGGCCCTTCGGCCTGGCCAGCCGTACCCCCGCTGCCGGGCTTCTGGCTTTGTGCGGCGACGGCATCACACCCGGGCGAGGCACCGCAGGCTGTGAGCCTCTCGGCGCTGATTATGGTCTGCCGGCAAAACTGCTGGCCGGGCGGGCCTCAACCTGCGCTGGCCTGATCAGCAGCTGGGGCCTGAGACCCCGCATCGCCATTCAAGGCTTGAGGAAAGGAGGGCCGCAACTGCTGAACAGGCCGCCAGGTGGCTCAAGCTCCGCCCAGCGCTGTTGAGCCACCAGCCCTCCAGCTGCTCAAGGCAGCCCCGGTAATCGCCTTCAGCGCGTCCAGCAGCGCCTCCCGGTTGGCAGCGCGGGCCAGCAGCGTGCCAGCTCCGGGTTTGCCACGCCCACCCGGGTGGTGTCAGCAAAGCCGCTGGGGGCCAGGGCCGCAACCAGGGCCGGCACACCCCCGGCAGACAAGCGGCAGCCGATCCCCGCTGCGCAGCCCTGCGCAACAGCGGCCGCACTGACCAACACCGGCAGGATGGGAGATCAGCGGCCACGGAGCCTCGTCGTGGGCGGCGGCGGCCGCACTCCAGCGCACTGGCCGCCAAGCAGCGTGGCAGCTCACGGCACCACCGCCGGGCTTCAGGGTCGGTGTCGGCCAACGGGTGGCCACCAGGGGCGGCCGCGAACAGATTCCCGCTGCCGGCTCCACCCCGCCGCCGCTGTGCCGGCCATACGGAGGGCTGGCCACGAAGCGCGGCACGCCTGCCATGCCAGGCCTGGAGCACCGGGCCTTTCACCGAACGGACATCGGTGATCACAGCACCATTCGCCAAAGCCGCGATTCAGCTCGGCGGCGGATCCAGCAGCCGATCGAGTTGGCAGAGCCGCACCACCAGGCCACAAGCGGCCAGCACCGGCCTGGAATCGGTGCCCACCTGGGCTTGCCAGGCCCGCCGTTTGGCTGGCCGCTCCCGCCGGCGTCCTGGCGATTGCACCCAGCCCCGCACCTTCCAGGCCAGCCGCCCGGAGATCCAGCCGCGATCGAGCCACCGTCAGCGCCAGTCCGACTAAGCCACCGGTTGTTCGCCCACAGGGTTGTCATCACCGGTACGGCCCGTCAGCCCAGCTTCCTACCGCTTTGGCGATGTTGGAAGCCCAAGCCACCATGCAGGCGTCAAGCAACTCCCTCGGCTGAAGGTGGAAGCGGCTGGCGCCCAATCACTCACGGCCTCTGCCCGCCGGTGGTGGCGCAGCCCTGCGCCGCAGCGATTCACACTTGATCCGGCTGGGCGCCGGGCAGTGACCCGATTGGACTGGTTGGGGACTGCTGTGCGCCTGGCGATGGCGAGGCTCCCTTGGCCCTGTGTGGTCAGCGAGCCGCTGCGCCGCGCCTGCTGCAGGTGAACTGCGCCCGGCTGCGTGCCGCGGGCTTGCCTTGCCCTGCTGGGAGGCGGAAGCGTGCCCCGGATCAAGCAGCCGACTTGGCTGTTGGCACACGGACCTGACGTGAGGCGTGGGCAGCGATGACCTGGGCCTCCGGCCAGCTGGTAGTCCCGGAGCGGAGCTTGGAGACCAGGTGCGCCAAGCCCTTGAATCGGCTGGAGAACGGCCACTGGGAGCAGCTGCGCCGTGCCTGCCCCGCGGCTGATGCCAGCGCTGCTCTCCCTGCATCAACGGCTTCAGCCGCCGGGC
>Ga0163217_1030706_pt1 | contig 14546 bp, 20 predicted proteins | sample SynspAceP_FD_185933 | JGI IMG/M metagenome (GOLD analysis project Ga0163217, IMG submission 185933) | Saline lake microbial communities from Ace Lake in Antarctica - Synechococcus sp. Ace-P (PacBio error correction) | ecosystem: Environmental > Aquatic > Non-marine Saline and Alkaline > Saline ... | reverse complement strand
AAGACACTGCCACAAAGCAGGGAGCTGGCGTTCTATGCAAATCTGTCCCAATCTGGCCGACCCCCGGCGTCTTCGCAGCCCCATCTTGCGCCACTGCGCAAAACCAAACTGGGTGGTTTATGCCAAACAACCCTTCGGCGACCCGAAAGCCGTGTTGGCCTATCTGAGCCGCTTTACACGCACCGCGAAAATCGCATCTCAAACCATCGCCTGATTTAGCGCCGCATGGCAACACCGTAGCCTTCCGGTGGAAAGACTATCGCATCAAGCGTGGGACCGGATGAAGGCCAGCATCTACCCACGTTCTGAGTTCATCCGGCGCTTCCTGATTCATGTCCTACCCTCCGGCTCCACCGTAATCCGCCACAACAGGCTGTCCTTTGCTAACCGGCATTCGTCCCAACAGGATCAAGATTGATCCAGGGAAAATGCTGATTTGGAGCCGGACGCTGATTCCTTAAAACCGATGACGATCAATGTGCCGACCACCCAACGAGCAGGATCAAGCATGCTCCTAAATGCGGGCGGGCGTGATATCGTCATCAGACATTCAAACGTGGCAAATCCCGCAATTCCGCGCACCGCCTTGGGAGGGGATGCTGCATGACAATTCCAAACAGCCCGCCGCTACAATGCCTATGGCGGCCGGAACCAATCACTACGGCCAGAACTTTTGAATCGAGGGCAACACAGGACAAGCTTGATAAAAACCATCGAAAGACCGGTGAAATCAGGCCATGGAAAACATCCGGGCCCACGCGTCTCAAGGACCCCACAGCATTCTGACGTTCGTCGCATCGAATGCAACCGGCTCCCCAAACGCTCAATCCCCAAAAGCACGCAAAGCCCGCGCTTTCCCCTTGTCGGATTTGTCGCCGCTGCAGCTCACGCTTGACAGCAGCCACAAACCTTAGACGAAAAGCGCCATTTCGCTGCGGTTGCTTTACCGATGCTACTTTACTAGCTGAGGCCTGAACACGAAACGACTAATTAGCGGATGTCTCGCCTAGCAAGCGAAGCCGGACTGAGTGTGACCGGATGTGATTCCGAGAAAAGATGCTATCAAATAATGACGAAAAGTCCTTCGTGACGCGGAAAGTTTCACGAAACCACGCAAGGCGGTCTGCGCCGCCAAGTGCGGCAAGGCACCACTCCCGATCCAGCTTACGGCGCCAGTTCTTGCTGCAAAATTCCGTTTTGCCCATTCACGAAATGGCTCCGATGCTAACATGAAGCTCAGTCAAAAGCGCGGCTGTCGCATTTGCCGCAACCAAATGCATCCGCATTCACGGTCATATTGAAACAAGCCGAGGCCACCGTTTTCTGGTCTCGCGACCGTTTGGTGCGAACCACGCATGGACCAGCGTGGAAGCCGACGCAAACGCTGCGGCCTTCGGTATCAGGTGATCTGGCTGGTGGGCGCGTCCATCAGAATAATTGTGCTTCCAAAAGGTCGTGGCTCGTCCTGCGTCGCCAATGCGACGCCCCTTTTCGACATATTCAAAACACTCCATGCTGCCGCGAACTGACGCGAGAGTGTCTTTCCAAAAGCGTTGCGGGGACATGTCAGAAAAGTAAGAAGATCCAAATCCGCGAATTCCTTATATCAAACGATAATGCTAGCTTTGCGGCGCGCTCGGTACGACGCGTGCCTATGGTAAGAAGAAACAACCAATGAAAGATGACGATACCAACTAAGCCGCAACAGCGGCAAGTGCACCCTTCGGTCTAGCACCAACGGGAACCCCACCAAGATTGATTGGAAGGATTACTAAATGTTAATGCAAATTTCAGGAAATACTCGAGGGTTAAGCATGCGAATTGTTTTAAGATAAGTTTTGGTTATGGTAGGTAGTTAACTGGGGCGTTATCATAACCTGCGCTTCGGTTTGTTTTCCACCACATTCCGGGGCAATACCCACAGTGGTCCGCTACCTGGTCACCATCCCGGACGTTAGTACGGCGGTTTCTTGAACAGCTCTGGTTTGAGTTTGTGCCAGTCCTTCATCGCCTGCAAGGGGTGTTTTGCTGCCCAAGGCGGACTGCGGAAGCTGCTGGTTGATAGAGCCAGACGTAGCGATGCAGCGTAAGCTTCCAGCATTTCCCGGATCGAAAGGGGTGGCTTTGTAACACCCACCTCGTCCTCGATGCGGACCGTTTAAACCGCTCCACCATTACCGTTGGTCTGAGGTGATCTGGCGTGTTAGGCGGTGCTCGATGTCCAGCGGCTCAGTGCAGAGGGCCTGTCGAAACTCGTGTTTCCCGTCTGCGCCCGTTTTGCGCAGCCCGAAGAGACGGTCGGTGAACTCTTTACGTTGTCTGTAAAGAATGTGCGATCCGCATTGGCAGGCGCGCTCCAGTTCCCTCAGAAAGCGACGCGCGTTCGCCGCAGTCTTGTTGTTGTAGGATGCGGATGAAAACCCAGCGGGTGGCGCGGTCGAGGCGACAAAACAGATAGACGCGCGGAGGTTCATCCTTCATTTTCGGTAGATATTTCACGTTCCCGATGTGGATTTGTATCCGGCTCATAGCTTTAGAAGCCCGCTATGTTTAGGGGCGACGTCCTTTGACCTTTTAGACGCGCAGGTGCCGACCCCGTTGCCTTGCGCAGGCGCGATCCAGCCGGAGCGCGCAGACATCCGGATTCAGAAACTCCCGAACCACCGGCCAGCAGAATCAATCAGTTGAAACAAGCATGTCTTTGCGCAACGCGACGGCGACAGCTTCCTGTGCTGAGGTCAGTGTCGTCGCAAAACCGATGCGCTGTATGGCTGCGGGAGCACGCTATCGGCGGTGCCGCCACTTATAGATCGTCTGCTCCGTCGTGCCGAACGTTTCGGGCCAGCACCGACGCAGCGCTCGTCACTCGCCTGAATAGCGGCCCTTACTTGTCGGTTGCGGTCGTCGCTTGCTTGGTGAAGATGGATCCAGCAATGCAGCACCCCGTTTCTGGAATGTCCTCAGAACCGATCTTGCCATGAAAAATGCAGATCGCCGAGCGGTTTCAATGTGATCATCGGGAATGAAACAGCTACCGTTGTAGACGATTTGCGTCGCTTCCACAAATTTGAAATCAAAACGCACGTGCGTCTGCATGCAGAAACATACGGCGGACCCATCAAACCCGGTGATTCATGATTCATGTGGTCCGGGCGGAGATTACAGATCACAACTAGGCGCGAAATCGCTGGCGGATACCAATTTTGTCGTGTTTAACGACCAAAGAGCGCGCGGGACTGTCGAAAGAGTTCCGGCGGAAGAGCTACCGTCCCCATGTAATGCAGAAGCTTGACGCAGGTGATCGAAAAAAATACTCTCCGGCGAATCGTCCCGTAACCCTTGTGGGGGCATTCGTGGGCCGCAATGCTTGCGGGACGGTCCTTATTTTGGAAGGAAGCTCCGGAAAGGTTGCCCGCCAATTTTATTGGAAACCGGCTTTTCAATGGCGAAGAGGCTCAGGATTGAGATGGCAGAGCCAAAAACACATATATGTCCGACTGGGATTTTTATATGAAGGGCACTATCCATCGCCCCCCTTTTTTTTTCAGTCGCCTGCATTGTGTCCGGCCCCGACTCTAGCGCCGGTCAAGACTATATGATGAGCGAAAATTATTCACGAATTCGCCAATCATCCGGAAAACCGTATCATTGTCCCGGCGAAGAATTCGATGCGGCGACGTGGCGATTTGGCTGCAACGGCCAGCCGAAACGGCAGGCAAAAACCGATGCGGCCGAAAATTTTGAACTCCATTGCCAAGGTGCCGTAGTAAGTTATCCCGGACCTGTTCTGTTGCTCGCCAGTGCGTGTAAACGACTGGATTGGCGAGGATGCGCAACGTGTTCACCTAAGCTTTTTTCAACAAGGAAGGCTTTATGATTGTACCAAACTCAGGTCACGATATGATTTGGGATAATCGGTCGAAACAATTTGCCCTCTGATCCGTGCATTTTCTCGGCAAATAGACCAGAACAGCGGCTGTCCTGTGGGAACAGCCCCGTTCTTGGCAGAGGTTTAACCCCAAGCGTCGTTGGCCCATGTTGCAGCATCGGTCACGTTGGGCCTTCTGAACCTGCCGTTTATCGCTCCCGCACTTAAATTCAACGCACCAACCTCACCCCGCCCGCTTCATTTCCCCAATTACCCGCGCCCTCCCGCGTTGGATTGGTTATCGAACAGGCTGGCGAGTTGGTATCGGTCCATCGCCCCTGCCAGTTGCTCCACAATCCGTAATGGTCACGGCGCGGTCGTAGTAGCGCGTCAACCCGTCATGGGCCGATCCCGATGGGCCCGACCACTCGACCGCCCGGCGCTTTTCGACCATGGCGATCACGTCGCGCAGGCTGCTTTTCCAAGTAGTTCGCGGGGTTGACCGACAAGGTGCTGTCATCACGGGCGGCCATAAACGGAGATGACCATTTCAAGACCTTGCGGGCCTCGGGCCCGGGCGGAAAGGCGGCGGTGCGGCCCATTCCAGCCGCCTCGCCGTCGATGTTTTTCCTTCAACAGGCCCCTCTTTCATCATAAGGGCCCAAGATTGTTGCGGCACCCCGCGCCGCCCACCACGGGGCAATCGGCCCCCTTGTAGAAATTGTGGCGCAGATCGTTCAGCCGTCCGGGCTGTTGGACGCCCGGCTTTCAACCATTTCCTCGCGGCATTGGCCCGCCCTCAAGCGCGCGTGGTGGAAAGCCAGGATTTCGAACCTTCACCTGACAGCGCTTCAAAGCGTGCGGGCCCATTCCACAATCGGCACAGATCGCTGCAATCCGAGATCGGTCCGCCCGCGCATCGACCCGGAATTGTCCAGCAGCAGCGTCACCACAGTTATCGCGGGGAATTTCGTGTCTGGTTTCGACCTTGAATGACAGCGGGCGTGGTGGGTTGCCACCGCCGCGCCGAGGCGTCCGGCATCAAGGATGCCTCCTCCTGATCAAAAGACCACGAGCGTTTTGTTGCGCCTGCAAGCGCCGTTTGCAGCTTGTTGCAAGCCGCGATTACGGCCCCTTTGAGCGGATCGAGTTGTTTGTCGAGAATAGGCGCGCAGGCGTTTTCCAGCTCGGCGGCCTCGGCCAGATCTTCGGCCTTAACTCTTCGTCCATGGCGTGTTCCAGACCTGTAAGATTGGGTCTTGCGGCCGAATGGGGGGCAGGGCGGCGGCTCAAGCGGGGCCTCGCCCTCGGGCATATCTTGCCTCCTTCGCCGTCCTCCATTTCATCGGAGGTCCTCGGGCTTCAGCTCGGCTTGGCGCCTCGGACTGCTCGTGTCGCTGTTCATCGGGGGCCTCGTCCTGGTCGTCGCCCGCGTCCTGGTTTGGTCTCGTTCTGCGTCGTCTGCTGAGGTTGTGTTCTCCTCTTGCTGGCTTTCATCCTCGGACTGGTCTTCCCATGTCGTCGGGTCATCGCCCAAGCTGATCGCCATAGCCCAGTCGTCGCATGAGCTGGCGCGCGGAGCTTTGGCCAAATGTCCGGCTGAATCGGCGAGTTGCGCCTCCAGACCGCGCACGTGTCAAAGGCCTTGGCCCTTCAATATGCTCGCGCCACAGATCAGCACGTTTTGCGCGCCATGTGGCAAACTCGCGGCCCCGTGGCCCAGGCGCGCGCACGAGGTAGCCTGGGCCACGGCCAATGGCGCGTCGGCGCGTTTGTCGATTCTGGCCGTTAGCCCTTTGCGCATGGGCCTCCGACCCGATCTTGGCGTCGATATTGCCAGCGGTCGGGCATGGTGCGGCGCGCCCACCGGCTTCGCAGCGCCGGTTTCCATCGCCTCATACACATCGCGGGCCATTCTGACCTTGGTGGCTCATTAGCGCGGAATGGGTGCGCGTTGTGATATTTGCGGCGCAGCGCGTAGGCGTCGGGCGGTGCCGCGCGCCAGCAGCACTTTCTTCGCGCGTCACCGGCCGTTGAACACCTGCGGCAAGCGCGATGCCCTCCGGCCCGTTTCCATTCCGGGCGGAATCGACGAATAGGTGAGCCCACTTCGGGATCATCGGCGAGCACGCGCGTCGCCCTACAGGCCAGCGGCCTTTTGAGGGTTCCGAGGGGTTTCGGGGCCTTTTGGTGCTCATGTCGCGCTCTCCATTAAACCAATCCTGGGGCGCGTCGTTTTGCCGGCCGGCATTAAAAAGCAACGCCACCCGTTCGCCGTTCTTTTTGAGAACATAGGCCCCGAGGTCAGCGCGGCGGAGGGCTGTTGCGGCACCGGGCTCGGTTCACAAGGCGCGCCGGACGTCCCAGAGGCGGCGCTGGGCCTCGTATACGTCTGCAAAAATTTTTCCCGGGGGGGGCTGACCAAGGAACGCGCCGGTGCTGATATGGGCTTTGGCGATTGCGTAGGGCAGGTTACCGAGGCGCGGGCCCCCCCAAACTGCCTGCCGCAAACACCGGGGCCCTGGGCTTTGACGTCACAATATTCAGGGCCAACCTGCATCGACAGGCTCAGATGTTGGTCTCAAAATGTCTCCACCGCGACGACTTTGGTATGGCCTTCGCACACGGCGGTGATCCCGCCCCGATCAGACCGCCACCACCACGGAGACAAGGCAAGCGATCTGTCCAGCTTCGGGCAAATATTGCTCTTCAGCATTCTCCAGCCGCCGTGGATGCCTGGGGCACCGGCCAGCGTTGGCGCTGTGTCATAGGGGTGCACGGACCATGCCGCCGGTCTGCGGCCGCGTTAGTCTGATAGCTGGGCATGACCTCGCCGACCGAGCCTGTTCGGCCACATCACCTCGGGCCCCGTAGTCGCGCAACGCTGAGCTTGTACCTCTTTGGCGATGACTCGGCACGAAGATACGGATTTATGGCCCAAGCTTTGTTCGCGGGCATAGGCCACGCCTGCGCCGTGATTGCCGCCTTGAAGCTGCGACGATACCCGCCTCGGGCACATCGCGTGACAGCTGTTGTGAAGCGCGCCGCGCAGCTTAAAAAACTTGCCCGGTGATCTGGGTGTGTTCCAGCTTGAAGGCGACGGGAACGGCAGGCCAAGCGCTCGCCAGCTTCCAGCGTCAGAACAGTGCGTGGCGTTCCGTATATGGGCGCGATGCGCGCATGGGCTTCGCGGATGTCGTCGCGCGGTGGGAATGCGTTTCGGTCATGCGGCCAACCTTCCGACAGGGGGATTTCATTGCGGCCAGTTGGCTAGGCAGATCGACATGCACGTTCAGCGCGTCGATGAGTTGTAGCCGGGGTGCTGTGCCCGTGGAAAGCGAGCCTAGATCGGTGCCTGCCAGCACGATGGCATTCCGCGCCTTGATCTTCGATCCTGCGCTTGCCCGCTATTGAAAGAACCAGCGCGCGCGCGGCGTCCGTTGCAGGCCCGGGACACGGCCATGTCTGAGTATGTTTGACCGACGTCTTCCAGGCCCGTCCAGCGGGCGACCGCGTCGGTCCATCACGAGCTGCCGTTAGAGTATTCGGAGCGCATCACCCCAAACCGTGCCCCAGAAGCCGATTTTGCCGAGGCCTTGGGACGCGAAGAACGCGTCGAGGGGGGCAATCGCGCCTGCCGTCTTGCTCAAGCAAAAATTGCCCCAACGATGGAGGTGATTGCCGCACAGGTCCGCGGCCTGCCGCTTTCAACGATCTATTCAGGCGCGCATAGATCGCAGCCTGTGGCATCCAGATGCCGTCGCGGTTGTTGCGCCACCAAGTCAGGGCCGCCTCGGCTGGCACGACCGTCAGCTCAAGCCGCACGCCACGGGCTGCGCATCTGCGCCACAAGCGTTGGTAATACACGACAGGTTGCCGCCGGGCCGATTCCACCGATCAGGCCGATATGCATTTAGCCTAAGCTGGCGCTGACGGCGGCTTTCTGGCAGTGTCCTCGTCAAAGCAACGCTGGTAGAACTCGGCCACGTTTGGCGCTCCAGCTCGTCGCATTTATTCAGGAGGTCAGGCGGAACGCGTAGCCGATATTGCGGAAGATTCTGCGGCGTTTCGTGGGGCCCATGCGATCACGGTGCGGGCGACATCACCGTGGGGACAGATTCGCCCGACATGAAAACGCGCCGGCGCGTTCAGGTCCGCAACCGCCCACCATCTGAGCCGACCCGTTGACGGCGGGCCTTTTCGGTGTTGTAGTTGGGGTTTTGGCCAGCACGAATATTCGGTCTCGGCATCATGGGACAGGTAGTCAGCCGTCGCCACCAGCTGACCAGCGGTCCATCTGACCTGGTTAATCGCTGGGCTGCCATGATACAGGACCCGTTGTGTCGCCAAGGCCAACCGTGTTGGGCGGTTTCGGCAAAGATTGCGGAATATAGGGTGCGGCTCGATCACCTTCATTCTGGTCCAGCAGCGTCAGCTTGCCGTCGGTCTCCAGCACCCGCTGGATGACGAACATCACCATCGGCGCGGGCCCGCGGTCGTATTCATCAAACCACATCCGGTTGGTTGCGCGGCCCCAAGGCAGGATGCCCTCTTGGGAACTCCGGTGACCTTGCCACCGCCCTCTTTTCAGCTTGATCGCGTCCTTGCCGATCAGTCGATCGCGACGATATGGCTGTCGGAGGGTTCACCCGCACCGCAGGCCAGTTGCAGCGCGCGCGTGCAATACTTGTTCGATATGGGTGGATTTGCCAGGCCGTGATAGCCTTGGATCATCAGGCGGCGGTTTCTCTCGAGCCTGCAAGGATCGCCAACGTTGCTGTCGGGATCAAACTTGTAGGGTCCGGACGAATTGTTGGCACGCGCTTTCACTGCTTTCGGCAAAAGCCATGCACGACCATGTCCGTGTCGATGCCAAAGGTGTCGCGGGACCGATATACTTCGGTGGTTTGGTCCAAATATTCCATTTGCTTTGCCCGTCCTCTTCTTGTCGCCTGTGCCCGTTCCGAGCTCTCGTCGGATGCAACATATTGCGCGAGGGGGCAAGGAAGGCCCAAAGGGATCGCGCAGGGCTTTATGTTTTTCGCGCGGCTTGGATGGCAGCGCCCGCCGCACCCCCGCTGGGCCCATGCCCAGATGGAAATTGTAGCCACCAAGCCAGCCGGTGACGTCCACGAACCTCGCCGATGAGTAAAGACCACTTTGATGGCGGCTTTCAGGTCTTGGCGTTAAAGCGCAATCTGTGTCGACCCGCCGACGGGTCACTTCCGGCCTTGCGGTATAGCCCTCGCTGCCCGTGGGCTCAAGGGTCAGTGGGTTAAAGCGCCCGCGCCAAGAGCGCCCAGCTTCTCGTCCGATTGATCCGCCAGATGCCGCTCAGACCTGCTGCTTGCGATCCGTTCGCTGGCCAGCCGCTTGGGCATATGGCGGCCAAGGCGGTGCCTACGTCTTTCGGCCCTGCCGGGAGCGTTCCGATCGCAACGCTCCACAGGTCTTCTCCGGGCATAAGGCAGACCTCGATCTCGTCGCCCTCAGTCCCAAGCTTGAGGCTTGCAGGATCGACGGCCAGACAGGCCGCGATGGTGTGAACAGGCAGGCCCTCCTCGAACGCCAGGTTGCCGTTGCATTGACAATGCGGGCAGGCAGGGACAGACCGGACGAGTTCAAAAAGCTGCCGTTGAAAGTGAGGGACGAGAGGGCTGGCGGCGTGTCCACGAAGCGGGTGCCAAACGAATTGTTGCGCGCGACGCGGTAGCCGAAATCCGAAGCCCCGATCTTCGGGATCGACTTGCCGCCACGTGGCAATACAAGCGCGTCGGTGGTGACGCGAGCGGCTTGCCCGCACGCGGTCAGGCGCAGGGTGAAGCGGCTGCCAGCATGGGCTGATTCTCGTCCACGCTGGGTTCAGCCAGACCGGACGGCCTGCGCGGCGCAACCTCGTCCAAGCAGCATGTCGAATGATCTGTTTGCGCGCGGTCATCGCAGAAACAACTGGCCCCAGTGTTTTCTCGTTGCCACCGCGATCGTTGTGCTGGGTCGCACGAGGGTCGATGAAATCCCACTGCGTATAGCGGCTGAGCGCTGGATTTAGGAAAGCGGGTTCTGGCCTGAGGAAGGCATGCGGGCCGGCTATGCATGTTGACATGAAATTTGCAGCCCCGCCCGCCCGAGATACGGATCTTTCTCAGGGCCGGCGTTTTGGCGTGATCGAGCACCACAGCCCCTTGGCCAGGCACTGGGGCCGCACAACATTCAGGCCTGCGGCCCCGCGCCGAGGATCAGGCAGGGCAGATGCAGCGGCGCGGTCATGCTGCGCCAGTCGCGCCAGCAGCAACTTCGGCCATGAAGCGCGTGGCCGCATCAGGTTGGATGGACGGTGCCGTAACGTCTTTTTGGGTCAGAAAGCTGTCATTTGCGGTGCGGAATCCGCGCGGGCCCTGTGCCCGCAGTTGCGATAAGGTTGCCAGCCCGATGCGGCCCAGCGTTCGGTCAACGTCGCGTTGCGAGGGCAGGTTCAGCGATCCCCCTCCCACCAGCCCGCGTCCACAAACCGCATCGCGGCGCGGCAGGCAAAGGTTTCAGCCCCTCGCGAGGGCCACTTGGTCAGGGCGATGCGCAGGTCTTCGGATTTGCGCAAAGGTTCACGGCCTGTTCGGGCGCAAGATTGAAGCCCAACTGGCGGTGCATTTCCAGCGGATCGCGGCGCTGAGGGCGCCCAAGGGCTAAGCGGATCCAAGGCCGGGGGGGCTCCATGAACAAGCTTCATGGCTGGATCAGCAGCCGCGTTGCAAGCCGATCAAGCAGGCGTGCGCGTGTTCGGGTAAAGCTGCCTCGCCCGCGCCGAGGGTTGTCGGCTTCCAGTTCAAAAGCGGCACCGGGTCCGGCGCGGCTGGGCAAGGCCGGGGGCAGACGATTGCCGCCGCCCCGCAAGGATCGGGATATTGCAACGACGCGATGTCGCCGGCGAAACTCAAGATAGGTGCGCAGCGAATGCCGACGAGCAGCGCATAGGCGGCCTTGGAAGCCCGGACCGCGCGCCCGATCACCGATCAGGGCTTGCCGAATGGTAGCCGTTGGATCATCCCGGCCCGCGCAATGGCTGGTTGACGAAGAGGTCAGGATCGCCTAGCGATATTCGGATCAGGCACAGATCAGGCAGCACGAGCCGGTTCAAAAAGCGCCGAATTGACCGTGACGGGCACAAGGAAGTAGCGCGCCAGATCGCCAAACCCGATGTCATTGCCGCCGATGGACAGGAAAGATCAAAGTCCGGGCGCGGAGCTGATCGGTCGGGCAATCGAGGATGCCGCTGCGCGGCTCCACCCGCGGCCGGTCTCGTTGCGTTTTTGGCGCGGTTGGAGACATCGAAAACGCATTCAAGCGGACGCAGGCAAGCCGCCCAACCCCGGCGGGCAAAAACCTCCAAGATCAGCCTCGGACGCGAGGGCCGGGGGAGAGGGGGCCGTAGTCGAGGCCAAGCGGTGCGCGCAAGCGCTGCTGGCAGCATTGATTGCGAATACCGGTTAAGGTCTTCGGTTGCGTCGCGGCGCGTTTTGCGGCACAAGTATTGGCCGTTGAAAATCCGGCCCCGGTGCAGCGAGATGGACGAAGCTGGAACAAGCTTATGCGGGTCGTCAGAGGCACGTTTCAGCGGGCAAGGCTTTGATAGGAATAGAAACTTCGGTTGCAGCGATATTCAAGCCAAAAGCGGGTTCCATCGGCCACCGCCGATCTCGCGCACCAGCCAAGCGCGTGTGTCGTCTTGAGGCGGGGTAAACCATGGCTCCCAAAAAATTTTTCGGTTTGGAGTTGTCGGGGTTGCCCTCGCCCCCGAGGCGTTAACTGTCGCCAAGGCCAGAATGAACCTCATGGCCGGGGGCCGCGCAAAGCGTTGGTGGCCGCAGCGATACTGGCCCCCAAAGTCGCGAACGCTGATTCGACGAGGCCCGGGCTTGGGGGATGCTAAACGGAGTGTGTTGGGATGGCACCAATTGGCGCGCGAGGATGCGGGTCTCGCCCGCCTCCCAGCGGCAGGGGGCCCCGCGTGGGATTAAGCTGAAGCGTGATGTTGATGCGGGCGTTTGGGTCATCCTCGCCCTTGATCCATGTTCAGGACCGGGGCGGAGGGGAGCTGGCGCGCGTCGTCCCAGGGGGTTGGGCCGCCCGCCGCAAGGCGGGGGCGGTAGGCGAGGTGAACGCGTCGCCATCGCCGCGCCCAAAGCCGTGCGTTGCCATGCGGGGGGGGCCCGTTGGTGGCAAAATCGTAGCGGGCAAAGGTTTCGGGCTGGGTTAACAAGCGCCCTCGAAACGGCGAAAATCCGATGGGGATTTTTCCCATACGAATCAGCGCCGGATTTAGGCAGGCAGGAACTCCTGCGCTCCGGTCGCAAGTCGGGGGGCGTTGCGCGGCGGCGGTGCTGAAACGACGAGCCGCTGCCAAGGGTCAGGCCACATTTAGCGGGGAAAGCTGAGCGAAACATCGGGGCCAATTCAGAGCGAGGCTAAAAAATCGGCCCGCTTCGGGACCAACTATCCCTAGCTGCCTAATCCTCGTCTGAGGAAAGGTCAATTTGCTTCGCGCAGGTATTCAAAGTACCTCGTTGGTAATCAAGAGATGGCGTAGAGATTGGGGTGAATGGTGCATGTAGTTCGCCGGTGGTCGCCAAATGTACGAGGGGAGGTTTTCACCAGATGAGTTCTGCGTTCTTGTAGGCATCATTTGCGGTATCAGCCGCAACGGCCATCGATTCATATCTGTGGGCCGCCATTTACTTCGTATACCCAAGTTGGGGTTCGGAGACTTGGCATATCTTGCAAAGTGCCCTGCCACCATCCGCGATTGACAAAACGTATCTCTTGTCGCACAAACAATGCTGATTTCGCTGTCGCCTCCCTGCTTCCAACCATTTCACGGCGCAATGCGTTTATTGTCGCCAACCATTCGTTCTGCTTTCTCGTTTCGTTGCGCCGAAGTTCCAGCTGGCTGTTATGGCCGATTGGGTTCGGTTGCCGCAACGCCTGCCAGTGCATACGATCCGTGTTTACTCATTGGTAATTGAAGCGCGGCCTAGGAGGAGCATCGAGCATGGTTTTTCCGTTGTGGGTGTAACGAAGCGGAAACGGGATTCGTGAATATAGCGGAGCAATTAATTCGCTCAGGATCGATCTCCAAATAGTGGGAGATTAGCGCGGTATGCGATGCAAGACGAGACGACATCCCGTACTCATCTTTGAGAAATTCCTATTTAGATCGCCTGCATCAAAAAACCCCAGTGCCGCATCACGTTTATGACAATTTGCCGCGGCCATGTGGCCCCCGCCTATTTCCTCAGCCATCGATAGCGCTGTTCAAGGTGGGGGCGATTACATCAGGCAAAACTACCTTTGGAGTTTTTCTGCTGCAAGGGAAAGTCGCCCAAAATCAAGTTGTTTTGGTAATAGTGCGTAACTAATGATCGAAGAAAATCCGACATCGTTGCCTCCGATTGAAACCCAACAACAAGGTCGGGGGCACCGCAATCCCGGCTTGGGCAAGGCGCCTTGCTGCGGCTTTGCTTTTACGGGACGTCGTTAGTGTGCCGCCGCGCCCAAGCACACCAAATTAGGTTGAAGGTTCACGCAAGAGTTTACCTCCCGCGGGAGGGGCATCGGCGCTTCGAGCGCTCCTTTGTCGCAGAGTTCAGCAATCGCCACGCTGCAACTGCGAATGCGCCAGCAAGGTCGTCATAATTCTACCCGGCGCCAACTGCTGGGTCAGCAACCCATCGAAAACAGATGCGCCGGTACAGGGCATTAGTGCAAGAAGCTCACGGACACGTGCGGATCGCGCGCAGCCAACGCGAAAGCTTGTGAGATGGATTGATTTGAAAAGGAAAAGCCTCCTTGGCATTTTCTCATCAAGCCACGAGCGCTCCTCTTGCGTTCGGGTGTATCTTCAGCAGCAAGTAAGGCGCAAATCATTGCGGAAGGTTGATTCATGGGAGACCAGACAGTCGGTGCGTCTGGATTCCCCTCGCCCGGAACCATAGCTATCGCCCATCCAAAACAATGAACCAATTGGTCTGGCTTTAAGAAACTTCCGAGACTTGGCTCGTCAACGGTATTACCCACTGTGGAAAGGAGATCGGGCCCGGACGTGGGCCCCGGGCGAAAAAGGGAGGCTCAATCTGGAATACAATCGGCGGACACGGAGGCCGGGACCGGACGACAACGGGCGTTATTATCTTAGATGCCCCAAAATGCAATCCACGCTGCTCGTTTTGGGCATCGAAACGCGCACAGCGATTGTGGTATTCGGATCAGTCTCCACCCGAATGAAACGTTTAGGGACTTTCGGCGATGAAAGCTCTTGAGCAAGAGTCCCAAGGCAAGGTTCGACCCGTGCTTCATCGGGCTTTGGCCGTCAATTCCGCTGAACAGGCCGCCGGACCGAGGTATTGCGACGGAATCGAGGCGCTAATAAGTCTGTGTCCGGAGGCGTTTTTGCCAAAGTTAATCCATTTATCCTGACTTTTACTTCTGGACGCGTTTAAACGTAATTTAATCGAAACATTCCTCGGCAGGGATCATGGGCAACGTCTCAAACGGAGAGAAAAACCCGGTTTCGGCAAAAAATTTTCCCAAGGGGAAAAAATTTTCCTTGCCATCCCCGCCTGGGGGGCCGCTTTGTGCATAGCTTGGTGGCGGAAAATTGGGAAAAAATTCTTCCCCCTTGTCCCTG
>Ga0163217_1013015_pt1 | contig 14550 bp, 8 predicted proteins | sample SynspAceP_FD_185933 | JGI IMG/M metagenome (GOLD analysis project Ga0163217, IMG submission 185933) | Saline lake microbial communities from Ace Lake in Antarctica - Synechococcus sp. Ace-P (PacBio error correction) | ecosystem: Environmental > Aquatic > Non-marine Saline and Alkaline > Saline ... | reverse complement strand
CCTCATCCTTAAGCACCCATGCCCTCACTGCTGCAAACATTTTTAGCATTTCGGAGGGTTTTGTCAGGAAATTGGTAGGCGGTGGAGCCCCCGCATCCAAATCAGTAGCTCTACCTCTATAAAACTATTGCAACGCTGCACCTAAATTGCATTTCGGGGGAGTACGAAGCTATTTCCGTGTTTTGATTTGGCCTTTCACCCCTACCCACAGGTTCATCCAAGACTTTTCACGTCAACGGTTCGGTCCTCCACTTGGGTTAACAAAGCTTCACCTGCCATGGGTAGATCACAACGCGTTTCGCGTTACTACTACTAAAACTATGGTCGCCCTATTCAGACTCGCTTTCGCTACGGCCTCCGATTTCTTAAAATTCTACCTTGCTTAGTAAAAAGTAACTCGGTAGGCTCATTATGCAAAAGGCACGCCGTCACAGCTTGCGCCGCTCGACCGCTTGTAAGCGTATGGTTTCAGATCTTTTCACTCCGTATTTTCACGGTTCTTTTCACCTTTCCCCTCACGGTTACGGTTCACTATCGGTCCTCCAGGAGTATTTAGCCTTACCGGATGGTCCGGCAAATTCATACTGTTTCACGTTGCCCCGCCCATACTCAGGGATTACCACTATCAATTAACGTTCTTTACTTATACCGGGCTATCACGTCTTTGGCCCCTCTTTCCAAGGGTTCTAATTCATCGCGCATCAAATGTCGTGGTCTCAACCCCAATATTGGCGAAACAATAATTGGTTTGGCTAAATCCGCGTTTCGCTCGCCACTACTACGGGGGAATCCACTTTTGTTCTCCTCCTCCGGGCTACTTAGATGTTTCAGTTCACCGGGTTGCTCTCTTACGAGATTCTATACCTTCAATATAGGGGGTTGCCCCATTCGGATATCGCGGATCACAAGTTGTGTGGCACCTCCCCGCACTTTTCGCAGGCTATCACGTCCTTCTTCGCCTCTGAGAGGCCTAGGCATCCCCATACGCCCTTTCTAGCTTGTCACTAGTCCTTTATTCTAATTTATTTAAAACAGTACCCCAAGTATAAAATACCGAAGTACATCCTATGTACTTTACTCTAATTTATTTTTTGTTTCTTGTTGATTACAATATCCCTTGATGATAATTGTAAATCACTTTGGTCCATATGTCAATGAACATCGCGAGTCGCGATAGACAGGTATACCATCTATCAACTCACATGCAACACGCCAGAGATACCTTAATATCTCCGGGCATTGCCCGGTGGAGAATATCGGAAGTCGAAACCGATGACCTCCGCGTGCAAGGCAGGCGCTCTAGCCAGGCTGAGCTAATCCCCGTCTCTTTCAGTGATCAGTTAACAGTTATCAGTTTAACAGTACTTATAACGGCCTACCACTCAACCTCTAAAATTTCCTTTTCAATACTTTTAATCTTAATGAACGTTTCTCTAAAACTAGCTAACAAACTAAATCTTCTCTAATTATTAAGCTGCCTTAGGCAGTGGTAGTCTCAGGCAGACTTTTTACTTCGGACTGCGCTCAAGCACAGGCTTCTCGTCTGTTTTCGACAAACTTCGTGTCTCAGCAGACTCGAACTGCCGAACCTCTAACATTATCAGTTGTAGCGCTCTAACCAAGCTGAGCTATGAGACTCTCACTCTTGAACCCTTTTAAAGATTTCTCTCAAATAACTTATATAACGATAATTATAGACAGCAAATAAATTAACAATAACTCAAAACTACAAGGGCTAAGATTCTTTCTTCAGTAATTCACTATAGGATGCTTTCTCTAGAAAGGAGGTTTGTCCAGCCGCACCTTCCGGTACGGCTACCTTGTTACGACTTAGCCCAGTTACGATTTTGCCCTTAGGCGCTCCTTTACGGTGACCGGAACTTCAGGCACCCCGGTTTCCATGGGCTTGACGGGCGGTGTGTACCAAGGCCCGGGAACGTAATTCCACCGATCATGGCTTGATATTCCGATTACTAGCGATTTCCAGCTTCACGGGGTCGAGTTGCAGACCCCGAATCCGAACTGGACCGGTTTTTATAGAATTTCGCTCCTGCCTTGCGCAGTGGCCTTGCTCTCTGTACCGGCCATGTAGCACGTGTGTGGCCCAGGACGTAAGGGCCGTGATGATTTGGGACCGTCATCCCCCACCTTTCCTTAACGGTTCTGCCAACCGCAGTCTCGCTAGAGTCCCCATCATTACTATGCTGGCAACTAAACGACAGGGGTTGCGCCGTTAATAGGACGTAACCTGACCACCTCACGGCACGAGCTGACGACCAACATGCAGCACTTGTTAAAATTAGCCCGAAGGAAGTTCCTATCTCTAAACCTGTCAATCTACATTTAAGCCCTGGTAAGGGTCCTTCGCGTATCATCGAATAACCCACATGCTCCCACCGCTTGTGCGGTCCCCCGTCAAATTCCTTTGGAGTTTCATTTCTTTGCGAACGTACTCCCAGGTGGGATACTTATCACTTTTCGCTTGGCCGCTCAGTCCGAAAACGACAGCTCTAGTATCCATCCGGTTTTACGGCGTGGACTACCAGGGTATCTAATCTGTTCAGCTACCCACGCTTTCGTCCATCAGCGTCAGTGTTATAGTTAGTGACTGCCTTTCCGCAATCGGTATTTCTATGGTAATATCTATGGCATTTCACCGCTACACTACATATTCTAGCCACTTCACTATAACTCAAGACCGCCAGTATCAAAGGCAGTTTGCATACGGTTGAGCCGCAGCATTTCACCTCTGACTTTAACAGCCCGCTACGGACCCTTTTAAACCCAATAATTCCGGATAAACGCTCGGACCCTCGTATTACCGCGGCTGCTGGCACGGGAGTTAGCCGGTCCTTAATTTCTTTACAGTTTACCGTCATTCAGAGTACACGCTACTCCTTATCTTCCTGTATAAAAGCAGTTTTACAACCCATAGGGGCAGTTCTCCTGCACGCTGGCATGCGGATCAGGGGCTTGCGCCCATTGTCCAATATGCCTCACTGCTGCCTCCCGTAGGAGTCGTGGGTCCGTTGTCTCAAGTACCAGTTGTGGGGGATCTCCTCATTCAGGACCCCTACCCAATCGAAGCCTTGGTAAGCCGTTAACTTACCAACTAACTAATGGGACGCAATGCTCAATCTCTTACCGTATAACCTTTTAATAAAAAAACCCGATTGCCGGAGTCAATATATATAGGGCATTAATCCAAATTTCTGCTATTCCCTTAGTAAGAGGTAGATTTGCATTACGCGTTGCGCACCCGTGCGCCGGTGTCAGCGGAGCAAGCTTCCCTGTATACCCCTCGACTTGCATGTGTTAGGGCCTGCGCTAGCGTTCATCCTGAGCCAGGATCAAACTCTTCATCGTTGGTTTTTGTAAAACATATTATTCACATCCACTACTAATAAAATTACCGAACCCAGCCCTTATTGTATTCTTTAAGCTATTTTGTTAAATTTAATTCTTTATCCAATTATCGTTTCAATAAGTTGAACGCTTGTCTTACAATATGTCAATGACCTTTTTATTCTTTCGCGAGACCTTAATGTCTATCTCTTACTTCACTTTCATTCTCTCTGTCTCCGTAAGCGGGTGCCAAAATATCACCTCTTTTTAATCCGCAAATGTTTTTTTAATTCGTTTTTTGAATATTTTTGAAGCCAAACCAAATCCCTTATTAACAACACTTTACAGCAAATGAAAAAAGTATCAATAGGTTGGAATTACTTGAAAATTGTTGAATAGAATTTAAAAACTAGGCTTAAACTAAATTTTCAAAAGCTTCACTTAAAATAAAACAGGGGCATTTAAATTTAAGCGGTTATCACAATATATGCAAAACTATTTGTTTTTGTTTTTTTCGGTTGCCCACTTATTCTCAATAAGGAGTAGTCGTAATCAAGCCGACTTTGTCGTTCTAACCTAAACTCAGAAAAAAGCCGTGGTAAAAATATCCTCTATAAGGTAGTCTCATTGGACTAAATCTGGGTCAAATTCTTTCTTTAAATACTTATCTTAAACATTTTTGCTGTCGGTATTGCTACAAAAGGCACGCAACCGTTACGAAGCTCTTTAACTAATCAAAACGGGGATTTTCCTGTTTGACGATGTTATAAGTTATAAGGAATTTGACCTTCAGTTCGACGTACTTTTTTAATTATCAGAAAATTCGCCTTCACGTATTTTTGATTTCGTTGGTGATTTTCTCTTTTTTTGAATTTTTAGGTAATTTTTAATAAGCTATCGATTCAATGCCGTAGCCTTTCGCAGGCAAGTTTTGCATTACGGATATACTTTTAGTGTTTTCTTACGAGAATAATAATATCTTAGTTTTCTGTCATACTTTAGAAAACCTTAATTGACTAAAAACATAAATCATCTAAGTCGAAGCGTTTCGGCATAATTTGAATCCCCCTCGACAATAATCATATTTTCAGCAATAGAATCCAAAGGAATTTCCTCTTCTTGGGAAAATCCAAAAAAACATTATCAACTCAATAAAGGACCCTTAGAAATTTAATTCTCATAAGTTGTATGTCATAATTATTTCTTTCAAAATTAATGATAAACACCCTAAATTTTTTATTAAATAAAAGTGAATATTACTAACTTCGTGGTTAAAATATACCGCAATGAGTACAAGAAGATTCATGAACAAAGAAATCTAAGATTTTTTAGAAAAATACTTGAATTTAATGCCTCTCCTACAGGATATGAATGGGAGGTCAAAAAATATGGATTGGAATACCTTTAAGCCTATGTAGATACTTTTATTACCGATACCTATGGTACCTGCGGTAGGGTTATAAATCCTGATGCTAAATACAAAGTAGTATTGAAGGACATTCTGACGAAATTATCATGGTATGTAAATTTAACATTACCGATGACGGATTAATTTATGTGATACGAAATGGCGGTAGTGACCACCAAATTGCCCCATCCAAAAGTGGGTAAATATTCATACCAAGAATGGAATCGTAAAAGGAATTTTTGGTTGGCCTGCGATTACATACACGCGATGCTCTAAAGAAGAGGCTCCAAAATTAGATAATATTGTTTTATAGATATAGGTGCTTAAAAGACAAAAAGGAAGTAGGAAAAAATGGGAGGGTACATGTAGGCTGTGTAATTACTACCCTGACACCCTTCCAAATTTTAAACGGCAATAAATTTGTTTGTCGCGCATTGGATAACCGTATTGGGAGGTTTTGATGATTGCCGAGGTTGCTCGTTTATTGAAGAAAACAAGAAGGAACTCCTTTTGTCTTTTACAGCACCAAAATTCTGTTCAAAGAAAGAAATAGGGTTACGAGGCCGTGAAATATTCCACACAAACGAAAAACCTAATTAGGCCATAGTTATGATGTTTGTCATGACACCAACAACGCCAATTGATTGAAAAGAAAAAGCAAGGAACCATACTTGAATTGGTTGCTGGCCCGTTATTTCATATGCACCTGCAGTTTCAAAACAATTAAGAGAACTTATCTTAACAACAGCGAAGCTAAAAAAATTCCTTTTCAAAAATGGGGCGTCTTCTCGCTATACCGAACGATACCGATGCATTATAAGACTATAACACAATAAAGGTGCACGGTAGCTCCTGCTCTATGAATAGTACTTGAACCCGTCGAGTATATGCACACGACTGGATAGAATGACAAGAGACATCAAAGAAGATGTTCAAAATAAGGTTATCTCCCAGCCTCAATCTACCAAACATATAATATAACACTTAAGAAAGGAGATACTTACATAATTAACTAAAAACCCTCACCACATGGATTAAGCCCTGTTCCTCCCAAGAGAAGAAGCGGATATCTAATAATCATATATGAAACAAATGAAACTCCCTAAAGATGTACTAGACAGTCATGCGAAAAAAACTGGAGCAAGGCGTTTTAAATAATCTGAGACGCACAAAACAAGGAAATTTTACGACAACAGGCTTCATCGTTTTTGCTTATATATTGCTGGCAGGACAAATTTACTGCAAATCCAACAAAGAAGACGCAAAGGAAAAAGACACCACCATTCCCACGCTCTTATGGGGACGCTTCGGTTAGACCAGGGACATAATTTGGTGCTGCGCGAGAAGCATCGATGATGCTGCCAAGAGGAAAGTAAAAGAGAATAATAGGACTTTACTATAATTCATACAAATGAATTTAGAAAAAATTGGAGTTTTTACGTCGATTCAAAAAACATTACGGACTGAATTTCCTGATTTGTGAATTTCAGCCACATCTTTAATCTTCCCAAACTAAATGTACCTTAGGGCAATTAAAAAAACAAAAAGCGGAAGTTGCTGACCTAACGCTCACTTCGCTTTTAAAAATTTTTAGAAGAAATTGGGGTTAGCTCCATACTCAAAAATACGTTCCGCATGGGGCTGCACTATTACAAAAACAATAGTTCGCGCTATACGCCCGAAGGCTATAGGGAATTTATTAAAATCATGTACCGTAGCGAAGGGAATAGGTTTTCTGTTGAGCCAGTGACCATGGTCTTTCACGACAAAACTATTTTCTGACAAAATTCTGCTCCCCTATGGAGGTACACATTAAGGCACCATTACGTTTGATTGGCCATATTTCATCTGCTTTTGCATTTTTTGCAAGCACTTGGATAAACATCGGCCTTAATTTTGTTTTTACGCAATTGGGAGTAAATTGTAGTGCCGCTAAAGCTTCTTTCTCACCAAAATTAACACATAATACTTGCAAGGATTTGCTCAATAGCTTCAGGAAACAACCCTTAATTCTTCCAACACCAAGTATATACGATCCAAACCAAAAGAGATTCCTACACACTGACATCCTTTTAAACCAAAGATACCTGTTTAAATCATCATAGCGACCGCCACCACAATAGACCCCATTTGACACCTGAGCCGTGGCAGCCACCTTCAAGATAGCACCGGCTGCTAATAATTAAGGTCCACGTGGCTAAAGTAACATCAATGTAACATTTGCCGTTTGTATCCTAATGGTAGCAATAGATGCTTAATAAACGCAGTTCTTGTACTCCTTTGAACCCTTCTTCTGAATCTTGGCTAATAAATTTTCAAAGAGGCCCTCAAGTTGTTCTTAAATTAGTTCCTGTTTAGCGAAAAATAATGGGGCCGCTTTTTCATAGCAGAAGAGAAATACCTTTTTCAAGCATTTCTTTTTTTACGCCCTCCTCCCCTATTTATCTAATTTATCTAGTGGCTACGGTAAAAATCGATTAAATGATCTTGAGCACCGATAACTTCGGCAATACCTGCCAGTATTTTTCGATTATTTAATTTGATGCTTACACCGCTGCAATTTAGATCGGCCAAAAACGGCATGGTTATACTGCCACTAACTCTTACGTCTTGCAACAATGAAATCAGAACCTACAACATCAGCATCACATTTGAAAAAATCACGGAAAATCAGACCCTTTTGCGGTCTATCTGCTCGCCATACAGGTGAATTTTGAATACGTTTAAAAGGGACAAGTCAATTCATTTTTGATGCATCACAACATTACGCGCAAAAGGCACTGTTAAAATCGTATCGAAGTGCTTTTTCGGAAATTTTAGACGTTAAGGTAATTTGATCTTTTGTTATAGAGGGCATCATCTACTTTGATTAATAATCCTCCAGATTCAGGGAATTTTAAAATTAAACGATTCCTTCGCGCCGTATGTTACCATCAAGGTTTCTTGAATTTTCAAAAGATGGTGTTTCAATAGGCTTTGAAAACCAAAAAATTTGAAAATTGTTTTAATACTATCAACTAATATAATTTCGTTTTACGACTCAGAAGGTGTAAAATCTCTTGTTTCCTTTGGGTACCGATGGTTTTTGAAGCCATATTTTAAAAATTGAGTTTCAGGTTGCTATGGTTTCAGGTTTAACTTGATATATGCCGTTGTTTTATATGTGATGCACAAAAAAACTCCCATACTTTTTATGCTGTTGCTCTGTGTAAAAAATCTGAACTGACAATTTAGTTTAGTGAGTAACACCACTTCAAATTTAAATCATTGTTACAATTTTCATGGTACTTAAAAATTCATTTAAGCAATAACTTTTTCGAACCATTGATACAATTCGCTTTATTAATTACCGCTCCTTGTTGGAATCAGCTTAAATTATCTAGGTTGTTTATCAGCAGTGTACATTTTCGATGCCGTTAAATATTCCACAAAGTCGCGATTGCAATTTTTTTCGAAACCATCCAAAACCAACCTCCGTAGTTAAATCTATTTTCAGGATTCATCACTTTCACTGAAATAAGTTTCATTTCTTTTTCTTCAAATGAAATAAGTGCATTTCGTTTGTTTGTGAAATTATTCTCAACAAAGTCAACTTTAGCCAAAACCACCTTCCCATACGATATTCAGAAAAAAAAAATCTAATTCATCTTTCTGCTTACTTTCGGTTTTCTTTTTGATGCTTTCCTCATTCGTCACCTGTGATCGACTGTTGTTGCTTAAAAAATTATAAAAACTCTTGATTGCAATTCTGTCTAATTGCGTTTTGTAAAGTTTGAATATTTCATTAAATAATTAGTTAATCCATTTAAGCCCTTATTTCCTTATGCAAAAAGTAAAAAAGGCTGTACCAAATTGCACAGCCTTTTAATGTATAAAAATTTATATTTGTTAATTTTCTTCCAACAAACTTCGAAAGGAAATCAACAACAACATCTCTGTTGTAATCTAATTTGTGCATTGTAAGGGTCCTTTCTTTTAAAACCGCACCCCCTTGGATAGAAATAAATTTTTTCTCTATTTATGTCTTCTTTTGCAATAGCGTTGCTAAAATCACGTTGGTTTACAGATCAATAACTTGTCTGCCAAGCTCCAGTCTTTGCTGCTATTTTAATTTCTAAATTGTTTTAAAGCTTCTGCAATTTGCAGGCGTCAACAATTTTTCTTTTCTTTGTGGGCTCTTTGCTTTTTAAGTTTTCGTCCTAAAACCTTTTTAGCAGAAGCTGGTAGCATTGCAGCCAATCCGTTAGGAATCAAAAAGGTTTCTACCGTAACCATTTTTCACAGTCAGTTACACATTCATCTTTAACCTAAATTTCTGTTTACGTCTTCCTTTAGTATAAGGTTCCATCGTTCGTTTCTTTTTATTTTAATAAATTCACCAACATATGGCATTAATGCTTAAGTGACGTGCTCTTTTTACTGGCAAACTTGCCACTTTTTCTGAAACTGTAACGGAAGTACCAGTTAATCTTCTAGGAAGTTAATTTTACCTGTTCGTTAACCAATTTAATTAAAAAAGTCTGGATCCTTGTAATCTTACATACTTATACCAATTTTTTAAAACGACAATATTTCTTTTGAGAATTTGTCTCTTATATTTATGGAGTTAGATATCTGATCTCTCCATCTTTGTTTACCTTTATGCTTGTTGTTCTATCGATGACATTGCTTAAGCGTTTGTTTTTAACTTTGTTCTTCTTCTTTCTGCCCCATTGAAATAGCATGTTTATCTAAAACTCACAGTTAATTTTAACGCATTGGATACGTTCATCTCTTCTGAATTCTAACTCGTAAGGAGTTAGACATCTCCAGGAGCTGTAAATTCAAAAAAATGGTTAAAACCACTTTTTTTGTGTTTGAATAGGCGTAAGCTAACTTTTTTTTATTTTTTTTTTTTCAATATTTATTTTTTTTTTTTTATCACCGTTTTTTTTTTTAGCCCCCAATTTTCTTTTAGATACCTTTGCACCTCTGCTAATTAAGAATCTTCGAATTTCTTAACTGTTTCCTTATCTGAGTATCAGAGTTAGAACGGGATTTAGAATGGAAAACAGTTTCGTAATGATCATATGGATTATAATTTAAGTTGCGCAAAAGTAGTAATAATTCTGAATTTAACACAAGAATTTACTAAATCTTGTTTATTATGTTTTAGAGTTATTAATAAAAATTAAATCACCTTACCCAAACCTAATGGCGTTTTACTGAATACACAACGTATTATGCAATGTTCACATCTTTTGTTGTAGTTCATTCGAGTTTTTCAGGTAATTTGCCCATGATTTAACCCCCACAATCAACCATTTAGAAATTAAGAAGTATAATCGTAAGAGATTCTTCCATGCAAAAGGATGGCGGTAGCAAAAAATTATGGAATAATCATCCTAATTTAATGCTGTCGCTGAATACAGTAATGCAATAGAGCAAAAATTGGAATTAAAAACAACGAGATTGATTAATTTTTCTTGATGTTGAAATGCCTACTTTATTAATGGTTTTGGAACCTACTGGAATCATTTTAGGAAAAACAGACCTCAGGTTAATTTTTAATTACAGGTAAACCCTTGATTTATGCGTTGAAGCCGTTTGATTATGATGTTACGGATACTTGCATTTAAACCTATAACCTGTTGGTTTTGATTCTTCGGTGAAACGGGTGTTGCTAAATTTGAAGCAACTGATAGGAACAAACGAAGATGAGGCAGCATATTTTTCCGTAAAGAGCAACCTGAAAAAAAGAAAGGTTGTTTAAATGATATTAAATGGATAGAAAGCTTAGGAGATTTATATTTTAATTAGTAACCGATGGAAGCCAATATTGTGATTTTAATCAACGAGTGAGGTCTTTTGAGAGCAACTACCGGAGATAAATTTCTTAGAATTCACAATCGTACATTAGTAATTTAGAAAAAGTGAGAAATTCAACAGTAAAAATGTTGAAGTGAGCGGAAAGATCCTTATTCCTTTAAGCAAAACAAAAAAACGGGAATTTTAGCTGAAGCTTTTAAACAAACCGTTTAAATTATTAATCAACATTATAAATAAACACGTATCGCTTGCGTTACTGCAGACGATAGCATTAAAAAGATTTTTCTATCTTCTAATGCTTTTTTTTGTTTTTACTAATGACTGACCGGTTGGAATTTTAATCAATACATTTATATTACTGATTTCGAATGCGGGCGACGGATGTAATTCTGGGCCCAAAACATGTATTCCCAAAGCATTGCGCCAATCCTTTGGTAAACCATTCTGCGGCTTCGTTAAGTTGTTGTAGTCTTTATGTTTAACGTAATTTTTTATGATCCTGTTTACTGGTGGATATTTATGCTGTTCTCTTTTTTTCATTACAATTGTTCTTGATTACATGGCCCTGGATTAGTCGCCTGTGGGAAACTTGCTTTAAAAAATTGATGGTATGGATTTAAAGACTGTTGAATTAATGACCTTTCCACGCTTTTTTGGTGCGCCCTGCCCTTGCCTGACACTGTGGTTAACAATTGAAAACAACGCTCATGGCGCTCTAAAATCAGGAAAAAATTTAGTAAGGTATCCGCACTTTTCATAATACCTACGAGGTTTACATTTCTTAAATCCTAAGCCTTTGTTTAACATTTGTGTACCTACCAAAATATCTAATTCTTGCTGTTCAAAGGGCCGTGATTATTTTTTCATTAGCCATATTTACCAGTGTGGTATCAAGTCCATTCGGCCTATTTTAGGATGCTGGATAAGTTTTTCTAGTTTTACATTTTCTACTTGTTCAGTTCCAAAGCCTTTGGTATCTAGGTTTAACTTTCACACGCCCACAAGCCGTTTTGCAAAAAGCTTATATGAAACTACAATAATGACCAACGAAGTGTTTTTATGTTGGTTTGGTAAGGTTAAACTCACATCACATTAGGGCACTGTGGGGAGTGACCACAGGTTGTGTACATTCAAAAATTGGTGCCGTAAACCTATCCTATTTTTGAAATTAAAATAACTGTTCTCCATTTTTCTAAGGTTCCGTAATTTTCATTAAATAACGTTCGAAAAACGGCCTTTCATTCGTTGTTTTTTCGGGTTTGTTCTTTGATGTCTACCAACTTCAATTCTCTGGCATTAATTACATTCCCATAAACGCCGTTGTTATTGTTGGCAAAGCCTATTTACCTATTTTCCACATTATTAAAAAACTCTCAATACTTGCGTAGCCGGCCAACCAAACTTTTGTAAGCTTCATGCATTTAGCCATACAATAGCCGCATCTCTATGGCGTGGTATCCTCTGGTGCGGATCGTATTGTTTAAATTGAACTCTTTCATGCTCTTCATCCACTATGATAAGTCCCAAATTTGTTAAAAGGCATAAAATAAAGCAGAACGGCAACCAATAAACAATTTGTGCCTTATTTTTATTTTCTAAGATATTGCTTGCCAAACCCTCTACCGTTCTTGACGCTATAATCTGGAATGATTTACCGCTACTTTTTCTCCAAAATAGTCTTGTTGTAAGCGAGCAATAAGTTGCGTCGTTAAGCGATTTCGGGTAATAAATACAAATACCTGTTGATTTGCTGTGCTAAGGTTCTTCAAATCAATATTTTACATATACTTCTGTTTTTTCCAGAAGAGGTCACTCCGTTATAGAAGCGTGGTAAATTTTATCAAAACTTTGCGTCTTAATGGCTAAAAAGGCTTTTTCCTGATCATTAAAGATTTTATAGCCACTGTTATCTTCGTCATTTTGAGGTAGCTAATGCGATCTGTTTGAAATAATTTACTCTTCAAGGATTTCTTGTCAATTTAAGGGCCCTAATAATGGCTGTTAGAACTGTTACTAAGCTGTTTCTAAACTCACTAACTTTTATAGGTTTTTTTTGTGTGGCTTGAAGTTGAAATAAGGATAAAATAACCTGACTTTGTTTTGGTGGCTCTGGTTAAAAGGAATTTAAATAAGGTTTCAAAGGCCTACTTCTGTTTGATTATTCCTTACCCAATTTTACATATCGAACCAACTTTAGGTTTTGTATTGTTCGTATACTTTCTTTAAGCAAAAGATATTTTTTTGTCTTGAGGCCTGTTCAGCCTGGCAACACATTTTTTCTATCTAAAAATAGCACTAATTCTTTGTACCCGAAGTATGGCTTGATGTTGTAAAGCTTTCGAAAACTAGAATTCATTTCATTAATGTAAGGTAGGTTTCATTCAAAAACTATTCAACGTGTTTTTTAAAAATGAGTGTCTCACCTTTCTAATAAAAAAAGCAACCTCGGGACGGCCGTTCTAAAAACTCTCCCCAATGGTACAAAATATAGTAGTCCGCAATCAAAAACCAAATGTTTTCAGTTGGATTGCTGTAAACTATCGGTTTTTCGTCTAAAAATTTGATCAATTTCTTTAGCCTCGTAAAATCGTTGGTGCTGTATTGATTGACCTCATGAACTGTAAAGGCCTCGCTCTCCCTCTCTCGCCTTTACCCCAAAAAGGAACAGCACTCGCATGCCCGGTTTAAGAATAAAAGCTTTTTCTGCGTCAGGAAAACACTATAGGTAAATAGTTTTTTAATGGAAGGGAAGAAAATTTACATTGATAAAATATGGCCATGGAGCTATGTTCCTAATCTTTACTACTCTAATCCAAGTTTGGTGTTCGGTAAATAAACGCTAAATAACCTCTAACTTTAAGTTCATTTAGGATTAATCAGGATTCAGCCAGATTTCTGCATCTGAAAGTCATGCTTGTTTCTGCGGTCCAAATAAATGTTTTTTCCAGTTCCATTCGCCGTCTCGTGTTTTTTCTGCCCCTTTAATGAATGACCCATTCCAAAGACCAGGTCATCTTTCAAATCCTCCATCAATTTGGTTACAAAACCGCATCTTTTTTCCTTTTTCTTAAAAAAAATTTCTTACCACCTTCCCAAACTTTTCCTCCTGTTTTGTAAATGTCGATCAACCTCCCCTTTTTGGGTTTCCTGTGCGTGTCGTTTCAAATGGTTTTCCATTTTTTCCAAAAGAAAACGGTTTTGTTTGAAAAATGGCATTTGGAGAAAAATAAGTAATTGCCATGCCTGTGAATAAGTTACGCATATGTAGTTTTATTCATATTCTTTAATGTATTAAATTAGGTAACTTATTTTTTTTTAATTTTTAAATTATTTCATTGGATAACTTTTTAACCTTCTCTATTTTTTTTATTGATCCCTTATTTTGAGTATATTTCATATTATTCCGAAAGGGCGAGTTTAAAGTCGCATTAAAGCTTCAAAACCGAGGAGGAGTATATTCGAATTTAACCAAATTAAACACCATTAATATCAACAATCCTCCTTTAAAGCCACCTTTTTAAAAAGTTTCATTATTATCGGAGCAAATTTTTCAAAGTTAAATTACCAAAAAAGAAGATCATTTGAGGTTGCTATTTAACCCAAAAAACAGTGGTTCATTAATGCTTCCAGCTGAAAAGGGGGAATTTTTGCATTTTCTACCCTTTCCGCTGTGCCAAAATTTAATATAGATAGGCGGTAGTTTAAATAGGATAAGATAAACAAAAAATAAAAATTTTTGCCCAAATCTTGTTACCCCCTTTAAAAAATGTCTCCCTGCGGCTTACTTTTGTGTCCAATTTGGCTTTTCCGGAAAAGTTCACTCAAGTATTTTCTAAAAATGTAAAAATTTCAAATAGACAAAAAAACAAAAAACAGCACCGGGACTTTATCAATAAAAATAGGAAACAAAATTAGACCGGGACCATTAGTGCGTACCGCGTACTGTCTGAAAAAATTGCGTTAAGATTTTACATGGTAACTCTCTCTTT
>Ga0163217_1075862_pt1 | contig 14552 bp, 6 predicted proteins | sample SynspAceP_FD_185933 | JGI IMG/M metagenome (GOLD analysis project Ga0163217, IMG submission 185933) | Saline lake microbial communities from Ace Lake in Antarctica - Synechococcus sp. Ace-P (PacBio error correction) | ecosystem: Environmental > Aquatic > Non-marine Saline and Alkaline > Saline ... | reverse complement strand
ACTGCTGAAGACTTATGGCTCAGAACATACTTTCCCGCTAGTATCCGGGCTTCCCGAAACACTTGGTAGTTTGGGTCAGCTGACCGATTGCTGCCTGGAGCATGAGTTTTCGCTTTTAATATTGAAAAAGGGGACAAATAGAAGCAGAAAAAGCCTGGCTTCTTGAAATTAGTAATCCACAGGCAATTCAAGTCACGGTTTTGCGGTCAGAAAGGCTTTGGAGAAAGCTGATAATAATAAAATTGGAGTTGCATTTTGTTTCGATGGAGATTTTACCTGGACCTATGCGGAAAAAGGGACTTTCATCGGATCGTGAGGACTTGATAGCCTATTTTACAGAAAATTAAGGATCAGAAAATCTCACAGCGATCAGCACAGATTCGCCAGTACTAAAGAATATCCCACCCCAATCAATTAAAATTTTTGCGGCCTTAATATGAGGGGATGCGGGAAATTGAAGAAATGATTTAATCATTCACAAAAGGCTTTGATTTTAGCTTTCTTATCGTATCAATAAGATTATATTTATACTATTTGTTCATCTACTAATTAATGGTATGACACAAGAACAATTTGCCAGATTTCGTTTCTCTTAAGATCGCACTGCGCGCAAGGTGAAGCAATATGCACAGCCAGCAGTTCAAGTCCGGAGATTTTTGATGTGACGGTTGATCCAAGGGTTAGTCTTGAAAAATCTTTCAGAGAATGGTCATTTGTGAGTCAACCGAATAGCCAATTTTGGTTTCAAGGATCATCCCGACTTTGCACTCGATTTTGGATTTGCCTTGCGCAAAAAAGGGATTATGTCGAGCCCGGGTGCCGCATCCGATGATCGTTCGAAGTTTTCCAAATTGCACCTCACTGTCAACGGGAGTGGCCAAAGGTGGATGCTTCTTCGCCTCAAATTCTGAGATTCGTGAAAAAGCTGGGAAAAATCTCTGATCAGGCATTTCTCAAGGTTACGATAACGAATCATGTGAGTATACGCGATTTACCATTAATCTGACGAGAAGAATTGGAAGAAATAAAGGGTTTAGTGCCACGAATAGATAAATTACTACCGAACGCAAAATTGAGTTTTCAGTTTCCAATAAAATTAAGCGAATGATTCACACATATCTTGTATATCGGACGCCTGGCAGTTAGCCCTGTGCCCAGTATCTGAAGTCGAGTATCGCTTAAGACCTGCGTTGTCACTTTATAACTTATGCTCTTATCCACAAATATGAATGTGGATCAGCTTGTGTCTGTACGATTTAATTTGCAGCTCAATTTGAAGCCGACTTATGATCCCGTGATATCTTGATGGTTTAAAGACCGCTCGGAGGATATTGTACCGATAATAACTCATGGAGCAAGCGAAACCTAATTCAAGCCTGACGTCTTCACACTATCGAGAGACGAGGGAGGAACATTATATATCTAGAAATAATGTGCAATATCATTCGTACACAACTTATTGATAATAGAGCTCACATATCATCGAAGTCGTGATCCAAATCATTGCCGGCTGTGGATCCCGTGTGAGTGTTTGAAGAACCTGATAAGCTCCTTCGTTGCTGAGTTACACCTATGCACACTTGAATACCCCGGATACTCTCCGCTACAGGAACTCTGCCAACAAATCCGAACTACCCCCGACCTCCGCCACGGAAAATAGTACTAACGGATTGAGCACGGACAGATCAATTGAATAGGGAATAAGATCCACCTTCCACTTGTACAAGAGTGGTAAAAACCCTGAAGAAACGATTTCGTTAGCTAAGAAAAAGATAGTAATCTAGGGCTGGAGGCTCGATGACTGTGCTGCTTCTCTCGAGAGACTGAGCGACGACATATATACCTTAGAAAGAGGTTGAATACTAACATCGTGTCATCTTTTGTTTAATAGATGCTGCTCGACGACCGTAAATGCAAACCATTCCGAGGGCTTGTGACGACTCAATGTTCGGTAAGCAAGCAGTATTAAACTTAGGCTAAAATCATAGGTAAGAATTTGACTCTGACTGCCATCTTCAATGCAAAAATTTTGAAAAAAGAAGCTCTAATGGAAATGCGAAAGACAAATTGTATGTACCGTGATTTTAGGCGCGTGGTAATGGTAAGAAAGGGTTTAGGGCATGGAACTATCCCGCGTGGTAATATTACACAAGGAGAGAGATCAAATTAATAGACTTTAGGCGGCATTATGATTCCACTTTTGGTTGAGTCCAAAGCTCTGTGCGCCGATTTGCTGTATGAGTGATGAGTATTGATAAGAATGCAATGATAGTGATAACTGCGCGGATTCATTGCTAGCAAGGGAGTTGTGAGCAGAATCACGCCATAGGATGCATATGTCCAAACTACCAGGGTAAATGAAATTGATTCTTGGTGGTTCCCGATGAAGCAGCAAATCACTGATGCATTCCGTTTCAAATACGATACCCATGAATGTTCAAAATTAAAGCTGGTCAAATTACTTAACGACAAATGTGCTGTAAATGCATTTTAATTCTATTTGCGCCATGAGTAATTCACTGTAGAGACAGGGAAGTGCAATCGCGCCATGAGTGCGAGGCTAACAGATGGATTTATGGAGTTGATGGTAATTCTCAAAGCTTACTGTGGATATCCATGGTATGCGCGTCACCTTAGTTGGCGGCACATGGCGCTTCTGTGGCCACCCCATTAGTGGTCATGTGGAGATTTGGGGTAAGGTAAGAGTGATGGAGCTTGGTAGAGAGGGGCAACCCGAGATACAGTGAATTGGACCAATTGGAAACTGCCGGAATTCTTTTCCTACTTCTAGACTATCCTGCCAATCGTGAATCGGAGATATTTGGAGGGTGCAGTGGTTGAAGTTGAGAGGCAGAGGATGTAGATCTTGAGCTAAGTAGGAGACTTAGTATTTCAAGATTTTGAAGTAGAGAAATAAGAATTAAAGAAACCACCTGCGACGGGTGGTTTGTTTGTGCTGAATTGCGCCAAAAAATCAAAAGATGTTTAATTAGGTGGCCGACCGGCGCAATGTTATATTAATTAGGCTGCGTGACCGCGCCAATTTTACATTAATGGGCGGTTTTATTATAAATTCCCTAACTTTTTCACAAGCCTAGGCCATTTCGCTTTTCATCGCACCATTGTCAGAAAAGTGTGGTATTTTGAAGCCAATTAATTTGCCTTCAATCATGAAATTATTCCTAATATCCCTTCATTCCTATTTCATCGGGGTTTGCTTAAAATAGGGATTTGCCAGACTGCAAGAAAAGCAAAAAAAGCAGATTCTAATGAGATTTTGCATTTGATTAACCAATACTCATCTGCTCGAGACAATCGACGATAAACCGTTTTTATTGAGACAAATTTTAACTCGTGGATGCTAGATCAACTCGTCTCCTCGGTGGGAGTGGCGAATGAATGAGAATGCAGCTGTGAAAAGGCTGTCTGCAATAGTGTTCGTGGTCTGAGTAATCCTGGGTATCTACAAAATATAACAGTAGTAGAAAATCGAGAATTAACTCTGCCTGAAGAACGCCAGCATTAGATAGTACTGCACTCTACCAACAGTCCACCAAACCCAGTATCGGAAATAGCCAGCTTAAAGATTGTGAACATGCTAGTGCTTCGTAGTGTGTAGTAAGGAATTAAATAAATAGAGCTGGACGAAATTGCTCGGCGAATTCGAATATGCTCCGACTAGTGACAATGATCTTAATTTATCCATGCGAAACTTACTACTTCTCTCCTTTCTTGGACTCGTTGGCTTTTATCTCAATGCAAGCCGGACAGAAACCACCCACAACTTATACCTCAGCATGTCCAAGATTTGCCTGGGAATCTATGAAAGATCGTCACTCTTTATGAGGCTAACTTCGTCATTGCGGACCCTACTGACTCAATTGCCACCTGGAGATTCTGATACATGCAAATTATTGGAATGCTCATGATCAGAAACACCAAGTTTTGGATATTCGGATGGAGAAGAGTATATATCACGCAGGATTCAACGATGTACTATTCACGCTTTTGTTAGAAGGTCATTGGCTTGATCCCAGTAGAATGTAAGCTCAGATGTTCGCTGATACTATGAAGCTGCGCTATTGCTAAGTGACCTTTAGATTATCGCTGACAACTCGTCTATAAGAAGGTGGATATGTGTGGTATCACCGAGTCGAGGCTAGGCAATATATCTGTAATTTGGTGAATCAGGCTTGTCACTGACCATATATACTATGAACGGATCGTTTGTGGAGATATCGCATCTGATCCTGTATATTCTTACTCTCGCTGCCTACTATATGTCGATTACAGGGCCTATGCTCAAATACCCAAAGTTGCGCTTAAGAAAGCTCGCTGGAATTGACGAAGCACTTAACTTTCAGTGTGTAGTTTGGAGGTTACCATGTGCAAACGAACGAAAATGGAACCAACGGTCCTTGAAGGAGATGGCGTGTCTGTGGCTAGTAGGTGATCTTGTCCCCGAATATAGCTATGAGGATTCATGATTGAATGTTGACTCCGAAAAGCTTAAAGTATGCGGCCTCTCTGGAATCACCCTCAGTTCAAAATCCTGTAGGATCTAGAATAATCTGACGTTCGTGGCCTTGTTCAAAAAACTTATGTACGAATTGGTATACTTAACTGTCAGAGTATGGACAGCTTCTGTTTCAAAATGATCCTCCGAAAGTCACATCTCGAGCGATTTACATTTCTAGTAAAGATAAGTGTGAGGGTGTTGCATTTCCTTCGATATCGTGCGGATGCCATCAAATTCGGCATATCGATGGCGTTATCGAAGGGCATATACGGATGCGACTGGCACCTTTATGCGATTCTCCGGCAGACGTGTCTCCTTGGCTTTGACAATTAAATTTTTCTATCACGCTATCTAGGGATATTGGTGAAATTATGTGGATGTCCAAATTCTTTCAGGATAATACACTGCTATGCTTGGATATAGTTGCTGGACGACTGGTGAAGTTTTAATATGCTTACGAAAAAGCGATGTGGGTAAAATAAATTCAATGGGTAAAACGTACACGGAAGCATCGTAGCACTATCTATATCATCAATCCTTGAAGACATTCCACGTTTTTGCTATAGCTGGAAAATCTTTCCAAGTATGGAGCCGATTCATGCAGAGCGGGTAACGGACTCAGTCTGGATCAAAAGCTGTCGAGAGGATTGCGAATTGACCTTTATATCATTTGCACTGGTGATGGAGGCCTCTGTTTGGTATGCAGATTCGCCGCATATTGTGTTTAATCAGCAAGTGATCACTGGCCAGTCTCTGTGCACAGTCTTGATCCATTCGATGTTAGAATATCTACTGAGTGCTTTCTAATAGAGAGTATATACTGAAAGGCTATCCAAGAATAAGTGCGCTGGAATTCCCAGGACGAGATCAGCATCTTGCTAGAGCCATGAACAATTGCCAGATAATATCTTCAGGGAGGCGATTTATCTTCACTTTGAGAAGATTGCAGGTAATAATGACGTTTTGAAGTAGCGGTTCATCTGCAGATTGTTCTTTTATCCACATGATTTGTTTATGTTACGATAATCCGATGGAAATTCATCATAGTGGTCGGAAATAACCGTGCAGTATGGAAAATTTTATTCAAAAAATTAATAATCTGTAACTTAATTTGAAACTGCTTGGGTTAGATCGTTCACTTATTGAAATCAGCACTATAGAAAAACTGCCTATACTTTTTTGTCCCGCATTCCTCTTTATCATGAGATGCAACCTCTTTCTTACTGTGTAAGAGAGGGAGGAGATCTCTCAATCGCCTTGGATCAATTATGGATTATGAAATCAATCAGCTGGCACTTCACAAAAAACTGCCACCAATTCAAGTGATTGCGGCATTTACCCCGATTGGAAGTAAACCCTCGGAGGAACCCATGAGCTATATTGCCTATTCAAGAAACAATAAGATGAGAAAGCGGTTTTTAGAATTGGTGGAATAACAAACCGCTCTGCAGGCTGACTAACAATAAACGAAATGAGTTGTGTTCAGACTGCACATTGGTGGCTAGACCAAGTGGATGATCTGTTGAAAACAGCAAGGCTGTGCTGATTTACTGATTGATAAAAAAGGCAATATGATTATCCGCAATTATGGCCGGTAACTTCTTCTTTCTTTGCTTAAACTGACGGGAAGGCCCGCATGCGATGGCAGTGGTGACCGCCAAGGCGAGGCAGTCGATGACTCCCGATAGACATTATGTAGAAGTGATCTGGCCAAATAGCTAAGTGTTTACATATAGTTGAGAAAGAGCTTTTCTGCTACTTTTACTGGATGCAAATGGCGGCAACATACTAGACGCTCTAAATTTAATGTACTAAAAAATCAAATCAGAGATTCCATAAACTAAAGTTTGGATTGCTTTTACCAATTTTAACCGCTGTATATCAGAATAATATTTTTAATAACATCTCGTAATAAAAATTAAAGAGTGTAAAATCATGCTGCCAACCGTCCTTTAGAAGCGCTGATTTCTACCGATTTTGGAAAGATGATTTATCGCCCATAACCTTAAGAAAAATGGTTTGCGTTATTTCCATCAAAACCGGAACTGTAATGCTACGCAAACCATTTAATTGGAATTTCTCCATTTGGGTTTTAATCGTTCACAATTAACGCCACGCTTAATCATTATTTGCCACCTCTTGGAGATGCTATTGACAAAAACTTGGAAAATAAAATCAACCTAATCACCGTACCAACGCAGAAAAGCTTGATTCTTCTTATCAATTACTGAATTAGAAAAGGTGGTTCCAACTGATTCCTTGATAATAAAGTAGCCTTGCAATTGGGAAAGAATTGATTCACTCTTACAAAAATATCTACCAACAAGCTTGGATTCAATTGCAATTGAAAAAAAATTTCAACAACTCGAAAAAAATCGAGGTAAATAATCTAGTATGAACTGCCTAAACTGCAACATCCAAAAACTACACATGCCACAGCGAAACGATCGTAGAAATAAGACTACTCCCTGGACTGCCCGAGGCGTATGCTGATCGTAGGTGCCAGTGGATAAAATTTATTGGCCGAAACGTGCCTCTTCGCATAAAAAGAGGGGACTTCCTTATCTGGATTATTTGGGAATTCAGATTGCCAAGCAAGGGTTATTCTACTCAGGGTCATCATGCACATATTATAAGAAAAAAGAAAGAACATTTATTGAGACTTTTTGACTTTCTAACCTTAAAGCCCCTTTCTAGGGACTTGTTATGAAAAAACTAATTAGCACAAAAGCGCAAGAAGTTTTCGCAGAGGATATTAATCAATTCCCCATTTTTCCAAAGCTGGATATGAAGTGATTATTCCGCTACAAATGAGTGGTCAAAGTCCTGATCGAAGAGAAATATCGTTAGGCTAGACAAAATTATGGGCTAACGAAATTCTAACGGAAATTGGGAGATTTTCGGTAAATTCCACTTTCAAAAATCAAGGGAGGATTGGCCTTCAATTTAGGATTACCCCTTAGCCGCTCAATCCAACCTGCATCTAGGATCGATAGTGATGGTAAACGCTTTTCCAGATATTCCCCTTTTGTCGGAAGAATACCGCAGCTTTGGTTGTTATCCAGACCACCAGAATACAGTCACCAAATTTATGTCGATCAAATTAAGAATCAGTATAGTTGCCAAGTTCCCCCAACTTTTCATAGTACATTTCGCTCGTCTTCTGGGTGGATATAAGTCGGAAATTCGAAGTAGGCATCATTCCTTCTGCCTGAGCCCACCAGTTTTTGGTGTCGTGCGTACACGGACCGAAAAACCATCTGAAATAAAAGCCCTCATCATATACAACCTACAGCTCTTCATCCAACCTGGTAACAAAGCGTGAAGTTCTACCATTTTTTTTTGCGATTTCGGATGCGTGAGCGTCATTTTCTAATCCTAATATATGAGATGCCTCCAAGCACTCAAAAAATGCCGTTTTCTACATCATGCCCGAAAGAGACATGGTCAAGTTAAATGATGCGCCTCTATCACTACTTCTGACTGAATTGCAAAAAGTAACGGCGACCAAATCTGGATAAATGAATAAGTGAGGAAGCCTTTTTCACTGTTGGACAATTTGATCTCTGATCAGGAAAAGCATTTCTTCCAATCGTACCCTCAGAAGTGGATCTGGCAAACTCGATTTAAAGCTTCGGGAAAATGCTTCTAAATATGGATCGAGCTGTTTTGATCTTTCTGTTATTCCAAGTCGGAAGTTGAAGGGTTTTCCCTATCAGCCTTTAACCTCGAGTTACCTTCCGCTCCCATAAATGCTGGGAGTAGCCTTTGTGTACGGGTCTGTGCGCATTAGAACTCCAACCAGTAAAAAGCTTTTTTTAGCCAGTTCTAATCCCTTCAGGATCTCCGACTGTTCGTAATAGGCCCGCCAAGCCAAAAAATGCCCAAAAGCATTTCCATAGCTTTTTGGTCGAGTCATTCTTTGACAGTTACCCTGCTTGTCCACCAGCCAGAAAAAAACCTCCTTTTTCCTTGTCCCAAGTGCGATCCCTTCATAAGAATTCAAATCCGTTGAGCTTTGACCATCTTGAAGTACTTAATTTTCCGTATATCGAATAGCCGCCTTCCATTAAGTCCAAGTATGTCGGGCCTGAGTTGACGGATCATTTTATCCTGATTTTTTGCAAGCTTCGAAGTCACTAAGTGAAAGCACTGAAATAGCCACCATCTGCCGAAATTCAAATCGCCTGGGGATACCATTTGTCCAAAAACCTCGCGTTTTGAGATGCTTTTCCATTTTTGGTCGGCAACACTTCTTTGTTGGGCGTTTTTAGGCTGAATTGCATGCAGTGAAAAAAGCAAAAGAAGGAGACCACCAAATCTCAATGACATAAAGGACTAAATTTGAGAAAAAAAATGAAGGATCGAAACGAATCTTAAACATTTGCACGTCAATAATTCCATGACAGTTGTATTAATCTGCTAGTTTCCCCATGACTCAACTTTACCATTTTCTTGATCCCCTGAAGTAGCCTATTTATACTACTGATGATAAAGTTTTAAAACACATACATAGCGCTTGTAGAGACAAGGGGTTTCATATTGATGATTTTAGTAAGATCGCTCAAAGAGCGATTTTCAGCTTCAGCAATGGTCAGAATTTTTGCAATCTCTGAGCGCACATTTGCCAACCGATACCAAAGGAACAAAAATCATTTGATTCTTTGCAATTCAGAAAAGATAATCGAAAATAGCGCTACTTTCAAAAAGAGGGATGCAAGTTCCTCGGGAGCAAGTTCAAAATTGTCAGGATTGGCTTGAACGCCTTGTTAGCTTTAGGCGATTTAGTGCCAAAATCTTTTTTGGGCAATCAATTAGTTTTGCAATTACGCTTTTGAGAAGACGAGCTGACTAGGAATCGAATATCTGAGGTCTTGGACATGAGACTTTCCGTCTAGCAAAAGTTAAGTCCGTTTCACGATATGTCGGAAAATAAGGCGTCCGGCGACAATTATGCAGGGGTCGATGGAATAGCAGAAGTTAAACAGTTGATTTCTTACTCAGCCAATCCAGCTGCACTGTTTGCACTCGCTGAAATTCGCCGTCCATACACCGCTGGGAATATTCGACGGATTATGAAATCGTTGAGATTATTATTCCTGATTCAGTTGCAGTGGAAAGAAAATCGAATTCAGATATGCCCTTCGACTGGAAATCCATCCCGCATTCCACTCAAGAGACTTGGAGATGAGTTAATTCTAGAAAAAGAGTTTTTCTTTATTTAAAACTACCTTCGTTTGGCAGTTCAGGAGTGAGTTTTAATTTTTTAGATAAAATCCAGTTCACAGAAGATTTAATGAAGTAGAAATCAATTCAGTTACCAGTTTGAATGATGTTCCGGACTGTTTGAAATAGATCCTAGCTAAGATCACTCCTCCATTTAAATTTTTCTAACCGTACAAAGTGCATACGGAAAATGCATTCGCCCAGGTCCAAAAAATTGCGGCCGTAACTCCAAGAGTCATTACATGAATTTGGTAATCTTTCGCAGGTATCACACCTCTGCAACGACCATTATATCCGGCTCTTCCAAGTTTTTTTAATTCTTGGATTAAACTGGCGGACCAGGCGTTTTATGGCCTGGCAGCACAGAGAGAGGCAAAGCACTCCTGTGTTACGACTATGTACATGCATTTCAATGAGCCCCTGAGCAAGCTCGACTCTTCTCGGACCTTCGTCTGCAAAAAGGTGCCGGCAATGATCCGCACGCATCAAATCCCAGATCCGCAAGAATACCTGTTTAGCGTATGGACTTTTCGACGGATGCGCCGGGTCTTTGATGACGCATCTTGGCCCATGTTTAGCAATTCAATTAATCCGCGGAACGTTACTGCCTCCTCGTAAATCTTTTGCAAATCTAGATCCGTGAAAGATCCAGCGAGTTTTTTTTAAACGGCATCTTAGAAGTCCTTCATCCTGTAGGCCTGCAATGGCATACACACCTGAGATTGCATTTTGTGTTCTTAGCTTGATGTACTATCCCTAACTGCTTCCGCTCGATCCGCCATCGAAGCCATTTCGACCTTTACAGTAGCTTATTTCGAGCTGCCTGGCGATCAGCCAAACATGCTAAACAATTTGTCCTTTGGCCTGGACTTAGCTGCTGAAGCTCGTTAGAGCTCTCTAAGGATAGCTTTTTATACTTCGGTATGATTCTAAGCGATTTCAAGGACTTCTAACTCTGAATTCACATTGGAGATTCTACGTTACCGCTTGTGCTCTCCAACATACCCGGAACTTCTATAGTGGCTCGCTCATCTTCACTTGTGTTGTATGCGAGTTTCGCACTCCCTTACGATTCAATCTTTTCCAACTGTCTATTCTTGCGCTTTTTTGGCAGCAGCCTCCTCGATCCGAAGCTTTGGAGAGTCCAGCTCCAATTGCTTTTGCCAGCACCAACTCTTTTCCACTTCTTCAACTCGCAGCGACCACAGGCGCTGTGTCGACCAGTGCATATGATCTGTTCAAATATTCCGGCGTAATAGCGATCGCCTCCCCGAACGGATCTACGAGTCGGCAGTCTGACCTCCTGTTCATTTTAATTGGAAGAGCTACCAGATACTAGCGCGTTATTTTCTCGGCAGATTACTGTGCCGAAAAAAGTCAGTGGTGTTAAGCAATCGTTCACCAATGGAATTGGTGTGTAAAGATTGGCGTATGTCTCCTATCACGGCAGCCAAGTGCTTCGATGCTTTCGAGTCCACTTTATTCGCAATGGATGCCCTGTGCTCGGTAAGCGAACAGCCTGAAGTTTGGCACATGGGTACGGAAGCATCAAAGGTTTATCAGAGTTTAGGGTTCAAAATTGTTCACGATTTTTGCCCAAAGCAATCTTCCTGCACGCATTTTGGCTATTTCCATAAAATAATTCATGCCAATAGCCAGAGAAAGAAAAGTTCTATGAGTGCCACAATCATCAATATCCAATCCTTGCTTTTATCCCAGGTGTCTCTCCAATATTCTAAAACCGTCGGCGAAGGGTGAGAATGATGAACAACTCAAATTCTGCTGTGGGCTCCATGCTTTGCTTGGCATGTGGATAGCCAGGAAATGGAAATCGCGAATGAATTTTGGCATTTCCTGAGCTCCGTTGAGAACTCTGAAAGTTATCGTGGACTAATGTATTCCGCATCGTATCGGCTTGCCGGGGATAGATGTAGAGTATTCCGCTCACCAAAACTCTTTCAGAATATCATTCTGGAATTGTACCACTCAAACCGTTCAGGTGAAACCGCCCTGTTCATTCCGCTGCTACGATATAAAAGCTATATTGGAAATAACCGCCCCATTCAGTGTGTCATCGATACGCGCCTCTCTCTCAAGTGGAATTTTCTATCAAAAAGGATTTTCAATATCCTCGACCGAATCGATGGGCTACGGCCTGCTTTTCCGACGTCCCCGACTACTCGCGGATATATGAATTACGGAATCATAACCCCGTTGCCGTGGCTAAATCAAAAAAGCTACCAGAAAGTCCCTTCTGGCTCCGCGATGGTTTTTCCGATAAAAGGCCATTAGTTGATTCTTCTGCCTTGTAGAACAATCGCTGCATCATTGCCGTATCGGTCCAAGGCCCGTTTGCTGCCACATTACATTGGTGCTTAAGGACCGCGTAAAGGTACAGGGTGGAGCCTTGCCTGCGAATGAATTTTCCAAATGGGGCCGATATGAGGCAACAGATTCTTGATTCAATACATAAGGGACTCGGGGTGGTGTCGATCGCACGTGAAAACATTGATTTGTTCTTGCGGTTTCCCATTTCTAATCCCTTTAAGAATCAAGCTTTGTTTGTGGCAGCCACTTTTCCTGATTTTTAACGCTTCTGGGCTCATAGCTGAATTCGGATTTTCAGATTAGATCATACTAATAGCCGCTTCCTCACAAATTGCACTCGTAATTCGTATAACTCCTCCATATTGCTGTATTTGGGGACTCTGTTTCCAAGACTCTCATTTTGAGTTCATAGCTATTTTACCCAACTAGTATTTTCGCTTTTCGCAGCACCGCCCTTTGTGTTTTGGTAGCTGTTTTTTTGACTTGTGGAAGGTATCGAATAGTTCGATTTCATTGGAATAATTAGCAGTCCCAGCCTCCATCGCTTGTCTTCTTAGTATATCGTGCCCAGTGCTCTCCCGAGGACTACGGTCAGTGATTCTTTTTGGAGATTTGGAGACTCTCAAGACCTGCGCCTGGTGCAGGATCTAGCACTTTGTGAATATCAAAAAGGCCTCTCTTCGCGAGCTAGAATGGTTGACAACTTTCGTACGAGATCCGTTTGCGAAAGACACATCTCTGCCTTGGACCTAGGTATTAGGTTTATTACCCAAAGTGAATTACAGCCGCCATGACCCGGCCGCCCATGGCTTCATAGGTCTGACGGATAGCGAAGTGTTCGGATCGAGTGAAATTTACTCCAGTCACTGGTAATGCCAGCTAGGTGTATGGCTTCGGATTCTAGATTCACGCACCCAGAATTTTGGAAATCAAAATCACATCAAAAGGAGATGCGGATCTCGCTTTTCAGTATTTTGGCGATTCCGGAAAGTGTATTTCTGTCGGATAGCAGTTATGAAATGCATTCTTTCCGACCGTCTTGGTCTGCAGAAAACATTCCCTTGTTGAATGAAAAAGGTCTAAGTATTTCGATTAACTCACCAAGCAAAGTTAATTCCTGTGATACCCTGTCCTCCTGCATTCGAATAGCGGGCAAAAAATCGATGGTGAGTAGGATGAAAAGTCTGGAAAGATTTATAATCGTGTAGAATCCAATCCTGCTGCTAAAGATATTTGTTCTTTGAGGTCGGTTTCCCTTAAAAAAGTTCTCTGTCGGGAGGACCAAAGTATTGCACCATGGGAGCATGCCGGTGTCAGCTTGTTCGGCGATTCACCCATTTTTGACTTGGATTTCAGGACTGGTCTGGCTTCTCCCCAGAAGGCAAGAATAAAGGATGGTGATGTAGGCGTGAAAAACACCTTTCAAAAATCAAATTTAAAAAAAAAATTTTTTTTTTTTTTCCCCCTTTCTTCGGGTTGCCCATTTAATGAAGGCATAAAAACCCTCCCGCTCCTAGTGTCCTGTTAAGACTCTAGAATTTGCTGGCATTGATTGTGTTTTTTCACTCCACGTACGTGGGGACACACGTTGACCAGAGTCGAGGTGGAAGGCCTGGGAGGTTTTGACTTCCGAAGTGAGTCGCATGGTTTTGGGCGTTTGCGCTGTCTGCTTTCAAATACTGTATATAGTCCTATGCTGAATCTCACCTCCTCAGAAGCACTGTACTCTTAATAGTTAGAATTCACTCGGACATTTCCTTTTAAAATCTTTTTTTTGAATTTGCTCCAGCCATCGGCATGACTAGATTCGCGGGAAAGGATATAATTCTGGATTTGGCCATGTTTTGGCTTTTTGGGTAAAAAAGTTTATCTCTTGGTCAAAAATAAGAAAAACAAGTGGAAAATGCTTGTTGAAGAGCTCAAGGCTATTCATCCAGACAGCTTGTTTTTTCCTCTCCTAAAAAGCAAAAAAAACCTACTAAATCAAAACGTGTTATTAAATAGTTTCTGGAATTTCAGGAAGAAAAAAAAATCTTATTCAAAGGAAAGTAATTTTGATAACAAAAGGACCGATTGGTGGATATATGACATTTTCAAGTCCGAATTTGATTTCTTTATGTAATTATTTTTCTCCCAATTTTGACATCCTTGGTCCGACCACGTGTCATTGTTTTTCAGAATAGCCTTTCTTAATTTGACGTTTTCAGATAGCCATCGCTGCAGTTTGAACATGATTTGTATTACCGTAGTACTAATCGAAACAAGGCATTCAACGTAGCAGACCTTTTCTCACTTGGTTCAAAACCTATTTGAATGCCTGACAAATTAGAACGTATCATTCTCACGATGTCAAGGATCCCTAGTCATTCTATTCTGCAGATGGATGGAGGGACAACTATGTTCAGGTTTATTAAATTGCCATTCAAAACAACTTTGGGACAAGGTGGGAAAATGATATGCCACAGTGTGGGTAGATAAG
>Ga0163217_1007906_pt1 | contig 14553 bp, 14 predicted proteins | sample SynspAceP_FD_185933 | JGI IMG/M metagenome (GOLD analysis project Ga0163217, IMG submission 185933) | Saline lake microbial communities from Ace Lake in Antarctica - Synechococcus sp. Ace-P (PacBio error correction) | ecosystem: Environmental > Aquatic > Non-marine Saline and Alkaline > Saline ... | reverse complement strand
GGGTACGAACGCCTGATCAACACCCATCCGCACTTGCGTGATGATCCGAATCCTGAACAAGACTGTCGCTTAGGTGCAGGGTTGGGGGAACAGGCGGTGTGGGCGCCATTCGGCAAACGCTAAAGATGTCGTTGCACCGCTGACGTACGACGATATCGTGTGAACGCGTGGGCAAGCTGAACACCCATTTCGGGGAGGCCCGCCTGCGACCTTGAAGGGTGGGCACTGCCCGCGAACGCGCGGGCAAACGTTCGGCGCGGCTGATAATTTCGATTTGAAGAGTGTCAGAGCAGGATAGTCGCGGTTGTACCCTTGTCGCGCCCTGACAAAACGCCCTGACGGCGGCTAACTTAGCGAGGAGCCACGGACAGGGGTGTTACAGAAAAGTCGTAGTTAGTGCGTTATTAACTGCAACTCATGTACAGCTCCGCCCCCGTTGTATCAGCCCAAGGCACAGACCAAACCTGGACAGACTGGAATTCTCGCCTTATGCCATTTTGAAGCCATCGACCCGCCACAGAAACACCCCTTTGCTGGCCACCGAAGAATTGCGTCATCGGCGCGGGTATTTCCGGCATGGGGGCTGGCGCATATGTTGGGCGACGACCATCAGGTCACTTTTGTTCGCAAAGCGCCCCCGTTTTGGGCGCGTCATGCGCGCCACCAAGATGGCGGGCAGGAAGGGCGACAGCCTGTGGATACGGCTTTTATCGTGCCTTCAAACTATTGCCAATTACCCCAACCTCGCCGCACTGTTCAAAGAACTGACGTGCCGTGGTAAATCCAACATGAGCTTGTGCGTCCATTGGAACGCGGGCGGCTTGAATATGGCCTGATGGATCGCTGGATTCGATCTTTGCCGGCAGCGGCGGCAATGCACTGAACCCCAAATTTTCTGCGGATGGCTGACCGATATTTCGTGCGTTCAACAAACCACGGCGACCAAACTGGCGCAGGATCGCGCGCTGACCATCGCGGCTTTTTGGACAAGCTGGGCGCGGGCGGAAATTCCGCCAAATATTACCTGACGCCGCTGTCGGGCGCCGATCTGTTCAACACCCGTGGACAAGATCATGGATTTCCCAGCATATTTCGATGGTCGACTTTCGTTTGAAAACCACCCTGCTAAGACCACACAGGCCAGCACAGTGGTATACGTCGAGCGCGTGGCACAGGCAATACGTGAACCGTCTGGGGCATCCGCTGTCGGACAAAGGCTGTCGACATCCGCCTTGGCACCCCTGTCCATCCGTCCGCCGTACCCCATGGCGGCGAGAGGTTGAAAACCAACGGCCGGAAATGAAGCCTTTGACACGTCGTGTTTGCCAGCCATTCGAGACGCACTGCACTGCTGGCCGACCCCAGCACGGCAGAGCGTTTGCGGCTTTGGCGCGGTGAAAATACCAAACCCAAACGATGTGGTGCTGCATGCGGATGCATCGCTGATGCCCAAGCTGCCGCAAAACTTGGGCTATCTTGGCATTTTGCTGAGGACAAGGACAGCAGAACCGGACCGGATCGACCTGACATACTGGATGAATTCGTTGCAACCTATCCGATGGACGATCCGCATTTGTCACGCTCAAACAACCAACGCCCGATCGCGAGGGAAAGACTGATCTTATGATCAGGTCACTCTGCGCCATCCGGGTCTATGATCTGGGCGCGTTGGCAGCCCAAAGAGGCAGGCTGCGCGGAGCTCAATGGCCGCACAGAAACACCTGGTTTCTGCCGGCCGCAGATGAAGCACGGCTTTCACGAAGACGGGCTATCCAGCGCTGTCGATGTGGTCCCAGGGCTGCGTGCCAAGGGCCAAGGTGCGCTGGCGCGAAGACAGCGCGCGTGATCATATTCCGGGGCGTACCATCATGGGCGCAAGGCCGCCCGGTACGAAAACAGCTTTCGCTGATTCTATCGATATGTGGTGCTTGGATGCAGAGCCGATCTGCCCAAACGCCCACGTTATCGGGCGCAACCGCGGCGCTGTGACATCCCTGTGGACGCGGACACACGGTGGCCCCAAAGGTGCGGGTCGCGGGGCCGCTTGGTGCGCGATGTTCTGCGCAGCATAACGTCACCGGCGTTCGCGCGGATCGAGCTGATGGCACAGCTCGGGTTTCTGGGGCATGGCTTTAACCCCGTTAGTTCTGGCTTTGGCCCGACGCGCCGGACGCGGCGTTGATCGCCGGTTTGATATCAGAGGTGTCGAACACATTCGGCGACCGCCACAAGTTATCTGTGTCACCACGATGACCTGCGGCCCGGATAGAGCGACCGTCACCTGCACGCGACGAGATTTTTCATGTCTCGCCCTTTTCAGCCGGTCGAAGGCGGATACAGCTTTCGCTTTGCATATTCCGCGATGATCATATCGGGGTCTGGATCGACTATACCCGCGACACTGTCGGGTTGATCGCCACGCTAAAAAAAAAAAACCGGTACGCGCACCCCGCTGACGAACCGCGCAATCGTTGGTCGCTGCTGCGGCGTCCGTTCGGGGCGCGGGCGTGTGCTCGGGCCTAATCCACTGGCAGGCGCTAAACTCTGGTGGAAGGCGGCGGCTATCGCCCGGCGCCCGAACGCCGGTGAATGACGTCTCGGAAAACGTGACCCGCTCTGCGCATTCAACTGCCGGGCCTATGCGCTCGTTTGCGTCACTTGCGTGGCGGCGGCGGGGCTGCCGATTTACAATCCATGCGCCAAAGTTCTTTGTTGATGAATACGGGGTGTCCCTTGGCGCTTGGCGGTCGCGTGCTGTTTTGGGCTGCGCCTGCTTGATGTGGTTCCAAGACCCGCTGCTGGGGCGCTTGTCGCATATCTGCGCGACAAGCGCGGGGTGGCTGTTCGCTGTCGGCACAGCCCTTGATGCGCAGGGTCGATGTTTTGCGTCTGTTTGCGGTTCCGCCGTTGCTGAACGCCGTGATCTGGGTTTGCGCTGACCCTGACGGCGTGTTTTCTGCGTTCAGTTTCCTCACAATCTGGTTTTTATGCCCAAGGGGTTCGCCAAAGGCGGCGGACGTTGCCCGGGCCGTGGGCATCTGATGTTGGCACCGCTTGGCGCGAGACGGGGCGTTTGCCTGGCGTCTGCGTCGCCTCGGTGCTGCCTGTGATTGCTCGGCGGTGGTGTCAGATGCACCGTTTGCGGGTTTCGCCGTCGGCTTTGCCTGCTTGGGCGCGGGCGGGCGTTTTTGCCATCGGGCGAGTGGCACAGCACAGCGTTGTGGCCCACCACGGAGTATCGGCGTGGTCCTGTTTGCGATCCCCGTCGCGCGCCGGCTGCTGGTGATCGCGCTTTTTCAATGCCGCCCCCGTGGTTTTTTACAGTCACGTCGGACGCTCTTCCTGTTCTATGTCGAAGCGTGCTGCGCGCACCGGGTGGAGGGGGCCGCTGCTGTTGCTGTTCTTCCTCTCTGCTGCCGTCGCGGCCCGTTCTGGGGCCAAACTGGCAGAGCGTTTCGGCCCCAAGCCCGTCTTGCTTTCTGCGATTGGACGCTGCGCATTTTGGGTGTTCCCCCGGCGGGGACATTGTTTGCTGGGGGGGCGTCTGGCGTGGGCTTCGTGCCTGGTGTGTCTTGCCTCCGGTGCCGGTGCTCGGGGCCGATCTGACGCTTTCTTACCTGCCATGTTTCAGCACGTATGGCGGTGTGGCCCATCCGCCGCCGAAGGGTTCGGGCTGTGCGTCACTTTGTGTTCAAAATTCTCCTTGCCTTCGCTCCATAGCGCTTACTTCCCACCCTGCAGGCGTCCGGTTTTGACAGTCGCTGCCACGGGCAATCGGCCTGTGGGCGATCTCTACCCTCATAGGGCTTTTTTATGCCGGTGTGCCTTGCGTGGGCTCAGCTGATTGCCATCGGGTGGATGGCCGCCACGCCGCTTGCCAAAAGGATGACGATAATATGCATCGATGTTCTGTATGTTTTTATAAGGGGCTGCCCTGGTGCTTGCGGCTGGCTTGGCGCGGCGGCTTGTCATAGCTTTTCTGCCACAAAAGCCGGTCGGACTATGCGGATGGACTACACCGTCTTCGACATGAGAAACATCTGAACGGGGCCATGCCTCGGCGAAGGCGTAATCTTTGGCCCGTCGGGACGGGTAACCACAGCTTTGTGGCTGACTTTGTTGTGACATGATGGCGACACCGCGCAGAATCGAGAACGGACAGATCCCAACCCCCTTATAGTTAACGACATTTCGTCTATGACGATAATTACCAACCCAAGACCGCGTTCTGGACGATCACATTGGGCGAGGCAGGGCATTTCACTGCGACGGGCCCGGACGTCATCGGCACTGCCAAAGGGCGCAACGTTGGCGCGACGGTACAGTCGAAAATATGTCATCCAGTTGCCCGACGATGTCGCGTGCGCACTGCCTGAAAACCGTGGACTGGATGTATCTTACCCGGACGGCACGTCATCAACCGCAGCCAATTTCGCAAAATTTTGGCCTGAAGGTGCCAGCTTGTTGCGACAATTCGTAGAAAGGATGAACAATGACGAAATGGACCGGAAAGCGCTATTGAGCTGATCGGGGCGAGTGCGGGATTAGGCGAAGCTCTGCGCATAAGCTTGGCCGACTGGGTGCCTAGGTTCATTTGTCTCGGCCCGATCCGAGGACAGCTGGGCGCAATGACGAAGAATTGCCCTGTTGTCCGCCAGCTATCAGACCATCGATTGTGCAGGATATCGCATAGTATTCGTTGCTGCGGCTCAAAAGCTGTTTGTCCGGTGGACGGGATTGTCTATCGCGGGGGCCTACTGGCCATTTCGACGCGCAGGCGTGGGAGCCTGAACACGCACCACGATGCATAGACGTAAATCTTACCGGCCTTGTGCGCGTGATGGAGAAGTCTGCCTGATATGTCAAAGCCGACGCGGGGCATATCGTTATTACCTTCGAAGCTCTCAGGCCTATCGTGCGGATTGCCAAAATCTATGGCTACACTGCCCGCCCCCATCCAGGCGGGTACCCTGTCCGCTGGCGGAAATGTATGCACGCTGATCTGCGCAAGACCGGCATCAAGGTCAGGTGATCAACCCCGCGGTTTTATTAAGACGCAGCTGACCGACAAAGAACGGACTTTAAAATGCCGTTTCTTGATGGAGCCGAGGCCGCGCCCCAACAGGTGTCGAAAACCACTATGAGGCCGGCCACCCAGCTTTTAAGAAAAAGCTTTCCGTTCGGATTTTCGCTGTTCTTTCCGGCTGGCGCAGTTCCGACCCGACGCATTTATTACCGTCTGTTCGGGTAATTCCGGTCGGGCCAGGTGGACCTGCCCAACCGCAAGGCATTACAGCTTTGCGCTAATGCGTGGCGAAAACTGTACAAAAGGTGCACGCTGCCCAGACAGGGCATCATTCACCGGCCAGCGCTGACAGCGTGGGCAGCAGCTGCGCGGCGTAGTCTTCAGAGCTTTCCAGCGGCAGGCATCGATGCAGGTTGATCAAATCGCGGTGACGTCCAGCTGCGGTATTGTGGGACGCCGCAAGGCAAGGCTCTTTGCCATGTTGTCGCGCGGTCATAGACCGGCACAGGGTGAAATCGCTAATCGGGTCGCAGGCGATATCCCGATCACCGCAAGCGCCCGTGAGCTTATCGCAAGCTGCGCTTTTGGGCCACAAAAGACCGCGCGTTTGAGGGCCCCGCCAGAATGCAGTGAAAAAACAGCACGTGCTGCAAGATTTCCCGAGGAAGGGCCGCCGTGAGCAGTTTCCTTCATGTCCCCTTACCGGTTACTTTGATGCCAAGGCGCGCGCATAAAAATCCGTCGCACCCGCTGCGACCGACCCAAGGCGGCCGATGACCAAAGCGTTCCGGCCACTTCGATCCCGTCAAATCTGTGCCGCAAGGTCGCGGGTACAGCGCGCGGCGTCTGGATAAGGCGTGCATCGCGGCGACGACCTTGTGCGGGTTTGGGCTGCCCAGCATTGACGGCACCGCAGCACCGCAAAACCCTGCCCAATACCCAAAGGCGCGGACACGGCGACTGGAATTATCTGTTAGATATTCCAAAAATCCAGCAACATGCCGCCGCAGCCTTTGAAGCGTTGCCAAGCAGGATGCGCCCTGCCGATGTGCCCTTTATAGGGCGTGCCCGAACATGATGTGTCGATGGACCAGTGGCGCTGCCGTTTTTCGGGCAAGCCTTTTTCAGGCCAAAAGATGATCGCATCAGCGGGGCATCAGGCCAGCTGTTCTGGGGCGCGATGCCGCAGCTTGTGGCACATTGTAGGCGTCGTTGCGATGACGCGGGTATCCGACGCTTCGACCGTGGACGCGGAAAACCCTTGTTCCATCAGCGTTCGGAAACCCCTTTGGGCGTATTTCCACCGCGGTTTCATTGTGCGCGCTGTTCGGGCACCGGACCCAGAGCATGTGGCGCGGTCATAGCATGCCTTTGTTCTTTTACCGCGACGACACTGTCGCTGGCGGTCATCTGCTGCATGAACTCGCCGTGATCTTGGGGAAGACCCGCCGTCTCTACGCCGCTCCCCGCAAGCAGTTGCAACACGCGAACAAGATACGGATCGGCCGAGGCTGAAAGGCGGTCGCCCAAATACATACGGTCGCGCAGGTATTCATTTTTCGACAAAATCGGCGCAGGCGGCCATGGTCTCGGGCACCTGAGCGGTCATATTCGTCCAAGCTTGGACTGGTGCTTGCCCACCGGCGAATCCGCGGCATTTTTGTGGGCGTGGTGCGACATGCATGGTCGAGCGCGAAGGTAATACAAAATCGCACTGCGCATCTGTGCCGCTGCGGTCGCGTCCGACGGAGACAGCCCTGCATGGGGGCCGATGGCGGGACATAATCAAGCTAAGCGCACCCGTTTCTGTTTCAGGCATCGTATTCATCCCTCAAAGGCGCAGCGCGGGGACGCGGCCCTTGGGTGATTGCCAGATAGTCGGGTTTGTCTGCTCTGCCCCCCCCCATGGGCGAAATCGACGCGCACCGCGCGATAGAGAAGCAGGCCGCTTCTTCGAGGCGATCGCCACCGCAACAGAGATTGGTTCCGAGGCGTGTAATAAAGCTTAAAGCATCATTTACCTTTCAAATATGGGTTCTGCGCGGACGCGGGGTGCAGGCGTGTCCAGATTGGGCACCGCGTTGCAAACACACACGGTGACCAAGGTTGGCCGCCGATGTGGGAACAACCGGTGCATTGACGTGTGCATGATTCGCCAGCGGCCAATGCGCGACATGGCCCGGAATACCCAGCCCCATCGCCTGCGCCATCACCATATTTGAAAAGGGTAAAAATGATGCTTCGCTTTATTACACGCCCGGAACCATCTCTGTTGCGGTGGCGATCCGCCCTCGAAGAAGCGGGCCTGCCCTTATCGCGCGGTTGCGCGTCGATTCGCCACGGCAGAGCAGACAAAACCCGACTATCTGGCAATCAAACCCCAAGGGCGCGTCCCCGCGCTGCGCCCTTGAGGATGATACGATCCTGACAGAAACGGGTGCCTTGCTTGATTAGTCCGCGCCATTCGCCCCCAATGCAGGGCTGTCTTCCGTTCGGACGCGACGCGCAGCGGCACAGATTGCGGCCAGTGCGATGTATTACCTCGCCTCGACCAGCATGCGCCACACGCCCACAAAATGCGCCGGATCGCCCGTGGGCCAAAGCACCAGTCAAGCTTTGACGATATGACGCTCAGGTGCCCGAACCATGGCGCCTGCGCCGATTTTGTCGAAAATGAGGGGGGGGGGGTTATTCCTGCGCCGGACCGTATGTATGGGCGACGCTTTTCAGACCTCGCCGATCCGTATCTGTTGTCTGTTGCAACTGGTTGCGGGGGGACCGGGCCGTAGAGACGGCGGTCTTCCCAAATCACGAGTTCATGCAGCAGATGACCGCCCGCGACAGTGTCGTTCGCGGTAAAAGACAAAGGCATTCGCTATGACCGCGGCCACATCTTTTCTGGGTCCGCTGCCGAACAGCGCGACAATGACAACCCGCTTGGGCATTAATACGCCCAACAGGGGTTTCGATCGCTGATGCGGAAACAGGCGTTCCGCGTCACGGTCCGAAAAGCGTCGGATACCCGGTTCATCGCAAAACCGGACGCCTACAAGGCCACAGGCTTGCGCCATCGCGCCCAGAACAGCTGGCCTGATGCCCCCGCTGATGCTGATCATTCTTTAGGCCTGTGGAAAAGAGGCTGCCCGAAAACGGCACGCCACTGGTCCCTCGACCACATCATGTTTCGGCCACGCCTATTATAAGGGCAAGCAGGGGCGCATCCTGCTGCAACGCTTCCAAGGCGGCGGCGGCATGTTGCTGGATTTGGAATATCTAACAGATAATTCCAGTCCGCCGTGTCGCCGCCTTTGGGTATTGGGCAGGGTTTGCGGGTGCTTGCAGGTGGCCGTCAAATGCTGGGCAGCCCAAACCGCAAACTAAGGTCGTCGCCGCGATCACGCCTTTATTCCAGACGCCGAGCGCTGACCGCGACCTTCGGCCACAGATTGACGGGCTCGAGGTGCCGGACGCTTGAGTCATCGGCGCGCTTGGTCGGGTCGGGCAGCGGTCGACGGATTTATGCGCGGCGCCTTGGCATCAAAAGTAACCGGTTTGACATGAAGGAAACTTTGGGGCTCACGGCGCGCGCCCCTTCCGGGAAATCTTGGCAGCACGTGCTGTTTTTTTCAACTGCATCTGCGGGCCTCAAAACGCCGGTTTTTGTGCCAAAAAGCGCGCTCGATAGCTCACGGGCGCTGCGGTTGATCGGGGATATCGCCTGGCGAGCCCCGAGGAGATAGCGAGTGTTCAACCCTGTGCGCGAGTCTATGCATCCGTGCGGCCCTGACAAAACTGGCTAAGAACGCCCTGCCTCCTAACAGAAACATCGGGTCCACCAGCTTTACCCCGCACACTGGACCGCCACCCGCGATGATACCTGCCATCCGATGCTGCCGCTGGAAGCTCTGCAAGACTATCCACAACTCTCAGCTGCTGCCCACGCTGTCGCGTACCTCGGCCCATTGATGATCCCCTGCTCTGGGCAGCAGTGCCCACGCTGCAGTTTCTGCCAACGCATCTATATATCTCACTCGCGCGTGTGCGGTCTAGTCAGGTCACCTGCCCGACCGGAATAATACAATAACCGAAACAGACGGTAATAAAATCCGTCGTGGAACTGCGCCAGTCCTTGAGAGATTAAGAACAGCGTGAGATAGATGCCGAACGGAAAGCTTTCTTAAAGTCTGCGCGTCCTCTCCGAACCTATCTGTTAGGGCGTCGGCTCGGGACCTCCCCATCAGAAAACGCCATAAAGTCGTTCTTGTCGGTCAGCTGCGTCTTAATAACAACCACACGGGTTGATCAACCTGCAACCCTCGATGGGCGGTCGTGGCGCGAGATCAGCGTCTATACAATATAACAGACCAGCGCGAGATACCACAGCTCTGTATCGGTCAGAATGCTTGCTCACGACCTCTTCTTGCGCAAATTCCACGAGGTGAGCGCGTGGAGGGCTTCGACGCGAACAGAGTTCAATAACATATGTGCCCCCGCGTCGCGCTTGACCCATATCAGCCGACTTCTCCCCATCACGCGCACAAGGCCGGTAAGATTACGTCATCATCGTGTTGCGTGTTCAGGCTCCCACGGCCTGCGCGGCGAATGGCCAGTAGGCCCCGCCAGATAGACAATCCCGTCCACCGGACCAACAGCCTTTGACCGCAGCACGAATTTACTATCGATATCCTGCACATCGATGGTGTCTGATAGCTGGCGGAACACGGGCAATTCCTTCGTCATTGCGCCAGCTTGTCCTCGGATCGGGCCGAGACAATGACCTCGGCACCCAGTCGGCCAAGCTTATTGCGCAAGAGCTTCGCCTAATCCCGCACTCGCCCCGATCAGCCAATAGCGCTTTCCGGTCCATTCGGTCATTGTTCATCCTTTCTACGAATTGTCGCAACAAAGCCTCGGCCACCTTCAGGCCAAAAATTGCGGAAATTGGCGCGGTTATGATCGTATGGCCGTCCCGGGTAAGATACATTCCAGTCACGGTTTTCAGCAGTGTGCGCACGACATCGTCGGGGGCAACTGGCATGACATATTTTCGAACTGCTACCGTCGCGCCAACGTTGCGCCCTTTGCAGCTGCCGATGACGTCGGGGCGCCGTCGCAGTGAAATGCCCTGCCTCGCCCAATGTGATCGTCCAGACGCGTCTTGGGTGGTATTATCGGTCATAGACGAAATGGTCGTTAATCTTGCGCGGTGTCGCCATCCCATGTCACAACAAAGTCAGCCACAAAAGCTGCTGTGTTACCCGTTCCCACGGGCCAAAGATTACGCCTTTCGCAGACCATGGCCCCGTTCAGATGTTTCTTCAATGTCGAAGGACGGTGTAGTCATCCGCATAGGTCCGACGGCTTTTGTGCAGAAAAGCTCATGACAAGCCGCCGCGCCAGCCCAGGACGCAAGCACCAGGGCAGCCCCTTATAAAAACCATACAGAACATTCGATCATATTTCGGTCATCCTTTTGCAGCGGCGTGGCGGCCATCACCCGATGGCAATTCAGCGAGCATCGCAAGGCACACCGGCCATTAAAGCCCTATGAGGGTAGAAGATCCGCCACAGGTCGATTGCCCGTGGGCACACTGTCAAAAAACCGGACGCCTGCAGGGTGGGAAGTAGCGCCTATGCAGCGAAGGCAAGGGAGAATTTGACACAAGTGACCACAGCCCGAACCCTTCGGCGGCGGATGGGGCCACACCGCCATACGTGCTGGCAAACCATGGCAGGTAGAAGCGGCCAGATCGGCCCCGAGCAACTCCGCACCGGAGCCAAGGACACAACCAGCACGAACCACGCCAGATCCCCCACCCCCAGCAACAATGTCCCCAGCGAAAACACCCACAACGCCCGCGTCATCGCAGAAAGCAAGACGGCGCTTGGTGGCCGAAACGCTCTGCCAGTTTGCCCCAGAACGAGGCGCGACGGCAGCAGAGAGGAGAACAGCAACAGCAGCGGCCCCTCCCACCCCGGTGCGCGCAGCACGCTTTCGGACATAGTACAGGAAGAGCGTCGAGGCGTGACTGCAACGGGGCGGCATTGAAAAGCGCGAATCACCAGCAGCCGGCGCGCGACGGGATCGGCAACAAGGACCACGCCGATACCCGTGGTGCCCACAACGCCTGTGCTTGTTGCCATCGCCCCCGCATGCCAAAAAAACGCCGCCGCGCCAAGCACGGCAAAGCGACGCGACCCCGCAACGAGTGGCATCTGACACCACCCCGAGCATCACAGGCAGCACCGAGCGACGCAGGACGGCCCCAAGCCCAACGCCCCGGTCTCGCGCCAGCGTGGCCAACATCAGATGGCCCACGCCCGGGCAACGGTCGCCGCCTTGGCGACCCCTTGCATAAAAACAGATTGCTGAAGGAAACTGAACGCAGAAAAACACCGCCCGTCAGGGTCAGCGCAAACCCAGATCAGCGGCGGCCAGCAACGGCGAAGCGCAAACAGGCGCAAACAATCCGACCCTGCCCATCCAGGGCTGTGCGCAAGCGACAGCCCACCCCGCCTTGTTCGCGCAGCATACTTGCGAAAAGCGCCCCAGCAGCGGGTCTTGGACCACATCAAGCAGGCGCAGCCCAAACAGCACCGACCCCCAAAGCGCCAGGGACACCCGTATCATCAACAAAGAACTTTTGGCGCATGGATGTAAATCGGCAGCCCCGCCGCCGCCAAGCAGTTGACGCAAACAGCGCATAGGCCGGCAGTTGATGCGCCGAGCGGTTTCACGTTTTTCGAGACGTCATTCACCGGCGGTTCGGGTCGCGCGGGCGATAGCCGCCGCCCTTCCACCAAGAGTTTTTAGGCCGCCTGCCAGTGGGATTTAGCCCGAGCACACGCGCGCCCGATACGGACGCCGCAAGCAGCGACCACACGATTGCGCGTTCGTTCAAGCGGGGCTGCGCGTACCGGTTTAGCGTGGCGATCACCCCGCCAGTGGTCCGGGTTATAGTCGGATCCAGATCCCCCGATTTATGATCACGCCGGAATATCAAAGCGAAAGCTGTATCGCCCTTCGACGCTGAAAGGGGCGAGACATGAAAAATCTCGTCGCGTGCAGGTGATTGGTGGCTCTATCGGGCGCAGCGTCATCGTGGTGACACAGATAACTTGTTGGCGGTCGCCGAAGTGTTCGGGACACCTCTGATATCCACCGCGATTCAACGCGCGTCGGCCGCGTCGGCAAAGCCAGAAAACTAACGGGCGTTAAAGCCTGCCCCAGAACCCGAGGCTGTGCCATCAGGCTCGATCCGCGCGGACGCCGGTGACGTTATGCTGCGCCAGAACATCGCGCACCCAAGCGGCCCCGCGGGACCCGCACCTTTGGGGCCACCGTGGCTTCGCGTCCCACCAGGGATGTCACAGCGCCGCGGTTGCGCCCAATAACGTGGGCGTTGCAGATCGGCCTCTGCATCCAGCCACCACATAATCGAAAGAATAGCGAAAGCTGTTTTCGACCGCCCCCTGCGCCCATGATAGGTAAACGCCCCGGAATATGATCCACGCGCGCTGTCATTCGGCGCCAGCGACCACCTTGGGCCTTTGGCACGCAGCCCCTGGACCAACATTCGACAGCGTCTGGATAGCCCGTCTTCGTGAAAGCCGTGCTTCATCCATGCGCGCAGAAACCAGTGTTCTGCGACACACATCACCGCCGTTGGCCCATTGAAATCCGCGCACCTGCTCTTGGGCTGCCAACGCGCCCAGATCATAGACCGGATTGGCGCAGGAGTGACCTGATCATAGATCAGTTCCTCGCGGCGGAATCGGGCGGTTTGGTGTTGAGCGTGACATAAATGCGGATCGTCCATCGGGATAGGTTGCAACGAATTCATTCCAGTATGTCAGGTCGATTTCCGGTCGGTCTGCTGTCCCTTTGTCCTTCAGCATAAATCCCAAGATGCCCAAGTTTTGTCGCGCTTGGGCATCACGGATGCATCCTATGCCCAGGCACCACATCGTGGGTGTGCGTATTTCACGCGCCCAAAAAGCCGCACGCTCTGCCGCTGTGGCGTCGGCGCCAGCAGTGCAAAGTTGCGTCATTCCGAATGGCGTGGCAAAACCACGGACCTCGTCAAAGGCTTCCCATTTTCCGCGCCTTGGTTTTCACTCTACCCCCAATGGGGTACGGCGGGACGGAGTTGGACAGGGGTGCCAAGGCGGATGTCGACGCCTTTTGTCCGACAAGCGATGCCCCCAGACGGTTCACGTTAAATTCCTGTGACCCGCGTCGGGAACCGTTATACCACTGGTGCTGGGCCGTGTGGCTTAGCAAGGCGTGGTTTTCAAAGAAGTCACCACGAATATGCTGGAAAATCCATGATCTTGTCCACGGGTGTTGACCAGATCGGCGCCGACAGCGGCGTCAGGTAATATTTGCGGAAAATATTTTCGCCGCGCCCAGCTTGTCCAAAAAAAGCCCGCGATGGTTCAAGCGCCGCGATCCCTGCGCCAGTTTGGTCGCGTGTTGTTGGAAACCGCACGATTATCGTCAGCATCCGCAGAAATTTGGGGGGTTCAGTGCATTGCGCCGCTTGCGCAAAAGATCGAATCCCAGCGTCATCAGGCCATATTCAAGCCGCCCCGCCGTCAATGGACGCACCCAAAGCTCATGTTGTGATTTAAACCAACGGGCACGTCCAGTTCTTTGAAACAGTGCGGCGAGGGTTGGGTAATTGGCATAGTTGAAACCACGAATTAAAGCCCGTATCCACAGGGCTGATCGCCCTTCCTGCCCGCCATCTTGGTGCGCGCATTGGGACCCGCCCAAACGGAGGCAGCTTTTCGAAACAAAGTGGGACCTGATGGTCGTTCGCCCCAACATTATTGCCGCAAGCCCCATGCCGAAAACCCGCGCGATGACGGCAAAATCTTCGGTGGCCAGCCCAAAAAAGGGGTGTTCTGTGGCGGGTCGATGCTTCAAATGGCATTAAGCGAGAAGATTCCAGTCTTGTCAGGTTTTTTGGTCTGTGCTTTTGGGCTGATTTTACAACGGGCCGGGACTGTACCATGAGTTGCAGTTAATAAACGCACTAACTACGACCTTATCTGTAAACAACCCCCTGTCGGTGCTCCTCGCTTAGTTTAGCCCGTCCAGGGCGTTTTGTCAGGGGCGCGACAAGGGTACAACGCGACTATTTCCTTGCTCTTGGACAAAACTCTTCGAAAATTCGAAATTTATTTTCAAGCCGGCCGGCCCCACGGTTTTTTGCCCGCCGCCGTTCGGGCGCGGCAGTTGCCCAAAACCCTTGCAAGGGGTCGGGCCACGGGGCCTTGGGGCCCGAAAAAATGGTTGTTTTTTCAGCTGGCCCCACCGCGTTTTCCACCCACAAAGGCTCCTTACGGGTCCGGGGGCGGTTGCAACCCATTTTCTTTGAGGGGGCGTTCTTGCGGAAAAATGGGGGGGTGCCCCCCGGGGGCCCTGTTCCCGGCAATCCCCGCGGCGTCTTTTCAGGATTTCGCACGGCATGGTGTTCAGCGTTCGCCATGCAGCCGTGGTCGGTGAATTCTCTCTCTTT
>Ga0163217_1033889_pt1 | contig 14554 bp, 17 predicted proteins | sample SynspAceP_FD_185933 | JGI IMG/M metagenome (GOLD analysis project Ga0163217, IMG submission 185933) | Saline lake microbial communities from Ace Lake in Antarctica - Synechococcus sp. Ace-P (PacBio error correction) | ecosystem: Environmental > Aquatic > Non-marine Saline and Alkaline > Saline ... | reverse complement strand
GCCGCACCGGTTGCTCGAATGCGTGGAGGACATGCTTTGAGATTCCTTGGTCCCCGAGCGATCAGGTTCGTTGCTGCGCGCGGGAGCGACCAAGACCTATTGAAAACCATGCAACGGGGTGCGCCAATAGCCGAGTTGGTCGCAGTGGGTGCGGGCCAGATTCTGATCAACACGCGGTGAGTGTGGGTTGGTGCGAAGCGATGGCCGCGCCCGAGGAGAGCGAAGCCGAATCCGAAGCGCAGCGGGTGCTGGATATTCTGCTGCCGAACTTCGGTTAACGGGCCGCCGCGCTGCGCGCAGATACCGGGAAAAGAAGAATCGGTCATTCAGGTGGCGCTGGGTAAGGGTTGAGGTAGCGGCCAACTGTGGAGCGGCCCTTTGGCTTGAGTGCCCCTACCCCTTTTCCGCGACCGGGGCCGTCGCTCCCACAGGGCCGTCGCGCTCTCACGGGTTGTTCTACCAAAGTTGTGCTGGTCATTGTTGTAATACCCAGTACGCGTTGCCGGCGGCACGGCGGAGCCGGGTTGCACGTGGATTGAGGCGACACGGCCAATCGCAGGGCGCTACCAGCGGTAATTCTCCATTTCATCGACTCCAGAAATCACCAGACATTCCCTGCCTTGCACCGGGCGCCACCCTCGGCGACCTGTACTTGCCACAGGTTGCCGGGCGATATGGCTTTCGATGCTTTGCTGGCCGGCCAGCAGGGCGCGTCTTCAACGATTCGGCGACGGCTCTTCACGTTCGTAATTGGCTTGCCCCGTTGGCAACCAGCGTTCGCGCTGCGGCATGAACGCGGCCTGCTTGCTGCTGGCGGAAACGGCCGGGATACCGGTCCGCCTGTCCTGTTCGAGAAAGCCTGGTAGTCATTCAGACAGCAGTTCAGTTCTTCAATGCGCAGTGCGAAGCCGCCAAAGGGAAACTGCCTTGCGGAGGGACTGCAGCTCATCTGCGCTCCCGAGAGAACCGGATCGAATCTTTTGATGATCGAAGAAAAACGCAGCAGCCAGGAGCATTCCGCCGGGAAGGGCCTCCGACCTCACGGTAGCGATCGCCCATTTGCAGAGTGCGGCCGGACAAACTGGTTAACCGCCAGGGCCCTCCAGGCCGTAGGACGCACATAGTAAGCGCCACCGATGCCCACCGTATTCTCCAGCGGTCCAGGGGCGGCCGGATTGTATTTGGTGGGGTACCAGGCGATGGCGGGGGTCCAGCGGCGTGGCAACCGCGCGCCAGATACACGTCGCCCAGCCCATGACAGATACTGGCGTCGAAACACCGTGCCGGTAGACCCTCATCTTTTCTTTTTGTTGTTTGCCAGATTGGGCAGGTTGCATTGACATGGCGACGGATAACTCCAGGTTGCTCCGGGCACCCAGGGCGCGTCCTTCTGGACCGTGGTTCATGATTTGTTCGATGGACCAGTTGGGCAGCCGGATTCGTCCCCAGGGACGCGGCAGATGTACGATGCGCGAGGGCACCTTGAGGTCGCGGGCGGGCACGACCGCTTCCCAGGCATCCTCGACGATGCGCCAGCAGGCCGGTCGAACGGCATTGTTTCTGGCTGGTATGCACCTGCAGGCGAGCGAATGCCGGGGGTCAGACACTTCACGCCTGGCAACTGCATGGCTCCAAGCGACTGGCACTCCAGCCCGCATGGCACGAAAACGCAGAACCAGGTTCAGTTCCGGCTGACCGATTTCCAGTAGCAGATGAGTATCACCGGCACAGGGCCGCGCCCACCAGCCGCGGTGTCCTCTCGCCGATACCCAGCCACTATGGGTGATTCCGGAGCGAACAGCGGAACTGCTCGCGAGGCGCAGAGCGGGCCGCAACTCCTGCACGTCCTGTTGCGCAGCATCGCCAGTTCGCGGGCGGTCTCCAGCGCCACCGGAATAAGCGCACTCGATCGCCGGCCTTGAGCGGGCCCATCTGCCACAGGTCGCTTCGATAATGCTCACGGGCAGGACGAAAGCCGCCCAGCTTGGGCCGTCTGGTCCGAAGGATCACCGGCATGTCACCGGTAAAAATCAAACCGCGCCGAATCGCGTAGGGATTGTCGTCGCTAGGATGGGCAGCCCGGCTTCGCCGCCGTCGTCGCGTACCCATTCGGGGTTGGGCCGATCAGTGCGTACGCCGGTGCGGCTGGAATTGAAATGCACTTCCCAGTCGGTCATCCCAAGAAAACGCCTGCAATATACGCTGGGTAAAGAATATTCTGCGCCGCGTTGCGGGCCGGTAGATCACGCGCAGTTCTCTGACGCGCGCCGGGCAAGGCTGGTGCGCATTCCTTCTGCCGGACGCTCGCCTGCGTGGCAGCAGTCTAGGGTGCGTAGAGTGCAGCACGTCACCCGGCGCGCAAGCGCGGCGACCGGCATGGCCACCAAACTGGCCGGGGTTAAAGGATGCTTTACTGCCGAGATAATCCGTAACCTGCACGCCGCCGCGCAGGGCATAATAGCTGGTGCGCCAGCGCCGGCAATGGTGCCGGCGTCAGTTGCTCCCGCCTTGATCAGCAGGGCTGGTGATGCAGGCTGAGGTTCGCCGTCGACGTGTACAGGGCATCGTGCCCGGTGATCGCCACCACTGCGTCGGTGGTTGAACTTCAGTATCGGGCCGCTCATGGTGATTTCCAGGGCCCGGCGGCGTCAGTTCGGATTGTTACGCAGACGGTTTGCCCAGGCTGCAGGGGCCAGGTTAGTCCATTGGGCGCGAAGGCGGTACGCCACCCGCCCCAGTAGCCGAGGCGGCCGGGCACGTCCTGTACGCGTGGTTTGAAGTGCCCGCCAGCTGAGCACTTCAAAGGGGCTTGGCGTGGTAGGTCAGGCCTTCCAGGCAGCGCGTCCAGGGTTCGCCGCTGGCAAAGGGACGGTCCAACAGGATCTGGCGGAAATTTAAAATAGTCGATATTGTATTCACACGTAACAACTTGCGTGGCACCCGGGTTGCGGCTGCAATGCAGCGCTGGCGCCTCGCGCGTGGGTTCCCACAGAATGATCTTGCAAGCATCGGATCGAAGGTAGGGCGGGATCTCGCAACCAAGCTTCTACCCAGGTATCAATTCGCAGGGCTTGGCCATGTGGCAGAGGGGAAGTTACGGCCGTCAGCAGGCCAGGGCAGGGCGAAAGTCGCGGCTGGGTCTTCGGCATAACGCCGGGCCTGAATCGCATGAGGGGGGGGGGGGGGTGTTCCCCGGGCGCTTTCAGGTTCTTGCCCAAGCTCGCTGAGGCGGGGCCAGATCGCCGCGGCCAGGCTCGTTCATTCCCAAGCGCACCCAAGATCCCACGCCCACACCTGGTCAGTCAGCCCCGTGTTCCACTTTGCAGGCGGGTATTGATCCTCCAGGCACGATAAATAGAATGGGGCCGCTTCGCTGTCGGAAACGCAACTCGACGGTGCCGCGGCTACGGTATTGAACGGCGCGGCAGGCGAATGGCGGCTCCGCACAGACTCGAGCAACCCCTAGGACACGCTCTCGCAGCCCGCGGCAGGGTGTTTCCTCGACCCACTTTCTGCTATCTGCGCCATAGCCACCAGAGCAGTCCGTACCACCGAGCGCCAGCGATAACGCCGCCTAGCCCATCGCGCCGAATACCTGCACTTCAAGGTGCCGGGCGCGCCTCGATGACTTTTCAATAAAGACACCGGCGTCCGCCCTTGAAGTTGTGCTTTTGCCCCAGGCGTTTCACCGTCTCGAAGGCTTCGTCTCTTTCTAGGCTACCTCGCGTCCGGCCGCGCGCCAGCACACGCGCATGGCCGATCCCGCCGCCGTTACCGCTGTGCTGTTCCAAGTCACCGGGTAGCGACGCGTGTTCCCGGTCAGCGGGGCTGTAGCGCCGCATAACCAGGCTAGGTCAGCAGTTCGCTTCTGTCGCTCTCGCGGCCGGGCACCGCCGTGCGCTGCAAAACGCGCCTCCTAGCCGCCGCACGCAAAGTGGCTTGAGCTCTCAGAGAGGCTTCAGCACAGCCCCTCTCGCACGAGTTCTGACCCGGCATCACCTAAATCCCGCACGCCGGCGCGCACGCGGCTGCTTCTCAAAGGTCTTACGGAACACGAGCAGTTCATCCGACGGAGAAAGGCCGTAGCACCAAGGATGGAATCCGCCCTGTGCGCCACTTTGGCCCCTTGGCAGCTCGACCGAAGGATCTTTCGCACGTCCAGATAGGTGCCGGTTGGCGGCGCCTTCGCCGAGGGAGGATTGCCTCATCGGCTTTGCTGGAATATGCAGGCTCGGCCGCCAATCCAGCCCGCTCGGAGTTAAACGGGCTACGCCGCGCACATCTAACGGTCTTTCAGCGTACGCAAAAAGCGGCAGGCAATGGCGCACAGTGGCGATTCATCCTGCGCTACCGGCTTTCTCTCCGGAGAATGCCGCCTTCGCTGGAAGCCTCGCGACGGCGGCGGTATTGCCTTCTGTCGAGTCCCGGACCCCGGAAGCAGTTTGCGGCGTCGTCGGCACCTCAAAGGCACAGCCAGCGCGCGCGCCTAGCCAAGCTAGCCGGCGGCTGCCCATGCTCGAACGGACCCACCACACGAGACGTCGCTGGTATACGCCCTTGAAGCTAGCGGCCGCGCGCTTACCGCTGCGACTTTCGAACAGGCTACGGCCTCAACCGGTCGATGCTTGAAAGCACCGCCAGGCGGCGGCGGACGGCATGGCGCGGATGTGCTGGGAGCGCCGGCGAGTTGAGCGAAGCCTCGGAGGGACGGTGAAACGCCTGGGGGCAAAACAAGACTTCCAGCGACGCCGGGTACTTTATTGAAAAGTACTCGCAGCGCGCCGGCACCTTGGAAGTGCAGGGTATTCGTCGCGATGGGCTTCAGCTGGCGTTGCTGGCGCTCTCGGTGTACAGGGACCTGCTCGGTGCCCGCGCGCAATCAGAAAGTGGTCGAGAAACACCCGCAACCCAACCTGCCTGAGGGCATTGGTGCTATGCTCTTGTCGCGAGGCCGCCATTCGGCCATCTGGCGCTTGCGCCGATTCTCAATTAACCGTAGCGCCGGCACCGGTCGAGTTCGTTTACGGACAGCGAAGCGGTCCCAATTCTATTTCCTGGGAGGTCAATACCCGCCTGCAAGTGGAACACGGGGACGGAACAGGTGTGGGGGCGTGGATCTGGTGCGCTGGATGATCGAAGCTAGGCGCGGGGGCGATCTTGGCCCCCGCTCAGCGAGCTGGGCAAGAACCTGAAGCGAACCGGTCATGCCGATTCAGGCGCCGCGTTTATGCCGAAGACCCAGGCCGCGACTTCAGCCCTGCCTGGGTCTGCTGACGGCGCGTCAACTTCCCCCCTGGCCAATGGGCAAGCCCTGCGAATTGAGACCTGGGGTAGAAGCTGGTTGCGAGATCCCGCCTACTTCGATCCGATGGATTGCCCAAGATCATGTGCTGGAACCCACGGCGCGAGGGGCCCGCCCATGCGCTGCATCACCGCACCCTGGCGTGCCACGCAGCTTGTACGGTGTTGAAACCAATATCGGACTTATATTTCCGCCAGATCCTGTTGGACAACTCCCTTTGCAGCGGGCTGACCCTGGACGCGCGGCCGTGGGAAGGCCGGGACTACCACGCAGCAACCTTTGAAAGTGCGCCAGTGGCGGCACTCAAACCCCGTACAGGACGTGCCCGCCGCCTCGGCTACTGGGCGGTGGGCGGTACCGCCTTCGGGCCAACGGACAACCTGGCCCTTGCCAGCTGGGCAACCGTCTGCTGAACAATCCGATACTGACGCCCGCCGGGCATCGGAAAATCACCATGAAGCGGGCCCCGAACTGAAGTTCAACACCCGGACGCAGTGGGTGGCGATCCACCGGGGCACCAAGAATCCCTGTACACGTCAGACGGCGAACCTCAGCCCATGCACCACCAGCCTGCGCTGATTCAAGGCCGGCAGCCAACTGGACGCTCCGCACCATTGGCACGGCGCGGCGCACGCAGCTATATCGCCCTGCGCCGGGCGGCGTGCAGGTACCGGATTATCTCCAGGCAGTAAAAGCACTTTACCCCGGGCCAGTTTTTTGATGAGGGGGGCTGGCCATGCCCGTCGCGCGCCGCGCGCAGGCTGACGTGCTGGCATCTACCGACCGTAACTGGATGCCACGCAGGCGAGAGTCTGGCAGAGGAAATGCGCACCACCTGCGGCCGGTGCAGAGAACGTTGGCGCACTCTCGCACCCGGCGCCAAGCATATTTCTATCCCAGGCGTATAGGCAGCCGGTTTCTGGATTTACGACTGTGGAAGTGCATTTCAATTCCAGCGCACCGGCGTTACGACTGAATCGGTTCCCAGAACCCGAATGGGTCACGCGAAGACGGGCGGCGAAGCCGGGCTGCACCCATCCAACATTCACGACAATCCTCCTACGCGATGGGCGCGGTTGATGTTTACGGTGAACATGCCGGTGATCCTCGACCAAGACGGCCCAGCCTGGGGCGGCTGTCTGCCCGGTGAGCATTATCGAAGCCGACCTGGCCAGATGGGCCAGCTCAAGGCCGGCGGATCGCAGTGCGCTTTTATTCCGGTGCGCTGGAGGACCGCCCGCGAACTGGCGATGCTGCGCCAACAGGAGTGCAGGATGAGGGCCCGCTCTGCCCTGCAGCGCGTTCCGCTGTCCGCTCCGGAATCACCCATAGTGCGTATATGGCGAAGAGACACGCGGCTGGTGGCGCGCCTGGTCCGGTTGATACTCAATCTGCTACTGGAAATCGGTCAGCCGAACTGAACCTGGTTCTGCGTTTTCGGGGCCATGACCGCTGATGCAGGTCGCTGGAGCATTGCGTTGCCAGGCGTGAATGATCTGACCCCCCGGCATTCGGCTTCCGCTGCAGGGTGCACTTACCAGCCAGAAACATTGCCGTTCGACCGGCTGCCGGCGCATCGTCGAGGATGCCTGGGAAGCGGTTGCCACCGCCCGCCGACCTCAAGGTGCCCTCGCCGGCGCGTACATCTGCCCGCTGTCCTGGGACGATCCGGCCTAGCAACTGGCCATCGACAAATACATGACCGAACGGTCAGAAAGGACGCGCCCTGGTGCCCGAGCAACCTGGAGTTTCCGTCCGCATCAATGGACCTTGCCAATCTGGATGAGGCTACCGCACGGCTGTCGACGCCAGCTATCTGTCATATGGCTGGGCGACGTGTATCTGGGCGCGCCGGTTGCACGCCGCTGGACCCCCGCCATCGCCTGGTAACCAACCAAAGTACAATCCGGCCCGCACCTGGACCGCGCGAGAATTCGGTGGGGCATAGGTGGCGCTTATGATGTGCGTCTACGGCATGGAGCGGGCCTGGCGAGTTACCAGTTTGTCGCCGCACTTCTGCAAATGTGGAATCGCTACCGTGGAGTCGAGGCCTTCGCGGAATGCCCTGCTGACTTGCCGTTTGTCTTCGATTCAGATCCGGTTCTACTACCGGCGTTCTGCACACATGAGAGCTGTCAAATGTCATCCGCAAGGAAGTGTCCCCTGGGCGGCTACGCACTGCGCATTGAAAGAAACTGAACGTGCGTACCCTGAATGACTACCAAGCGCTATTCCTCGAACAGGCAGCGGACGTGTATCCGGCGTTTCCGCCAGCGCAGCCAGCCGCGTTCAAGGCCCAGAGCGCGAACGCGGATGCCAACGGGGCAAGCCAATACGAAAGTGAAGAAGCGTCGCCGAATCGGTTTTGAAGACCGCGCCCCTGCTGGCCGGCAGCAACAACGTCATCTCTACAAAGCCGATCTCGAACCACATCGGCAACCTGTCCCGAACAGAGATCAGGTCGCCGAGGGTGCGCAGGGCAAGGCAGGGGATGCTACGGTGATCTGGAGTCGATGAAAATGGAGATACCCGCTGGTAGCGCCCTGCGATGCGCGGGGTCGGCCTCAATCCCACTGCCAAACCCGGCTCCGCCGTGCGCCGCCGGCAACGCGTACTGCTAATACAACAAGACCAGCACTTTGAAGAAGGCAAACCGTTTGAGAGCGGCGACCGGCCCTGTGGGGGAGCGACGGCCCCGTCGCGAAAAGGGGTTTAAGGGGCCACTCAGGCAAAGCCCGCCACCAGTGGCCCGGCTACCTCAACCCGGACCAGCGCCACCTGATATAACCGAGTCTTCTGTTTCCCCGGTAAATATGCGCCGCCAGCTGCACACCTGTTCTAAGCCGGCACAGTCCGGCCAGCAGAATATCCAGCACCCGCGGCCGCCTTCCGGAATTCAGGGCCTCTCGCTCTCTCGGGCGCGACACACAACTCGACCCACACCAACACACACTCACCGCGCCTCGTTGGATCAGAAATCTGCCCGCACCCCACTCGACCAACTCGGGCGATCGTGCGCACCCTTGATGGTTTCAAAGGTCTTGTCAGCTCCCGCGCCAGCCACGACCTGACGCTCGGAACCAAGGATATCAGCATGTCCTCCACGCATGCGAAGCAACCGGTGCGGCGCTTCATAAAGGCACCATGTTGCGCTGATTCAAACGGCCAGCGCCTGCAAACGCAGGCGCGACCGTGCCGCCATTGGCGGCAAAAAACCTTCAAAGGCAAGACGGTTCCGAACGGCAGGCCCGCCGCACTCCACGCCGGCAATCAGGGCACAGGCACCGGCGAAATGGGCACACCCGCACGCCGGCCTCACGTGCCTGGCGTACCCAGGTGATGAACCCGGATCGGAAATCAGCGGCGTGCCCGCGAAAGTCGGAAATCAGCGCCATGTCATCACCAGCCAGCAATGGCGCTCGGACCAGACGGATTGGCTCTCTGGTCCCGCTCATATGTGATCAGGACGAGGCCCGTGAGTCGGCGTCGGACACGGCCAAAAATGCTGCCAACAAACAGCCAACACGGCAAACTTAGGAAACGCATCCCACAGCATGCGCGGGCGCGCTGTCAACGGGTGTCTTCGGCGGCAATCAGCGCCACCGGTGCGCAGGCACTTCCAAGCGCCGGACGGGCGACATATCCTGCAGGAGCGTACCGATGGGCGTGGTCGACAACATACAGAGTACCGGACATGAGTGTTCCTGCGGCGGTGCCGTTCCTGGAATGGAGGTAAACCGACCATGTACAGGAACGATGATGCAGCGCATGCGATTCGCCGCCCCCCCTGGTTACAATGAGCCTCAGTGAATCGCCACGGAGGTCGCACTCCGATCAGCGTCCCAGCGCAAGGATACCGCCGCATGATGCTCCAGCAAACGGGACCTGCCATTCCGTACCAGTGACCCTGGCTGTGGGACGCCGTTGCTCGTCTGCCCCCAACAACTGGGGGTCTGCCAAACGCACGCCCCAGGCGTCCGCTGGAAAAAGCTGTTGAGCGATGCCGACCGCGCTCAGGCGCGAGGCCAACCTGCTGCGTCTTTACCGCCGCCCAGGCGGCCAGTGATGGCAGGAAGCACAGTGAACAGACCCTGAGCATTTCATCGAGCGCATTCCGCAAAGCGATCTGCCCACTGACCAGCAGATCCGGCTTTCAGCAGCTGCAAAGCTATTAGCGCAAATGGCGTTGGGCGAACCCAAGAATTCGCACTTCGCGCCCTGCGGCATCCGTCCAGCAGCCAGAATCGACGGCCTGGCCTTATGATGAAACAATAGGCAGATACAGCAGCTTCAGGCACAAGCCAAACGGGACGGCAGATGGGCGATCACCTCAAGGGCCGCGCCGAACAAACGCATCTTTATCGTATGCGGTTGCTAGGCTGGCGACGAACAAACTGCAACCGGCAAGCTATCTGGGACGGGTATCAGCCAGATGCCGATAGCTGATCTGGCAGGCCGCGGCAGCCACCCAGCACCGGCGAGTGGCCGCCTGGTTGGAAACTGGCGCTGATCGACAGCAGGTCGAACAACCTTGATCTGCAGGTTCGCGCACTTCAAGCCAATCATGGCAACAGGACCAACCCTGGCCACCCAGCTGCGCAGCAGTTGCCCGCTTCACGGTTCTCAAATCGTCGACTGCACGTATGTCGGCCCCCAGCATATCGCCCTGCTGCGCCTTTTCAGGGCCAGTTGGCGAACGCCGGCCAGGGGCGCTGCGGGATGGCTTCATGGCCAGCCCAGTCCAGGCGATAACAGTGAAAGGCCTGCCGCCAACCGGAGTAGGTCTCTAACGACTCCACCGCCAATACCGACCTGAAGCTTTCTATCGCCAGGCCATTGCAGATGGCGTGGAAATGGGTGATCGGGCCGGCTGGAACGGGAGCACGTCAGCCGTCTGGCAGCAATGCCTGAAACTACCCCTGCCTACTCTGGCCGCTGAACTATGCAGAGAGCTCGAGGCCGCAAGGCATCGGCGCTAGTGCCAGTTCGGCCTGGCGCCAGAGGATGAAGCACGCTCCGCCGCGACCCAGCCTGGCCCAGGGCCACCGCCGCATGGCCGCGCTGACCCCAGAACCGAATGGGGTGAGCGCGCGTATCAAGGCCTCTCCAACAATCCTGCAGGAGCTCCGGTGGGTGCTGCGTCCGCGGCGAAGTGGTCGATGAAGCCGCGGCAATGGCCGGCCAGATAGGGTGACATGCTGCGTATGCAGCCAGAGCGAGCAACTCGCCAGCGGATTGCCAGGCGTGCGGGTAGCAGCCTGTAGTTCAGCCTTTACACCCCCGCCAGGATCTGGATGCCCTGTTTATAAAACCCGCCGGCCCCCCTACAGGCCCAGGCAGAGCATGCCCCACGCTGGCGTTCCAGTACGCAGGTGGGACCTGGCCTGTTATACGGCGACCTGCACACGTGTAATCAGGTTTGGGCACAGCCAGAAAACAATGGACCTGGACGGCATCTTTGTAGCGGAAACACCCTGGCTACTGGACGCCCAGACAAGCCTCTACGACTCGGTGACCCAAAACTGGCCGCAAAGCCGGCCAGGGGCCCTTGGGCGTCTTAACGCGATGGGTTATTGATGCGCCAGGCGCATCTTCGCCCGGCCTGCCTCAAATGCAGCAATACCCTGAAACCACCGCTCAATGGGCGCTACCGGGTATTTGTCGTTGTCCCACTTTGAGGGCGCATTCGCCGCCCAATTGAGTGGGGCTTGATTGCAGGAAGGGGACGCTTGCCCCCTCACCGGCGCTTTCTACCCGGCACCGTGAGTTCCGCTGACACGACAAACAGGTGCTTGGCAATCAGGCCGAGCGCCAGTCCGAAACAGCATGCTCCTCGGGCGGGCTTGCGCTTGATGGGCGCGCAATTATCGCTGCAAGCAGGGCCGAGCTTGATCTGGTCATGCGCGATGCAAGACTACAGAGTATTTTGTGCGAAGTACGTTACAGACGAAGTACCCGATGAGGGCAATGCGCGGAAACGATCGACAGTGGCGCAAACAGAAGCGGTTATCGCGGCAGGCACAGCACTACGCTGCTTTACCCACCCCATTCTGGGCCAACCAAGCCTTGCCGATTCGACGTCATCACGGCGCAAGGCAACCCAGCGGATCCGGCTTCTACCAATGGATCCGAGAAGCATTCACTGCTAGCGAGTCACGATCCCTATGGATATCGCAACACCGATCAGGCAAACTCTTACGACAGCCATTGAACCAAACCACGCGCCATGACGTGCTGGGCCAAGCATCGAGCAGGCAAGGCCAAGTGATGCGTCAACTGCCTACTGAATGGGAGGGCAAGATCCGGCCTGCGGCAATGGGCGGCTCGGCGGTGATGCCCAGCTTCTCCTCCGAATTGCTTGAACCGCATTCGAGCGTGAGCGCGCCCAGCCTCCCCGCGTTGCATGTCGACCACGGATGAGCTCAACCATACCTCTATCGCCAAGGATACACGCTACGACGAGAGAGCTCTCCCAAGCAAAATCCGCGCGCTGGGACAGCCCGGCGACTACTTGCTGGCGATCTCCACCAGCGGGCAATTCCGGCAACGTCCTCCAGGCGATCCAAGGCCCGCTCACGACCGCGAAACAGGCTGGTGGTTTGCCTGAGCGGACGGGATGGCGCGCCATGAGCCTCTCTGCTGCTGCCTGAGACGCAGAGATTCGCGATGCCAGCTCCTCTACCGCCACGCATCAGGAAGTCCATTGCTGGCTATCCATTGCCTATGTGAACCTTATGGACCGTCAACTGTTTGAGCGAAGAAGGAAGCGTTCTTGCCACTCTGGTAATCGGCCACCCTGCTTCCTGGCTGGCTGCAGCTCGGTGCTGACCGCCCACACGTGACACACCGATGGAAGGCAATCAGGGCACTCGCACCTGGCAGGCACCCTCGATGATTCAACTTTGATTGAAACCCGAGCCGCGTCAACACGCAAGGCGCATTCTGGACCTTGAAAGGCGCCTCGCGCGTCTCGGTTGACCAAGCTACCAACGGCATGTGCTGCTCGCAGGTCAAGTTCCCCGCCAGGTAACTGAGGACCTGGCCGAACAGTCGCCAAAGACATGTGCAACGGGTCAAGGTCGTCCATAAACGAGCGACCGGCGAGAACCTGCATTACTTGGCACGCAATACGACGCGGCTGAGTACTACCACGCCAAGGCGCGCGAGGCTTAAGTGAGCAGCGCCATCCCGGGGGCGACGCTATCCAAGGTCACAACGGGAAGCGGCGTCGCTCTTACCTGCTGGGCCTTGTCAACCGTCAGGAAGCGATTTAAGCCGGTCATGGCCGTGCAGCAGATTGGTGGTGCTGCAGCGCATTGTGAAGCTCTTCGAACTATATACGACTGAAGCACTGTTACAACACAAAAAAAGCCCCGCTTCGGATCTCCGAGCGGGGCTTTTTATGCCAGCAGAAACGCTTACTTGACGACTTCAACGCTGGCCTGGGCAGGCTTGGCCGGTCGCTGCCCCTTGGCAGGCAAAGCGGCGCCTCTTCGGCGGGGAGGGCGGCGCAGGGGGCCGGGCTCGACCTCAAAGGACCATCCCTGGCCATTCTCACGCGCAGTAAATGGCCATGACCGACCCTGAGCAGGCAACCAGACCTGGCTGGGCGTACACCACCCGAACGACCATCAAAGCAGATTTTCTTCATTATCCATTTCGAGGGTGGCGGATGGCCGCTGGGTGACAGGTTACAGCACAATCTTGACCTGCCCTCTACGAGACTCGGGAAACACGTATCTGGTAATGCGCATAACCAGCACATTAAGGCGTTGCAGTCATTATCAGTTATCCACCTCATAAAGTGAAACGAATCAGGTTAGGGGCGCCTTGAGCTCATCTGAGCCATGCGGCCTCCTATGTTTAGTGAATGCTTACCTGCATTTCCTTCTCGGCGGCCGGACAGGCTGCCAAGAAAACCTTCACGCTGGAGGATTTGGCCATGTAATTCCTGCAGCGCTTGGCTTGCTTCGGCATGCTCGACACCCCAGCCGATGGGCCAAAACGCCAGAGGATAGGGGCGCGATTACAGGCAATCGACCCAGGCTGGGAACTCCGCGCTCATGAAGAATGCATCTCGACGAACACCGGGCGCGCCACCCGATAAGGGCTTGCACGCAATTCCTGCGCGCCTGGTCACAGCAGCCGCAGGCGTTCTTCGGGAGTGGTGATCGCGTCTCCACCCAGGCCACACCCAGTCACGCTTACACGGAAACATAAGCAGGCCGGGTGTTGGCACGGGCCACCGGGTAACCGGCAGCAACGTGGATGCGGAAGCCGCCTCGTCCAGATTACTCCATCATGATATTGGGCCTCAATAGAGCAAACCCAGATCACGATCAGCAAAGCGTCGGTACGCTGTGGTACGGGTTGTTCTGCCGCCAAACTGCGTCAGGATGGTTGCGGGCTCAACGTTGAGACGTCAACGGTGAACGCCTTTCTCCGCGCAGAACAATACGGGACACGAATGGACAATAGTGCGTTCACCGTGGATCAGGAGAAAAAAGCCATCCGAAGAACGCTTGTTGGCGGTAACCGCCATAAAAGAATCAACCCTGCATGCCATTAGCGGAGGCGGTAAAACAACAGATCGCGCTGCTGCGCAGGACGCAAGACAAACTCGGCAAATAGGGGTCCGCCCCCAATTGAGGTAGTGGACCAGCAGATACCCCAGAAACAGAGAAGCGCGCCCCAAAGGCGCGCCAATTGATCCTGAAAAAGCGTTCGTTAAATGAACGAGCTTTCCAGTACTCCCGCTTGAGCAAGGAAGCAAATACCGAACAGGAAGGCCCAGTACAGCAGGCACATAGGTCCCGCGAGCGATGGCGTTTCAAAGCTACTGATTCGGGTCCGCCGAGGTTAAAAGCCAGGAAAATTCCACCAGGTTTACCGCACCGTGGACGAAACTCTCCTCGGTCTGGGTACCCGTCCCTCCAAAACGATGGGGTCAGGCACGGGTCCGCCACTTGGCTGCATCCTTAGACGGTCTCGCGGTCAAAGGGTGTCACGCTGGACCCTGCCCGGCTTCTCATCCAGTGACGCATGAGGCCTTTGCAGGCAAATGACCTGACGCCCTGCCAGCTCGGCCAGCACGTTGGGGGCATACCCACGTTGGGCAAAAACAACCTTGTTTGTGACACCATAGGACCGCGGGAAGTGGGGATCTTCATAGAAGGTTCTTTTCAGGGTAGGTGTAAACAAACCAGTTCCTCTCAACCCCCCAAAATTTTTTTTTTCTCTGCCCTTGTGTAA
>Ga0163217_1068994_pt1 | contig 14556 bp, 4 predicted proteins | sample SynspAceP_FD_185933 | JGI IMG/M metagenome (GOLD analysis project Ga0163217, IMG submission 185933) | Saline lake microbial communities from Ace Lake in Antarctica - Synechococcus sp. Ace-P (PacBio error correction) | ecosystem: Environmental > Aquatic > Non-marine Saline and Alkaline > Saline ... | reverse complement strand
TCTTGTTAGGATATGAAGGAGTTAAAGGATTTAATTCAAGCAAGAGATTGAAGATTTTACCTCGATCCATAAAAATCTTAATCCATAGAACCGATTTAAGGAGTTTATTAATAAACCTCCAACGGCCGAAAATATCTGCGTGATTATTTGCGAAAATGGTTGAAGACCCCCATATTTTCTTCTCTCAAAGGATATTAGAAACTAGTTCTTTTGAAAGCACCTTAGTAAATTTTGTAAGCATTTTTCGGATAATCTTTTTTGTATATATAGTGTAAGAAAACTATCATGTATTTACACGTATTCATTGTTTCTTATAGAATTTTTAAACAATCGAAATTATGACCCCTGTATCCGCTTAAGATTTCAGACCGATCTTAAAGGAAAAAGACTCTGGGGGTTGGCACACATGAAACTAAAGGAGGCTGATAGGTAAACCAATTCAGAGATAGCATATTATCTGGCGAGAGTTCGGAGCTATCTACTGTTTATAAGGATGATAATCTTCCTGAATATCTTGTATAGTATATACGGAGCAGCCTTAGAAGGTAAATCACTACAAAGTAAACATTGTTTTTAAATTTGAAATCTAATGGTGCGCAAGCACGCTATTAGTAAAAGTGTCGTAGAAAGGTTGGGAAAGTAATTTCCGGATATTATTAAGTTTATTGATGCCAAGGCAACAGATTTGTCCGAAAAATTACATCCCTAATGATGAAATTGGTCAACAACGAACGTTCATGCATTCTTTTGTAAAACAGAACTGTAACGTATAATAATTTAGGATGCTGCACCAAAAGCATGAGATTTGATGTAGGGATCTCAGATTCAAATGATGTCATTCTAAGAAGAATATCGGTACTGAAGTTATTTTGATTACATGATACACTAATTTGATTCTTCTTAATCTATTGAACAAAGTATTAAAGAATGGAGATACGTTTTGTTATAAATACTGGAAAAATTCACGCAATTGGCATAGGAGTGATTTGCAGAATTCAACCAGACTCTCAGCATGTAACTTACCGCGTATTTGATGTTTAACGTAAAACAAGATAGGTAATCTTCGAGAATTGCATACAGAGCTTGCGCTGATCCGTTAATTATAAAATAGAAAAGATTGATTTTAAGTTTAACTTATAGCCAAGACGTAAATTAAAGTCAGTGCAAAATGGCTTGGGGACTGATCCCTTCATTTAAAACAAATTTCATTTCAATGAACAGAAAACCTTGGAGTTGGATATTACTAAACGGATTCTTTTACCATAAATTTTATGGTGTTGGTGGCGAAGTGGTAATAAAAAAACACGGAGGGTGAAGTATTGATTAAAAAACTGGATGAAGACAGCAACTGATTAACCAGCATTACCAAAAAATTTCATTGCATCTAAGCGAGCTTAAACTTCTTCCCTTTCATAAAGTGACGATTAGAGCATAATTTACTTGCTTCAGCAACTCAAATATCGTATTTTGCAAAAACAAATTATATTAACACTGGAAATTTAAAAAAATTTAAAGAAAGATATTTAATAATGTTCTTCGTTACATTATAAAGTTTATAAGTAGATGCTGCAATACGGAAAGAAACAATTCTAAAGAAGGTCTCAGCTATTTATGATGAGGTCTATTATTCGAATTTTGGATGAAACTTATCGTTAAGGTTTAACGAAAGTAAAGTTGAAACATAAGAAGGCTCAGTTCAATGATTATGTTAAGAAACCGGTTGTTTGAAAACTAAACGCTAACTAAATTAGTAGAAAAACTAAACCAAGTTAGCTTAATTTTAAAGGTTTCGAATTTTAGATTACTAAAAAAAGCATCCTAACCTATAGAATGCCTTTTTATTCCTTCTAAACGTTTGGTTAATTAATATTATTTTCTTTTTCAACAGTATAAGCCAACTCCTCACCAATTTTGAGTTCGCTACTTCTGTGTAAAGATACACATCATATACGAATCTAAATATTCTGACTTGGGCATCTGGTACTTTCTCTAAAGCAATATCCAAGGTGCTACGAATTGAATTTTATTGTTGAGTGCAAAGCTTTGATAGAAATGCATAACCTCTCTTGTATAAATTTCCTATTACTGCATATTTCTAAAGCAATCATTACTTACTGAGATAGTTGATTTTCAGGTTGTGAAGCCTTTCATCATGACTTTTTCAAGATTATTTTCTTATTGATGCCAGACATAGTCATCTATACTCCTCTAATTGTTCATGGCTTTTAACCACAGCAAATTTGCGGTAGTATCAAAGGTATTTCCAAATTCTGTATACTGATAGTAAGTACCAGGCTTCGGCAAAAACAGTGATTCGGTCATCTTTATGTCATTTTTCATCTTTCTTTTTCAAGTACTACGATAAATAAAATTCGGACTTTCTAATTTACTCTTAAAAGTAAAATTACCAGATCCACCATTTATGCTAAGAGTCAACAGTCAACAAAACAGAATCAGGACATGTGTAAATAAAGCATACTCTTTTTTAGGCCTTAACTCTTCACCAGTTACAATTAATAGTTCTCTTCCTTCGCCACAGAAAACTTTAATACTAGCATAAGAAACAACAACAACTTATTAATCTTTTCATTCGTATAATTTAGGCCGCAAACAGAATATCTATAAATTTTAATAGAAATGATTGGCTACTTCTTACATTTGTTATAAAAAAGTGGTTATTATAATTTTGAGGCAACCTCATAAAAAGCACAAAGTAATTGCCCCAACCCGGTACGACAATACATAACCTACAAAAACGGTCTAATAAGCACCACGCAACAGAAGTACATCGAAGGATGAAATTCAGCCAGCCACACTGGACGAACGCGGCCCCACCAACATTATGCTCAGCTACTCCTCACCTGCTACAAAAAAATAAGGTGCTTTAATCAACTTTCCGCTACTAAAATCATGAGTGCGCATGTATGTTATCCCAAAGTAAAAATACCTACTAATTAAGCCAGGCATTTCTCAAGAACCTTCCTAAATCCATTTTTTCATGCCTATGTTAGCAACCCACAAATAGAAATGAATCACATTTCGCCCAATTTACTAGCACCTGCACCTTCCATAATTTTGGCTTTGGTTAACAAGAGAGCGCAATACCAAACATTGAAATTAAACTACTTTCACCAAAAGAAGCTAGAGCCAAGAAAGATAAAAAACTTTTTTTGGTTGCTAACAGCGTCAATAATTACGAGTTTAAAAACGTACTTATTTTCATCTTCCAAAGAAATGGGAAATACCAACGGCGGTAAATGCTAAAAAGAAAGCATAATCATATAATCGCTTAAGCTTGGTACACGTTGTGATTTTTTCAGTAAAACCCGCACTCTAGTGTTACTTTATATTCTTAATGTTTCAATAGCTGAAGTATCGCTTTTAACCATTTGCTCAATTTTGTTTTGTTTTACCTACTCCTAAGTAAAACTATCCGCCATCCAAAAACCAATTGGCCAGCAAACCGAATCATCAAACCATACCACCAATACTTTTCAGGGATTGTATTGAAAAACTTCACGAGTCATTGCGGCTTGGTAAGCTCCGCACCAATCCAACTAACCGGCAATGTTTTAGAAAGGAACCTCTCCAACAACAAATGCTGTCAAAATCATTCGCATGATGCCTAGGTATCAGGTAAAATATGGAAACTATAAGAGATTAGCCAATAGCGACCGCCAAGTAATAATACCGGCACTGCCTTCTTTCAAGAACATTGAGATGGCTTTAGAGCCTTAAATTGGATATCGCTTTTATATTATGCCTCAATCGTCATTAAATACCAAACCGCAGACTGGCAAGCTTAAATATCCTACTTGCCATAAAATATAAGTTGAAATTTCATCTGAAATGTACTACCCGCGGTTATCGTGGTAAGCACTAGCAGGTAATAAATAGCACATACAGCACTGCAGTACTATTAGAATAGAACTCTGCTCCAACAGAAAACCCGGTTTTAATGTAGAGGTATTAAGACAAATAAACACCTAAACAAAGTATGTTAAGCAATCCATTGAACTTTACCAGTATCCATTACTAATTAAACGGTTGAGCGATGTAGGTTCCGTGCCATAACTTGATTTTGGTGGTTGCTAACTTATCATAAACTACCTTTTATCTTAACCAAGTGTTCTTCAAATAAAAAGTAGAGCAACGCCCTCATCCAGTGTTTTTAAAGTATAATTAGAAATAGCTTTAAACGCTTCTCGAGCATTCTCTACACGCCAAAACCACTACAGCCAACCCAGTTTTCAAGCATTCAATATTCATCTTAAGTCTGGTCACCAAAAGCAATAATAATCCCTCTAATAATCTTTACTTTGTCCATTTAATAATTTTGATGGACCTGAGAGTTTTGAAACAGATATTGGAGCAATCTCGATAATGTTTTCTTGAAGATAAAGATTTAGCGGAACGCTACAATTTCTTAAAGCAGTGGACTTACATAATCTGCACGTCATCTTTAGACCAACGGAACATGATTGTTATGCGCACCAATTGTTTCTTTTCCCAGAATTCGATAAAAGTACGTGGGAATTATGTAGCAAATGTGGGCTCTTTTCAATCTATTTCTTGTGTATATTATTTCTTTTTTCAACCTCTGAATAGAAAGGTTGAGGGAATCACACTATTCCATATTTTCATTATAGTATAATGTCCAAATGAGTTCCTAACATAAATCAGCTTCTAATACACTTACAGTAGATTATAATGAATTTTTTTTAATAATATTAACAGGAATAATTACGGGATGGCTAATTCTTTGACCCGATAGAACAATGCCCATTATAGGCATATGATATAAGTTGATTCGTGATGCCTAAACTTTTCTAGCCAAATACATCTCTATTCCCAATTAGGGATTCTTGCGATTACCACACACAATAATACGTTTCCATTCTTAATTTGCTAATCTGTTCGATGGATCGTATTTGAATTTACACATTGCTAGTTGAAAGTAATTTCCCACAAACTTCTATAAACAATAATATTTTATAAATTACATTTAGATACTATTGATCAGTTCAAAAGTCTTTAAACCTTGAAGACTTCTCATCGACTCTATATTTTGTTCAAATGAATTTCCACCGAAATAATTATCATATACCACTAGAACAAATCTGTGACAAAAGGTGCAAAACGCCATGTAAATCTAGAATTGAAAACCATAGTTATCACGTTGTTGCTATATTGAATTAAGGCTGACCAAAATATACGATTTGCCTAGAAAGTAAGGTCTATTTAGTTACTTATAGCCATATATCTCGCGAGGGTGATGGGTTCCTGGACAAGTATTGTCATAATTCAGCAATAGGATACCAATAGTGCCTTGAGGTGAATTACGTAAGGTCATTTAGTTTCTAATGAAACTCTATCTCATTAAAAAACACGAAAGGTTTTCTGCGCTGTAAGAGAAAATTTTCGCCATATCAATTTGATCAACTTGCTTAACATAATTTTAATGGTAACCTTATCTCCCCTATGGAGTGGCTTCTTTCAGCTATTTGTTATACAAAAGAGTGGAGCCCCAGAAATATTCAAAAAAAGTAGGTGTAGTATTAACCCATTTCCCTATTTTCAGCCTGAGACTGTTTTAAAATTAAAGGATCCAGCAACTTTCTAACATTCATAATCTTATTCCTGGAAATATTACTTGGGCTCCAAATCAAATATGGGAATATTACAAATCCATGATATTTTGAATGAGGATCCATCTTTTAGCCAAAAAAGACACTGTGCACTAAATTATTCCCCTTAAATATATCGGTTCTACGCAAGCAAAATCCTAAATTCGATTGAAAAATCTCATTCACATTTAGACCCCGTAGCCTCTTACTATAATAAGTTATAGTTCTGCATTATAAAACGCATATTTCAATTCTGCTTCCACTACTCTGACGTACCACTCACTTATCCAAATTCCTATCTAGATCTATCATTCTGGGCTAAATATCGATTTCGTGGCGCAAAAGAAACTTAACCTTCCATCGGGTTTTTTTGAGGCAAATTATAGTCCAAGACCTAAAACTCTATTAATCAGTCTTCCGATAACAAAGTCATATTCCATTAAAAAGATTTGTTTATTTTATGAAAAACCATACCAAACATTTGGCATCTAGTAAAAGACTCTCTAGCTGGCTTAGCTGCAAGGCATAGTATTATGTAGATGCAATTATCATTATCGCGTCTCAAGCAGTTTGAATATTTCCAGTAGACTCTACACGCTAAATCATTTGTGATTCTATACCACTCAGCCTTATAACGCCAATAATTTTATTTCAATAGTGTGTGCAACCGGGTGTCTCGGCCGCGATTCCAATACGCCTGAGATGAAAGAAGTTAGCATCTCGTGAGTCACCAAAGCCCTGCCCAACAAAAGTACATTCTTATCCAATAACAAAAATTGCCTTTTTTCGGCGTAAAAGAGAACTTCTATAATCGGGTTAGGTTCGTTTAACTTATTCGACTTAAGCCTACTACTGTGAAAATCTAGGATTTACCTAATGTCTATGTTAAGCTCTTGACCTACTGCATACCTACATACTCTCAAATAAACATCGCTTTAAACTTTACGAGTTATTGCAATTATAAAATCTTTATGCACGAAATGTCTTGATTATTATGATTGCGTAAGGATAGATTGTTTAAAATAAGTGGCTATCAGTAACGGGCAAAACAGTCCTTGACTTTACGCCAAGGATTTTCATAAAATCATATCTTCCCATAAAGCCAAGTAGTATAAATCAATTGGTTTTGTGAGAATTCTGTCCAAAGTACTTGCCGATTCATTCAGATTGTATCTAACCCTAATAACTATTAAATCGCCATTTTGTGGCAGCCCTTCCTCGAAATTTCAAATGAAGTAAAAAGGTGATTAATCATTCTGCAGGTTAAAATTACCATTCATTACCATCTTGGCATCACCTTTCCATATTTACATCCCAAGAAGATTAAAATTCACGCGACTCTTCCCCCCCGTTTGAAATTAGGCTTCTCTACGAACTCCATAAGAATTAAGCCAAATAAAAAATGCCCATTGGTGCCACATTGAAAGTGTCAAATACCAATGAAAAACTGTCGCTTCCGCTTACCTCTGAAATCTCGTTTTAAAGATTGTAGTGAATAGTTCTTGCCTACAGGAACTTGCCTTAATAGCCGATATAAAGGTTTTTGTCGTCATTAAAGCACCTAATTTCTGATTGCCTCTTGCCTGATAGAATCTACAAGGGAAATATCCCAAAAATTCATTTGCATTTCTTGCCAAATTCCCAAATAGTTCGTCTAACGCACCATCAGCAATAATACTCTCCTCAAGTATTTTTACTGGTAAAAGGATTTAACCTCCTCTTGACAAAAAATAATTAATGAGAAAAATGAGAATATAAAACTAAGGCGGACACTTTTTTCATAATGTAGTTCTCTTTAAAATTATCATTAATCTCTTGGGTAGTTTTAAATTATATATATTCAACCAATACGTAGGGAATTTCATATATTTAAAGACTCGATACTTTGTTCAAATGATTCCACCAAAAATAGTTGTCGATTGATTACCACACATGAACAAATCAGAAAATAAAAGGAGCAAAACGCCATGTAGTCTAGAATTGAGCACCAAGAATTATCGCGTTGGCTTGCTGTTATTGAAACCAATGTTGACCCAAAACACCGATACTGAATGTAACAATCTTTGTAGGGCTAATCAGCAAATGTGCTGCGCTAGAGTATGGTGCAGGTAAGGTGATTTTATCGTAGGTCATAGCAAAAGATAAAAAAAACACCTTGGGTTGGAAACCTTTAGAAATTTGTCCTTCTATTTAGAAAAGCGCTTCTCACCATTAAAGAAAACTTCCCCCATTTCTTGTGAATAGCATAGACAAACCTTTTTCTAACTATCAGATTATATTCTTAAGAAAATGCCTATTGTAATAATATCCTAATTCACCTGGTAAGGGATTGCTCCACAATATTGCGCGAGGATCAAAAACTCATCAAAAAATAGGTAAGGAATTATTATATTTCACATTAATTCTGATAAGATCTGTAAATTTAGATTCCAAGAACCTCATTTAATTCACGCGTCAGTGTCTTTGGAAACCATTATCAGGACTCCCATGTTAATGATTGGAAAAATTAAAACTATTGGGGTTGCAAGGCACTATCTCTGGCCAAAAAAATACGCTCGAACATTGTAGCTTTTTAATAATATTCAGTTCTACGAATAAAAGGCCAAGATCAGATCTAAAATCCGTCCCCTTACGTAAGCTAAGTTCTCAAAAAATTTCCAATTTCTAGAATTATTATTTAAGAAAGGCACCAGATGAATAGTCTTTTTACCTGAATGTGTGAGCAAAAATTTATGAGAGTAGATATTACCGTTCCAGACATTATTGCTTCTGAAATAAGGTTGTACTAGTCTATACCTCAACCCTATTAGTACTAACGGTCTTCAGGGTCTTGAAATTCATAATCCTAAAAGTTCTCGATTGATAAATGAACATTTGCCAATATTAGGAACCGGCCAAAATACATTTTGCTGTAAAGGCAAGCATAGTATTGTTATTTGAAGCAATGTTTAAGCAAGATCTTCAGCTCGTTGTAGTCAAGAATCCTAATACTAAGTGATTGGTCACCTTCCACTTAAAACGAACACCTCCAATAATTTTTTTCTAAATTGAATTATCTGCAGATCCTTGCAATACCAATTCTTCGAGAAAAGAATAGGCATTTGCATCTCTCCCCCCTCCAAACTTCCGAACAGGTCACTGTTCGACAAAAAATTGGTCTTTTTCGGGTAGTGATACTTTCAAAAAACGAGTTAGGTTAGGTTACTTTGGTCATCTACTTCTACTTGAAGGAAAAATCTGAGATATTACAGTTATATCTAAATTCAACTCATTTACCAATAGAATTTTGACATCTCCACCAACCTTAATATTGTAGTAGGTTCATTCAAGTTCAAAGTCCTTTCGAGTTTAATCATGTTAACATTAAGGAATGAAGGCTTAGCGGGGAAGGTTCTGGACATTTATCCTAAAGGTTTTTTACAAAAAACCATATCACCCATAAAGGTTAAACCATAAATATTTGATTTGCTGGGAATATTCATCCAAGTTACTATCTCTCAGTAGATTGGGTGTCAAATCCGATAGCTGTTGAATCTCCATTTAGTTTCATCCTTCCCTTAAAATTTGGGATAAGCGAGTTAATGGGATTACCATTTTCAGATGGTTATAATAATTCGTCATAAAATCTTAGACATCACCCTCTCCATTTAACATCCATGAATGTAAAGCCATTTAATTTAATCCACACCAGAAACTAAACCTTCACGTCTTACCGCCCATAAGATTAATTCCAATAGAAAAGCATATTACCATCATTGAAGGGTCGAAGGAGTAAAGTATATTATCGCTATTACCTGCTCTTAAAATTCTCTTTTAAGGACGGTAGTGAGTAATCTTACCGCAGTGTAAACAGTTATTAACAGATGTAAAGGTTATCATTCATCATATAACATTTTTATTGCGTTCTCTGCTTTTTGGCTTGGTATCGGAATCTAATGGAAAATATTCCCAGATCATTGGCTGAATAGCAGTTTTCCCAATAGGGTCATCAAGAATGGGCCATCGACACTATTGTTGCGTTAATCTGCTTTACAATAAAAGACTTTATTGGTTGTTTGCGCGCTGCCTAAAAAAGTAAAAAAGAAAAAAGCACGAATGTGCTTAAACTACCTTGGCCCATTATTGGTGGTAATTTGTTGATTGACCAAAATTTAAGTTTTTGTTAGTTAAATAAATGCTAAACTTATTCGCTTGTTTTTAGCCTCTCTTTTAGATTCTTTTAAGTCTTCATAGCATCCTTCAATTTGGACCCATTGGTACTACGAAAACTCATCTGCAGCCCATTTTCAATACCTGCCGCATCGCTTCATTTACCGTAATGCAAAAGGTTTTTTTCTACTCATTTAGAAATTAAGGATTTAGAGTGTTACCAAACTTAATAACAGTTTCATCTCTTAGTGATCAAAGACCCTTGTATTTACAATGGTGTTACATCTTATGCTGGAACAAAGCACCAACCATAAGATTACTTACCAGTGGCAGATTTTTCGTTCATCGTGCTAAAGCTACCAACAAACCTTTTTTACTTAATTCTTCTAAAAGCCATTTCTACCATACTAACAGCCCACACGTTCAACTATTTTTATTCTTGCGATCTACAAGCAGTAGCTTGTTGGCTTTTCAACATTGCGATTGCTATTTACTGGACTGCTCAATATGCTAAACAGCCAAATACTGAGCTCGTAAATTTACTTCTATTGCCACCATTATATGGCGTTCTTGAACTTCTGTTCTCTTGTTGCTTCAATCCATTATAACACTAGACCTAATGAAGTAATTGTCTTCCATCTAGATCTCACGGCAAAATCTTCATCAGGGAGTACATACTTGCTAGTTTACGGACGCGCAGCATCCAGTTGCACTCTAACAAAAATTTTGAATAAATCATTCAAAACATCACCAAAGCCAGCTCTATAGGTCATCAGTCACTCGCCAGACTCAAGAACATTGTCTGATTCATAATAGGGCTTGCCTAATTTGTCATGTGAAGCCCTTCTAATCGTTACTTGTCGAAAATACTTGCCCTTAAAAAAATTCTCTTTTTAGTCTGTATAAGGGATGTTACCAGACACCATTCTTAATTGTGCCTACGATTTTCCAAATAAAAGTAAAACTCGTGAGGCTATTTTGGACTGTTAACTAGAAACCAAGCCTTGCGCAACATTAATTAAATATGCTGCAAATTATCATAAAGCACCAACATAACATTCTTAGAAGTGCAATCCGCCCAAGTAATTAAAACGTTAAAGCAAACAAAAAAGCATTACACGCATTCATGTTCACTTGGTTTTTTTTCTACTTTCATAATTTTAATAGATATTAAAATTATATCATTAAATATATTAAATAAAGTCTAAAAAAGGTGTACTTTATTTCTATTTTGAAATTTTAATAATATCATTAAACTTTTTAGTCTTCTTTTTATTCGGATTCTTAAACAACGCTCTAAAATAATCCATCCGCTTTATTGGGTCGCAATTCAAGGCATCTATAACGGAAGCTTGAAGTTTGGGAAAACTCCTTTCGTTAACCTGTCAAAAGTCTTTATTCTGATTTAGTGTTTCATCAAATGAACATAGGCAAAGCTGCATTTTGCCATTGACCAATACTAGTGTTGCTAAAAGCCGATTTCGTGTGGTCAAGCTCCAACCCAAGTTAATAATGCACAAGGCTAGGGGGAGTGCAACAAACAAGCATCTTTGTTGTTTGGTAGTTCAGTTTTTACCTCCATTCAAATTTTTAGCCTACGTACTTCGATAATCTAGATGCTGTCCGAATAACAGTTGACTTCATCATTTCTATCATAATTTTGTCCCGCTCTTTTGAAAATGCAGCTTCAACTTAAATTTGATTAATTCCACCAAACTGGAATCCTGGTATTATTCCGTAATACGCTTTAATTAAAATGTTTTATGTGTTTACCTTTATTAGCATAACTAGTATATGCCTTTGCGTAAGTCTAGAATTTTATTTTCCTGTTCCTTTAAAGCAATAGACGGCTTCCATTGGGAGTTTTTCAGCAATACCTCATTCTTTAGCCATCTTTAATACATTGTTAATGCCAGCTTTCTCCAAAACTTTTTCACGCAATAGTAATTAAACTGAATTGCTCAAGCCTTCTTCATTGGAATTAATTTAGGTACGCTTTCATCTTTATCTCCAGAATTACCGCGACCATCCCTTAAAATTATCCAATATTCAACCTTCTTCTGCAGAGAAATATTTGACCAGGGGCTACATCCCCTGTTCTAAAGCCGCAAGTAATACGATAGGTTTAAAAGTAGACCTACTTGAGCGTTTACTTTGCGAGATTTATGTCGTATTTGTTACTGTTAAATTAATACCGCCAATCCAAAACCAAAGATATTCTCCAATTATTAGGTCAATTGGTCAAGAGCCTGTATTTAAAAATTTATAGCTATAATGGTTTCGAATTACTGTCCATGTACTTGCCATTACCTCTTTATCACCTTGCCAATCTTTTAATAAAATATCTTTCTTTGTCCTTCGTAAGTCTAGACTATCTATAATTGTTCATGTGATAAGTTGGCTTTTCTCTTAATTTTTTATATCGAAGATGTTTCTTTCTTTTGCATTTTTTTGCCATCCAATTTTTTATCCTTTATCCATGGAGACATTTTTACCATTACTCTTATTCGAAAAATCTGTTTCTGCATTAGTTCATTGCTCAATCATAACTCTTCGGCTATTTTTGCATTTTTTAAAAGTTTAGGAAGTATATATTTTGAGCCAGAAGTATAAAGATTGTAGATCGGAACTATTATTATTTTGGTCGGCAATCCAATCGTAACATTTCTTTACGTACCTCTTCTCTTGAACATAGGGAGCAATACCTGCATTATAATCAAATTCGATATCTAAGGTTAAGTTCTTCTTGCGGTAAAACCGATATATGTTTCCTCTGTAATATAGTTGTTGCCCATACATAGCACGTAAACTAAATTACGTGCTACTAAGGCTTAATCAGAAAAAACAATCTAGGCTATAACCATAGCGTAGCCTTTAACATAACCCACAAGTGTAGAAGCTTGTGCTTTGAAAATACTTTAGTACGTGTGTTATAGGAATTTTAATCGCACTTTCAAACCAAAGATTTATCCCCAAAAGAATTTACCGTGTTGAGGGTAATTGGTTAAATATTTCGTCTTTACTGAAAATTTTCTCTAGTCTTATGCGATAACATCCTTTAAACCTTATCACTACATTATTGGTTTTCCTTTCTTTCTAGGAAAAAGATTTTTAGCGAGCTGCTGAGTCCAATGTCTGCCTCCACCAGCGGGGAAAATCATCACTCATGTGAGAATGGTTTGAACCCCACGCCGAATCAAAACTTTTAAAAAATGCTATGCCTCTGAGTGTTCACTAAAAAACGTTCGTCTTCAATTGATATCAAAGCCTGTTTCAATATGATAGGAAATTCTTCGAAAGCAACAGGTTGTCTGGTCATACAGGTAATATTGCCAATAAGAACACATCAAGCAGTAAATACTTCTTGATCCATTTGATATTGGAAAAATTGGAAAGTTCCTTTTTAGATGAATTTTTCTCCCAAATCCCAAAGACACTTAGTATGAAAAAGTAAAAAAAAAAGCACATAGTGCCAAGAATCCCTAGCCAAAAACTTTAAGAATAGAAATTTTCGTTTTGATGTTTTTGTTCTCTTTATCTTCCAGCTTGCAAGTTCTTAATATAAAATTTAACCTTACCGATAAGTTTATAACCAATACCTTAAAGTATGAATCCTTATTTTTGGCGGCAAAAATTTTAAGCATGAAAGAAAATTTTAGTCTTGTTAGTACTGTTAACTAACCAACTTTTGCAAATATCTAGTTTGGTCTAAAACAGGCCATAGGTGTTGTGAAGTTGCGGCAGCAACATCTAAGTAAAAAAGCAAAGCGTGCAATTGCAGATTTGTGTAGATGTAAAAGTGCAGCTGATGGCCAATTTGGTGATGAAATAAGCAGACTCGTGCGTTATATAGTAAATTCCAGTGCTTGGCATTATCGTGAATTATTCCTTCGATAAAACCTATGCTGAAATATACCAAAACGAATATGGAGATTAGGCCAAGGGGCGTATAAATACCTGTATTGAAAATTTATTTTAAAGATGTAAAACAGTACAAAAGATGGATAAAGCTTTCTACTTGAAATTTTTAGTTCATCTTATCGTTGATCTACACAAAAACCAATGGCATAGTGCGTAGGCAGAGACAAGGGTTAATGATATTTCAATCTCACAATGGTTCGCGACGGGCACTTAACTTGCATTTAGATAATGGATTCAAATATGATACTGATAATAGTATGAGTTTTACAGAACTTGCGCATTCGAAATAACCAGAAATGAGCAAAGCAACAAATTAATTATTTTACAAGGATTGCACTTTATTAGATTGTGTAGGAAGAGTCGCCACCAATTGCTCTGAAAAAGGTTATGGCTGCTAGAAACCTGGAGTGAAAAATTGGCGATATAGACTATAGTTTTTATACATGGTGGAATACAGAGCCGAACCCAATTACAAAGAGAGGAGTATACGACTTGCAGCGGTTTTTGAAAAATGAAACGTATTTATAATAGGTTGTACTACAAGCCTATCTTTGGGAGACTTTATTTTCTCACTAATACTCGTCTTGTCTCTTTGAACATCTAAAACGGTCATAATTTCATTGTTCTTAATTTTGCGTCTGGTCGTTTGGTAGGCACGGACCTTATGAAACTCGTTGCCGCCACATTTCGAAAAAACACATACTAGGTTTCATTTCACGGGCGCCACTCACCTCATACAGATTTCAAAGATCACAAATTAAATACCGAATTGAAAACTAATTGCTTAAAAGTGTACGATCCCTCCCAAGCCAATTTCAATAATAAGCGGTTCTAATTCTCTTTCTGCTAAATTCTTTTA
>Ga0163217_1057046_pt1 | contig 14559 bp, 18 predicted proteins | sample SynspAceP_FD_185933 | JGI IMG/M metagenome (GOLD analysis project Ga0163217, IMG submission 185933) | Saline lake microbial communities from Ace Lake in Antarctica - Synechococcus sp. Ace-P (PacBio error correction) | ecosystem: Environmental > Aquatic > Non-marine Saline and Alkaline > Saline ... | reverse complement strand
GAATGCCCGTAAGCATGCTGGCACCAAACGGCGCATCTGGCGCAAGATTTACACATTGGATCGATGAGGAAAACTCTGAAAAGCTTGGGACGAGGTGGTGCAGCAACGTCGGAGACGCTCCATGCTCCGACATACTTGAACCAACTTCGCCCCGCATCGGGACAATTCGGGCAGCGTCACCGCAGATGGGGTATTTGACACGCGTATAATGCCACGAGGCGATGCGCCAGAAACGCCCATGCAGGTGATCCGCCGCGCAAGAATGCCAAGCCCTTGGAACGACGAGCGCCCGGAGCTAGTGCCCGGAAACGGACGCGGGCAGTGCGCATCGATAACCTGGGGTTCGCACTCTTGTGGCGACGCTGGAGTGGATACCCCACCGCCGAAGTCGCGTCGAAACGAAGATGCATTGTATAAACTTACTCGGCCATCGCTGATTGGCGAGGGACTTCGAAAGGCAGGTTGCAGAGATCCACGTCCGTTATCTCCGTCCTCAACAGCTACACTTGCGCTTGGCATACCGTCACCCGAGGCCCGTAGATTAAATTCCGTCGGAAAGGAGCCTGCCTTAACATCGGGTTTGTGCAACAAAGCCTTGTAGCGGGAATAAGACGAAAGCCCGTCTTATGTAGAAAATCTCTAAATGAAAAATCCCCGTTATCGCACTTAGTTTCATAAATTGCTTGCCAAATTAGGAACAGCCAGATATCACAAAGGAAAATGTCTACCCCTAAGTATTCGCCTTCTAAGATACCCAAGATTCATATGATTTAGATAACAACGAGGCCACAGCGATGCCTCGTATAACTTGAATATCAGTTCTTAGCATCATTTCTAATTAATTTCCAACTATTAAATTATTTGGGCAAAGCTCATTCATCGATAGGTGTGTTTGAGTGCATTTAGTTATAAATTAGTTTAAGCAAATCTGTCGTTTGCTCTGCTTCTAATATCACAAAAACGAACCTTGATCAAGACCCATCTGACCCGCGCGCCGTTCACAGTCTCCTACAACCTCTTCAGGCATGCTCCTACTGTTTGTCCACTTATGAAGGACCAATTACGCAAAGGAGGCGACGCAATGTCAGTGATTGTTCTGAACATGGACGATGTACCTTTCTTATAAGAAAAATCGGCGCTTGGGCATCAGCTCAAGCAGTGAGAATAACTAGGCAAATCCTGTGAAAAATGAACGAAGCTAGAGCTGTGACGCGATCTAGTGGCCACAAGTTCCAATTTGTTCAAGGGGTGCGCGGTTAAATATGATTGGGTAAGTTTTGTCTCAGCGGAGATAGATTTGATCAGACGATCACAGGAGTTTTCGGACATCCGCTTGGCTCGAACTTGATGGAACGGCTCTTTTTGGTTTTAAGATCTTGGTCTTCCCGCTTGTCGGGCAACTGATGGTAGCATTTCAAACATGCGGACCTTTCCTCTTTTCCCTATGTTGGCGGCACCAACTTCGATGTGAAGTGCTTGGCCGTGTCTACGTCACGCGGTCGGAATTTCGGGCTGATCAGTTTGCCCGCTGAGATCTCGCGCTCATGATTCTGTGGAGCCGGGCGAAGTGTGGAAAGTGCGGAGTAACTTTGGCTGCATGTAGTGCAGCTGCCGAAGATCCACGCAGATCTGGTGAGCAGTAATTTAAGTTTCCAAAACTAACCATTCTAAGTCGTTGATCCAGGTGTGGAGGCAACGTGCCCTGTTTCCAATCCAACTGTATAACTTCACAGCATAGACGCAGAATAGCTGGGTCTGCCATCTAGCACGTCTGTCTAGGCTGTTTTCAGTCTCCACTTCGACGGCAGTCTCGGGATTGGCGTTATGACAGATGGCTTGGCAAGCCATTGAAATAATATGCGACAATTTTTTTCGTTTTTCGTGTGACACCACGTTCTTGAAACCATTGAATAAAAGCGGTTTTTGGGTAGCTCGGAGACTTTGAACGTATCCGCGCGATCGCACACAAGTCTGGGTGAAACAGGGTCTGGGGGTCGTGCTTCCAAAAAACCTTCCCCCGACGTTCCCGATTTTGCCAAGTGCCCATTTTTGTGATCACCGCAAAAACGATATGCCAAAAAATAGTGGCGAGACGCCTTATTCATATTGGTGAAACTGTCTGAAGACTATGGAAGCGGGTAAACGAGAATCGAACTCGTTAACTAAAGCTTGGAAGCTGCCGTTGATTACCTTTTCACCATACCCGCGGCGCCGCTGAGGTTGACTTAATCCGAGTGTGGCGGTGCGTCAAGCGGTTTTTGCCCGACGGCACCCTTTGCTGCCTTGAGAACACCAACAGCGGCCGGCGGCGTCTGCGGTACCGCCTAGCTGTCCGCGCCCGTATTGAACGTCTCGGTTGGCAGCAGGTGTGACGATTTGCTATTGAGGATCGGGAAGGGCTCTACCGCGTGGGGATGGAGAGGCGTTTGACGAAATTGCTCTTGGAAACGCGGTTCGGATGGCGGTTCTCGATCTTGTGGATGTTACGGAACCCGTCTCTTCGATCTCGGCTCGGGGCTTTTTTGAGTGTTTGAGCAATGCGATGCGTGCGCGGTGCCCGCCGCGTTGCCAGCGATGGACCTTGTCCAGCGTTGCGTCAGGGATCATGCAAGGATCATCGCGTGTTTAGGGCTGATATTGCGCACCGAAATTTTGCGCCGGCCAGCACCACGCGGTCTACCTTGTCGACACCGAATTTTATCCATCAGCAGAACGCGCCCTGAGTAAAGCGCGGCCTTTTGGCCATTCTGGATTCGCGGATGTCGCGGTTTGGGTCACGGTGATGCGTGGCCCCGCCATCGGCAGTGCCGTCATAGACCAGATAGGAATTGGTGCGCCGTCGCAAAGACTATTTGCCGATTCGGTTGTTCAGGCCGTTACGATCAGGCCAGGGGCGTCAACGAATGCGTGAGAGAGACAGAATTTCAGCGACCATTTCAATTGATGCCCGAGCCACAGGATGCCGGTGGACGCCACTGGCCCCAATCCGGCCTCGAAGGCGGGATCATCAGACCACAGGTCGCTGCCGATCACCTTTGAAACGGGCAATCTTGGTGAACGGGGTCGATTCTCTACCCGTTCGATCCGCGCCGGTGCGGCGCGTTGGCCGCTTGCTTATCTTGCCGCCCTCCAAACGCGGGACCCGTGGGGGAGGACAGGCCAGCACTTATTTCGCGGTTTGCCGCAAGATTTCAAGCGTTGGTGCCCACATCGACGACCAAGCACCAGATTCGTCTGATTTATTCTGGCGCTTCCGACAGTGGCGACGGCCGCCGCATCCGACCAACGTGGGCCCGCCGATAAGAGGCAGCAGATAGACCCGTGCCGGAAGGCGTGGATTTGCTCAGATCCAGGTTCCATAGCGCATAGGACGCAGCGCGTTCGGACGTGGCCAAGCGAAAGGGCGCTATGCCCAGTTCAAACGAGGTCGATCCCCAAAACAGGTGGTGCATGACCGGCGTTTACAAACGAAAACCGCGTCCACGATCAAACCTTTGTCGATCCGCTCTCGGTGGCGATTTCGGTCAAACAACGGTTCATGTGCCGAAGCGCCAACGCGCGGGTCAATCTCTGCCGCGCCGCCTTCGTTCATCATCGAATAGCTGACCCGCTTCATCAGGTCTTCGCCAAAGCGGGATCTGCCGGTGTTTCATCACGCCCGAAGAGCCACGACCCTTCTTTCCGGTTTGCAGATCGCCTCAGCTAGTGCGCCGCATGGTGGTCGATCAAGATCGACCGCGGACCCCGTTTTAAAGCGACCCTTTCGTAGAAACCGGGCCAGAGATGGCCATTGATCCGCGGCGGGTTTTCATCTCGCCCAATTGCACGGCAACTGGTGACTTTCCATGCGCCTGCGCAGAGCGGGTTGCAGCGTTTGCAGGATTTGCAAATCGGCCTTTACGTTCTCAAGCTCCCATTGGTCGCGTCAGAGCATCGCACAGACGCTTCAAGATCGCCGAGGGTCGTGCATGTCGGGTTCAAGAACTCGAACGTAAAAGAGCTTGGTCGACGGCGTTCAGGACGATTATCGCGTGGCTTCGGCCCGTTTGCGGACGACTTGTTTGTGGACCTGACTTTCGGCGGGCACGTCGATCACCCACATCGCCCCATGATTTTGCGCCTGGCAAGCCCCAGACGGCGGCCCTCGATCAGTTTCCGCGCTTGCCTGATACCGCTGCGCTCTACGCTGTTCCATTCCGACAAGGCATCCTGGGCCACGGTGGACCCCGTGTTTTGGCAAAACTGCCCATAGCCGGAGAGGACCTGACATTTCGAACAAAATCCCGCGCCCGCCGCCAACGGAGTCCAGATCGACGGGCCCAACTGCCGCCGCCGCCGTATACACCCGGTGTGCCTTGGCAAAGTGACCAGCGTTTGCCCGAAAGGCGTGAATACCACAAGGGGATCGTTGCTTCATTCTTCTTTAATCCTTCGAAACACTTTGCCGCACCATAGCGTATAGCAGCGGCAGGCGAAAGCCACGATTGCGGCATAATTGGCCGGTCATCTGCGCCTCGTGCGCCTCTGTGCGCGCATGGCCGTGGTGACATAGCTGCGTTTGCACAATGTCGTTAAGGTGCAAAAAGGGTCTTTCCAATGCGACCCATCCATGAAATATTGAAACCCCAAATGAAACCCATGCAAGCCGAGGTGCCAAAATGGAGATTTCGTGAGGCTCTGACCTTTGATTGATGTACTACGGTTGCCAGCGGCATCCACCGTGTTGCCCGTCTACGGCTGGACACGCGGACCCGCGTGACCAAATCAATCGCGCTGAACAATTCGCTGCTTAGCTTGCGATGGGATCGGTGACCGAAAGCCGCATGGCGATTGCCATGGCCAGGCGGGCGCATGGGTTATCCACGCAACCTTACGGTCGACGAACAGTCAAGGAAGTTGCGGCCGTGTTCAAACGGTTGAATCCGGCATTCGTCTATAACCGATCACCCTGCGGCCCGACCAAACGCTGGCGGATTGCCAAGCGTGCAGGGAACGCTATCGGGTTCACAGGCTTTTCCTGTGGTGACGAAGCAGGTCGCGTCGTCGGTATCGTAACCAAACGCGACATGCGTTTTGCTCTGACGATGCGACGCCTGTACGGGTGATGATGTCCGAGCGGATAATTCTGGCCTTGCTGCAGAGCCCGCAGATCGGGGGGGACGAGGCGATCAGCCTGATGAAGGCGCGCCGGATCGAAAAAGCTGTTGGTCACGATGCGCATGGCAAGCTGACCGGGTTGGCTGACCTTGAAAAGACAACCGTAGCTGTCGGTGCTGAACCCCACCGCGTGCAAGGAATGATCTGGGCGGCTGCGGGTTGCTGCAGCGACGACTGTCGGGGACGCGGCTATGAGGCGTTCGCAGGCCTTGGTGGAAAGCCTGGTGTCGACTATGATCGTGATTGACACCGCGCATGGCACTTCTGCCGGCGTCGCAGAAGCCGTCCGCCGTGCGGCTGGGCGGCTATTCAAGCACGTCCAAGATCGTTGCGGGCAAAACGTTGGCCACGGGCGACGCACGCGTGCGTTGATTGATTCGGGTGGCGGATCCGTTAAGGTCGGTATTCGCCCGGGGTCGATCTGCACAGCGGATGGTCGCCGGTTGTTGGGGTGCCCCCAACTGAACGCGATCATTGATTGCGTCAAGCGGCGGGCGATGTGCCAATCATCCGCATGATGGCGGCATTTCAAGTTTTCGGGCGATTTTGCCAAGGCAATTGCGGCAGGGCCGCGTCCTGCGCGATGGTCGGCAGCATGATCCGCCCGGCACCCGTTGAATCCCCCGGCGAAGTGATCCTGTATCAGGGGCGCAGTTTCAAAGCTTATTCGTGGGATGGGCAGCCTTGGCGCAATGGCGCGCTGTTCGGCCGACCGGTTATTTCCAAAAAAGATGCCGCCTTCGGACAAGCTTCGTGCCCGAAGGGTCGAGAGGGCAGGTGCCTTACAAAGGCTCCGCCCAATGCAGGGTGGTACATCAGGTTGGTTGGCGGTTCTTCGCGCGGCCATGGGTATCCCGGCTGCTGCCACGGTCGTACGAGATGCGCAATAACTGTACCTTCGTAAAGATTCACCCAACGGGGTTCTGTCTGAAGCCACCGTTGTCATGACGGTTCAGATTCACGCGGGAATCGCCCAAACTCCCGCATCGGTAAAGTTCCCTTCCTATCAAAGGCTAATCAGTGACTCAAAAAGCATTACCCGGGCGCGCATCTCTGCCCGCCATTCGAGATTTTTTGAACACAATGGCGGATTGGCGTTTCCGGCAGAAGCAAGCCTTGACCCGTTGGGCCCGTGGCAGCCGCATGCCAGGGTCCAGGACCGTTGCGGGCGGTACGCGATCACGTGTTCGAGTCTTGCGGCAACGGCGATTGGCGGCGCACCTGGGGGCCGGCGAAAACCGGGCGGGCGCTGTGATTGGGGTGCTGCGCGCGCAAGAGATTCGACCTTGGGCCGCTGTTTCAACGGGCAGGGCCACGCGCCGCTGCCGCCTCCGAAGACGAGGCCACTGTGCCGATTGCGCCGAGCGATGCGGCGGTCTTTATGGAACCTGCCGGATTGGATCATTTACCCCTGTTTTCAGGCATCGCTGGGGAGCGGGCCGACACGGTCGCGGCAGGCCCTCCAGTTCGCGTGCCCCGATTTCTGTTTACGGGTTTAATTACGGCGCAGGCATCGAGTGCCAATGTGACCCAAGCGCTAGCAGACGCCGGGATCGAAACGCGCGCCAATGATACTGTGCGAAACGGCCCTGACGGTGACTGCCGGAACCGTAAACTTCGTAATTCTGACAGTACTTGGCACCGGTGATGTTGAACATTCAGGATGCGGCCAGCCAAAGCGGTTGTTGCAGCGCTGCCTGCCGGCACCCCGTATTGCTTGATTATTGCGCGGTGGCGGTGGCAAAGGCACTGGCGATGGCAGCCGTCGCGATGTTTCGGTTTTGTAACGACACTCGTACCCGGCCGGATGATCGATCTGGCCTGCGCGTGCCGAACGCGAGTTGCAACCGTTAAAGCGTTGGAAACGACGAGCTTTGAAGGGGCAGGCCTTATGATGTTTGTGCTGTTTGCGGACGCGCCTTGTCGGTGGCGGTTCATGGCGTCGATCGCCCGAAGGAAATGGACATTTACAAGCCAGCCCATCTGAAGAATTGACAACATATCCAGGACAAAATTCTGGATCATGCGGCGACCTTAGACTGCTGAAACGGCACTTTAGGGCCTATGCAACGTGCCACTGTTCTGAATCGGAGAACGAGGACCGCGCGGATGATTCATTGCACGTAATTTCCGGGTGGAAGCAGGTTTTCACAACGATTTGAGTAGATAATCAGGGGGATGGATTTTCCACCGCACATTTTAAACGTGTTTAGGATAGTTTTAAACTTCAAACTTTTGAGTGTCATTTTCTTGACCTGATCACGAATTAACAGCACCATTAACCTTCATACCCTTAAATGGACTTGGTTTCCACAGGTGGGGAGGAATGTGTTGGCGGAATATGGTGGCGTTTCGTGAAATTTTTCTTGGTTACGTCCGCTATTGCTTTTAGCTTTTGTCGTTTCCTGCCGCCCTTCTAAGTCTCATCCGCCCCCGCGCGCTCTCCCGCCTTGCGGTATGATGTTACAGGCCACAGTGCCACGGTTGGCGATCGCCAGTGTTTTTAAATAGCGTCGATGCGGCGCTTGCCGCCAGAGCCAAAAAAAAAGGCACCGTAGCGCCGCACGGCAACGATTGCCGAAGACCCACCTGCAGTTTTGACCACCGTAGCTGGCGCGATCATCACGTAGAACACCGCATTGCAATAGAAACGTTTAAACGGCCCCACGCCGGGCGCAGGTATCTGATCTTTTTGTGACGCTTTTGCCGATCCCGTTGCGCTGACTGCACGGTGGCTCTGCGGGCTTCCGATTACAGGCCGCCGCAAAGGACGACATTCACCCACGGGGAGGCACCATGCGTTTGTCGGTCCACCGCGTTGGCGAGGATCTGCTGTGGCGGCTTTGAACACTTGTATGCGCGTAAGCGATGCGGTTGCGCACCAAAGGCTATGCGTTGCCGATGCGTGATGGTAGTCAGACAGACGTCATCTTGTTCATGAATCCGCCTGCGCGGGCAATGGTGGGCAAAGCGTGTGACCGCGCTTTTAGCCAGATCATCGGGGCGCTGCATCAGCACGGGCAAAATGGTGACGGTGCAGACGGCGACGGGGCCCTGTGTATGACGATCACCGAGGTGCCGGCGTTCGGGCCAATCGGCGAGCGCTTGGTATTTCCTGCCGCTGGTGGACGGACGGGTACAAGGAAGCCGGGTGGTCGGCGCTCCAGCAGCTTCCATTCCGCTGATAAAGGTGGCCCCGGGAGGAGAGGGGTATCCTTCAATGACCCGCGCCAATGTCTGTTGTGGCAGATTACTGAGGGGACCGCCCTGTCAGACCTTATTGGAGGGGTTAGCCGTTTTCAATCGGAGGCTGGTTACAAAGGACACGATTATGGGCGTCTGCTTGCAAAGCCCCGGAATTGTTGCGACTAAGCGGTAGTGACAAGGAGATATTTGTGTTCAGGTGCGTCTGAGCCTGATCTCGAGGCGGAACGCCGGCGTGATCGCCGTCCTTCACGATGCGACGAGCTTAAAGTCGCTTGAGCGCAGGTTTACCCAAAGCCAGAAGATGCAGGCAATGGGCCAGCTCGCGGTTGGCGTGGCGATGATTTTAACCAATCTGCTTACTGCAATTTCAGGCATTGTGATCTGCTGTTTGCTTAGACAGGACCCAAGCGGACCGCGCTAAGTGATCTTGGTTCAAATCGACCAAAACGCGAACGCGCGGCCGCGCTGGTAGGCAACTTGGCTCGCGTTTTTTCGCGCCAAACAGGGACGCTGCGCCCTGAAACCGTGAATTATGCGCGATACGGTTTGGCGATTCTTACTCATTTGCTGAACCGCTCGTTGGTGAAAACGGTGACCTTGACGCTAAAGCCACATCCCATTATTTGCAGCGATCAGAGCTGACAAAAGGACGCTCGAGCAGGTGTTGATGACTGATGGTCAACGCCGCGATTGCGATGCCGGCGGGCGGGGAAATCCAAGGTAACGACTGAAAATACCAGCTTATTGAGCCTTTTGACCCGCATCGGGTGACGGGTGCCGGCCGGGAAAATATGTGACTTACAGGTCGCGGTACGAAGGTGAAGGCATTGCGCCGGACCGTTTGAGGAAGTTTTTGAGCCCTTCTCACAACCAAACGCACGGGCGAGGGGACTGGTGCTGGGGCTGTCGACGGCATACGGTATCGATCAACAGTCTGGCGGCTATATCTTTATTGATAGCGTGGTGGGGAAGGCACAATATTCACCTTTTTTTCCCTTTGCCAAACCAGGCAATCGGACCCGCCGAAGCCGCTGAAAGAGCCTCTTGCCTCTTAACAGGGGGCCAAACAGGATGATTGCGTACCATTTTGCTTGTCGAAGCGAAGCGCCTGTACGCGCTTTTGCAGCCGCGCCACTGCGCATGCGCGGATATACCGTTGTGGAGCGGATTCAGCGGAAAATTGCGCTAAAGACCCTCGAGGTGAGGCGCTTGACCGTTGATGTTGTTTTGTGACTGATGATTAGTGCCCGGAAGGATGCCCGACCCTGGGACCGCGAAGCGCTGAAAGAACGACCGGGTGTTGCCGGTCGTCTTTGTATCAGGCTTACGCCGAAGGACAGGCTTGGGGGACGCGCAGATGACGATACGAATTTCGCGTGTTTCTGCCTTTAAGCCGTTTTCTCTGACAGAGCTGACCCAATACTGTGAACAGTCAAGATGGCAGTAAAAGCTATCGCTTTTCACCGAATCGAGTCGTAGAGCGCAAATCCTGTTCGAACTTACCGCCTGAACCGTTGCTCTACGTCATGTGATAGATGCAAATTCCATTTGAGGAGAGACATTCTCGGACTTCAGGTCCAGCTTCACCTCGAGCCGTTGCTCAAGAAAGGACTTTAGGCCGATCCTTTTTTTTGATTTTTCGTATTTGAAATAGTGGGTTATTTTCCTGTCCCATCGGAGCTTGAGGACGCCAGGAAAATTTAGACTGGCTCCCCACATCGGCGAACCCCGGTTTCTTGCCCTTCAATATAGGCGAGATGAACTCGTCAACTTGACGTTCGAAGGTTGGCATTTGGCTTGCCCTGCATGAAGGGGCGCCGGCGATAAGCGATACCAGCTGCCCAGCCAGCTGATCGGCTCGCGCATGACGCCATTCAGTTCCAGTTCTGCGTAACAGACCTTCAGAAACATGGGGCGGATAAAACCCGATTGTAACACTTAGGACCGGCTCATGTTTTTCAGCATCGGCGGCTCCGATTTGACCATTCGGCGCGGCGGTGCGAGCCGCGGTTTCATAGGCAGTTGTACCGCGTCTTGGGGGACCGACAAAAAAGGCAAAGGGCGTTCTTTAAAGAAACAAGCACTTGAAAGAATACCTTTGGTTCAAGAAAATAATAATCAGCATATTCCAATAAGAATGTTAATCAGGTTCCGAAATAGATGAAAGGGGAAACCAAACCACGTTGTAATGTTCTCACTTTTAGTCCCATAGACATACAAAGAACATCCAAGATGGTCCGGGGCATTGATGATTGCGGCTTGCAGTACCACTGGACAGTAAGAAGGATAAAACCTATCATGGCAAAACGGCAGATCTTTTGAACTATGGACAACAGAACAAGCTGAAAAGCAAAAGGCCCTAGACATGCGCACTGGCACAGATTTGAACGCCAGTTTCGGTAAGGGGTCGATCATGAAAGCTTGGGGCGAAGGGGCCATTCAGGGGACATCACGGCAAGCTCGACCGGGTCTTTGGTCTGGACATTGGCGCTTGGCATTGGGGTTTGCCTTATGGGCGTATCATCGAGATTTACGGTCACGGAATCTTCGGGGTAACGACGCTCACCTGCACTGCGGTCGCAGAGCAGCAGAAAAACGCGGCGTTTTGTGCCTTTTGTGGACGCTGAACACGCGCTTGACCCCCCAATACGCGCGCAAACTGGTGCGGTCGATATTTGACGAGTTTGCTGATTTCCCAGCCCGACACTGGTGAACAGGCGCTCGAGATTACGATATACGTGTACGGTCCGGTTGCGGTGAAACATGGTGTGTCGGATTCCGTTCGCTGCGCTGACCCCGAAGTCCCGAGCTGGAAGGCGACATGGGCGACAGCTCGGTTGGGGTTCAGCCCGCTGATGAGCCAAAGCGATTGCGCAAAGCTCACCGGTTCGATCTCGCGTCCAACTGTTATGGTGACTTCATTAAACCAGGTCCGGATTGAAGATTGTCGTTATGTTTGGCTCGCGGAAAAACGACAAACCGGGCGCAACGCGCTTCAAAATTTCTATTCTCCGTCCGTCTGGATATTCGCCGCATCGGCGCGCTGAAAGATGCGGACGAAGTGGGTCGCAACGCCACACGGTCAAAGTCGTCAAGAACAAGGTCGCGGCGCCGTTCAAGAGGTCGAATTCGAACATTCAATGTACGGGAAGGCATCTCTAAGGATTGGCGCGAACTGTTGGATCTGGGGGTCAAGGCGGCGTGGTCGATAATCGGGCTCGTGGTTCAAGCTATGGCGACGAAACGGATCGGGCAGTGGGCGTGAGAATGCCAGACCTTCCTGAAAGGAAACATCGCCATGGCAATGAGATCTGGACAAGATCCGCGCCGCTCATGGGCTGGATTTTGCTGAGTTCTGGCAGCGATGACGCGGACCATTCTGAAGCGTAACGCTTTCACCGCAGATGATTAGAAAAGGCGTGCCCCAGTTTGGCGCGCCTTTTTTTCGTGCGGGCTATGCTTGGACCAGTGTCTGTCACGCAGGTATTCGAAGTAATTGTTTTTTTGCCCTCGAAAGGCCCCGCTATGAAAGACGCTCAACGATATTTCGCTCAAACCTATCCTTGGTTATTTTTGAAAAAGCAGGGGTTCACTCGATCAGCGTCCAGCCCAGCTGGTTGCCACGGAACGATTCCTACATTGCATGTTCGCGAATTCGGGTTATTGTGCAGTTCAAGAACCTGGTTCACCGGCGTTGAAACCCGCGACTATTCTTCGTGCGGACGGACGCGGGCAAAAATGCCGTTGCGCGCCGGCGGGCAAACACAATGATCTGGAAACGTCGGCATATACCGCGCTGGCCACCATACGTTCTTTGAAAATGTTGGGGCAACTTCAGGCCTTCGGTGACTATTTCAAAGCCGAAAGCTATCGCCTTTCCTGGGAAGCTAATCACCAAGGGAACTGGCATCGACCCCAACCCGGCTTTATTGTCCACCATTTATCATTACGGATGATGAAGCCGCAAGAGATCTGGAAGAAAGTCGCGGGCTTGCCGACGACCGGATTCATCGCACTCGCGACGGGATGATAACTTTGGATGATGGGTCCGACAGGCCCTTGCGGCCCTTGCTCCGAGATTTTCTTACGATCATGGCGATCACATCTGGAGCGGCCCTCCACGGCTCCCCGAGGAAAGACGGTGACCGGTTTGTCGAGATTTGAAACCTCGTATTCATGCATACGAACATTCGAGGATGCAGCCGCAAGGCATTGCCGAACCAATCATCGACACGCGGCAGGGATCGAACGGCGTTGCGCGTTGCTGCCAGGCCACCAACGACAACTATGCGGACGACTGATGCGCAACTTGATCGAGGCGAGCCGCAAATGCCTCCAACTCAGACCCCGACGGGTCCGGGCAAAACGCCACCACCGTGTTGATCGCGGATCACCTGCGTTCGACTTCCTTTCTTTGATCGCGGACGGGCGGTGATGCCTTTCGAAATGACGACGTGGCATGTGCTCCGGCGGATATTGCGCCGCGCCATTTGCGTCACGCGGCATCTTCTTCGGTCTGAAAGACCCGCTTGATGCACCGCCTTGTACGGAACTGGTGCGCCAAGGATGGGTTGGGGCCTACCCGAATGGGGCAGGCCCAGTCGCTGATCACAAGAAACCGCTTCTTGCTTGAGAACCCGTTCAAGGCTAGACGCTGAACCGCGGCCTAAAGCTGTTGGGGACGACGAATTGAAAGGGCCTTGGCCCGCCGGTGCCGAAACTTGGTCCAGGCGAGGCCGCGTTCAAGCTTTATGATACCTTATGGCTTCCAGTCACCTGACGCAGGACGCCTGCGCGAAACAGGATCGCAAGCGTCGATCTGACGGCTTCAATGCTGCGAGGATTGCGCAAAAGGCCAAAGGCACCGCGCGGCGTGGTCCGGCTTCGGGGCGAAGCGGCGGATGCGGAACCGTTTGGTCGACCGTTCGCCGAGAAATCCGGCCACCACGACTTTTTTGGGCTATGACCCGAAAAACCGCCGAAGGGCAGATTGCCGCCTTGATTTCAGGACGGGGGCAGGTCACCGAGGTCAAACAGGGGTTGATAAGCGTTCCAATCGCCGCTGAACAAACACCATTTTACGCCGAAACGGCGGTCAGGTCGGGGACACCGCATGATCAAAAAACCGACAGGCGGCTTGGTCACTGTTTGGGACTGACACGCGCAGACGGCGGCGTGTTTTTCCATTCGGCGAGGTGACCGAGGGGGAACGATAAAAAAACTTCTCAGCTGCGGTGCTGGCATGTTGATCACGCAGTCGGACCATCGATCCGTTGCGAACCACTCTGCCACCCACCTTGCTTGGAACGAAGCGTTGCGCAACACGCTTTGGGGATCCACGTTCATTGGCAGCGTGGCTCGCTGAATGCGGCAGGACCGTTTGCGCTTTGATTACAGCCACAACACCCGATGGACAGCGGAAAATTCACTGGCCGCCGTCGAGGACGAGGGTTGAATAGCTTATTCCGTACCAGAACACCGGCTCGAGACCACGGATACATGACCCCAGGACGACGCCGCGAAAGCGATGGGTGCACAGGCTCTCTTCGGCGAAAAATACGGCGATGAAAGGTCCCGCCGTTGTCTTCAATGGGGCCGAGAGGCGGATCGGGGCAAAGGCGGTGTTGGGGAACAAGCAGACCTTATTCGCTCGAAACTTTGCGGCGGTACCCATTTTGTGCGCCCAGACCGGCGACATTTTCGGGGGCATTTGTTCTGCTTCGGCGGGACAGCTCCAGCAGGCTCGGGGCATTCGGCCGGATTCGAAGGGCGTTGGACCGGGACCGAAGCGTTGAAAATGGCTGCCGCCACGCAGGAAAAAACGCCCTGCTCGCCGCGTTGCAAAAGCTTGAGCCCTTTTCAAAAAAGGGACTTTTTTTCCACCGTTGGGGATGTTGGCCCGGGACGTGTGCGCGCGCTGCTTGGGGGGACGAAAAACCGGGGCCGTTTGCGGCTCGGGCCAAATTGGAGTCTCGCCCCACAAAGGCTTTTGGCGGGGCCGTTTGCAAAGGTTGGCCATTTCTTTGGTCGGCGGGGCCGGAGGGGGACGCGGGGCGGCTTGCGGGCCCCGCGTGGAACGTGGGGCGGGATCAAGTTTATCGCCCAGGTTTCTTCATTGGCGTGGACGGGCAAGGATCTTCCTGCGCTCATCGACGAACACAATGGCTCAGCTCGGTTCGGGCGATCTCTCTCTTT
>Ga0163217_1011404_pt1 | contig 14559 bp, 20 predicted proteins | sample SynspAceP_FD_185933 | JGI IMG/M metagenome (GOLD analysis project Ga0163217, IMG submission 185933) | Saline lake microbial communities from Ace Lake in Antarctica - Synechococcus sp. Ace-P (PacBio error correction) | ecosystem: Environmental > Aquatic > Non-marine Saline and Alkaline > Saline ... | reverse complement strand
CTGTGATCCTTGGCGAGGATCGGCGGAGAGGGTCGAGACCTGCCTCGAAGCGCTTCCAAGCCTGGACCGCAGGGGTTTTCCGCGCGAGCGGTGCGACGGCACAAAGGGCGCCTGGCCAAAAACGAGCATTTGAGCCGCGATGACAAACAGGGATCCTCAATATGATCCGAAGCGCCGCCATTGATTGCATCTAACAACAAACCATTGAAACCACTCTTACCCAGCTGGATCAAATTGGACTGCGTTAAATGGCGGAAGATTTGTGAAGTCTTTAGCCTATTGGGCCGGTGTCGGCCCATAGCCTTCATTTCAGGGACTTCGCCGGCAGATGTCGGACATGCTTTCGGAAAAACTCCTGGACAGGTAGGCCCAAAACGTCTTGAAGGGCGGTTTGTCGGTTAACCGATCTGGATATGTCAGAATTGTTCAGCCACAATCCGTCAAACAATCCCCTCAAGAGTTCGAGAAACCTCGTCAGGCGGCGACATCTTCGTACCCCCCTCTCACAATCTGAGCACACCAATGTGCATTGTGATCGTCTGTCGTTCAAATCCACTTCACCAGAGGACTTCCGATAAGGCCTTCCATGTCGGTTGCGCCAAAGGAAGGCCAAACCAAACGGCAAGCTTGCGGCGTTCAGATACGTGGGTTGGAAACTGCGCCTCTACGATGGCGCGCAGTTTTGCAATTGGGTCGAGGTCCACTTCTCGATCCTCCGATTCCACAGGTCGCGATGTTCATCGCAAGCGTGCCGCCAATTGTTGGCCAGCAGAAGTGCGTCTTTTGCTTTTGAAGTGAAAATTTACCAGTCCGAGGACAGGCCCGCTTCTTGGTGACCCGATTGAGCGTTGTGCCGGAAAATTTCCAAAATTCTGTGAGTTGAGGGCGATCGTCGCATCGATCAATTGCTGGGCGTCGGATCTCGTGTGAGGCCGTGCGCGACGGGGCTTATGTTTAAGCAGGGGCAGCATTAGCTGGCTCCATTGAATGGTCATTCAATCATTCCTTGCTTTTTGGCTCAGGTCAAGTCAGGCTTTTTTGAATCAAAGTTTGGTGGATTCGAAAAAAGGTTTTATATGACTACATCCCTCCCCGACCCAAAGCGCCAGGTCGTTCATCATTGGTGGCCCGGTTCTATCGCTGCAACATCGCCTACCATTTTGACGGAATGGACTGACCGACGTGGTGTGCTGCGAGAGAGACAAACTGACTTCGGGCCACCACGTGGCATGCGGCAGGGGAGAATTCGTTGCCGCGGTATTAGGAGCCGATGGGGAATGTGACCTTTTACCGCATGGGCGCAATTTTATCGCCGGGCTGGCGACAGAAACCGGGCAGGCAACCGGCTGGCGCGAGGTTGGCTATATCCAGGCCCAGCCGACACCTGACGGGTGGAGGAAATGCCGCCGTGGCGCGGCTTCATGAGGCTGAATGGATCGAAGTGCATGAGATCTCGCCCAAGAGGCCGCAGAGCGTTTTTCCCAATCGGAGACTTTGCTAACACGCTGGCCGCCTTTTGGTATCCAAGGAAGGGCCGCACATGCCTGTTGATAACCACGATGGCATTGGGGCGCGCGGCGCGCGTAATCGTGGCGCGAAGGTGTTTGAGGAGGTCGCGGTGCGGACATTCTAAACCGTGATGGGCGTGCTGTCGGGTGTGCGCACGGATCAGGGGTGACAGTCGCAGCTGAGCATGTCGTCATCGCCGCGGGCATGTTGGTCGCGGCCAGATCGGCGCACGGGGCGGGGCTACCTGGCCGCTTCAGGCGGCGGAGCATTATTTATCTCATCACAGAGCAGATAGACGGCCTGTCGCGCGATTCTGCCGCTGCTCGAAGACCCGCACAACTGGTCCTACTACCGTGAAGAGGTCGGCGGCCTGCTGGTGGGTCTGTCGAGCAAATGCGGCCCCGTGGATGGTTGATGCCATTCCGAGGGGTTCTCATTCGGCGAGATCGAACCAGATGTGGAGCGGATGACCCCGCATCTGGAGCGGCATTCAAACGCGTTCCTTCGGTTGCAGAGGCCGGGTGCGCAAGTTCTTCTGCGGCCGGAGAGCTTTACCCCGACCTCGCGCCGCTTGGTGGGCCGAAAGCGGGCCGGGGTTGGGCAAGTTGCTGGGTGGCGCGGGGATGGAACTCGCTGGGAATTCTTTTATGCCCCGGTATCGGCAAACGCTGCCCATTGGGATCGTCGATGGGCCGCTGCCCGGTCGATCACAACCCGCGTTCAACGTTGACCGATTTGCCGATGGCAGCCACAACACGCCTGCCTTCCGCCGGGCCCGACGCCTGAACTGCTGGCGAAAAAGCTTTGGCGCACATTTCCCAACGGACAGCTTCAAAACAGGCGCGCGGGCAGAAGCGTTCGCCGCTTCTATGACCGCTTAGCAACCAAGACTATACAGAGCCGCTCGTGGTCGGTCACTTGCTTGAGGCGCACGGCGTCGCTTTCTGTGGCATGGAAGCTGGAGCGTCGTTGGGAAATCGGGCCAGATTCGCGTCGCGGCCAGACACACAGAAAGACCGCCGACAGCTCGACCGGCCGTTACAGTGGGATCCCCAGAAACTGGTTTTGACTGCATCGCGAAGAACACCGCGCCGCACGTGAAGATGCAATCTTGCATGGACCATTGAGTTCGATTGCAAAGTTCCTCGTTGCAAGGACGCGGACGCTCGCGCGTTGCTAAACCGGATTCAGTTGCAACAACGTCGACGCAAACCGGCCCGTTGTCTATACCGCCTGGGCAAACGAGGGCGGCGGGTTCGAGGCCGATCTCCCGTCACCGCTGGCGCAGACCCGCTTCATGTTCGTAGTCGGCCGAAAACAGGTCACGGCCATACGAGAACTTGGATGCAGCGGCCACATCGGCCCAGATTTGAGTTTGTAACGGTGACGATGTTACCGAACGGCATTTTTTCACCCAGGATTCAATCTGCACGGCCGAAGTCCCGCAATATTTGCTACGGTCAGCGTGCGGACTGTCAAACGAGGCCTTCCCCTTCTGTCAGCCGCCATATCGATGTACGGTCATGTTCCGCGTCTTATTGCGTTGCGGGTCACTATATTGGCGAGTTTGGGGCTTGGGAATTGCATGGCCCAGCCTGCATTTGCGGTTCAAATTTACGATCTGCTGGCCGATGCGGGCAAAGAGCACGGTCTACGCAACGCTGGGATGCAAACCTGTCCTCGCTCCGCTTGGAGAAAGCCTATCGCGATTTCGGTTGTCGAGTAGACAATACCGAACAACCCGATCGAGGCTGGGCTTGGCTTTGCCGGGTTGAAAGCTGGATAGCCAAAATTGTATTGGGAGAAGACGCCTTGCACAGATCAAAGCCGCCAGGCACCCCAAAGCGTCTCATGCTCCAGTTTCTTTGCTAAAGGGTTCTCACCGCTGATGCATTGGTAACGAAATCATCCATATGGATGGCATTTGCCGGTGGGATATATCCAGATCGGAGCTTACGGTCACACATTGGGCGGGTGCGGTTTGGAAATCGGCTTTGTTTCAAGACGGACGAACCTTTGTCAGCAGAGGTCGTCAAGACTGGCAGAATGGGACGATTGAAATCGCGGGACAGCCAGATTCTCTGCAGACGCCGCGGCGAAACCCGTGCTTGATCCCACTATGGAGGTGTGCAAAGAGGTAAGACCGTTTGACGGTGCCCCAAATTCGGAGCGGCAGGGAAAAATATGCATTGAATGCAAACCTACCCTCGCGCCCGAAAGGGCTCCTTTAGCCCGGTATTTCCTATTCATTCTACTATGCTACGGAAGAAGGGAAAGCTCCGCCCTTCCTCAGGGGTTACGGATACATGGGCGAAAGGGGGATACGGCTAGGATCGGCATTGATGTTCCGCACCAGTTGATCTGATTTCTCGTGTTCGGTGGTGGTCGTGACTTGGTTTGGTAAGGTTTGTGCGCCAGCAAAAGCGGCATTGGGTTCTCGTGGCGGCATTCCCCCGCCGCAAGAGCGCGAGCTCGACCTGCGGTTTTCGCCCGGGGCGATATCGATTATGAGATTACTCGGCACGGAAAAAACTACTCGACACCTAACTGGTAAATCCTCCAGAGCGGGCAGCCGGCTTAGCTGGATCGACATCCGGCTTGCGAGCCGATGTCTAAGGTTCAACCAAGATTTGAGATTCACGCCTGCCTCGCGCCTTGTATGCGCATTAACCACCATTTTTCTTCTGGCACAAGCGAACGGGCTCAGGACCGAGCCAAGCCTGCAATTATCCCAATCAGGACGAAGGGCCTACAAGCGTAATGCATTCTGGTCGACCGCGTTTCTGAACTGTCGCAGGGCCCATCCAAATTTCAGTTCATACGTTTCGCAGGTCAACCGTCGCATATAGATCGACATCCAAGCCAGGATCGACATGCACAAGTCTACCGCCCGGTCTTTCTCTACGATAAGGCCACCACCCGCTGCGATTGAGGCAAATCGGAATAGACGAACTCGATGACAGTTCGCTTTTGGGGGAACCGGAATCGGTATCAAATTGCGTCGCATATCCCACATCAGCAATTTCGACATCGAGTTATCTAAGATGCGTTCGGTCTCTACCCACTCTGCCCCCACATTGCCGATCGCCCTTCACCACCGGCTGGATTGGTCGCGTCCAGGCGTCTGTCAGGACGGTAGGCAAATGGTCTCGGCGATGTGCTTAAAATACGCTCACGCCGCCACTACGCCAAGCCTCTTCCAGCTCACGCAGGCGCTTGGACAAGAGGGCCGGAGACTCCGCGGCAGGGCCCCGGCGCAGTTCGTTGAACCTGGTCGAGTCACGGCGATCAATTCCCGCAGCAGGCACCATCGTCCAGCGCGTTGGCAGAGAACCTCGACGCCATCGCAAAACGCGGGCAAAAAAACTGTTTGTTAACTTGGATTCGTTCATCGTGCCTCCTGGCTTTTCGCGGTGCTTTCAAAGCCTTCAACGGCTTCAGCTCTCACGAACTGCGTCCAAAAATACTATTTACCACAAGGTTTCAGTTTCCTGAACTGGATTTCAGAATTTCGGCTTGCGGGCGCAGGCTGATCTCACCCTCGGATCAGTCCGAATGGATGAGCAGGCGGTGGGATACAAGGAGATCAATCATGCCACTCCGTCGATATCCAACTTATAGAGGCGTTTTTAGTCACACACAGAAACAAACGAATGTCCAAAAGGCGTTACCGACGATTTGTCGCCAGTAGAGGGCGCAGGCTCATGCCGCGGCGTGACATGGGTGAGAGTGAAAGAGTTTCAGCCAGCGGCGAATGGGCGATCGGGGGAAAGCCTCTGACAACTGCCGATGTGAAAGCAGTTCAGTCCGAACCGCCTTGAAAAACCCGCCATCGCGATTACACTATGAATGGAGAGAAAACATGTCGTACTTCAATTCGCCCAAGGAACTTCAATACTGTTCACCCTCGTTCGAGAGGGCTTGGCGGGTTCTGCCGGAGTTCGGCGGATCGTCGACGGAGCCATTCGGCAGCGCATATGTGCACCGGTCAATCAGGGAAACGCTTTCTACCATATGAAGACCGGCCCAAATAATGTCGATGAGGTTAAAGGGACACACTGTGACTTCTTCGCCCGCAGGAAGCGGAGGGTCCTGGACAACTACCGGGTCGCAGTATGGGCCGCATGCACTTCGGGATGAAACATTAACCGCCGCTGGAATTATTGGAAGCAGCATCAGTGATATTCCTGAACACGATTGAGTGCTCTGAACTACGACGGGACATCCTGCTCAATGGTCCATGACATCCTCCGCTCTCTGGAAAAGAAGACATCCTACACAATGAATAGAAAGGAAGGAATTACTATGGATTATTCATCGGATAGACGTTTGGCATCCCGATGAGGACCTTGGACATGAAGGAGGCTGGCGGATCAATATCGTAAATATGAGCCACGGGAAACGACGGGCCAGCATGGCGGGATGTTTCGAGCCCGGATGGACCTTGGAAAAAGGATGAAAAAACCGCTTTCTTGGGTCCCCGGATTACCTGCCCGATGCACCACGTTGGCATTGCCTGTCTTGGCAAGCTGATTGGTGCGCATGGTCAGACAGAAAAAAGTGACGGGCGATCACGCCAGGTGACTCTTTCCGAAATCCCGCCAGGCATTGATCCTACGTTGAGGGTTCGGAGAAGGTCGAGCTGATTCCTTTTTCGGGGCCACCCCATTCGTGATGCACATTGGCTCCTGAAGGCAGGCATTCATAGCCCCAAGGCTGCTTAGCAACATAAACCCTTTCCAGTAATAGGTCACTTATCCAGTGGTCGCATTGAGGCCGAAAACACTTGCTCTCGCATCAGACTGCAAGCGGGTTCGTTTCGGACCGTTTTAGCCAATATACAATGATTTAGCGGCGGATTTTGATCGGGCATGGTTGGCTGGCAACACGCAAAAGGTCGAAGTGTCTTGGCCACATTCAGCTGCAAGTTGCGCCGCACAAGAGCGATCAACGCTTTCGGCGCACAGCGCGGCCACACCCCTGAGAAGACCGGAACTGTTCATCGCCACCTGACGCTTCCATGCCAACCTGCGCAAGCGCTGCATCGCCCAAGAAGGCGATATTTCCTTTCGGCGAAAACAAAACATGCGCAGCGTGCAGAAGGTATCCAGGGGGCATATCTGGGCCTATCTCAACCCGTGCGACGCCAGGATGTCGCGCCGTGCAATGACGTGAAACGGCGAACGAAAGAGCGGTTCCGGCATGACCCAACCGGGAGTGTCATGTCCGGGTATCAAGGCGAGGTTCAGCGTTTTGCGACGCTCGAGGCTTGCAACATAGTCCTGAGCAAGAGATCGACCAACTGCGCGCCGGAATCCGGGTGCCTCCTTGTGCAAAGTGTCGGCCAACCGTGGCATTACAGGTTTCGGCAAAGAAGTCACTTGCTGTGATGCGGGAATGTCCCTCTGGCCGCCTGAGGATCGAACGGGCGCGTGGTGGCGATAGCATCCACTTCGATCCTTTGTCTAAGCTTCCTGTCGCCACAGGTCCCGGTGAGCCCCGGTGGCCATTAATCCGCGCCACCAGGCGATTGCCGTGTCCGAACAAAGAGAGGTTCGTTCCCAGCGCATGTCGCAGCGCGATAGCGCGCCTGAAACCGCGGGACTGGGAGAGCCCAAGCGTTTTTTCGCCGCCCCGACTGTAGATCCTTCGGTCAAAAGGGCATGTCCAGGCGCGCGCAGCAAATTTAGGGGTCGAAGGTTGCGAAATTCATTCCATCGATAAACTATATCAGTAAATACACTTTGGCAGTTTCCCGTTCGCCTCCGGCTTACACTCCTTCAACGAAAGCGCTTTCGTTTCAATCCCCCAATCAGGAGTGATGAAGCGATTTGAAAACTGGCGAAACCAGATTACCGAGGGCCATCGAATTGGCTGGGGGTAAGATTACAAGACATGTTCCTCTCGTCGGGCCAAAACCAATTGGCGCCATTGTCCACGTGGATAGTTTGGATCCCACGCTGGCAGCGGACCACCACGTCACATCCATGCCCAATTGAGGACGAAACCTTTGTGATGCTGTCCGGGACCTGCACGGCTGGGATCGAAGGAAAAGAGGACAACCGTCGGACCGGGGAGAGCATTTTCTACCGCGCGGCACCAACCATTTTACCTTCAAGGGTTCATCGCCAATGGAACCTTGCGGCATTTGGTCATTCTGACGCCCCGGCGGATTCAAGGCTTCTTTGCAAGATATGGCAGAAGGCCAGTTCCGCATTCCGAAGACATCCTGCGGTCGAAAAAGTCCGCAAAGCCGTCACCACTTGACCGTTCATCCGCGTCCGCCACTGGAGTGATCTGATGACCGGCAAAAACATATCGTTATCAATCCCCGTCTGCCCCTTCTCGCAGCGTCTGAGATCCTTTTTGGCGCTGCGAGGACAGGGAAGAGCCGTTGAGTTTCCGTGTTGTTGATATAACAAAACCGCGCGACCCTGCCCTGCTGGCGAAAACGCCAAGGGCACGACAGCGTTGCCGGTTTTGAAACACGAATGGCGGCAATCTGAAAGAGAGCTTGGTGATCCTTCGTTATCCTCGATGAAGTCATCGAAGGCCCCGGCGCTCCGACGAGGCCAACCCGTTGGAAACATGCCTGGAACCATTGCTTATCGCACGTGAGGGGCCGTTTTACCATGGCAGGATATCTCTTGCATGAACCAAAGAGCCTGGACCAAACGCGGACGCACATGCAGAAAAATTGCTCACCAATTCTACCGCGAACATCGGACAGTTTCCTGTGCTACCACACCGGACAAGAACCCTTCTTGTTCGATGATTTTGGCCTCGCCGAAGCGGTGTCACCCGATGTTTCGAACGCTTTGGTTTCTTCGAACTACTATGAGGGCTTTGAACTCCCTGACACGCGGGACTACCGGCGGGTGCGGGCGTGGGAAGGACGCCTATTTGGACGCACCCTTGCGGCCCGCAGGTTAGCAAGGAAAGAGACGTGAAACTTCTATTACGATTAACGCGCTTGGCGCAGGAAACGGCCGTTGGTCGAAGGCCGCACTGCTCGAGTTGCCTTCCTTACCGCACGCGGACCGAACCCTGCCGCCGCAGGACAAGTTTTCAGGCCAGTGCCAAGCGATTAAAGCGTTGGGGCTGGTTAGGGCGGATAAGAGCTGCGTGACCGGAAGCCAACCTATCTCTAAGCTCGCGTCTCGATAGCTGACATTTTTTTGGTGTACAGTGCGGGCGAAAGTCTGGCATCGACCCGTTCTTTTCCCGGAGGTCTTCGCCCAACGGCTGCGAGAACCTGAAGTTCCCGGCCAACGAGGAAAGTCCACGAAGCTCACCTTCCCGGAGGTTGAAAGCCAAATTCGGGGGCATGGAGGTTTCCGAAGCCGCCCGGGTTTGAAGTCTCTTGGAAGATGAGAACGCCAAAGCTCAAGCGGTTGCTGGCCGAAAGATTGCTCGACAAAACCAAAACCTGCAGACTCCCGTTATGAATTGAGGACCCGTTCGGGGGGCAGGTCAATCAGCTACCTTTATTCGGCTTGCACTTTCTGCTCGGGTAATTTCCGTAGGACCCAATCCGATTGGAACTTGAGAGCTGGCCACCAAATAGGGCCGAGTTTCCACCTGAATGCACGTTGATCATGATGCGGGAGTCATGATCGAGGGCGAAACGCTCTCATAGTCATATTTGGTGGCTGCCAAAGCGCGACGGACTGCTTCCGCGGACTGAGGGGCAGAGGTGAAGGGACGTTCCAGCTTCTCTATTGGAACGCCATTTCTTGAGGGAGCATGCAGCCCTCAGACTTGCCGCTTGCCCGCTAAGGCGATATCAGCCTCAGGTGATATAGTGGGATGGAATTATTTGCCAGATGAACAACCTCGCCTTTCCAGTCCAAATATTCGGCCAGTCTCGAGCGGGGTGGAGCGCTAAACTTCCCCTTGGTCTGCTGGCAAAGAGTTTTGGTCGCGGCGCGGCACGGAAAGCGATCCAAAACAGTCGTACGAGTCAAACCCACTCCAGATTTATTCCAAAGCGATTTACCCTTTCTTGCGATGGAAACAAATGTCACCACATCCCCCGCATGCATACAGCGCCCATGAAGTAGCCAGTGATTTGGCGTCAAATATCAAACGATTTTCTTGCTGAAATCCGTGCGGGCCGTTTGGTTTGCCGCGCCGAGGTCGGCAAGCAATATTCGTATTCATCGCGACAACATCGATGAGTATCTGGGAAATGCCCAGGACCAAGCGAAAACCGACCGGTTCTCGGAATGGAACCCCAAAACAGGCGATTGGGCGCATCTCCGATCGAATGGCAGCCGCCGTAGGCTCGGAACTTCGAGGGGAAGCTTGCTCGCGAAGCTTGCCGGAGAAAGAGCTCGCGACGAGCTGATCGCCGGAGCGGCTTGGATTTCATTTCCGCGCCGCGCACAACAGACAGACGCCCGTCATGGATCTGGTCTATCGCTATGCGGAGGCCAAAGCAGGGACACGATGTGGCAAAACCGCAGACTTACTTGCGATGCATCGAGCTTTTGTGCTTTTTGGCGCGCTAAAACGGCACTGATATCAATCGATTCTTCGTGGCAGAATACACAAATGGCGATGGAACGGCGGGTTGCGGAAGCACACCATTGAAGAACGCAACGCATCGATGTCGAAGAAGAAAAATCTCTCGATTCGACGGCGCGGCGCGACCTAACTACGCTCAGGAGCCAGCGGGTTAGCGTTTGCTCAGGCGACGGAATTTCTTCTCGGCACCATGCCAAAAGTCGTTCTTGCCAAATTGAACGCCCGCACGCGACCGTCCCTTACTCAGGTAAGCCGCCGAAATACTTGCGTGAGCTTGTGGCGAGGCGCTCCCACGAGGGGGCTCGGGATGGGAACCTTTGCACCGTTTTCTCCTGGAAAGAACCAGGGGCACGCTGCACGTATGTTTTTTCCTGCTCCTCTATTCTGGGGTCGCGATTTTGCTACAGTCTCAAAAAACTAAGAGAGAAAGCGCGCTGATGGCCCGTGGGTCGATATGCAAAATTGCCAAATTTTGGTATTCGACGCGGAGCGAGAGCAGATCACCAAGAAAAGGCGTTGATCCGCACAGGATCCCCGCAAAGATCATGCTTGCGCTGGAAAGATGGGAGCGCCTTCTTTCCAGATCAAGAGTATTGTGGGTGGAATACCCGAGAACCCTGGGATGCCGATTGGGCGACTTGGCAAGCGATTCGATGGCGGCTGCGAGCGCTTAGGTATCGAGCGGTTTACAACTTCACGGCCTGAAGCACACAGCAATCACGCTTTACATTTAGGTGGCGGTGATCCGATGCTCGCCGCCGAAGTACTTCAGCACGAATACGAAACCATTCAAGAAAAAACTATTCTTCAACTGCATCCTGACTATCAGGAGGATGACGATGCCCGGCGGTAGCTCAGCTTGGGAAAGCGCCCGGGAACGAAATGGAACGAAACCGACGCAAAAAACAGCCTGAAATGGGACAAAAAAATTTCGTTGCAATTTTAACAAATTAAACTATTGAAATAATTCGATAAAATCCTGTAGCCTGCACGCTCCTTAAGGGGCAGGTTATTGCGTTCGAATCAAATCGGGGGTCCACCATTTTGCAGCCTACCGCCCTTGGTTCAGGGCGGGGCGGGTTTTCCACGAAATTTAGGGAAAGTGCTGTGCGGCGGCGTTCTGGATGCGTTCTTTGGCTATGGAGAAGCGATTTCGCGACGCGGCGGTGCAAAGCGGAGATTCGGAGTAGCCCGCCGGTGGTCCGGCAGGCTGCGTTCTTTTGTCTTACATTGCTCGCGTCGAGCGCTGCGAGGATGGCGTCGCCCATTTCCGAGGTCGAGATTAGGGGAGGCCGCCTTCGGGGCCCATCAGGTTCTGCGGTGCGCCGCCACCATCGGCAAGAACCGTGTTTCAACGGTTGTTCCAGACGCGCAGGGCTTCATCGCCTTGGTTCAAAGGAATAGCGCAGCGCCATGGCAAAGCTGCAGGATACAGGCGATGGGGTTCGCTTTGCCCTGTCCCGCGTATCGGGCGCGGAGCCGTGGTCGGGTTCGTAAAGCGCCTGTGGGGCGTTCATCGGCATTCGGGGCACCCAGCGACGCAGAGGGCAGCATCCCCAGTGAACGGTCAACATTCGCGCGCAGTCGGAAGGATATCGCCGAACAGGTTGCGGTGACGATTCCACGTCCGAACTGCTTGGGCGCGCGGACCAGCTGGCCATCGGCTCCGTTGTCGGCGTACATGTGGGACAGTTCGAACATCGGGGGTTAGTCTTCGTCGTTGCACTTTTTGCCACGACTCGCGCCACAAGATGCCGCTTTCCATGACGTTGCGCTTTTTCCATCGAGCAGACTTTGTTGCCCCGACGACCGTGCCAGTTTCAAAAAAGGGCCGACCGTGCGACGCGGTCAATCTCGGATTCGGTTTGTTAGCGCTGCGTTATTGATGCCGACGCCGGCTCGTTGCCTTCTTCGGAATATTCCGCGCGGTTCGCCAAAGTAGGACACCCGAGTCAGTTCGCGCACGATCCCATTGGAAATTGTCGAGGGCCCGGCGACGAGCTCTTTCTTCAGCGAGGAGAAATCTGCCAACGCGCGTTCAAGCATTGTGCGGACGCAGTTCGAGAAAAGGTCCATTTCCTTGCGCAGACGCAGCAGCCACGTTCGGGTTTTTTGACGCTGAAATCAAGCGCGGTCGGTACTTTGGCCCCGCCGACGGCACAGCAAAACAGCGTCCGCCGCCAGTGCTCTTTGCCATTTTCGTGCGTCATGCAAGGCGTGCCGTGCTTGTCATTAGGCGGCGCCCGCAACCAAGATCGTGTTCCACGTTCAAAGGCCAGATCGCGCTTGTCGCCAAACCAGTCGATGTTGATGCGGAACAACTTGGCCCATGACCTCGGGGGGCCGATTCCGTCCCGGCGAGGGATTAGGCATGTTGGCGATGGCCATGCGATGTCTCCTGAAAAAATACGTTCCAGCGGCGTAGCGCGGGCGAGGGGGAGGGGTCAAGAACGGGGCTAGCGGTCAAGATCGGCCCAGACCACGCCGTTGACGGCTGGCCCAGCGGGGGTCACGCGCAACGCCCGCCGCCACAACCGCGCCAGTCGGTCGAAGGAGCAGATAGTCGACGCGCATGTCCCCCAAACTGTCGAAGGGTGACGGTGGGGTTGATCCGCCAAGCGGGTCTTGCAGGGCGGGGGTGATCCAGCAGGGTCTGGATGCCGACTTTCAACCCTTCGCCTTTTGCGTCGGTTCAAGGTTTCGCATCCCCTAAAACAGGACAACCGCCGTGTCGTTTGGCGGTGGACCCAAAGGTGCCTTGCCGATAGTGATCCCAAAAAACAGGATTCATCGTGGTTGCGTTTGCCGTTTCGCGTTCCTCTGGTCCATCGAACACAGGGGGCGTGGCATTGAAGTGTCACGCAAGGTTACGGGCGGGTTTGATCGGGGGATTGGCGATCGGTAACGACCCCACCGCGCCGTGCGACGGCCAGGCGCTGCACCTGTTGCACCGCATTCAGAGGGAAGGGGGCAATTCTTTGTTATCGGGGCAGCAGCCGCATCGGTGCAGCGTCGCGCCACAGAAATGCGGTAGATCCTGCCACGCCAGTGTTTCGAGATAAACGGATGACGCGAAGGATCGCCATCGCGCCCGCGCCAAAGAACCGCCTACCCCTTTGACCCATCGCGTTGCGCCGGCCTGTTTGCCATTCAACCATTCCCATATCCATCCCCGTGGGGGCAGTCCGGCATTGGGGGCAGCGCAAAACGGGTTGGGGGTAGACGGCGACCGTTTCGCCAAAGCACATCTTGCGAAAGCACCAAGCGTGTCCCGTTCGAGGTCATAAGTCGGATTGCCTTGCAACACGATTTGAATCGGCAGGAGACATGTCGCCAGCAGACGCATCACGGCGCTGATCTTTTGGCGTCCGACCCTTTGGCCAGATTCCCGCAGGCCAGCAGACCTGGTTCCGGCGCGTGATTAATTCGGGTTGTTAAAAAAGTGGCGATGCGCAGCGGGTTCCGCGCTGGCGGCTGTTGCGGCAAGCAGGAAGCCCGCCGATCAGGCTGGCTGCAAGCCGTGGTCCTTTTCCGCGTCGTCGGCATAGGGCGGACGGGGGCGTTTTCTCTTTCCGATCATCTCGCGATCTTGCCATGGGCAATGCCGCGCATTGATGATACTGGCAGGAAGGAAGGGCCCATTTGCGGCGGGACTGGTCCAGATCTGGGGTATTGCGGGTTCTGCAATGTAATTCGGCGCTAGCCAGATCAGAGGCCGCTTTGGACCCACCGCGGGGATCAGGAAGCGGCACCGCAGGAAACCAAGCCGGATATTGACCCGTGCATCCGCGTTGCAGCCGATAGATTGACAGTCTCCGCGCCGCTGTTGGGGTCGAAAACAATGGCAGGTTCAGCCCAAAACGTTAAAGGCCCCTGACGCACAGGCCAGTTCATGATGCGAAAACCAGCACCAGAAACGCGCCCAATCGAGATTCAAGCGAGATTCAGATAGGCCATGCCCGCCACTGGGCGCACCGGACGCGACCAGCGCGGTCGCTGGCGTTTTCGGGCAGCATCAGAAACAATCATTACGCACGGGTGAGGAAAGGAAAGTCCCATCGCGTTGCGAAGGATTCGTCCCGATTAAGAGGTTCATCGCCCCGCCCAGAACCGGACGGGCTTGAAACCTTTTGGCTTTCAGAATCGGCGTCAAGCACCCGGATGAACCGTCCACCAGCAGCAGACATAGCGCAGGCCCGGTTTTGGAACGGCGCGGCATCGCGAAATTTCGATGATGCTGGGGAAAATTGGAATTGTATTCGATTAAACGTGAGGAACAGGCAATCAGCGCCACCAGCCATGGGATTCTGACTGGGCCATCATTAAGCACAGCGGGTAAACATGAGGGGGCCGGGCGTTGCGATCCAGCCAATGCACCAGGAATGGCCAACGGCGCTGTGCCCGCCGCCGGGATATTACGTTGCAAATCACAAAAAAAAAAAAAAAAAAAACTACCCCTTTTTCCCAAAACTGGGGCCAGGGGGGCCCCCAACCCATTCTCTTTTCCCCTCCCTTTTTTTA
>Ga0163217_1007285_pt1 | contig 14559 bp, 9 predicted proteins | sample SynspAceP_FD_185933 | JGI IMG/M metagenome (GOLD analysis project Ga0163217, IMG submission 185933) | Saline lake microbial communities from Ace Lake in Antarctica - Synechococcus sp. Ace-P (PacBio error correction) | ecosystem: Environmental > Aquatic > Non-marine Saline and Alkaline > Saline ... | reverse complement strand
TTTTTTAGCCTCTACAGTCGCGGCAAGAGGAGGCAATGGGGTGGGATAGATCGTTAAAACTGAATAAACAAAAAATTACATTAATGCGTTTTGCAATGACGTTTTGTTGCCTTAGGGCCAATCCGGCCACCCAATCACATATTCGCGCCTCGAATTACCGGACCACCCATTCGAATTGATCTGCCAGAATCCCGGTTCTCCAGTGCAATTGATCCCTTCAAAAGGTGTCGAGCAAAACGGTTGATTTATGTCCGGGTTTGCAGAGTTTGGTCCGGGTACAAACATTGGCCAACCACACACTACGCTGCGCTGGCGTGAAGAGCTGTACCCATAGCCCAAGGCTGGCAGAGGTGTTGATTATGTGGCTCCCAAAGCCTCGATGCAGCTGTAGGTGAGGCATCGTGTAGGTATATAACCGATAAACTGAAGTCGAGTCGTGAATCGTACTGTAGTAAGAAACCGAACTGGGGCGAAGCCATAGATTTAATTGCCACAGCGACAGGTGGTCAGCAATGATTCCGGCTTGATGGCATATTTGCCGCCGCACTGAATATACACTCTAATAGCGATTTACGGGCACATCACAGCCGTTTTACTGCACCGCTTTCGATGATGGCCCAACTGGTGTGCCGCTTCCCTATTGAGTGCACCCTCTGTTTTTTCAGCGAACATTGTTCCAGTTGGGTCACCACAAATGTAGCAGGACATATTTCATTCAGCTCGAATTTGCTGAATGGTAATCACATCCGTTAAAAAGCGCTCGATTGACTTATAATCGCCTAAATATTACAAAGCCTCTTGAGTGATACAAGTGATGATGCTTATCAACAATAAAATGCAAAATGGTCGCATGTCGATGATTTCCAGTAAGACCAAGATTCCTTTGAGATATGCACGGATAACTACATCATTACATCGTTCAGAGTTTGTCGATTGTTCTTGTGCGCATCCATTCTTGATTGCGCCCAGTCAAGTTTCTGCGATATTTAAAGGGGACTAAATATCGGGTAATAACCGTATTTATGACAGGTGAACCCAGGATGAGGCTCTTGCGACAGCAGCTGACTCGGATGAAGTCATTTTTTTCTGGCCGACTCCAGCCAAAAGACTGCGGGCTTAAAACTTTCAGGTTATTCGTGAAATCCGCCAAATCGGCAAACGATATCCTTTTGAGTTTTTTGTATCGCACACCGGGTAAATCCGCCTTATGTAGGTTTAGTTAGCTACTTGACTTTACAATTATACGTGTTCGCCACTAGTTTTGGTTGATTTTGACCGGCCTCCGTACGTCGCTGGCGATGATCCAACCCTTTTTCGAAAGACGAGTAACTATCCAGCGCGGTATCAAATGCGGTTTCGAATGAAATTCGGGTTATTCTACCCAGTTGGCCACCAGAAACAGATTGTCACTTCTCTATTAATCACCTTTGATGTTGAAAAAGTTCGCCGTAGTCAACTGCTCTCACGACTCAGTCTAGGGAAAGCGCTTGCAACTTACCTGAGAATGCCTGGATAGTAGGTAGTTGTAATGCAGGCTTCACCCTCGACAGGATCCCATCACATTGATTCGCGGATTTCATTAGCACGTGAAAGGCTACCACAAACGTCGCTATCTGGTCGACTGATTGGCACTGGCCGGACTTGAAACAGCTCAAAATAGCTAGTGGCATTCTTGTAGGTATCGGAAACTATTGTTTTAGTGTTCCCTCGGCCAAGAAAGTCCCTTTGGCCAGCAGTATTTCAAATGCGTTCGCACGTTTCGTTTTGCCTCTGGATCACGAACCTTTTGGCATGGTTTTATTAGAAGCTGAATGGCGGCAAACCTGCCCCATTATCAGTTCAGATTGTGGCGCGTGCTCGCCAGAGTTTGTGGGGCAATCAGGTATTGTTATTTGAACTTGGAAATTCGGAATGGAGCTTGCTGAATGCCATGTGTATGAGTTTAGCTAACGGTTGTGAAAATGAACCACGAAAGTTTATTGCAAAAACGCGACTTGAATAACTATTTTTCTGATGAGTCAGCAACACACGCAACACTTTTCAGGTCAAATAACTTAAATCTGCCTCACTCCGAAACTATTGAAATATTAGTTTGCATATCAGCTATTGGTGTAGTAACTGCCACTTAATACTCTTATTCATAGTTTCTCTTTTGCCTTTGCATTCTTTCGGCAAGGAATTAACGCCAAAATGTGGTAACCACATCATAACCAAACTTCATCAGGATTGTGGATTAATACTGATTACTATTCCAGCATTAAGGTAAAACCCGGCAAAAAGAAATCCCCCCAACTAGTTGTTTTGCTTGCCATGCCATGTTAAAACACTCAGGAGGTCATGATAGAAAACATAATTAGAGGGCCAATGACCAAAATATAAAGTAATTGGATAAAGAATATTGTGAGATTACCAAAAGACTGTGTTCCATCTGGCAAGCTGCCATATCCAAGTGTGGGGATGGCGTTTCAGAAAACCACAACCCAAACAACTCCACAGTCTCGCCCGCTAAGAAATAACCTACTTCCAAAATGGCTTAAGCGATGTGAATCAAGCACGCTCAATCAGTTTCAGTAGACTGTCCGCCAATTCAAGAACATTGTGTCGATACAAACCTCTAAATGCCGTAGACCAGCGACCAGAAATATCAGTCCTTTAAAACCAAACCCCGTGCAGACAAGCTCATAAATAATGCTCTCAACCCCCATGCCGACAAAGACCAGTTTGCGGACTCTGGAGGATTTAACGCTTGGATAGCAAGGAAACGCTAAATACAGCCAAATAAGACTTTCCAAACATTTCTATCTTTAATCCAGTGTGGCCAATGGACAAGCAAAGCTACAGCTAATAAACATACTAATCTGAAATAGGGCATAGAGTGTCTGGATATTACCGGATTAATACGAGAGCGAATGGTTCAATTACCAATATAGCTAAAATAACTAGCGCAAGCAGCAGTGTATTAGAGTAAGCCCCCCCAAAACAACATTCTGGGCATAAGTTTTCACTGTTTGAAAAAGCTTGTGTCCACAGAAGCGCGGATATCCGGAATAAATAAAAACACAGAAAACATAATAAGCGCATGAATTATTGCTCTAGAGTTTGAAAAACGGAATTATAAAGGCCAATGAACATGCACATAATCAAATAAAACCACTTCCGTGAAATTTGATGCGGCTTAAGTGTTGGAATTTGTCAGTTTCTGAAGTAAGATAAAGGTCCGGGGGCAATTGCAATAAAGATGTAGAAAATTGTTCACCATTTTACTGGTAGGTAGCACTAAAAAACGATGCCACAATAATGCCCACCATCAAGTAAATAGGTTTTCTACGGTTCATTCAGTAGCCTCTCGATATGTAGATAAATATTCTTTTCGATAACGTTGTTAAAGAGAAATGCGTCTGTAAATAATTAAAGAAGATTGCTCGCCTAATCCGGCCTTTGTTTCAGGTGCAATTTCAAGCAATCATTCAGCACACTGGCCAAAATCTTCAGGATTTTGACATCAAAACAGCATACACCAGCCCGCGCGAACAATGTAATCCATTGATGCGGATTGCCGTAGTCAAGAATAGGAAGCTTGCCGCTCATCGCCTCCGATAAGCGCAGCCGGTAAGCTCCTTCGCTGTGAGGATGCATTAATCCATCTTATTAGTCGGAAAGCCTTAACGTATTGAGCTGCCTCCATTCAACAGCTCCCAATAGGCAGCACTTTATTCATCAGCCCAATCGAGCGAATTTCAGACTCATGGCGTGTGTATCGCTCTTTTCACCTTCACCAATAATTCGCTATTAGCACATCAAGGAAACTGTTTTATTGGTTTTGGCAAATCCCTTATCAAGAAGTCGCGATTTCCTTTACGTTTATCAAACCTCCCGTAAGTTACCCCGATGGTCTTTGGTCGCCGGCAGGAAAGTGCTTTTCCGGGGCACGTCTCCGTGGATGGAGAGCTCGTTACCACTCTGTGGTGAATCGATTCGCATTTCAATGACTGTGGACATTTTCTTCATTAAAAGCCACAATTGAGTGCAAAAAGCTTCTTTTCGTACTCCAGTCTTTGATACCGCACAAGTTGCCACTTATGTGCGACCTAGTCTGACCATCAGTCTTCGCATGAAGCGTCGATAATCACTAAGGATGTGCACCACCGAATACATTTGGGTTTGCCAAATTAAGCAGATGCAACCAACCATCAAGGAGTGGTTTTTAAAATCAGGTGGGCAAATCACAACATCAAATTCTGTTCTTCTAAAGTTCTTAAATAAACTCTAGAGAGCACGGCAACCTCAAAACCTCTCAGTTTTTTTTTCGGTTTAAATCAGATAAATGGTTTGTTCCGCACAACTTTCTTTCTGGCTCCGACTTGACGGTTTTCCGTGTAACAAACAATGTTGTTGTCGCGTACCTTGTCGGAGGAAGTGATTTGATATCTGTCAGCGAGAGATTCTGAGTTACATCGATTGTTTTATATGAACTTGATGTAATTGCAGGACTCAGAAATATCTTGTTTTGCCATCTAATTTGCTTTGTTTAACACATCGCCGAAAAATTATACAGCATCATATAGTGTTGCGATTGGCCTGCAGAGGCATGCCAAAAATATCTTTAGCTTTCAGAGAAAGGTTGAATTTAGCTAAACCGATTTCTTTCCATTCCTAACCTTCTGAGATGATAGATGGACCTTGTCGATTCATCCCCAAAGCATTGGTTCTGGAAAGCGGAGTCATCTGACTAATGACCGAGATAGGGAGTTTATGTATCTTCAATTTCATGAATTGAAAGTCAATTCGCTGGCTCCCCAAGTCAACGTTTGGCACTCCGGCCGGGATTTCCATTGGTCTTCGCTCGAAAGTTGTACAAATCGATATTAAGCAGGCGCGTCAAAATGCGTTTTCAAATCTCACGCAGGGGTTCTCCCAATGAATCCCGACACGCTGGAAGGGTTAAATGCCGAGGGTCTCCCCGCCTCCAGCGCTTGAGTGATACTTTGTAAACAACACTCTTGTTACGCAACTCAAAAGATAATTTATGATCGTTTTAGGCTTTCAGCGGGCCGGTAAATCACGACGCCTCAGCTGCTTGTATTACTTTGATGGAAAACTTGGTGGCAGCTGCCGAAGAAGAACGCTTTCTGCGTGACAGCACGCAAAGAGGCAAAAATGGGCGTATGAAGCGACCAAGTTCTGTCTTGTAAGCCAGGGAATTCGCCCCGATGAAGGTTGATTATCGTGGCGCTTTCCTGTTTCACAAAATCGGTTTAGAATCTCCCTGCTCGCTATGGCCACTCTATGCCAAACGTCACTGTATGGACTGACCGGGGCGCTGACCGGCGCTTATTTTGGGTAATCGTCAGTTATTGGCGAATCAACAAAACGTTGATTGGAACTATGGATGACTTTAGGATTGATTCCCAAACGCGTTCAAGTTTTGTCCCGGTTTGAACACCTCTGCCATGCCAGCAGGCGCTTTACCATTTAAGTGTGCTTTTCAAGAAAAAACGGCCATTGATTGGTATCCGTGGCAAAGGCGGGGAAATATGCGACAACGTTTTTTGGTTACTGGCGAAAAAACGGGCAAATCACAAAGCAAAGAAATTCTATTGGACCCTGATTCACTGGGCGGTTGTTTATGGCGCAATTGACCGATATCTCGGTTTTTGAAATTGCTTTGATTGCGCGAAATCAAAGTGATGCTGCACCTTATGGCGATTCCGAAAGCAACGTTTTCGAATTTATTCACGGTTGATTCATTGTGATGAAAATGGATGAAATCAAGTCAATACAAAGTCTGGGTGAATACTGTTGGGTTTGCGGCGCTTTAAAAAGATGCAAAGGTTATTCTTCAGCCCTGAGTTAATCGAAGAATGGCTGGGCCCGATGCGGGAAGGGCGACGAAAAGAAGATGAGCCTGTATATCGACTACGCTGCCAGCATTCAGGCCTTTTGCTGGAAAAAATGGTGCATTACATTCTGATTGACTATTACTTGGGGTGATATCATCCGTGAAACCAGGCAAAGTCGCTTACGCGTCGTTGTAGCTTTAAACCGTCAAACTAACCAGCGCATATTGCTATTTGTCCTGGTGTCATGTAAAGGAATTGTTCGTGCAACCCGCATTCCAGTTGAGCCGGCTACTTGCCATAGCGGGCTTTGGGGGGCCCAGGGCCTATGGTGCCTCACAATGGTGGGTGTGCGGTCACTCCGGTACTGAGAATATGAGAACATGATCTATTATAGGGGCCATTCCAAAAAATATACCACCGCAACATGAATATTGATAGCCTGTGAGGGTATCACACACGCCCGTTAGCTGGCAATATCTGAATTGTGTCTGTGTCGACACGGCAGAAAAATGCTAGCAGATGGGATAATCCCGTTTGCCTGGTTCCAGCGGTCGTATGGAATCGGACACGTTGCTTTAGGCGAATCGCAGCATTTGTCTGGGTCGCCAAATCATTCTGTTGGGTACCGATCGGGGATTAATGCTCAAATTAAATATGTGAAACGCTGGCGGCCCATTTCGTGCCCCGCGATGCTGGATAAAAGTTGGCACCGGAAAATCTTGCACAAGACCGAATCATCGCAGCCTCGTTATCATGGAGCCTTCACCTCTTTGTGTGGCAGAAAAGCTGGAAAAATCACTGATTCCGGAAGTGGGTCGCATGAAGATGGGCACCCGCCCGTTGCTCAATTGTGACCTGCCACAATGACACGCTATTACGAAACTTCGACTTGGGGAAATGGAAAAACTCACCGAGCATGCGGGTGGTACTCGAATGACGGTCACTGAACCGCCCGTGGGAGCGCGATGGGTTTGCAGCCCAACCGATGCTATTTAAATATGTTCTTACGGATTTCTCGTCCTGCAATATCTGGTGATGGAGATATTCTGAGTCTACCAATAAATTGCTTTTTAAGATATTTCTGAAGCTGTTGTTGTAATCAAACTAAAATGGGATGTTTAAGTTACTCATCCCATTTTATTTCAATAAATCCGCTGAATTTCGAGTTGTGTGCCACGGTTATAGTCTTTGTGACGAAAACGTGTGATAACCACGCTGTGCAATACGTGTTGACCGTTCATATCATCGTTTAGGTGAGTAATCGACTTTTTGCTGAGACCTCATCGGATACCTTTATCACGGTTTCGATTCTTCACCCACTCTCAAACGCTTCCGCACATTTCGTACATTGATCGGTTATACAAACATCCTCAAGGAATCGCTATCAAAGATACGATGGTTCATTCCGGTTTCTGCTTCCGTAAAATGGGATCCGGGTAATGTTTAAATACAATTTTGGAATGCTCCATCCAGTTTTGCTCTTAACTGCTTCCCCAAATGGGGTTATCTGTATTAAATTCTTTCTGCTGACAGCGTTTCAGACTATTACACGCTGGCCACTCACTCGCGATTCGCAATAGATGTTTGACGTTTATCGGCTAGTATTCTCCAACAGAAATTATCCGCTGCGTAATCGGCACTGCCGACAAAATCACATTGCGTATCTGAATTTCTTACTGATGCCTGTCTAATTTTTGGCGTTATCGCAAACGGAGCCAAAAAATAAGCATTCTAAATTTTTACGTTATAAAAAGAATCGGTAACCACGCGTGAACGAAAAGGGATTGAACTTATAAACTTCAATTCCGATATTTCGATAAAGAAATAAACTCCCGGCGACTTGAGATTAAAAGGTTACAAGCTATCCGTGTATACAAAAATAATTCGAATTTCCCAGTTTATCGGCTAATAGTGGCTTCAGTTCTTTGGGGTTTCAAAAACTTATATACAAAGGCCAATCACCAATATTTATTAGTCTTGAACTTAGGATTGAGTTGTTTGCTCTAAAGGGTCAAAATCGGCATTTCCCGGTAAGCAGTAAAGAACCGTCTTATCATTTTTTTTATTGAGCAGTTTGGCAATGGACATGAACGGCGTTTTTGTAACGCGATTCTTGAGGTATTTCCGCCATATCACGGATACTCGGATGGGCGATACCTGCTTTTAGAATGCTAGGGCGTTGTAGATACGGCCTAAATCAATGCCACCATGCCATCCAAAAACTAATAATTTTTTTTACTCACATTCATTGTTCACTAAGTTTAAGATTCTCACCTGCCCGGAGAAGTTTTTCTAAGGCTCTTTTACACGTCTTACACATAAAGTCGCATTATCGAACTATTTAGGTGCGTTGCAAGACGATTCTTGGACAGATAACGTAGTATTCGAGAACCATCCCGGTCGGCCAGTTGAAATATGGGATTTCCGTTTCGATTAAATTCTCACCACGGTATTCCCCAGAAGATGATGCAAGATGGCCGTTCCTGAGTCATATAGCAATCACAGCGGCTGACTCATAGATATATTCAGCTTAATTTACAATATTTTCAAAGGTCAACGTGAGGGGAAATGATTATTCTGTTTGGGCTTAGCCATATTTCGTGATTATTTGGAGCTCACGATGACTATGACTGGCTTCGTAATTACGCAGATTGGGCAGCAAATCACAGAGTTTTTAAAGAAACGCTTCCGGACTCCAATCCTGTTTTTCAGGCCAGGCAGATCTGGGCTTATCACTATACGGCGTTTGTTTTTTTCTGAAGATTCGACCTTTTGGGAGGCGAGGCTTCAAACTTTTGGCAGAAAGCGCCTGTACCCCATTTTTTCACGCATGAATCCAAAAGTAATCCTTACCACAGATTACCTTCATTAAATTTTTCGGAATGAATAGATTCCCGCAGAATGGACTAAGATGTTCAATTCTGTTGAAAGATGCCTGGACTCGTGTTTGCTTTAAGCAGCGAATGCAATGAATTCAAATAGAACCAGGTTCTTTGGGACTTTTGGCAATAAAATAATTCGATGGCCGAATTTCTTTAGATTTAATAATTCTCCTGTTGAATCCCTGATAGTTTCTTGAAGGGCTCACTATGAACACAGGTGATAGTTTCTAATGAATATAATTTTCACTCTGGAATATGGACTCAATAGAAAGCTGGGGAAGCCATTCTCTTAAACTGATCACTGCCCATTCGCCAAACCGAAGTTATTGTTATAGGCCGGTTCGACGTAAATTATGCCATCATTGATAGATAGGCTAATCCCCTAATGACAAATCCACCATATACGGGGCCTTCTTCAATTGGATTTAATATTCTGCGTTTTAGTGGACAATTGCAGGAAAAGAATTGTCTTTTAAGCTTCTTGCTTCAAGCATATGTAGAAGGTATAAAATCAGCCAAGAGTTATGTGGTAGAGGCTTATTCATTACCTTTTTTTCCGGTCAATTCTTACATCAAATCGCGGCCCGCTTTGCGGCATGCGTTATACCAATCATTGAGTGGCGTAATCAAGAGCATTTTGTGACGTTGTTGCAGGCGTTTTTATTCAGCATTTTAGCCAACTGTTGTGTAAAAGCATATGCGTATTCAAGACACTACCGCAATGTCGATCTTGCACATAGTTAGCAACACTCGTCTCACCATACTTGCAGACCCGCCACCAATGGCTTCGAGAATTCACGTAGTTTGTTGTAGGGTACCGGTATTTTCCGGAACTTGCCGGGCTTGTAAAAAACACATCGGCGCCAGCAACCATTGGCTACATCATGCGTGCCGCCAGTAAGTGGGTTCTTTCAGCGATCATACTCTACCATCTGATGTGTTCAAAAATGTTTTGCCATTATCTGTCCCCAAGACAAATAATGCGGTTTTTCACGGCATTTTTGAGGTTAGACTGTTATGGCTTCGATAGCAAAATCAGACTTATACGTTTAAAACCGGAACAAATCCATCACATATAAAAATCATCCGTCTTTCAAAGATACTGCTGACGAAATTTGTCTGACGCTGTCATTTCCAGTCATCGGGAACGCACTCGATCCGGTAATCAATGCCAGCCCGGCAGGAGTCGGACCCAGTCTTCAGGCGGTGGATTTGTCTGATAATATGTTCAATAATCAGTTGCGATTGCACTGACGAAATCATCATTTGAGACAGTATATGGCTTTGCGGATCCAAATACGCCCGTTCCCAGGCTTCAATAAAATCTCACTTTCGGCCTCTAGTGAAAACTGTTTTGATGATATATGGGTTCCCTGTCTGGACTCTCGGCCAGATAAGCGATCGGCAGCGATAATACAGATCCGAGTCTCCTCGGGCATTTATTAAAGCAACCACGCCAGATCATAATTGCTAGGCGGCTAATATAAATGTGTGGTGCTTTGCTCTCTCAATCCCGCACTTTGCCCAGTCGATTGGTCAGCCCTGAAACTGGAATCTGGATTTGGTAAGCCCGGCTATAGGGCTTCGCCTTGCTTCAATGTAATAAACTCAATTTCTCACTCGCGGAATCACGACGAATTTCCAGAATCGCCGAAATCCCGCGCCAGTCCGCCGTAGGCAAAAATCATTTATACAGGCATACCGCCACGCTTCATAAATGAGTTCCGGTTTACACATTGTGTTATTGCCTTGTATTGCTTTAATCGCTTTGCCTTAACAGGTGACGCGTTTCGCCCGACCGCCAGTTGCGTAAAAATCGCTGCTGATCCTGTTTATGTTAAAACGCTTAAAGCCGTTTTTGTTATTTTGCTGCATCGCATCCAACATCAATCAGCCGCACAGACTTTCTGATGCTGATTTCGGACCACAAAAATCGCCTTCGCTTTTACATCCGTCATGAGTAAAATATGTGGCCGAACAGTAATGCTCGAATCTTATATTCCGCTGATTTGACTGAATCTATTTCGGAGCCGCTGATTGCTGAATTTCTCGTAATCTTCTCAAGCTCTTCTGGCCCACTCCAAGAGAACGTCCCGGATATGCTCACAGATAACACTAATAGCGGCTTTTGCGGTGCAGGCCGAGAATTCCGATTCGCCTCCCACCCTAAGCCCTATATAGTCGGCCGTCGCGCCTGGTCGGCACAGCGCTCCAGGCAGATCCAGGGAGCCGCATCCACCTGGCTTGCCCTCCAGCCGCGTGGCCGGGCCCCGCGAGTCGCCCGCGCACAAGGCTCAGATCATTGTTTCAAGCTAGCGGCACGTCTTGGCCTCAGACATCCAGGCCCACCTTCTCTGCCGCGACTGTATGGCTAAAGCGGGATGGCCAAGAGGCCGGTGTACCAGGACACATTGGCCCGCTTTTTCGCAGAACAGCGCCGAGGTGTAAGACCATAAAAGATGCTCCACTCGGCGGCCTGTTGCGAAGTGACGTCTCTATACTTCCTCGGTCGGTCCTCCTTATGCTCCTGGACTCTCGCCAGTCTTACTTTCGCTCGGCGCCGTTCGTGTGTGACGATTTCGGACGCTTTATCTGTCACACCCGTCGCGCTCCTAGCCTGCTTGTATGAGCTCTCTAGATTTCTCAACCGCGCCAACCACGCGGTTGCGTCTGATAACCGCCACAGAAAATTTTCCCACGCCAGGGCGCGCTTACTATCATCAGCCTTTCTTGATATGTGAACAGCGTTCATGGTTGGCAGGCGACGTAATAGTGCTTTTTCAGATAATGCGTTTGCCGGATTAAGAAGTCGGGCTTTTGTTGCTTTAGGCCTACGCAACTGTTGGGATCCCTCAACAAATTACGGAGGTGATTGCCGCCCCTTCTGGTCTCCTCGAGCGCGCACTGATGCTAGGTTGGTCAGCATGCTGTGAATCTCGATTACTTGCTTTTTCTGCGGCGAAAACTGGCAATTAGCCGATAACAGATTGTTCCAGGAAAGTTCATCATCTTCAATGGTTTTTTTGTGATAACCACTGACGGTTAATCGAGTTATGAGTAATGGTGTAGTGATAACACAAAGTTATCGAGTGATGCGGATCCTGCTCGCAGTAAACAGCGGATGTTGGTGGCAACGTCCAAACAAATCAAATAATGCCGTCAGCCGGAACGGCATCCTCAGATAATTCATTAGTTAACGTGAGAACCTGTGCCTTTTGGCAAAAGGGCATTGACGGCAGCTCGAGCATCAGCTGGTACACCCGCTGTAGTAGTTATTCGCGCTTGGGCCGTAGTGCTGCATTATATCGGGCGCGGGCATACAGCGGATATATTGGGTTGGTGGAACTGTCTCGTGTAGTGCAATGGTCGGCTTTCGTTCAGCTGGCTTAGGATCAGGTGTCTCTCACTAGCATCGCTTTTCGAGGTTTGGAGCATGACCGGCGCTCTCTTGAGCCACTCTAGAACTTTCGCCACTGTCATTTCGTGTGCATGCCAAACGATTCGCCTGAGGCCGGGGCCAGAAAACGTAACACCGACTGACAGATTCTCTTTTACCTCTTCGTGTCCCACACCCCAACTCAACGCGGCGTCCCTCCGCGGGAAACGGCAAGGTGATATTCTTTTCTGTTTTTGAGCCCATTTTCAAGAGGCATCTATCCGCTTACTGAATGGCGGGCGAAGCGGGTTGTCCGGCCAGGCAGCGGGTTGCGGCATCCCGGTCCGCCTTGGCGCTTTCTTGGGCCTCCTTCCCTTGGCCCATTGGCTCCTAATCTCGCCCAGAGCTTCTAGCGCCCTCCTCGACCACGTAACAGCTCTCATCACCTCCGCGCGTCGCCATAAATCAGCCTGTTACTCTGTCGCAGCGGAACGCAAGAAGGTAAGCCGAATAGGCACTCTGCGAGTCGACTGCGTTTTACTCTGCTCGCGCGTCTTCGGTTCGGTTGCGCTTCTGGGTAGAGAGAGCTGAAATATACCACGCACTTCCCCTCGACGCTCCTCTTCTCATCCTCGCACTCAGCTTATCGTGTGTATTTTACGGCGAAGGATTCGCGGCGGTGTAATCGTCAGACTATACCGGCAGTCGCGCCGGTTGCTTGTAGCATACAAGTATTGGTTTTCAGCAAATCTTTTCTCCCTCAGTGTGAGGCAATTGCACGATCAACTCAAAAAGGTCGCAGTTGGATTCATTACCGATTGTTATTGCATGGTGGCCGCCATCTTCGCCAGCGTGCGAATCGCACTCGTGATGTCGCCGGCTGCGCGCAACAACACCGGGAATATAGGTGAAGCGCTCGGCTGTTGTGCCACGCGCGTGCTCACCGACATATTCCAGACTCATGTGACTTCACGCTTATCATCGCGGTGATGACATATGATCGCAATTGTCGATCCGGGATTCACGCCTTCTTCGCCGTAACCTGCCCGAGATGTCCTTACTGGTCTCGATGCCATGTTTTCCAGGAAAATTGAATCGTGCGCCGGTGCATTCCCTTTAGCACGGCGTGATAGTCGCGAGGCTCAAACAGCGATAGTTGTCTGCCCAGGCAGCAATTTCTGTCTCAACGTGTGCGCACCGCCGCATCCCACACCTAGACTGACTCTTCCCACGGACAAATAAAAACCGCGGCGGGCCCATGAGTTCGACTTCACTAGTGCTCAGAGCTCACGGGCCTACACTGGTGCGACCTTCTTTATCACGGAACACTTCTCGCCATCTCGGTCCGCCAACCAACATCAACCCCAATACCGGTCTTTGTCGCGCGCCTCCACACCTGAGGCGCTCCGATGATCGTCTTGGTCGCACAGAGAAGATAACTGGAGGGGTGTCTCTCGCTGCCGCTTATATTATACACGACGTCGTGACAAGGCCGCTATGCCCAGGCTGTGAGAGTGTGGCGAAAGCACCGCGTCTCTTGAATACACTGTTTGCAGGAAAGCACACAATACTACCACCAGGCGAAATGAGGTAAGCCGTGTCATTTAAATCACCTCTTGCACGGTACCAGCAAGATGATCGTGCAAGTGCTTGGTTTGATATGGAGCCTTCATATAATATAATTTTATGGCCCTTATCAGCGCAGCTTGCTAGGTTGAGATGACAATAAAGCTGTTGTTCTTCTGGTAACGGCCGGCAGTGCTTTCCGATGCCTCAGCATCTGCCGCGGAGTTTTCATTCGGGTATAAAGAAAGATCGCAGACCGCTTGGCGCGATTGCGCTGACCACAGGATCATCTATTCTCACCGCCATAGAACGATACAGTTTTGAAACCGTGTTGATCGAACAAATTCAAAGCGGTGCCCGAACCCGGCGATTGGCGATTGGCTTATCCACTTCCAGGGCATAGCGCCAATGTTGATTAACGGCATTAACACGGCGAAAAAGCCGGTTGTGCGCGGATTGCCTTTAACCGGTCAAAGTGGGCGGACAACTTAGCCACTCTGCTGATTCATTTGTGTCTGTGTGTCCGATACGAAACTGCCGGGTTCAGGAGGCCATATTCTGATTGGCCCACTGTTGTGTGAAAGCGCGACTCGGAAAACTCAGAAAAGCATGGGTCAGCAAACAATTCACTGCAGATGTCGTCATTATCAGGCGCGGCATTGCCGGTCATGGCTACAGTAATCGACTAAGCCAGCTGGGTTATCACTGCCTGCTTGCTGGGAAAACCAGAAACATCGGCCATGCCACAGACCTTTGGAGTTGTCAGGGCATTATTCATGCGCAGCAAATACGCGTGAATGGCATTTTATCAATGCCGGCACAGACCAATCAGCAATATGCCCGCCCCTGGAAAGCCTGTCCTGCAAGGCAATGGCGAAATCAATCTATCCAGCGT
>Ga0163217_1032442_pt1 | contig 14561 bp, 13 predicted proteins | sample SynspAceP_FD_185933 | JGI IMG/M metagenome (GOLD analysis project Ga0163217, IMG submission 185933) | Saline lake microbial communities from Ace Lake in Antarctica - Synechococcus sp. Ace-P (PacBio error correction) | ecosystem: Environmental > Aquatic > Non-marine Saline and Alkaline > Saline ... | reverse complement strand
TTTAGTTCTAGATGGGTTACTTAGTTTGAATCAATTAAAATTATAGATGAAAAAAGAGAGCTAATTCAGCCACCCTCGTCACTATTGGTTATTATTTTTTTCAACATACGGATAGAGGATATATTCCAATGCTTTGAAAAATAGGAAAGGAGTATTGCGTAGCAGAGGCTCTGAAAATAAAAAAGGTGTTGGCCAACGCTTGTACTTTCGGTCCAAAGAGAAGCCACGACAGACATTGCAGCCCTTTATTACCAGACCAAGAAAGAAGAAAAAGTTATCGAGAAAAATGACTAAACTTTTTTCTTCCATTTAAGGTAACGGCTAGAGTATAACCGCCCTAAAACGAGAAAGCGAGCGAGGACAGGAAGAATAAAAATGATAAGGGGCGGGTAGGCCAAAGGTGTCCAAGTTTTGAAATTGGAATTATTACGGAACAGCTTGAATTACCAATAAAAAGGATAGGATAGAGAGCAAGGTAGATGAATAACGTTCAAAATCCGCCTAAGCTTTCCGGAATCCTTCTTCTTTCTCTTCTTTTTTTGAAAAGGGCAAAAGGAAAGCAAGATTTCCAGAGGGACCACTGTGGCTAATTACCCTGAAGTATTAAAAATTCTGCTATTGCAAACCTCCATAAGCGATTAGATACTTACAACATAACTTGGTATTCATGATGAGAAGTAATATGAATTCCCTTGTGCTAATAATCCAACCAAATACAAGACCAACGGCTATCCTCCGATAGAAACAAAAGCAAAACTGTCCTAAAAAATTGAAGAGGAAGAAAAAGATCTCCAGAATTGAACCATGGACAGAAGGTAGTAAAAAATAACGATACTTGATCCATCATTTACCAAGATTCTCCCTCACAATATTGGCAATTTCGTCATTGTCGGCTACTATTTTTAAGATAGAGACCACAGGAACGGGATCTTGTCGTACGAGTATAGCTGCAGCCAAAAAGGAAACAGGACCAGTAAACGGTCAAACGAAGTAATCCAAAAATACCTATCCCGAGTAGAAGACTGTTGCAAACATTTCCTATTGTACTTTAAGTTAAGATGCAGGACTAGGCCATTTTTTTTCATAGGCGCGTGCTGAAAATTGATAAGCAGATACAATAGGAAGACCGGGTATAAATATTTCATACAAAATGTCTCGTGAACAGAAAGTCAGAAAAAAATGGGAAGAAAGATAATCCCATTCCCCAATAGAACTAACACCACCGGGTACAGGGAAAAAATTTTTGCTTTTTACATCAATTGTATAAACAATAACACTTACAAATAAGAGTAATTAAAAGTTTGATGAAATAATATCATATTGAAAAACAATCCTACTTTCTCCCATAAATTAGTATACTTCTTTTATTTTTTGGGAATAGGCAAAGAAGAAAGAGAAGTCAAAGGAAAGGCCTTTTCTATTTTTTTTGTAAAATCAAATGCTTATAAAAAAGATAAAATGAATAATACAATCTTACAATCACTATTCTTGTTCTAGATGATAGATGTTCGCAAATTGTCTTTCGTAAAAATGGCTTCAGCATTGTATTTTATTCTATCAAAAAAATCTGTTATAGGTTTAGATTTCATTTTCATATTAGATGTCTCTATTACTTATTGGTTCTGTGTTTTCTCTATATATTTAACAAGTTTTTTTATTCTTTTCTCTATCGTGGATTTGTAAGATTAAGCTATAACAAAATAAAAAAGCCTTCGTGATACACTCTAATTGTATTTCCAACCATAGAAAACAAGGAGTGATCACAAATTGACCTATACCATATTACCATGGATGAACTAGTGAGATAGAAGCTATTACCATTCAAGGTATTCCAGTTGCTAAAATAGCTAGCTGCTTTACTTGAATTCGTACTCGAACACGATTAATAATGTATTCAGGTTCTCAGAGCAGGACATACAGCTTTCGAGTATTACCTACGGTTTCTATAAGAAAAACAAGAAGCGTGTGTGGACGCGAAAAAGTTGTTTTACCGGAGAAACAACATCTTTATATCAAGGAAAAGTAGCTGAGGCTGGACCGCCTGATGTCATTATTGCCTAAAGAAATTGACAATAGACTGTTCGTACGAACACTTTATAGACAATTTTAAAGAAAAAACATTCGGATGAAGCTACCCTTCCAATGAAAGGGGAAAGAAAGCCTAACGGACATCAAGAACGTAGAGGTAGGACAAGCTTATAAACCGAAAATATCTTCTGAAAGAATAATAGATTATCCAACATTAAGAAGAATTTCGTCCTATCGAGAGAGTACCATTGAGGTGTCCGCACAAAGTGCGGTCATTAACTCTTAGTTAGAGATTTTATCGAAAGCTATCATTACCTTAAGCCCAAAGGGCGTAAGGCCTGCGACATGAAGAGAAATGCTATGAATCAATGGTTCCAATCCATTACCAAAAAAATTATTCAAAATCAATTTACTTTTGATTGGCGTTAAGGAGTTCTCCAACTGGGAATCTTTGTGCAACAGCATGATGTCGCTATTCTACTCGCTGACCCTGGAACGCCTCACAACGAGCTTTAAACGAGATTCTTAATGGGCTTCTTCGGAAAAAGATGGATTTGCCAAAAGAAATGGATTTCAACGAAGCTTGATCAGGCTTCGTATCGTCTCACATGTTGCACACAAAACGGAATAAATATTCCAAGAAAGTCATTAAATTAACCCAAAACACCGCTGGAAGTTTTTAATGATTACTGGATGGAAAGATATTTTGTATAGCTTAATTTGACAAATCAGATATTCCATTAATTAAGTCCACCTATCTTCTATTTTTAATTTTTAAATACTTATTTATATGTGCTAATATTATTTCTTATTAATAATTCTTGATTTTATGGTTTAGTTCAGCTAATCATCTAAATTTTTTAAAATATTTTTTTTGATTTCTCTCTCTTTATCTTTCCTATACATGAATTCCTTTGGATATACCGTAATTTCGGATGATATCTTTAACCGATAATTGACCAGAATCATATAATCTTAAAGCATCTATTAACTTTTTGTTATCCATTATCGGTCACCAAGCTTCACACCCACGTATGTTAGCAGAAGCTAATTCCTCATTTACACGCTGTACTTGTCAAATCTCGTTCTAATTGAGCAATCACTGCCATCATTCTGAAAACATGGCCTGGCCAGTTGGGGAGTAAAGTATCTAGGGTTTTCTTTTCAACGATACACTTCTACTCCTTGTTCTTTTTAGCTCTTCAAACAGTAGAAAGGATATCTAGTGTTTCCTACCTAGCCGACTAATCGATTCAATAATAAACGGTATCCAGATCGACACTATTAAATAAGTATTGGATAGGTTACAACTTTACTGGACAAAAAAGATAAGGTCTCTATGGTCTGTCAAACACTTTAACGGACCAATAGTTATTAAGTTAATTTAAGAATGCATCTTTTCAAATTCCAATAGGTGTTAAAATAACCTTAAAGCTGGAATGGGATTTCTTTCGTTATTGATAGGTTTTATTCTCTAAATAATCGACCGTTTCAGAAATAGCTTCGCTTTTGTTTTTGAAATGATGCTGGTAAAAGACTTCGCGTTTTAAAACTTTTAAAGAATTACTCCATAACTGCTTTATCATAAGGGTTTCCCGCAGTCTACTTTGGCTATGTGTAAACCAGTGAATGGTTCATGTATTATAGAATCTCGATCCAGTCATACTGAGATCCTTTATCCGTATGAATGATCAGGTCCTTTGGATGGTTTTTGTTTCTGGGTAAGCTTCATGCAAACTATCAAGTACCAGGGAATCTTTCATATTGGATTTTTTATGTGAATAGGCGATACAACTGCGGGTAAAACCATCAATATACACACACAATAGAGGGTTCCTTCCTCAGTTGGGAATATATGTGATATCTCCATACAACTGTATTCTTTTTCTTGAAATATCAAAATTTTGATTTAGAATATTTTCACTTATATAGTAATGTTTTTAGTATAATGAAGTACTTTCGCTCGAACACCTTTGGTGTACAGGGCCCTGTTCTCTCAGTAACTTCCATACGTCGTCGACTTATACTGAGCCCTTTTCTTTTCAGCACGGGCTTTAATTCCGGGTCCATAGCGGCGCTTGTGTTCAAGAAGATATCTTTAATATGGTCTTTTAAAACCGCATCTTCAACAGCATGTTTGGAAGGTGTTTCGTGAGTGACGCATAAAAACCGCTACGAGATACACCAGAAAAATATACAAGCATTCTTAATATTAAATGAGTGTTGGTGTTTCTTCAATAGTCAAATACTACTTTTGGGTTTTGTTGAGAAACACTCGGAACTTTTTTAAAAAGTTCCTAGCTCCTCCGAAGGAAGTCTGTTTTCTTTTTTCAAGTTTTTAATTTGTTTTTGAGAAATAAATTCGCTGCTTCCTTTACCTGGAAAAGCTTTGATCTCAAATTTCTCTATTCAGCAACCCAGCGATTACAAGTATTTCCATGAATATCAAGTGTGTGTGATATAAACGAAATGGGTTGTTCCTTCAAATTAGAAATTAAATCGACAGCTTGTCTTTTGAATTCTTTACTATAGGATTGTTCGCTTCACAAAACAAGACCTCCAATTTTTCTCTTAAACTACGTGTTCACTTTAAGTATAGCCTTTCCAATAAATGTTAACTTAACTTTATTGTCCATTAAAGTTGGTTGACAGACCGAAGACTTTTTTTAAGTGTCTATCTTATTAGGGTACATTTTAATCTGCGTCTGGGTTATGATATGAAATAGAGCGGCAATGGCTTTTGGAAGGGACAAGTAGACAGGCTGAAACTTCTCTTCCGTTTTGTAGTATTGATCAAGAGTCGAAGTGGTGTTTATTCCGTGCTCCCCTTACATTCAATCTGTCGGACCAATGTAAAAGTTCTGGCTTCTCTCAATCAAAAAATTGTAAAGCTGCAGAGCAAGAAAAACGTACTTGGTCGACTGCTTATCCACCCTGGACTAACTGAGGATTATGCTTTCTTGACTATTTTTTAAATAAGATTCGTTAATCAATCTATTTAGTATGGAATAAAGTTTCTATCCACATGATTTTTTTATAGAGTCCTTAACACATGAAAATTAGGTAGCATCATGTATTCTTAAAAATAAAAAAGTAACCGAATATAATTTTTAACGGTTACTTTTTTATTTTTTGTTATCTAATCATTTTCTTTGTGCTGTATATTGTCAATCGTTGCTATCAAGTGACGTTGATTTTTCACTTTCCATTTCAACTTCTGCCAGTTGTGTAAAAAAACTTTCATATTATCTTCTAAATTTTAGTATATCCTATTTAAAACACTCTATTTTACACTTGTTTATTCAAAGTTACCACACGGTACGCCGTTCTTCTTATAGACGTCGATCTTTGGTGTAACCAGGGTTTTTCGTAAAACCCAACGGCACTTAGTTCACCGTGTATGACGGGACGTCTACACCCCTGTTTTTTTACCCAAGCTTCCAATTCTTTAACGACTGCTTCTCCAGTCCTTTTTTACATTATTTCTTTGAGAACAGCAATTCTTCCAGGCCGGTATGTATCCGAGTCGATTTGTTTATAACGCCGGTTGCACAGGCTTCTCTCCATCTAAATGACTACATAAATCGTTTCTTCATGCATTCCTCACAAATCAAATTCCTCTTTTGAGCGGAATACCTCGTTCCATGACAAATACCTGATGGCGAAACATATAAAAGCAGCGGTCGATTCATTTTTCTTTCCCAATGTGCGTTTCTTGCCAGTCCCTCTTTCTTAAAAAATATTTTTATTTCGGAATTAATGATATGTATTAATTAGATTTTTCAAAATTATTAATACATACAAAGAAAATCAACATTCAAAATTACCAATTCAATAGTATTAATGATGAGAATGTACACTTAGGGATTCAAACCCTTATAAAGAAAATTAAGATTATTTTCAAACCCACATGAATTTCTATTAAAAACGTTGTATCGCTTTTGTTAGATGGAGAGGGATTTCAAATGAGCTACAAACGTCAACCATTTAAGGCACGCCAAACAAAAATAAACGACTTTTTATTCTGTTTAAGGCGCAATAAAAAACGCCGATCGGATTTTTTTCTCGTTTTTTTGATCGGTATTAATGCGGTTTACACATGTTCAGACATTGTTTAAATTAAAGAAAAAAGACCTGATTTCCCTCAAAAATTTCCGCATTGTCGAAAACGGAACGGGAAAGACGCTATTTTGTATTTTGAGTAGTCTGCAGGACTTGATCAGGAGTATACAAAGCAATTAGATTCCAGAGGACTATTTTATTTCCAGAACCAAAGGCGGTCACTAGAAGTCAATACAGTCTATCAGATGTTTCAAAAGGTCGCTGCCTACTTCGGAAGAGACGATATTTGGCATGCACACTCGCTGCGTAAAGGAATTTGGCTACCACTATTACCAAGGAAAACCAAAGACGTGGCCACCACTAATGGAAATCTTCGTTCATAAGCAGCGAGAAAATCACGAAGCGCTATATTGGGATCAATGAAAGATGAGATCAGTGAGACGTTATTGAATTTTGGACTAGGTTTTTAACTTGATAGAATGGTAGGTAGTTTCTAATATTTTTGTTTAATGTAATTTCAAACATCTCATTTTTTATAAATCAAAGTTAAAGACCACCAATTCAAATGTAGTAGTTAGTCTTTTAAACTTGATTATTATTCTACTAATAGTTACATCTTGTTTAATTGTAATAGTGGAAATCATATAAAGTTAATTAGATCTTTACTAATGGCGTAATACTGCTCTAAGATATAAAAACATGTTCGTCACCTAAACTATAAAAGCTGGGTTTTTCCATCTCTTCTAGGTTTTAACTAACGAGCCTTTCTTTAGTGCCTTTAATTTATGAGACACGGCAGATTGTTCCAATATTTAATAAACTAGGGTAATTTCTCCACCACTTAATCTTGATCTTTTAGTTAATAAATAATTGAAAGCCGAGCTTCATTTGTAATAGTTTGAATATTTACTAACTGAATTGTAAGTGGTTTCTGGAATCTAAAATAGCATAGTTTTTTATTTGCCAGATTAATCCTCTTTATACATGAATAAGTTTCATATGCTAAGAATAGCCATAACTTTTTTTTTTAAAAGCAAGTATGGCAAATAGCAAATTATATAGTCTAATTCCATTGAACTTTATTCATGTGCATGATATACTTTTTTCAACATATGAAAAAAAATTTCATATGTAAACAAGTTATTTACGATTAGAAATAAGTGTAGGAGGGAATTTTAATGTCTGAAGGATGAAACACCAGAATGGATACTGAAGCATAGATTGTGCAAATTTGCTGCTTAAAAATTGAAAATTGGTGTATCCAAAGATTGAAGGCGGTAACAAATAGCAATTGCTAATTATATGACAAAAACCCTTAGTTTTGGATATTGAAGAACAAAATTAAAATGGACTCTAACGGTAATCAAATCAAAAAAAATAAATTAAAACTAGAACCTGATGTACACTGTTATCTAAGTCAACTGGACCTACTGATTGGGAAAAATGGCCTTTCTATAAATAATACTTCGCTGAGTAAAAAGTAAAGATAAAACCATTCATTTAGAGGATTTTGAATCAGTCACATGATCATTAGTTCTGAAGGAACAAGAGGGGAAATGAAGGTCATAGTCATGGCGGGAAAGCACTGTAAAAAACCCACGTTACGCGATTAATATTTCTTTAGCGTTATTACTAGTTGGCGAACTTTTGATTCCTATGAATGAATTTTATGTCCTTGGATTTATTTGTAGCTGCTTATCTTGTTGCCGGATATGATATTGTTCTGAGAGCCAAAAAAAATATGTTTAACGGGCAATTATTTGATTTAAAACTTTCTGATTGACTCATCGCTACAATAGTGCCTTTTATATTCAGAGTTACCCAGAAGGGTAGCTGCTATGTTATTTTTATCAAGTAGGAGAAGTTTTTTCAAGGTGTCCGGGTCAAACAGATCACGACGATCTATTTCTGACTTGATCGATTATACCGGACCAATTTATTGCGAATTTAAAACTGCAGATGGCAGCACGCGCAGTGTATCACCGATTACAATAAAAGTTGGGCGACCACGGATTGTTATACGTCCGGGAGAAAAGGGTTCCTTTTTGGACGGGAAATCATACCGGGAATCTCTTCAATTGGACACTTCCGCATTAACGGGCGAGGTCAATTCCTAGGAGTGTTGGAAGCAACTGCACAGTTGTGTTGAGTGGTTTTTAATTCAACAAAAATGGACTGATTGAAGTAACCGTTGAGAAGCTTTTTTCTGAATCCAAACGGTTACGAAAAATTCTTGATTTAGTAGAAAATGCAAGTAGCGAAAAGCTCCAACTTGAACTTTATTACAAAGTTTGCGCGTTATTACACGCCTATTGTCGTTATCTTTGCTTTAGTGCTAGCGATTATTCTCCGTTAGTTTATTCCAGAGCTACATTTAATGAGTGGATCTATCGAGCTAGTTATTTTCCTTGTATTCTTGCCATGTGCATTAGGTCGTGTCCCATTCCTGTTGGCTTTTTTGAGTGGGATTGGATCAGCTTCAAAAAAGGAAATTTTTAGTTAAAAGGTTAGATAACTTTCTTAGAAGGATTGAATGATATCAAATATTGTCATATGGGATAAAACAGGCCCACTTGACAAAAGGAAAATTTGAGATCACAGATATTCAACCTACAGGCGGATGAATAAAAATCAGCTGTTAGAGTTAGTCGCATATGCTGAAAAACCCATTTCCTCACATCAATTGCAGATTCTATCAAATAAAAATTATAGTAAAAAAGATTAGATGAAAACCGAATTACTGAATACATGACATTCAGGCGGATATGTATTCATGCAAGGGTTGACGGAAGAGAGATATTTAGCCGGAAATCGAATTATGCAAAAAACACAAGATTGTATTTACTAATCAACTGAAGTTGGAACCATTATTTATTGTAGCTGTGATAAAGAGTATGCTGGTTATTATTTTGATTGCAGACGCATTAGGAAAGATGCGGCAGAAGGAATTAGCGGATAATGAAAGAAAAGGTTGTACAGCATATTTTATGTTAACGGGAGATTCAAAACAGTAGGGAAAGCAGTGGCTAGAAAATTAGGATTGACGAGTTCTAGCAGAGCTTTCTACACGCAAGACAAGGTTATGAAAAAATGGAAAGAGTTATGGCACGTAAAGGTCCAAAAGAAAAAGTTGCTTTTGTCGGCTGACGGATCAAGATACCCCCTGTACTTGACGTCAGATATTGGTATTGCAATGGAGGACTAGGATCAGATTTGCCAGGCAATTTGAAGCAAGCGGATATCGTTTCATGGGATGATTAACCTCTAAGAATTTGGAACGACCATGCAAGTAGCAAAGACACACCAAAGAATCGTATTGGCAAAATATTATTTTAGCACTACAGTAAAGTCTTTTTTTCTTATTATCGGTGCGTTTTGGCTTTGCGACGATGGGGAGCCCGTTTTTCAGATGTTGCGTGTAACTGTTATTGCCGTCCTTAAATGCTATTGCGGAGTTTTAAAAAATTATCCATTAATTAACAGATTAAGATAATCGGATAGACGTTCTTAAACTTTCTAATACCGGTTATCTTATTTTTATTAGTTGGTTCCAGAGAAAAGCACATGCTAGTTACTATAAATTTCAATTCTTGTTTACATAATCCCAGTAAAAAATTCTTAGAATTTCTTTTTCCAACACTAAGAAAATAAAAACAGAGTTTGAGTTACCAATCAATAAAATTGTAGCTCAAAACTCTGTTTTTACAAACGTTTATTCAAAGTTACCACACGGTACGGTCGGTCTTCATAATAGACGTCCAGACCCTTGGTGTAACCCCGTTTTTTTCGTAAAAATCCAACGGCAACTTAGTTCACCGGTATGACGGACGTCGTACACCCCAGTTTTTTACCCAGCTTCCAATTTCTTTAACGACTGGCTTCTCCCCAGTTCCTTTTTTACGATATTCTTGAGACGGGCAAATTCTTCCAGGCCGGAGGTATTCCGAGTCGATTGTTTATAACGTCCGGTTGGCCACAGGTTTCTCTCCATCCATAAACGACTACATAATCGTTTCGTCATGATCTCCAAATCAAAGTTCTCTTTGAGCGGATACCTCGTTCCATGACAAATACCTGCATGCGAACATATTAACGCAGCGGCTCGATTTCCATTTTTCTTTCCCAATGTGCGTTTTCATTGTCAGTCCCTCTTTTTCTTAAAAATATTTTTTTTGGAATTAATGATATGTATTATTAGATTTTCAAATATTAATAGATTACAAAAGGAATCAGCATTTCAAAATACGAAAAAACAATATATTCACTTTGTAATTGAAACTGTAAAAAGAAAAATAATCAAAACATATAATGATGAAAAATGTTATACTTTATGGAATTCCAACTCTATAAAGAAATTAGATTTTTCCCAACACATGAAATCAGTAAATTTAGGGTATCTAGAACCTTGCCAAATCAGGTTCTAGATACTTTTTCCGGGAAAAATTTTACATGCCAATTACCAAGAAAAATAGAGATGAATTTAGCAAAGAACGGTCTAAATATCCATATCATAAATTGCGTCATTTAAATATTAATATTAAACATAACGATAATTATACTATTGCCAGGTTTAGCTCTGAAATATTGCCTTCAATTATTACAACTAAATTAATAAACAAAGAAAGAATACATGAAATTTCATAGAATTAAGTAAGTAAAAACCTTTATTAACAAGATCTTTTTTTGTTTGCGTTCATATTCTTAAATGTCAGCTAGGTTTCATTAAAAAGTTATTTATTCCTGAATGATTCATACTTTTAAAAAAATAATAATTGGTGCATTTTTCACTTCTTTCAGGTTCATTAGTTTGTTAGGTTTACTTATTTTCTTCAAATTTCCAAGTTCACTTAATTTTTTGTCAGAAAATTAAGATTTTTAGCATCTAAACCCCTTTGAAATTAGGCCTTTTGTTTTTTTAAACTATTCCATTAGGTTGTGAGTGTACTGCCATTTGAAATGCTGAATTATTCGCAAGATTTATGGAAAAGTTCATGGTAAAAACGTGATAGGAAACTGGAGTTTTAAAAAGGGTTTTCGTCCAGAATGAACAAGTTTACCCGTACTTTAAAATAAGAGCAAACGATAGTTGAACTTGAAAACCTTTTGGTTTCTTTCGATAAAAACAAAGAGTACGCATAAATTGACGATGTTGTAAGCTAGTACACTCACCATCATTACGTGCATGATTTTCTAAACGAGGACTGGTTTTATCGAAATAAACCATTTTTGGCCTCTTTAATGTTAAAATTTTTCCATGGGTGCCTCTTTTTAAATAGGTTTGAAGAACCGCTTCTGCAGAAGAAGGTTCTCTGATTAAATTGGTTTATGATAAAATTCATGTCGAAGGCAATCAATTCGGTTGCTTCGCGCGTAGATTTGAATACAAATTCTTCGTGGATGTGTCCAGCTCTTTCGCGTTGATAAGAGTGTAGAAGCGTAGTGAAACTTCTTTTTTATCCCATCCTGCTGGTCATTTATAGGATTACAAATTGCTCAGCGATTTTTTCCTAAGTTGCGATTCGATTTCAATCGAAAATATAAAAATTTTGACGTTTTTTCACACAGTTTCATATTTTTAAATTCAGGTGTTGCAAAACACTATCTGCACGCACTAGAATAGGAACTTACAGTACGGTTTCTTGGTAATGGTCAAAAAAGTGGTCGGCAAAATCTGCAACACCAATTTGGATTGTACACATTTACCAGAACGAGTTCTTGCTTTCAAAAAAGTCGGGGCCCCCCCCAAAGTCCCCAAAAAAAGGAACCCCCCTTTTCCAAAGCAACAAGTGGATAATGCCATGTCGTTTGGTAATGGGCATTATAATTCGACTTCCTCCTGATTGCCCAAAGGTATCCGAATGTGTTGAGTCTAGATCAAAAAATTTCTTTCAGTTGATATTTACGGCAGTTACGTACTTTTAATCAATCAGGATTTGATTGACTTTCTTGTAATTGGGAAATGTTTTCTGACTTAACCGATCCCATAAACGAGAAATAGACGTTGTGAAGCGAGTTGCTCGTTAGCTAATAGACTCTGGGAAAATGGGATCTTTTTTGATAAAACGTCAGCCGAAGAATCCGTTTGATATCAGCATCAATTTGAAAAAGATTTGTTCAATAATTGAATGTTAGCATGGTTTTATAGTTAAAGTCCGATCATCGTTAATAGTGAGGGTTGTTTCAAAATGGTTGAGAAATTAATTGGTGTTGCATGAATTCCTTAAAACTTAATATCACCGTAATCTGAGGATAAATTACCCCAGAGCTGAGATACCGTAATGTTTGGAATCTGAAAAGCAAACGACTTTTCATGAAGTTGCCTAAGAGAGAACCCTTCTTTTGGTTATGTTTTATCGCTTTAAACATAGCAGATTGGGGTTCTTTTTTGCACACCCAAAAGGGTGCTAGAAAAATTACTCAAAACTAGCGTTATTAAACAGTTTTTCCAGAGCGTTTTGAAAAAGTATGATTATTCAGGCTATTATATATATTTTAATTAAAAAAAATAACATCAGAAGATGGGCTTTCTTTGATGAGCGAATTTACGTTAATGATTGACAGAGAACATGCTCGTCCGTAAAAATCAATAAACCTTCAGCGATTATAGCTTCGAGCAGCTTTTGAAGTCCCTTTCTGGCTTTCTATTGAAGAATTCAATATTGAAGAAAAATTGTCGGTTACCTAAAATTTAAGAGATTCACGCTTAGCGGTGGGATCTACTTAGAAAATTAAGAATAATATTATTCTCATGGGTGCGACCGACCTTGGTAGACAATTTAGCTTGTTGCCTTGGGGTATAGCTTCGTGTCATCAATTTTTACATTGTCAGTTATGTACGGCCGCCTTACCTAAATTTACTAATGAATTTAAAAGCGAAAAAATCAGCCGGATAATGTATATAAAAAGTTAATGCGAAAGTTACGCGAAGGAAAGAGCTGCCTTATTCATCGACGATGTTTTACACGATTTGGACAGAAGAAAGAGCTTCACTATAACAATGGAATTTAATTTTGAAAACGTGATATGAAATCGTCCACTAATTTTGATACAATTCAACACGTCAGGTTGGCCATTCTAAATTTAGGCAGTGGCGACAATGGCGAAAGCCGTCATTGATCGAATCGTTCATAATTTCATATACGATTACAATTGATGGAGAAAGCCTCCATGCGTGAAAACGATTGGTCTTTCTACCAACTTTTAATTTATCCATAATCAATAATAATTAAATTGTAAAGCAATCATCGCGATTGCGCATAAACCACCCCACATCATCTGTTAATTAGAATGGTTGTGGGGGTGGTTTTATAGTGGTTACATTCTCTGGGCAATCGGTGGTACCACTTACGTGGCAAATTAGGTAAAAAACTTTAGCGCCCCTTGGTAAAATCTTAGTGGCCGTAGTCCACTTTATTTCGCCGCTTTAAAGACAAGCGACATATTTTGATCCACAACATGACTAAATGAGCAGTCTAATGGATGCTTCGTCGGGACGCGTCTATTCAAAAGCAAAATGGATTTTAATACCCAGCAATCAAACCATTTGCATTCCTCTTGTTGCGAGCAAAAAGAAACCAATATACCTAGAATGTCTTTAGATTACAAAACACTGATAGAAGTAATTTTTGGGAAATTGTACCAGACTGGAAACTAATTCTAGCTTAATTGACAAGGAAAAAACCCTAAAAATCTATATTCAATAAGAGTAAGAATAAATTTCTAAGGAAAGGACTTAAAGGATTAAAAAATTATTCTTTTTTTTATTTGTGATTGCTTGTATTTTTCGTTTAATGTAAGTAGGGATAAGGCTTGCATTTTCCCTATTTTATCCAATTCAATTTTTTAAAAAATGATGGAAATCCATGTTTACTAATTTAGTTGTAATAAACGGGAAGGCTTCAACTGCCACTATTGCCAAACCGTTTGGGAGTCGTTCTTGTGCCTCTTTATCAGTTCATATTGCCGGGTTCGAATTGTTCATTCTTTCAGATACTAAGCTGCTAAAACTGCGCTTTTGGAATCACGCCAAACCCCAATAGCTAATCCAAGCACAAGGTACGGCTGGCTCCTAGGTTCCGTTGTTTTCTAAGGACGTTCGATACGGTCTAACGGTTTTTTTTTAAGAAATATCTGCTTGAAATTTTTGCAATCCAAAAAGATTATTTTTTTTGTTGCAAGGCTCCGCCATTTTTCAAACATGGAGGAAAAGGGTTCTACTGGAAAATTTTTTAAACCTGTATCTGATTCCATTTAATTCAATTGATAATTCACTTAAAAACTTGATAAAGCGGATTTTTAGAAGATTTTTCTAGGGGTTGGCTCGAAACTTAGTTTCTCGCCGGGGAAAAACTTTTTTAGGTTAAAAAGGATTCGTTTGGGATTCCTTAAAAAAAAAAGGGCTCCTCGTGCATTTTGGGGGGATTTCCCAATAGGAGCAACCAATTTCTTCTAAAGGTTGGGCTCTCTCTCTT
>Ga0163217_1071780_pt1 | contig 14564 bp, 16 predicted proteins | sample SynspAceP_FD_185933 | JGI IMG/M metagenome (GOLD analysis project Ga0163217, IMG submission 185933) | Saline lake microbial communities from Ace Lake in Antarctica - Synechococcus sp. Ace-P (PacBio error correction) | ecosystem: Environmental > Aquatic > Non-marine Saline and Alkaline > Saline ... | reverse complement strand
TAGTGACGTTGATCGACTTCGCAACTCAGAAATTGATCGTTCTCAAAAAATCACGGCGGATCCCTTATGTCAGAATGACGACCACCGTGAACGCTAATTTGAAATCACCAACACACACAGCAACGTCAAACACAGCAACTCAAACGGAAGACGCCGGGCAAGTTACGCCCGACGCGCCGCGAACGACCAATGCGATTCGGCGCAACTGCAAAGATCGGCCAGACAATGCACTCCTGGCCGTGACATATAACACGCCATGGCTCGAGCGTCCGAAAATCCAAAAAAGGACAACCACATCCTCTACCGCCCGACAGAAACTCAACGTGCCCAACCCAACAATCCATCGGCGAGATCCGCCAAAGCACAAACGCGAGGCACGCGAGCGTTAGTCGGCGGACGCCGAGATGGCCGAACGCTGGCCGGCTGATGTAACGACCTAGTCCACGATTCACCAGCCGGTGATTTCAGAAAAGTCAGTATTCGCCGCGAAGCCCTCGACCAGCTGCCCTCGTCAAAACCTCCGTCGCCCAAGAAGAGAGTGGACGAGGCAACGGGCGGCGGTGATACGGTTCCCGCACCTAGACCGACCGGCTTTCGGAAACGGCATAAGCAACCGTTTACAAGCTTTGGATCAAGAGCAAGGAATCTGCACGGACGCGTTTGACTTGAGACGACCATCAGCAAAACGCCTACGAGGGTCACGAAACATCGCGGCACATCCAACCCACACCTGGCTTCACAGACCGTCCACAGCACTCAGTGCCCACGTGCTGAAAGTAGGCGCCCGGTCCGTTGGGATTGCACCTGGATCCCGTCTACGCCTCATGGTTTCTCGGTGTAAACCGATTAGTGGACGAACGGCTCACCGAGTTAAACCTCCCATACCTCCCACGGCCCCCAAAGCGAACTGTAAACCTCAGATCCACTACGGCACAAACCCGAACATTCCCTTGATCGATCGAAACCAAAACATATCGTTTGCATCGTATCCTGCATCAACTACACGAAGTCACTTCACCTGTCTAATACCTCCAAGATTCAATTAAAGAACTAACGCCGCATATTCGACCTCTTCAGACACAGAACGAATCAGTTCAATTTCAGGCACATGTCCTGAACCTCGCTGACAATTTCAATCGACACGATACGGAAATTGAACACTCGGCGACCACGTCGAACACCCGAGTCCTCCCCGTTAGTAACCCGCGAAACTCGAGACATTCACTAAAAGGCGCGGACCTCGACGTCCCGCAGATGACGTGCCGGCAGGCGACCGTTTCGGCTCGCACTACGCCACCAGATTAACTGGAATCATTTCAATATATGACATATCGCGTCGTCAGGCCGAGAAGAACACGGTCGCGCAGGCGCATTAAACAACAATCGGCAGGACCGAAACAGATGACATTCCGATACGTGTGGGCCTGTTGTTTTTCCCGGGATGATTCGCGGAACCGCAAACGCCGAACGACATCGCCAATCCGGTAAGCAACGTCGATCCGTAGGCCTGCAACCACATGAAGTCCACACCGAACGAGACGCCGCTACTTTCGTCAGAATAACAACACCGCGCACCACCGGGCACGTGAAATTCCAATACGCCGCAGCGCAGTTCCGCGATCCAATGGCGGACATCCGAAACATCGAACGAACCAAAAACAGCGATCCCCCGTCCCAAGCAAAAACCTGAGAAACAGAGCTCATTCACGCCCTTCGACATCGATGTGTCTTTTCCCTCAGCCGTCTGGTTATCGCGGCGGCACACCATGCTTGAACACACCGATACGCCAACAAAATTGATCGTCCAACAGCCGTGTCAAGCGAAATATAATGATTTTCCACATCGCCCAAATACTGGCATGAGGCACATCACGTACAACTTCCGCTTCGAAGGCTCCAAATCGCACAAATCACGACAACGGCATACGCTTCGCCACCCTAATTTCCAACCTCTGAAGATCTTGACACATTGCCCCGGAATCCCGGAAACAGTAGGACTATCAATCGCAGCTTCACTTCACTGCGGTCTCATCTCGCTTGGGGGGCGCATTGTTTCACTCAATTCACGAAACCAGGAAACATAACAGGCAATCCGGTTCAAGTCAAGAGGGAGTCCGCTCCGCAACAAAGGAGTACCAGCATTCCGAAAAGCTTTCCTCCACGATGTCACCCAAACCCTGAAAAACAACAACCACCATAAGAACAAAGCGTGAAATCAAGCTCCCGAAACGTGACGGAGGGTTGTAACGATCGTCGGACCACCGGCAAACGTGCAATCATCCACGATTGCAGAACGCAAAAGGGTCTTCAACCCCTCAAGTATGTCGACATTGCCGCCGTAACCGAAATAATTGGCTGACCGGACAGAATTTCTTTGACGAGTCCCTTCCCGGACCGGACGCCTCGCCGAGCCGTGCGGGGTTCACAAATTCAATAGCACTGCGGAGCATCCCCCCGACAACTGGTCCGACCAGGGAATTACGAGACCCACCCCCGAACGCACACGTCGCGATCCGCCACACTAACACAACCAGTAACACCGCAACCGATTTTTTCACGTTCAATGCAGCTTTGAAAAAAATTTTCCCAATCAAGCTTGCTTCGGATGTCCCAAACTGCCCCACGAACTTCCGCGTTGCTGACATACATCATTCCACATCGTACTTTCCAACTCGCTAATCACCTTGAAACCTCTCGCCCGTCAGATTTCATCTGGCACACCGTGCTTTTCAACCAATCATACATGAACGCTCTGACCCACGAGTACGGAACCCACCTGTCGAACCCCCGCTGCGACTTGTCGCGACAACGATCGCGTGGTCCAGGCATTGAGACTTCCACGGGTCCCGAGGGCGGGTATTGAAAGTAGCATACCCTTCGCGCTGCGGAGAATACCGCCAGTTGGAAGTTGCTTTCCAACTTCTCTCACGACCACCGGCCTGCCCGACAGCACTGACTTCGCCAACGGTCATGAGCGTGACACTTCGCGCAGGGAATGCCACTCCAAGTCCAGTCTGTCGACAAAGTATCATGCAATCCGTCCCAGTGTATGTACCACCGGGGACTTTCGCGAGAACCAAAATTCACAGCCACTTGCACGGACATTTCGAAAACTCACGCAGATAGAGTACAATCGACGACGCAGGTGACCCATGGCACGTTGATCGTCATGCAACGGTCATCGACAGCGCAAGGTACTCTCCCAAGCAAAAAAGCACTGAGACCCTGGAAAAAAAAGTATCAAACAACAAACAAAAAACAAAAAAAAAAAAAAAAAAAAAAAAAAAAAAAACAAAAAAAAAAAAACAAAAAAACAACAAAAAAAAAAAAATGGCGGCGGATGATCTCGCGGAAAACAGCCATTCGGAATTAGTGGGGACGTCCACGATATTTGTCGAACAAACAGAGCATCCGAGAGCGCAGTCCGAAAGGGCAAAGACCCCGAAGCAATCATCAAAGCGAAGAACGCGCCACGTGAATTGATACCCGTCAGCGAATCGCACCAACGTGATGCCGACCTGGCATAATCCAGCCGCCAGTACAGTCCCATGATACCCCATACGGATATTCGGGAACAGCTCCGTCGATAATCAAGAAACCCGAACACGAGCCATTATCCCCAACTGGACGTCCCATGTGGGGATATCCACCCGATGGGATAGTCTCTCTGTCCCTATGGTAGTCGGACACAATACACCGCATGCCGTCGCGTGGGAATACGCAATCCCCAAACAAGTGACAGTCGCATTCGGCTCGCAGGGTCCGGGATCTCTCTCCAACCCGTATCAAACAGTGTATCTTGTTCGATTCGGAATGATCGAACGGCAAGGTCGGTTTGAAATTGAACCGTATCGGCCGATGGCAATATTTCGTCTTGACATCGAAATAAAACATGCCGGCAGATGCTGCGGTTCAGCAGGGACCCGCTGGCTAATCGAGCAGTTTTTCAGATTATCGAGTGTTCGTTGATGTGTTGTCTCGTTGTGTCGTGTGTGTGGGGTAACCGTGACTCGATGGATTTGTGGCCTTCAGTGCAAAGATGTGTGCGCGTTATGGGGAGTCAAGACTGTGGGATTGGTCCCAAGGATTGATGGGTTTGTGTTATAAGAGCGACTTTCGATGTGTTAGTGTTAAGTTGTTGGGTTACATCGAAATTGGTGCAAGGCAGCGATCAGCGTGAAAAAGGACATTTGCCCCCGCAGTTATAGTGAAAAACAACCGTCAATAAATGTTCACCGGATTGAATCGACGTGAATCGTTACAGCGAGTTCAAACTACCCAGTGCTTGCTCAAACAACACGAGCATTCGGCTGCCAGACTTTTCGCGGACTGCTCGGAGTTGATGGACCTTTTACGTTATCCGGATGGCCACAACCCGATGACCGCAGGATAGACGTCGATCATCTGCGACAAAGCCCGGCCTCGGGAACGTTTCCTTCAGACGGTTTGGATTCCGGGTCACGCTCGCATCCTTTCTTACCTGCAATCGCACGATCAAACAACTGCGGCCTTCAAATTGCTGGATCACGCAAATTAAGCGGGGCTATCCGGTCGATTCGGTAACCAGCCACCACCGTGAAAGGTATGCCGCTGCACCGACAGCGGCTCGGGCACCCGCTTGCGGCCGTCCGCATCACGACCGGGAACCACCCATGCAGTACCCCGCGTACCGACGGCTTTGTTTTGATCGACTGACGGCTGTTGTCCAGCCAAGCGATGAGCTTAGCATCGGATTGGTCTGGTTTGGTTGCGTCGAGAGATCGCGCCAACGCAATTCACTTTCGGAAATCGGCAGTAGTTCGCACCTGGTTCTGCCGTTAGGTGCTCTCTTGAGTCAGATCAGAAGGTTACCCCCACACGCATATAACGGGTGAGGCTGAGTGTGTGGGCGCCGTCGCACATCCAAAGCGAGTAATCGGGCCCAAATTCAACACGCCGGATTTAGGCTTCCCGTTTCGCGCCGGTGACGAAAAAAGCATCGCACTGCCGTCACGGTGTTTCGATCGCTCACCCGCTCGGATTGACCTCGGCACCATCAGCCGCACGTGGCAAGCCGTCATTCGCCGCGGCCCACGCCACGCGGACTGCGCATAGCAGTTGCCGACGGTCCACAGCCTGTGAGTACTTTTTGCAGTCGTTCGTCAAAATGGCGTTCTTGGTCACACATGGAGTCATCTCGGAGTTTCGGGCAATTGGAAAATGGTGGAAAGAATGAACAAAACGTCAGGAGTCAAAGTATATTACGGTTACGAAGAACCTGCTACGCCAGATCGCTCTCCGGCTCAGAAGGGTGCGGTCAGTCGTCGGATTGTGAGTTTCGTTCATGTTGATCGTTTCTTTTGGAGTCGGACGAGAAAATGCAACGCAACTCGAGTTCTTACCCCTGCCACCGTTGCCCGGAATGCCCCTTCTTGTGCAAAACTTCGGCGATCGTTTCACCCGCAGCCCTCTTCTTTGCTTTTCCAATTTCACCAAGCCGCTTTATTTACGTCTCAAACTCGACCACGCCGTTAAATAACGCCAATACCGGCTTAATGGCAAGTGGCGCGTTAGTCACAGCTAACAAGAGACGAGTCAAATTTACAACTCCGGGCAATAACTCTTGAGAATTCCACACGGGACACCGCGAGTCGGGACCGAGATTATTCACTCTCTCAACCAAACAACTTCGTCTTTGCGGTAGATGTACCGGCGTCGGTTTCTGTTTGGTAAGAGACCGATATTTTTGGAGCAGCCAAAGGGCTGACGATACGTGGAGGTTGAGGTACATAGCAAGTAGCGACGCCTAACCGGCCGGGTTCTCGGGTGAGGCGGACACAGCCATTCCAAACCCTGCATTTTGCACTTCCAGAGGGGGAGCTTGTTCGAGACCATGCCGGCGTTGGGAATGCGAACGCGGCGCCCGACCGAGGCGATCAAAGGGGCATCAGGTAGAGCTGCTCTCGCATTTTCAAGTAACGCGAAAGATTCTTTCGACGGGGGCACCCACCGACCGAAACACGATTTTGCGCGCTGGCGATAATCTCGGCGGCGGAGTGGTTCGTTCGCGTTATTCGGGAGTGTGATACCGAGGGAACGCCGGAAGCCCGATTTGCCGACAGATTCCAGCCCTTTACAAAACGTTCGCCGAAGTTTTTCGGCGAAAACTTCAGATTCGGCACTCCTCGTGTGGCAACCAGAACAAGTTAGCAATCGGCCACCTTCTTCTTTTGCCGCCCGAACCTGGCAAGAAGGCGTAGGGTCACGTTCGGGACCTTACGACCCGGATTCCCGGACACAACTTTCGCTCCCGGTGAAAACGCTTGCGTAATGCAGCGCCGTATGAGCTGCACCACTCCGGACGGCGTTGCCCGTCGCCGGCAGACAGATCGAACTGAGTATACAGACAGTAGTGATGCTTCGCGACTCGAACACGCCTGTCATCACGCCCGTGAAACGGCCGAGCGCTGGTGACGTCCAGTTCGGTTGATGTGCTTTGGCGTCTCGGCGATGAATTTTTTCGACGACGGATTCGTAAGTCACGATGCGTTGACCGCCGATTACCGAGGACGACTTGTGTTTGCCGTAGTCAAGCATGCTGAGAATCGCGAGGGAGAGAAATCAGTGAGCTGTGCGCTTGATCCGCATGCCAACGACAATGGAATCGTTGGACGTAGACGATGTCAGTGCCCAACGCCATGAAATCGAGAATTTGCGGGCTCCGCTTCACTTTCATGGCCGGAACAATAACGCCATGTCGGGAGCTCGTCTTTCCACAGCGAGGAAATTCCGACGGACTGCAAGCAGCAACGACAAGGCAGGCCACACCGAACAGCACACGTCGCGTAACCGCACACGCGAAAAGTAAGTCTCGGCGCAGCAGTAGGCACAGCTATTAACTAGGACGACGAGGTGTGAGGTAGCTGAAATGAATCGGTATGTCCGATAGAATCGGCAAGGACCTGTGACGGGACCTCCAGAGCGAACTCTGCGTTGGACATCACCGGGGGCAGGTACTCGCTGGAACGGTCAAGGTTGGGGTTTCGCACTGGATGGGCAGAAACGCCGTAGAGTTTTTCGCCTCTCTCAGCGTTAGCTCGCCTTCGATTTTAATCAGTGGCGGAAGCAGGAAAACACAGCCCGTGCGCATCGGAAGCCAGGAGTGGGAAGATTGACGCGTACGTAGCGTAGTCAAGTCTTGCCGAGGACGCGGAAAGACTTCGTCGGGAGCAACTAACCGGGGCCGCGGACCGACCAGGTGTAATGGCCGGTGGTAAAATGTGGCGATGCGGTTCCAGTGACGTGATGCGGATTCTGTCTTCGATTTCGGGAGTCGCTTCATCTGTGTGCATCCAAGCAAATGATTGAACAGCGACATGAGTTACGGGCTCCCAGTTCGGTAGCGAACCGACTGACGATCCGAGTTGGACGTCGTCATCGACGATCGAGATCACGTCCGACGTAGACCACAGGGTGGCAGCGGGCGCAGACGAGTTTCACCGGAGGGTTTCGGACGATTTTTGCGCGCGATGGCGAACGGGAAAGTTACGTCGGGCTTGGATTCCCAATCGTTTTCGTCGGCGGCCCGCAGAGGCCCATTTGTTGTCGATAGTTCGAGCGAATGCTGGGCGACCGGTCGCCGTGTTCGGGCTTGATGTCGGGTCGCTCAATTTTGCCGCACTCGGAACCAGAATCTTCGTCGGTGCAGGACGCTGGCCGATCGCGTCGACGCGCCCGCAGCGCTGTTTTCCGGGCTGTGTACTCGGACGCGATACGAACAACGCATTCGACGCATCCACCGCCGATTTGGAATTCGTCGGCCGGCAGGTATTTCTTGCAGACGTGTTCGAGCGAAGGTGGCATCGGATGATGAGTTGGTTTCGTCAGGGTACTCGGATGCACAGACGGAGCTTGATATCGCCATCCGTTCGCGATATCGTCTTGCACCATTCGTCGTGACGGCTTGGGCGGCTAGATGCTGGCCGATGACCGAGCAGAATCCCGCGTGCATGGCATTCAGTGACGACAAGTAAGCCATTTCGTCCGGCGGAGCGTCGCAGGCCGCAGATCACCGACGCCCTTGCTCTCTGCATCATCGCGAGGCCAGTTCGGCCGGCGGGACGGTTGCCGCGCACGTTTGATCTTCAAACGGGCATCCGGAGCCGGGATTTTCCTCCGGCAGTCGATCGAGCGGCGAAGCGATTCGACTATCACTTCGCAGATTGGCCCGTCACCGACGAGGGTCAGTTCGGCCGCGACCAAGGGGAATCTTTCGTTTATTTCCGACAGTAATTCACTGAGTTGGCCGATCAGGGGCAGCGCACGCCTTTGAACGTGGCTCAACTGAACCGAATGCAAACCAGCAGACAGCCGAGCGGACCGCGGTTTCGTTCACGAGCGGGCGATCTCGGCCAGACGTTGCGGTCGTCGGCGGACCAGCAATACCAGGGCAGGTGAATAGTTTTTTCTCGACGCACCGAGCCGATAGCACAGTACCGGCGGCACGACGGGCGTATGTCATGGTGATACGCAATCGAGCTTGCCCGACGAGATGTCGGCCGGACCGCGCGGCGGAGCCCACCTCGGCCACCTGTTCGTGTGCCTCGCTCATGAAAGTTGCGAGCACGAGTATTCGCAACCGCATGCGCGCAGATATTCTGACATGCGGCGAGCGAGCGGGCGACCAGAGTTCGTGAGAAAAAAAACAACGTCCGCGACATCGATTCGCCAATCGGCTGGCCGCCGTCAGTTTAAGGAACTATGAACGCACGACAAACGGGCGTTGAACCCCAGCCCTAGCAGGCCGCACGCCATACGTCGAGCAGCGAAGTGACCGATTTTTTTGACACGTCGACGTCGAAGTTCACGGAACCAATCCGCCGACCCCGAAACAATCACGGTTGGAGTTACCGATCGGACGTGCTCACAGAGGCGATTTATGAACTCGGCGACCGACGGCCGGTGATCTCCCTTGCAACAACCCGGACTGACTCTACAGCGGGATAATGAATGCCGTCAGAAAACACGACCGCGAGCGGTTGAACGATCAGAAAGTCGGACGAGGATATGCCGTATCAGCTTCGATGGACGAGTGTTCACCTTAAACCCCATGCATCAGTGACCAGCGGACGGGCAAGGAATCACGAATCACTCCCATCGATATGGACGGGGGTTGTGCGAATCGCGGAATCGGCGGGAACAGTTTTCTTTACATCACGATGTTCCGCCCAGTGCCTATAGGCCGTCCACGCTACTCTCCGCCGCGTCCGTAACGGCGGACGACAGACGGTTTCGAGCGATCAGCTTGAATGTCTTTTTGAAAAATCGACGATCGATGTATTGCAAATCCACATTCGCATCCAATTCATTTCGAACGTTTCCGCCTGATGGACCATGTCGACTTGCCACAATGCAGTCAACCCAGAGCGGAACGTCCAACGACGACCGGTGCCATCTTTTCGCAGGCAACTACTTATTCGTGCCACGGGGCAGACGGTCGCACGGGCCCAACAACGACATATTCGCTTTTGAGGCACCAGTTAATCAGTTGAGGGCAATTCATCCAGACACCTTGAACGTTAAAAAATGGCCCAACTTGAGTGAACGCGGCGCGTCTTTGCTTGATTTTTGAAGGCGTGGACCAGCCCAGGTGGCTGTAACGTCACGCAGCGCCGCTTGGGATTTTTCCCGCATCGACGACGATCAGTGGTGCGGACAGTTTGTAGATCCGTGAAACGGTTTGCCGTGGCGTACCCTCGCGTTGTTTGGCAAAAGACGCTGGCCCTCGATCGAGAACCCACTTGATCGCGAATCACGGCCAAAGAGGCCCAGAAACGGAGCCGAGAGCAAACATCCGGAAAACGGACGGGATGCCGGCCCTCGACGACACGGTCCAACGGTTACGTTATGGGCGAGCCGAAATGTTAGCGGCCGACGAGGTAGGTGGGACTTTTCAAGCTGGCGATGCTCAACACGGTTATATTCCTAGAGCAGAGCTGAGCCGGCCGAACGAGGAGAGCCGCGAGACGGTAGAAGACACGGTAGAGGCGAACATGAGCCGGATTGAGGCCCGTTCGGCCGTCACGTTCCCACCGAGTATTTATATCGGTTCCAGGAACGGCAGACAGACGCGCCTCGAAAGACGAAATTTCCGGAGCTGCGAAACCCAATCGCTGTCGTCGCATGCGCATCGCCATAAACGTCCCGGCGGCGGGCGGTATCAGCTCCTCGATTCGAAACGAGCAGAATCCGGCGGTCCTCGGCGAGCTACACCGAAAAACCCTACCGGTATCAAGAACTTGCAAACTCCAGCAACTACATATTGACAAGCCGCGCGTTGGTGACCCACAATTGAAGCTCAAAACGGTCACATCTGCCCGCGCGCGTCCGCCCATTTCCGAAACGTATCGGACCAAAACAAGTAACAGCACGTAACGGGGTGCCGACAAACTCTTTCTCGTCCGTCAATGCGAAGAGATTGCTGCGGTGCCAGATCGTCGACAGGCCTATTTTGCGGGTCTGTTTTTTCAAAACAGCTTGCGCGGCGACCGATAGACGTTTGGATCGCCCAGCACGTCCTCGTACGCGGGAGGGCAACTGTTCACTGAGCTAAACTTCATCGCCCCCGAGCCCCATTTATCCCATTCGTTCCCATCATCCCATTGAAACGCGATGCGCTCAGACGGTTGAGCACGCAAAACGGACGAATTCGACGGCGGTTCGCAGGCGAAGAACTCGGTTCAGCGAGCAACTTCCCCGTTCAAACTGCCGCGGCCGAAAAGCAAGCAGCAGCCGCCGGCGGTTGCGAGCAGCAGAGGCCGATCGGCCAAGCAACCAGCTTGGGTCGTGAGGTTCGTCGAGTCAAGAAAATGGGAACACAGTGTCCGTCCTAAGAAGATAAATACAGATACATCGAGTGGGACTGCGCGATCGAAATAACGACTCCAACCGGTGGCGGAATCCGCCGATCTCAACGGACGGTAGGAGGTACCGCAAGGGGCGTATCGTGCCGAACTCGGCAGTAGCGGCCAACCCGGAACTCGCAATGGTATGGGCACGCTTCCTCGAGTTGTTGAACGTCCGAGGTGTCGGGGCACCCGCGCATTCATCGAGGCAGTTCTTCGATCAGGTCGCCGGTCTTCGAGCGTTTCTTCTGCCGGAGAACCCTTCTGGGTTTCGATGAGTTCGAGCGCGAGAGTCAAGCGTGGGCTCGACGAGTGAGATTCTCGCAAGATCGCTTGAGAGCAAACGCAGCGACAAGGACCGAAACATGGCTTCGACAGACGGACAACAGACCTCGTTTGCGGACCGGAATTTTTTTCAGTTACTAAGTCGCGCCACTGAAATTCACACGACGTCGGACCATTCCTGCTTTTGTCGAGTTTCGGTGTTAATCCGGCTTCTTTCGAGCACGAGCGCGGAGATGATTGCGCGATAATAGCGTTCCTACGGCCAATTCGGATTCCAGACTTAACTCCGAAACACTTGTACGGTGCACTCGTACTAATTTGAGCGCTGCAAAATCCGAATTGCGTTGCTGAAGCAGTCGATCGGCGATACATTCACGACGGACTTTTCCAAAACGACCGCCATTGAGCACGGGCCATTTGAAATCGTTTCGACGGTTCCTAGGTAAACCGGAATTGAATCGCTTCGGAGTTTCCTGCGTCGTCTTCGTTTCGCACTACACACGAAACGGGTTCTTTCGCTCCTTGGACCATCTTCGCTATACGATGCGTTCTGCTGAGCGGCGCGAGCGTGCGACGGACTGAGCCGCGCGAAGTTCAGATTCGCCGTCTGGACATTGGACGTCGTAATAAAAGTTGGAAGCTGCAGCCCATTTGTCGCCGGCGAAACCAAAATTGGGCCCGATCCCGAGCGTAAGACTTCGATCGGCCACCCATTCGTCCGGTGGTCTCCAAGTTGGCGAGGCAGTTCTCGGTCTGACCTAGATACGCTTCGGCCAACACGACTGATCCGACGTGCTGGTTTCATTTCCAGAAATCGAAAATAGGAATCGTTTCGACTCAGTAGTTCGCTCGGCCGATTCGGCACTGATCCGAAACCCATCGTGTCGAGCGGGTTTCTTGACAGTTTCCTTTACGATAAAGTCGCGATGCGCGAGTTCGCGGCTCCCTTCTAAGACACGGAATTCAGGAACCTTTGAACTGGTGCGCCCTCCACGTCGAAGCTGACCGAATTCGTCCATCACGAACATTGGCACGATCGATCGGAAATCAGCTAGCGGGGTCGTCCTCCCGCGCACTGCCGACGTATCGACCGGTATGTATAACCGTTTTTCGCGACGCCGACGTTGAACTGATGGCAGGTGGAGACCGAAGTCTGATGGCTCTCTCGCGTTACGATTCCTTGGTTGTATATGTCTCGCGCTCATCTCACGACCAGCTCATTTTTCGTTTCCGCACGGGGATCCAGCTCCACCCAGCGGGCATGTTACGAATCAAGGCAACTCCGCCGAGATCTTGCGCTCGGCTTGCTCGATCCAATTGCGTGGCCTCGTTAGATCGATTTCGAACGCGCCACTCCGGCCTCCGACGGCCCGCTCGGCGAATTTCGCGGTGCGAATCATGTTTCTCCGGAATACATGAACGACCTCAGGGCCGTGCGGCTCGCCTGCATGAAATCGATTGGTTCAGTCTACGTTACGTTAACGGGATCGCCGCCCATACGCACCCCCGACCCGAAGGCGGACGCCATAAAATATTCCACTCCACTGCGATATATGGTTCAGGGCAAAACGCCATCAGCAAGCCCCATGATCGCGACGGTCGACCAGAACCAGGGGCGTGAACACCACGGAGCGCATCGACGTCCGATCGAACGGAAAAACGTCGCCCGGCGTGGACCATCGCCACGACTCGGACCGTCGGCGCGTCACGTAAATCCCAGCCACTCGGATTGCTCGGATTTCGATGGTGGAACGTCTCACAGTCTCGATCCGGGAACTGGATTCGTCTTCAATGAAAGAGGGTTGACTAATAACGACGGTAAGAAAGAAGTGATCCGTTAAAAACTCGCCGACTTCCGTAAACTATCCCGCATTTCCTGCACGTTGTGAAACGCTTCCCTATCCCACCTGACCGAAACGCAAGTATGGAAGGCCTACGATATACTACGTTAATTACGGTTGCCGTGAAACCAGATTAATTGGTTGGAAGCTAAGGATTTGTTTTATTTTGTGTAAAGACCTCTTTCAAATCCGCTTTTCATCTTACTTTGGGTAGTAATAGTCCTTTGGGCCGAACCCGAACCCCACTCGATCACATTCGGAAAAAATTATCGAGGTTGGCCTTCAGATGCACGCGGTAGGGCATTTTACGTACAGCGAGGCCGTATAAAATACCGCGCCCGGATTGCGAGTCTCTTTTTCAGTCCCGAAGTATCCATTCCCTGGCCTAAAGATGCTTAACCCTTGTAATGCAAGCCCCCCCCCGGCTTGATCCGAAGTTTCGAGGCCAATCTGTATCAGTGAAATGAGAATCACGGCGACGCATCTCAACCCGCCGCTTCGCACGACCTGCACGATAGCCGGGAACCCGATCGAGCCACACGGTTGTCGACCTCGGCTTGCCGCCCGCGTTGATCCCGATCCTGCGTTTGTTAAAAATCCCGGAATCCGACCGAGGCTGAGGGCCACAGATTGCGAAGTGACGGCTTGCCGAGGGAACCGGACGCCCCCGAAGCCGACTGCGGGTAATGATGGAGCGTCGACCATCTTGCTCGAGATGCCTCGAATACGGCAACGCCACGGAGTTGGAGTTCGCCGACGGATCGAGCAGATTCAAACATCGAGCAGGTCGACCCTTGAACAGATCAACCGAAACGGAATTGCCAAGCGAGTTCAGAGTAACGTCACTTCTCCAAACACCGTGCCTGGCATTCAACCTTCGCATTCACCCCATTCGTGCATTACGGTGGCGTTGAAAAAACCCTCCGGCCGAAAGGTGGAGCGCTCTTGTTCAAGTTCGCGGACCTGGTCCGTCGCCAGCGGAACCCGATGAAGACAGGATACGAAAGCAGACTACGTCTTGCACCTGTAACGCCGCGGATCGGATGCGGATTAACCGGCGCGAACGAGTCATTCAACCCTTCAACAGCCCCAGCCCAACGATCTCAATAGCGGGCAAGCTCCGCCTCTCATCGCCGCCGTTTGACGATGGACGAAAATTCCGGACCAAGATTCTCCGATCGAACTCGGGGCGAATCCCGAAGGGCAGAGTCGTTTCATGAACAAGCGACCGCCACCTGAACGCTCGGATCCAATGTCCCGCCCTTGAATTCTTTCCCCGACCCTTTGAAATCCTTTTTACCCGCCTGGAATTTTTTCTTGACATGCCGGAGGCGGATCTAAACCTCAAAAAAAACCTCCATCGAACGAAAGGAATACTTGCACCGGGGGAGAATCGGAAAACCGCAGAAAATGGGGGGGACGCCAACAAGGCCTGTTGGGGAAACCACGCAGTCTGTTCTCGGTCGGGCCCAACATTGGCCCGTTTCCAAATTTCTCGGCCGAGGAGGCCTTTTTCCCGCAAAATTCTTCTCTTTTGGTGGGCCGTGGTTGGGGT